>Ga0153960_1000027_pt1 | contig 112861 bp, 97 predicted proteins | sample TSFL044MetaG_FD_102274 | JGI IMG/M metagenome (GOLD analysis project Ga0153960, IMG submission 102274) | Attine ant fungus gardens microbial communities from Florida, USA - TSFL044 MetaG | ecosystem: Host-associated > Fungi > Mycelium > Unclassified | place: USA: Florida, Withalacochee...
CTCTGTCATCGGCTGCGGTTACCTCGGTGCCGTGCACGCCGCCTCCATGGCCAAGCTCGGACACGACGTCGTCGCGGTCGACGTCGACCCGGTCAAGATCGAGCGGCTCGCCGCGGGCGAGGCTCCGTTCTTCGAACCCGGTCTCCCCGAGATCCTGACCGAGGCCATCGCGTCCGGTCGCATCCGCTTCACCACCGACATGGCCGAGGTCGCCGGCGCCCAGGTGCACTTCCTCGCCGTCGGCACCCCGCAGGGCCCGACCGGCGCCGCGGACCTCACCTACGTCGACGCCGCCGTCGCCGCGCTGACGCCGCACCTGCGCGCGGGCGAGTTCGTCGTCGGCAAGTCCACCGTCCCGGTCGGCACCGCCGCCCGGCTCGCGGCCGAGGTCGAGGCGGCCGTCCCCGGCGCCTCGCTCGTCTGGAACCCCGAGTTCCTGCGCGAGGGCTTCGCCGTGCAGGACACGATCTCGCCGGACCGCTTCGTCTACGGCGTGCCGGACGGCGAGGCGGGGCAGCGCGCGGTCGAGGTCCTCGACGAGGTCTACGCCGAGGCGCTCGCCAGCGGGACCCCGCGGCTCGTCGTGAACCTGCCGACGGCCGAGCTCGTGAAGATCAGCGCCAACGCGTTCCTCGCCACGAAGATCTCCTTCATCAACTCGATGGCCGAGATCGCCGAGGTCGCCGGCGCCGACGTGACGGCGCTCGCCGACGCCATCGGGCACGACGCCCGGATCGGCCGGAAGTTCCTGAACGCCGGGCTCGGGTTCGGCGGCGGCTGCCTGCCGAAGGACATCCGCGCGTTCCAGGCGCGTGCGGACGAGCTCGGTGTGGGGGAGTCGCTCGCGTTCCTCGCGGACGTCGACGCCACGAACCTCCGTCGTCGGGCGCACGTCGTGGACCTCGCCCAGGAGCTCCTCGGCGGTGCCGTCGCCGGCAGGCGGGTCGCGGTGCTCGGCCTCGCGTTCAAGCCGAACTCGGACGACGTCCGTGACTCGCCGGCCCTCGACATCGCGGCGCGACTGCACGAGCTCGGTGCCGTGGTCGCCGCGTACGATCCCGAGGCCGTCGTCACGGCGCGACGCATCCACCCGGAACTGGAGTACGTCGAGCACTCGACGGACGCGCTCCGCGACGCTGAACTCGTGCTCGTCCTCACCGAGTGGGACGAGTTCCGCACGCTCGACGCCGGCACCGCCGCGTCGCTCGTGTCCACCCCGGTCGTCATCGACGGCCGCAACTGCCTCGACCGCGACGCCTGGACCGCCGCCGGGTTCACGTACCGCGGGATGGGTCGCTGACCGGCGCGCAGCCACCCACCATCCCACCGACGACGACGGCCGCGCCGAGAGGCGCGGCCGTCGTCGTGTCCGGGGCGACCGCCCTCAGACGTCCGTCGACCGGTCGAGGGGCGCCGTGCCTCCAGGCAGACGATCCCGTGCCACCTGCACGACGGCCAGCGTCAGACCCAGCGCGACGACGACGGCGACGCCGGCGACGAGCGTGAACGGCACCGGACCCGATGCCTCGTACCGGGCGATGCCGGTCGACGTCAGCGGCCCGCGGGCGGCGTTCCAGAACCAGGCGGACACGACCGCCAGCCCGTAGATCCCGATCGCGGGTGCGATGACGGCGACACCCGTGGCGAGCGCCCCGCGACCACGCTCGGTCCGGGGGATCCGCCGCCAGGCGAGGGCGCTCAGCACGACGAGCGCGAGCAGGGCCGGGAAGAGGTAGCGGCCCTGCGTCCCGGCGACCTGGGTGGTGTCGAGGTACGCGCGGGCACTGCTCGCCGTCTGCAGCGCGAGCAGCAGCGCCGGGAACACGAGGAGCGACCACGCCGCCGCGCGGGTGTCCGGGCCGGTGCGGGGTCGACGGAACGCCCACACCAGAACGACGACGATGGCCACGATCGTCAGGCCGGCGGTGAGCAGGTCGCCGATGCTGACCTGCGCACGCTGCCCGGGGCTGCCCCAGAACGTCCGGGCGATGGTGCCCCAGCTGACGTCCGCGAAGTGCACGGCGGACGCCTGCTCGCCGGGCGGGAAGTCGGCGTGCGGCCGGATCGCCGCGTACCCGTCCGGCTGGAGGCGGTGGTACGTCACGAGGTTGTGCACCCACCACCAGCAGCCGAGCACGGCGGTGGTCCCGAGCAGGACGACGGTCCGGACCACCCGTCGGCCGACGGACAGCACACCGGCACCCGCCACGAGCGCGACGACCGCGGTGAACGGCACGGCGGGGAGCCCGGTGCCCTTCGTCCAGACGAGCGCCGCGGTGACGACGCCGAGCGCCAGCAGCGTCCGGGTCCGGAGATCGCCGGTGAGGATCCGGGTCGCGAGCCACACCACCGTGCCGCCGAGCAGCAGCACCGGGGCGTCGTTCGTCACCGAGGCGCCGATCGACGCGAGCTGCGGTGTCGCGAACAGGGCGATCGGTGCGAGCAGTGCGGAACGCGGCGACCGGGTGACCCGGCGGACCGCGGCCCAGGCGAGGAGCGCCAGCGGCGTGACGAGCAGCGCGTCGACGAGCCGGAGGGCGACCAGGGCGTGGTCCCAGCGCAACGAGCCGTAGTGCAGCGCCCGGAGCACGAGCGCGTCCACCGCGTAGGCCGTCGGCGGGTGCTGGGTCATCTGGTTGACGGTCGCGGAGTCGCCGGGGTGTGCCGCGAGCAGCTCGCTCATCGTGGACCACGTGGAGGCGTCGCCCGAAGCCTGTTCCTGCTGCGCCGCCAGGACGGCGTTCGAGACGTGCAGGGTCCCCGGAGCCGGCCACCCCGAACCGGTCGCGACGTGCACGGCGGCGTCGAAGTGCGCCGGTTCGTCGGGCGCCTGGAACGCCGGGACGACGAGCGCCCAGAGGACGAGCCACAGGCCGAACACGGCCGTCAGGACGGCAATCCACCACCCTTCGCGCCGGGAGACGACGGGGTGTGGTCCGTGCTGCATCGAGAGGGCTCCCGGGTCGGCGGCGCCACCCGACCGGTGGCGCGACGAGCCTACTGGGCCGTCGGGACGGCGGACGTGTCGGCGCGCGCCTCGGTCGGTTCGCCCCGCCCGCCGCGCTCGGGGTGGTACACCCACACCTTGTACAGCCAGAACCGGAACGCCGTGCCGAGCACCAGCCCGATCACGTTGCCCGAGATGTTGTCCGCCAGCGCCGACGTGAGTCCGAGCACGTAGTGCGAGATGCCGAGGCAGCCGAGCGAGATGACCATGCCGCCCAGGGAGACGATCACGAACTCGACGCCCTCGCGGGTGGCGACGCTCCGGCGCTGGTCGCGGAAGGTCCAGTAGCGGTTGCCCATCCAGTTGACGAAGATCGCGACGACGGTCGAGACCACCTTCGCCCAGAAGGGGCCGGAGTGCACTTCGTCCGGGCTCAGGACCGTCGCCCGCAGGATGTTGAAGATCGTCGTGTCGACGACGAAGCCGACCGCACCGACGACGCCGAAGCGAGCCAGCTGGGCAATCAGTCGCCGCACGGTGTCTCCATGGTCCGTAGAGTTGTCGCTGGTCGTGCTCCGTTCGCCCGACCGGTGGTCGCGCACTGGCGACCCGAACAGCGATTCTAGACAGCGCGTTCTCACCGGGCGGTGTGAACGACGGAAGGAACACACAGCATGGCGTTGCGCGTCGGGGTCATCGGTGGAGGACAGCTGGCACGGATGATGGTGCCCGCAGCGGTCGAGCTCGGCCTCGACATCCGGGTGCTCGCCGAGGGACCGGGCATGTCGGCGTCGATCGCGGCCACCGCCGAGGGCGACTACCACGACGTCGAGACGGTCCTGGCGTTCGCGCGGGACGTCGACGTCGTCACCTTCGACCACGAGCACGTGCCGCAGGACGTCCTCCGCGCCCTCGTCGACGCCGGGGTCGCCGTGCGCCCGGGGCCGGAGGCGCTCGCCGTCGCGCAGGACAAGATCACCATGCGCACGCGCCTGTCCGAGCTCGGGCTGCCGGTGCCGGACTGGGCAGCGGTGCAGGACCCCGACGAACTGCAGACCTTCCTCGACGACCACGGCGGGCGCGCCGTCGTGAAGACCGCCCGCGGCGGCTACGACGGCAAGGGGGTGCGCGTGGTCTCCGACCCCGCCGACGTCTCCGACTGGTTCATCGCCGTCGCCGAGGCCGGTGGCGGGCAGGCACTGCTCGTCGAGGAACTCGTGCCGTTCACCCGCGAGCTCGCCCAGTCCGTCGCCCGGCGCCCCTCCGGCGAGGTCGTCGCCTGGCCGCTCGTCGAGACCGTGCAGCGCGACGGGGTCTGCGCCGAGGTCTTCGCCCCGGCCCGGGACAGCGCGGGCCGGATCGCCGACCTGGCCGAGGACATCGCGGTCCGCGTCGCGACCGAGCTCGGCGTGACCGGGGTGCTCGCGGTCGAGCTGTTCCAGACCGACGACGAGCGGATCCTCATCAACGAGCTCGCCATGCGGCCGCACAACACCGGGCACTGGTCGATCGACGGGGCGACGACGAGCCAGTTCGAGCAGCACCTCCGTGCCGTCCTCGACCTCCCGCTCGGCGCGACCGGCATGCACGCGCCGTCTGCCGTGATGATCAACGTGCTCGGCGGCCCGGCGGACGGCGACCTCGCGGCCCGGTACCCGGGAGCGCTCGAGGCCTTCCCCGAGGCGAAGTACCACTTCTACGGCAAGGCTCCGCGACCCGGCCGGAAGATCGGGCACGTCACCGTGATCGGTGACGACGTCGACGACGTCACCTACCGCGCGCGGTCGGCCGCGGCCCACTTCGACGACTGAGGCTGAAGTCTCGACGCCGTCCACGCGCAGTCCGCAGAAGGGCGGACACCCGGTCGGGTGGCACCCGATCTGGCGTGTGGACGCCGTCGTGACCGGCGTGCTCCCATGGACGGGTCAGAGGCCGACCAGTCCCGGGAGTTCGTCATGCGCCGCACCACCCTGTTCGGCACGACCGGAGCGCTCGGTGCGCTCCTCGCGCTCGCCGCAGGAGCGCTGACACCCACCTCCGCGTCCGCGGCGACCACCGCTGCGACCATCCGGTCGGCGACGGCCGCCACCCTCTACGGCGCCGGTCCGTACCGCTCCGACACGAGCGAGGCCGCGAAGGCGGCGGCGGCACTCGCGACGAGCGACCCGAGCGGGGCCGCAGCGGCGCGGACCATCGCGCAGTACCCGGTCGCGACCTGGCTCGGCGACTGGACCCGGGGCACGACGCTGACGAAGACGATCGATGCCGCCGTCGCCGGAGCCGAACGCGCCGGGACCACCCCGGTCTTCGTGACCTACGCGATCCCGCAGCGGGACTGCGGCGGGTACTCGGCGGGCGGGTTCGACGAGGCGACGTACGACGCGTGGGTCGACCAGATCGCCGCGCGGCTCGCCGGGCACCGTGCCGCGGTGATCGTCGAGCCGGACTCCCTCGCGATGCTCAGCAACGCCGCGTGCAGCACCACGCTCGACCAGCAGCGGTACCGGATCCTCGCCCGCGAGGTCGCCGCGTTCACGGCCGCCGGGGTGCCCGCGTACCTGGACGCCGGCAACTCGAACTGGGTCCAGCCCGCGGTGATGGCCGCGCGGCTGGACAGTGCGGGCGTCCGGACGGCGCGGGGGTTCTTCACGAACGTCGCGAACTACTACCCGACCGCCCAGGAGCAGGCGTACGCCGAGAAGGTGTCCGCGGCGACCGGCGGCTCGCACTACGTCATCGACACCTCCCGGAACGGACAGGGCTGGCGCGGCACCTGGTGCAACGGGCCGGGCGCCGGCCTCGGGACCTCGCCCCGGATCGTCTCCGACGGCACCGCCCTTGACGCCCTCCTCTGGGTGAAGACCCCAGGGGCGAGCGACGGGACGTGCAACGGCGGACCGGCGGCGGGCACGTGGTGGTCGGCGTTCGCCAAGACCCTGGTCGCGAACGCTCGGCTCGGGACGGCGCCGGCCGCGGTGTCCGCACCGGCTCCGGCCGCGCCCGTGCGGAAGGTGCCGTCGGTGGCGCCGGTCGCCCACCGCGACGCAGCGGCGTCGACCGCGACGCGCCGGGTCACCGTCCGCGGATGGGCCTTCGACCGCGACGACCTCGGCAAGTCGGTGACGATGCGGATCTCCGTCGGCGGCAAGGTCGTCGGCACCACGGTCGCGAACACCTCGCGGGCGGACCTCGACCGCGTGTACCGGGTCGGCGCGTCGCACGGGTTCTCGGCGACCGTCGCCGTGCCGAGCGGCCGTCGGAGCGTCTGCCTGGTCGCCGTGGGCATCGGCGGCGGTGGCGACACGTCACTCGGCTGCGCGACCGTCACGGTGCGCTGAGCCCCGCCGACGCGCGGCCCGGTGCCCGGCGTGCGGGAGGATGGACGCATGCCGCGTGATCTCGTCCGCCGTGCCGCCAGACGGCTCCGCCGAACCCTGACCGGCACCCGCCCGGAGCGATCCGCGCCCGCGCCCGCGCCCGCGCCCGAGCCGCTGCCCGTGCTCGGCTACGTGGTGGCCGGCGGCGGGGGAGCCCACCCGGCGTCCGCGCACGTCCGGGTCGTGCGGCGCGTCGAGCACCTCGCCCGCGGCGGCCGGGCCGAGGTCCGGCAGGTCGATCCCCAGGCGTTCGTCGACGGGGCCGACGAGACCCCGTACCGCGTGCTCCTCGTGCAGCGCGACATCCTGCCGCGGGACCTCGTGGCGCCGTTCCTGGCGGCCGCCGCGGCGCGGGGCATCCGGGTCGCCGCCGAGGTCGACGACGACTTCTTCACCGACTCCGGCCGCGCCCGCCTCGCCCGCGCCGAGTACGACCCGGACCGTCTCGCCTCCATCGACGCGCTCGTCCGGGGCGCCGACCTCGTCGTCGTCAGCACCGAGGAGCTCGCCGCCGTCGTCCGACCGATCGCCCGCCGCGTGGTGGTCGTCCGGAACGCGCTCGACCCGACGATCTGGACCCCTGGCGACGCCGTCGTCGACGACGACCTGCCCGCGGACGAGCACCGGGTCCTGTACATGGGCACGCTCACCCACGGTGCGGACCTCGAACTGCTGCGGGACGTCTTCACGGACCTCCGCGCGTGGGACGGGGCGCCCATCCGGCTCGAGGTGATCGGCGTGACCGAGGAACCGGACGACTCCGCCTGGTACCGCTGGGTCGAGGTCCCCGACGGGCACTACCCGGCGTTCGCCCGGTGGCTCGTCGACCACCGGCAACGGTGGCGCGCCGGCGTCGCCCCGCTGCGCGACGAGGAGTTCAACCGTGCCAAGAGCGACCTCAAGGCGCTCGAGTACACGGCGCTCGGCCTGCCGGCGGTCGTGTCCGACCGGGTCTCCTACCGGGACGCCCGCGCCCACGGGGTCGTCGCGGTGCCCGACGACGCGGGAGCCTGGCGCGACGCGGTGCGCGCCGCGGTGGACGCCGGGGCCGCCGACCCGGTCGCGGCCCGCTGGGTGCGGGAGGAGCGGACGATCGGCGACGACGGCGACGCCTGGCGGTCGGCGCTGCTCGACTAGGCTCGTCGCGTGACCGACACCGAAGCCACCGGAACGCCGCTCGTCTCGATCATCATGGGGTCGGACTCCGACTGGCCGACCATGCGGGCCGCTGCGGACATGCTCACCGAACTCGGCATCGCGTTCGAGGCCGACGTCGTGTCGGCGCACCGCACGCCCGACAAGATGACCCGCTTCGCCCGTGGGGCGGCCGCCCGCGGCATCCGGGTGGTCATCGCCGGTGCCGGTGGCGCGGCGCACCTGCCCGGCATGGTGGCCTCGATGACGACGCTGCCCGTGATCGGCGTGCCGGTGCAGCTGGCGCGGCTCGACGGGCTCGACTCGCTGCTGTCGATCGTGCAGATGCCCGCCGGGATCCCGGTCGCGACGATGGCGATCAACGGTGCGGCGAACGCCGGGCTCCTGGCTGCGCGCATCATCGGTACGGCCGACCCTGCGGTCGCCGCACGCCTGGCGGAGTACGCCGAGGGGCTCGAGCAGCTCGTCGAGGAGAAGGCGCAGCGCCTCCGCGACTCGCTCTGACGGCTCGCCCGTGCCGCCGGGTCAGAGGTCGGCGTGCAGCTGCCAGGTCTCGGCGGCGGAGTCGGTCCAGTCGTACATGCGCGCCCGGTCGGGCCCGGCGACGGCGAGCTGGCCGGCGAGCAGCGGGGCGTTGACGACCTGGTAGACCGCCTGCGCCAACCGCTCGGCGTACGAGTCCCGGGGGTCGCGAGCCACGGTCACCCCGGCGTCGGAGGCGACCTCGCGCACCGCCGCGTCGTCGGAGTGCACGACCGGCGTGCCGAAGCTCATCGCCTCGATCACGGGCAGGCCGAAGCCCTCGGCGAGGCTCGGGAACACGAACACCGTCGCACGCTCGTAGGCCACGGCGAGGTCCGCGTCGTCGATGCGGCCGAGCACCTTCACCCGGTCGCGGGAGAGCCCGGCGCGCTCCGCGGTGCCGTACACGTCGACGTCGCCCCAACCGTCCGGGCCGGAGATGACGAGCGGGATGTCCGACGGGGCGTCCGGGTGCGCCAGCGCCTCGATCAGGTACCGCAGGCCCTTCCGCGGCTCGAGCGTGCCGACGGCGAGCACGTAGCGCTCCGGGAGGCCGAGGCGTTCGGCGCGCAGGTCGGCGTCGACGGGGGTGCGCAGTCGACCACTGGGTGCACCGCCGATGACGCGGAGTCGGTCGTCGAACCGGTGGATCTCGTTCAGGGCACCCGCGACGGCGTGGGTCGGCACGACCACGGCGTCGGCGTGCTTCCACGCGCGCTTGACCATCGCCTTGTGGAACTGGACGCCCCGTGGCGTCAGGGTCTCGGGGTGGGTCCACGGAACGGTGTCGTGCACGGTGACGACCGTCTGTCGTCCGGGCTCGCTGAACCGGTTGTGCTTGACGAGCGGCGCGAGGACGCTCGGGGAGTGCACCATGCCGCGTCCGACGGTGCCGACGATGCCGCCCTGCCACGCGAGGGAGAGCTCGCGGCGGGGGAGGGCGAGCCGGTCGAGGTCGGCCAGGCCGGGCAGGAGCGTCCGGATGTGGGCGATCTCGTCCCTGCCGACGGCGGAGACGATCCCGGCGACGTCGCAGCCCTCCGGGGCGTTCTCGATGAGGTGCCGGGTGAGCTCCTCGGCGTACCGGCCGATGCCGCCCGGGACCGGGGCGACGACCTGGTCCACGACGACGTGGAGTGTTGTCATGCGGTGCGCCTCCTCGTGGTGCTGCCGTGCGCACTGCGCGGTCGGATGCCGACCATATCAGTCCGCTCGGGGAGGAACCGGGGTGCCCGGCCGGGGCGCGGAAGCGGCGGTCACCCGACGGTGCCGCGCGGCGAGGACTGCCCCGACGCCGGCGAGGACGACGTCGCCGATCGTCATGAAGACGCGGCTGATGACCGCGAGCGCGAACGGGGCCGCACCGCCCGCGACGCTGCCCAGGAGCAGGACCAGGATGCCCTCACGCGGGCCGATGCCGGCGGGCGCGATGACGATGACGAACCCCACGAGCCACGCCACCGCGTAGGCGCCGACGGCCACCGGGAAGAGCGCGGGGGAGTCGGCACCGAAGGCCCGGAGGACCACGGTCGCCTGCACGCCGTACGCCACCCACATCGCGAGCGACCAGACGAGCGACATCACGGTGCCCGACCACGACAGGGTGGTGTCCTGCGGAGGCCGTCGGAGCACCCGGAACGCGATCGCGACGAGGCGACCGAGCACCGGCGGGGTCAGGCAGACGAGCCCGACGACGATCACCGGGATGAGCCACCAGAACGTCGCGAACCCGGTCGACGAGGCCAGCAGGACCGCGACGATGCCGACGATCGCGGCTGTGACCATGCTCACGAGCATGGAGGCGAGCGCGGCGACGGCGCTGCCGGTGCGCTGCAGGCCGTGCGCGCGCCCGAGTTCGGCCTGGGCGGCGATCGACCACACGCCGCCGGGGATGTACTTGCCGAGCTGCCCGACGAAGAAGATCGAGGACGCCGCGGCCAGGCGGACGCGGTACCCGCTGGCGGCCATCATCGCGCGCCACGAGAGCATGTTGGCGACGAGCGCGACGATCGTGAAGACGACGCCCACGGTGACCGTCGCCACGTCGAGACGGGCGAAGTCGTGGACGATCTCGTCCCACTGCTTCGCGATGCTCCAGACGAGGAACGCGAGGGCCACGACGGCGGCCGCCCACTTCACGATCGTGAGCACACGGGCCCGCCGACCGGTCGTCGGCGTGGCCCCCGTCACGGCGTCGGCGGAGGTGTCGAGCGGGTCCGGGGACCCCGTGGTCGACCCCGTAGGCTGTTCAGCGTCCATCGACCGACAACTCTAAGGGAGCGCGCTGGATGCGACCCGATCCGGATCTCCGTCCGACCCTCCTCGTCGCCGCGTCGACCTTCCCGGCCGAGGCCGGTGACGGCACCCCGGGCTTCGTGCTCGACCTCGCGCTCGCGCTGTCGGACGAGTACCGCGTCGTCGTCGTCGCGCCGATGACCAAGGGCGCCCGTGCCGAACAGCGGATCGGGGACGTCGAGGTCCGGCGCTACGCGTACTTCCCGGCGCGCTGGCGCGACCTGGCCGACGGCGCGATCGTGGACAACCTCAAGGCGAAGAAGTCCCGCTGGCTGCAGGTCCCGTTCTTCTTCGTGGCGATGGCCGCCGCGCTCCGCCGTGAGCGCCGTCGTTCGCAGCCGGACGTCGCGCTGCTGCACTGGATCATCCCGCAGGGCGCCGTCGGCCAGCTCGTCCTCGGCGACCTGCCGCGCGTCGTGACCACGCTGGGTGGCGACCTGTACGCGTTGCGCAACCCGCTCCTCCAGGCCGTCAAGCGGTCCGTCATCCGCAGCGCCGCGTCGGTGACCTGCATGAGCACGGACATGGCGCGCGAACTCGGCAAGCTCGGCGCCCGCGACGAGCAGGTGCACGTCGTGCCGATGGGCGTCGACCTGGACCCGATCACCCGGGCCGTCGAGCGCGAGACCCGGGTGCCCGGCCGGGTGCTGTTCGTCGGACGCCTCGTCGAGAAGAAGGGCGCGATCGTCCTGCTCGACGCGCTCGACCGGATGGCCGAGCGACCGGCCGAGGTCGCCGTCGTCGGTGACGGTCCGCTCCGGGCGCAGCTCGAGGCGCGGGCGGGGTCCGTGGTCACGTTCCTCGGGGCGCGCGGGAAGGAGGACCTGGCGTCCGAGTACGCGAGGGCCTCGATCGCGCTCTACCCGTCCGTGCCCGCCGCCAACGGCGACCGGGACGGCCTGCCGGTGGCCCTGCTCGAGGCGATGTCCGCCGGGTGTGCGATCGTCGCGTCGGCGGTGCCCGGCATCGTCGACGTCATCGAGGACGGCGTGAACGGGCTCCTCGTCGAGCCGGGGGACGCCGACGGCCTCGCAGCCGCCGTCGACCGCCTGCTCGCCGACCCGGCGCTGGCGACGCGACTGGGCGTCGCTGCTGCGCAGACCGCGGCCGCGCACACGGTGGACGCCGTCGGCGACCGCTACCGCGAGCTGCTGGCGGCTGCGCGGCGCTGAGTCGACCTGGAGGCGCGTGGCGGCGCCGCCACGCGCCTCCAGGCCCGTGCGTGCGCCGTCCACGGCGAGCGCGCCGTCCACGACGAGTGCGCAGTCCACGACGAGTGCGCACCTCCGCGACGGGTGCGCACGGTGCACCGTGCGCACCCGTCGTCAGCGTGTGCGGGCGCTCACGCGGCGGTGCGGTCGTCGTCGGCGAGCGGCGACGCGGCGCTCGCCGGATGCGTGCTCGCCGAGCCGACCCGCGCTCGGCGCACGGTGATCGACTTGGCGACGCGTTTCGCGAGACGGTGCGCGGGCAGCTCGACCAGGCGGGCGAAGAGCCCGGCCACGACGATCGCGACGGGGATCGCGATGAACGGCGTGAGCCACGGCAGGGACGTCGGCAGCAGCAGGCCGACGGAGACCGTGATCGGCTCGTGCACCAGGTACAGGCTGAACGACAGCCGGCCGAGCGTCCGGGGCACGCGCCCCAGCATCAGGCGCTCGGCGGGGAGCCACTTGCCGCACAGGAGCACGATGAGCCCGGCCGAGGCGACGACCACGATCGGGACGTGGATGCCGACCATCGACCGCGGCACCCACCACTCGAACGTGATGCCGAGCACCGCCAGGACGGCGAGGGCCCAACCGGTGCCGCGCCGGATCTCCGGGATGCGCTCCCAGCCGGCGGCGAGGGCCGACCCGAGGAGGAACATCGGCAGGTACATCAGCCAGTCCTCGCGGAACTGCCGCCCGAGCCCCGAGAGCAGGAGCGCCGCGAGGGCCGTGACCCACCAGACCCGGTGCGTCGCCTTCGCGATGAGGACGAACAGGGGGAGCAGGAGCGAGAACGCGACCTCCCACGTCAGCGACCACAGCGGGCTGTTGAGCCGCGTCGGCGAGAGCAGCGTGAGGTCCCCGACCAGGCCGCCGGCGGTGAGCGGCTCGACGTGTCGCAGCAGCCACCCGGACGCACCCGGGGACGGGACCCGCGGCACCAGGAGGAACCAGACGAGGGCGAGCGCGACCGAGGCGATGACGGGGACGTAGAGCCGCAGGAGCCGGCTCGGGTAGTACGCGACCCAGTCCTGTCGGCGCCGCAGCGCCGGGAGGGTCAGCACGAAACCGCTCAGCACGAAGAACACGAAGACCGCTTCGCCACCGGCCCAGAACACGTGCAGCGGGCTGTCGACCAACCAGGCGCGGTTCGCGGGGATCGGCTCGCCGTTGTTGCCGGCCGAGAGCGTCGGGACGACGAGCAGGGCGTGGTGGACCAGGACGACGGCCGCGGCGACGCCACGGAGTCCGTCCAGGGAGCCGATGCGGCCCGCAGGGCGATCACGCATGGGCCGATCCTACTGCTGGGTGTCGGGCGACCCGTGGGCGGCGGCGTCCGGGCGGCCCGAACGCATCGCCTGGACCGTGCGGCCGACCCCCTGCCGGAACGGCACGAAGGACCGGTCGTCGACCTTCGGGAGGACCGCGGAGCGCATCCGGAGGTCGAGGCCGTGGAACGTCGCGGAGGGATCCACGCCGTGCACGATGTCGAGGTCGGCCCCGAGCGCTTCCTCGACCGCGGCGATGACGTCCGCGATCGTGGCCGGTTGGCCGGAGGCGAGGATCTTGGTCACCGGGTCGGCAGCGGCGCCCTGCCGCTCGACGAGGTCGAGCGTCTGCAGCACCATCGCCACCGCGTCGTCGATGTAGAGGTAGTCCCGCGTGGTCGACATCGGGACGTAGATCGACGACGGACGGCCCTCGAGGTGGGCCAGGGTGAGCTGGGACACGAGCCCCTGCGGCTTCCGGAGGTTCGCGCCGGGGCCGTACAGGTTCGAGATGCGACCGACCACGAGCCGGCTGCCGGTGTGCTCCGCCCAGTCCCGGAACTGCTGCTCCTCGGCGAGCTTCGCGTGCCCGTACGGTGCGAGTGGTGCCGGTTCGGTGTCCTCGTCGAACGGGGGAGCGTCGCTCCCCGCGTAGACCGCGCCCGCGGAGGACGCGAAGAAGACGGTGCCCGGTGCGGAGTCGTCCCCGCGCGTGGCATCGAGCACCCGGCCGATGAGTCGCCGTTCCTGCTCGAAGACGTCCGCACCGGTGGCGACGACGCCCGTCCCGGCACACCACAGCAGCCGCCACGGGGTCGGACCCGAGCGGACCGACCGGACGGCGTCGACGAGCGCCTGCACGGCGGCGTCCTGGTCGTCCCACGGAACGCGGGCCGCGACCGCTCCGGGTGCGTCCGCTCCCGCGTCGAGGGAACGCACGACGGCTCCGCCGAGGAACCCGCCGGCACCGACGACCAGGGTGGTCGGGTTCGTCACGCGCCGAAGACCCCGGCGGCCGTCGCCGCGTGCAGTGCCTCGCGCCAGTCCCGCATCGGCGCAAGGCCGGCGCGCGACCACGCGTCGTGGCCGAGCACGCTGTAGGCCGGGCGCGGTGCCGGGCGGACGAACGCCGTGCTGTCGGTCGGGAGGACACGCTCGGGGTCGAGACCGTTCTCGGCGAAGATCGCCCGCGTGAAGTCGTACCAGGAGCCCTGCCCGGCGTTCGTCCCGTGGTAGATGCCGGCCGGGGCGCCCGCGTCGAGGAGCTCGACGATGCGGGCCGCGAGGTCGCCGGTCCACGTCGGCTGGCCGACCTGGTCGGTCACGACGCTCACCGTGTCGTGGGTCGCGGCCAGCCGGAGCATCGTGGCCGCGAAGTTCGGTCCGTGCGCGCCGTAGATCCACGCGGTGCGCACGACGTAGGACGAGTCGGGGGCGATCTGCCGGACGAGGGCCTCGCCGGCTGCCTTGGTGCGGCCGTAGGCGTTGATCGGGTCGGTCGGGGCGTCCTCGGCGTACGGGGCGGTGCCGTTGCCGTCGAAGACGTAGTCCGTCGAGATCGTCACGAGCTTCGCGCCGTGCCGGACGGCCGCCGCTGCGAGCAGTTCCGGGCCGGTCGCGTTGACGGCGTGGGCGTCGTCCTCGTGGGTCTCCGCGTCGTCCACCTTCGTGTACGCCGCCGAGTTGATCACGACGTCGTGCCCGGCGACCGCGGCCTCGACGGCGTCCGGGTCGGTGATGTCGAGGTCGGCACGGGAGCGAGCCGTGACGTCACGGTCGGCGAGTGCCTGCTGGAGGTCGTGTCCGAGCATGCCGGCCGCGCCGGTGATGAGGTACCGGGTCATGGTGTCGCTCCCGTGTCGGGGTCGGTCGGGGTTGGTCCGCGCTCAGGAGAGCGGTGCGCTCAGGAGCGCGCGGTGCGCTCAGGCGAGCGCGGCGCGCTCCTTGAGGGGCTCCCACCACGAGCGGTTGTCGCGGTACCACTGCACGACGTCGGCGAGGCCCTGCTCGAACGGGACCTGCGGCTCGTAGCCGAGCTCGGCCTGGATCTTCGAGATGTCGACCGAGTAGCGGAGGTCGTGGCCGAGGCGGTCGGCGACGCGGTCGACGTACGACCAGTCCTTGCCGGTCGCGTCGAGCAGGAGCTGGGTGAGCTCCTTGTTCGTGAGCTCGGTGCCGCCACCGATGTTGTAGATCTCGCCCGCGCGACCCTTGGTCAGGACGAGCGCGATGCCGCGCGTGTGGTCGTCGACGTGCAGCCAGTCGCGGATGTTGTTGCCCTCGCCGTAGAGCGGGACGTGCTTGTCGTCGATGAGGTTCGTGACGAAGAGCGGGATGACCTTCTCGGGGAAGTGGTACGGCCCGTAGTTGTTCGAGCAGCGCGTGATCGAGAGGTTCAGGCCGTGCGTCCGGTGGTAGCTGCGGGCGAGCAGGTCGCTGCCGGCCTTCGACGCCGAGTACGGGGAGTTCGGCTCGAGCGGGCGCTCCTCGTCCCACGAGCCCTCGCTGATCGAGCCGTAGACCTCGTCGGTGGAGACGTGCACGAAGCGTTCGGTGCCGTGGCGGAGCGCCGCGTCCAGGAGACGCTGCGTGCCGACGACGTTGGTCTCGACGAAGATGCCGGAGTCGCGGACCGAACGGTCGACGTGGGACTCCGCCGCGAAGTGCACGATCGCGTCGACGCCGGGGATGACCTCGTCGAGCTTCTCGGCGTCGCGGATGTCACCCTGCACGAAGGTGTACCGCGGCGAGTCCGCCACCGGCGCGAGGTTCTCGAGGTTGCCCGAGTAGGTCAGCGCGTCGTAGACGACGACATCGGCGCCCTCGAGACCGGGGTACGCGTCCTGCAGGGTGCGTCGGACGAAGTTCGAGCCGATGAAGCCGGCTCCGCCGGTGACGAGGATCTTCACGAGGTCTGGTTCCTTTTCGGAGTCGGTGACGTTGGATCGATTGACGATACTAGGGCGTCGGCGCGGACGCTTCCTGTCCAGCGCCGCGCACGCGCTTCCGCCGACGTCGGGTGAACACGGTGACGAGGACGGTCACGAGCACCGCGATCACCACGCTCGCGCCGCTGAGCAGGCCTCCGGTCGTGGCACCGGGCACGGCGTACCGCAGCTCGACCGTGTGGCTCCCGGCGGGGACCCACACGGCTCCGCCGGCGTCGTCCGCGGCGACGAGCTTCGTCGCCGCGCCGTCGACGGTCGCCGTCCAACCCGGGCGCTGCAGCGAGTCGGACACGACGACCCAGCCGCCTGCGGTCGCGTCGACCTTCGCGACGGTGCTGTTCACGTCGTCACCCTGCAGGGTGATGCGTGCGGTCCCGTCCGGGTCGGCGGTGTGCTCCGTGGGTGCGCTGAGCACGACGGTGTCGTCGGGCAACGACTGGTCCTCGAGTGCCCGCACCCGTGCGGTCCCGGTGCGTTCGACGACCTGGTCGGACGCCCACCGCACGCGGTCCACGGCGCCGCTGCGCTCGTAGATCGTGGCGTCGCCGGTGTGCACCACGGTCACGCCGTCACCCGCGTCGGGCCGCGTCAGGCTCATCACGGCGTGACCGGAGTCGTCCGTGCCGATCGGGACGAGCTTGTCCTGCCCCGTCACCGTGATCCGGACGTGCCAGGACGTGGACGCCGGGATCGTCGAGCCCTGCAACGCGACGTTCCGGGGGCCGCCGAGGCCGGGCACCCAGCTGCTGGTGCTCGCCAGGGTCGTGCCGGAACCGTCCTCGACGACGGCCACGGTGAGCGTCATCCCGTTCGCGGAGGTCGTCGGGGCTGGCGGACCGGTGAAGGTGATGCCGTTCACGGGGCCGGTGTGGCTGGCCGACTCGACCGACGGGTCGTCGTCGGTGAGGTCCGCCCACTTCGTCTGCGCGGCACCGGCTTCGGCCGTGCCCGCGAGCGGGGCCGAGGGGTCCGCGACGAGGTACTTCGTGCTGACCCGGTCGAGGATCCCGGAGTCGACGAGCTCGGGGATGCGGTTCGGCTCGAAGGACAGGTACGTGGCGGTCGGGTACGTGTCCGGGTCGACCGCCCGCATCAGGTCCTTCCACTCGCTCGTCTGGAACGCGTGCCCGGTCGTCTCGCGGATCCGGAAGTACGACGACGATCCGGGGAGCATGGCGCTGCCGGTCGTGGCGTACCGGTCCTGGTCGGAGACGTGCTCCTCGAGGTACCTGATGGCCGGGGTGGTCGGGTAGAACGTCGAGGTCGACGCGATCGGCCACCAGGGCTGCGTGGCGACGATCGCCGGGACGGCCACGAGCGCGACGACGCCGATGGACGCGACGGTGGCCCACACCCGCGACCGGAACAGCCAGACGACGGCGACGAGGACCACGGTGACCACGCCGAGGACCCCCACCGCGAGCAGCTCGAGCTTCGTCCGGTGGACGTACTGCTCCGGCACGGGGTCGAGCGCGAGGAGCGTCTGCAGACCGACACCGACGGCGACGAACAGCACGGCGGCGACGGCGAGGATGCGTCCGGTGCGTCGCAGCGGACCGGCTGCGCGGAACCGCACGAGCTCGTCGCGCAGGTTCTCCGGCTGTGCGAGGCGCCCGAACCCGACGCCGGCCATCACGGCGGCCAGGAACAGCACGGCGACGCGAGCACGGCCGATGGGGTTGCTGTCGAAGACGGGCAGCTCACGGACGGCCGACAGGACCGGGCCGCCGAGGTAGACGATGACCACGGTGAGGGCGAGCAGCGCCGCCGTGATCGCCACCACGCCGTGCGTGCGACGACGGACGAGGTCGTCGCCGGGAGCGCCGACGGCCCCGGCCGGTCGGACGAGGACCGCTGCCGCGACGAGCACGACGGCCGCGATGCCGAGGTACGAGTACTCCTCGACGGGGTTGCGGATGCCCCAGGCTGCCCCGGTGCTCTGCAGGAACGAGATGTCCGGCACCCACGCGCTGACGAGCGGCGGCGTGCCGAGCCCGTTCGGGCCGCTCTGGCCGCGGCCGCTGAAGTCGACGAGGTTCGTCGCGTTGATCGCGAACGGCACGAGCTGCCAGGCGGACAACAGCAGGCCGAACAGGATCCCGCCGATCGCGATCACCCCGCTCAGGACCACGGGGAGCCAGCGGCGGTGCGCGACGATCGTCCGGGCCAGGAAGAACAGGCCGCCGATGAACAGCGCGTAGCCGACGATCGCCGGGAACCCGCCGAGCAGCATCGAGGCGACCGGCACGGCCACGGCGATGACGTCGCGGGCGCGGAGCTCCACCGCTGCCCGGTCGATGGCCCAGAACAGGAGCGGGATGAACGCCGCGACGCGGGTCTGCGGCCAGTTCGACCACGCCACCATGAAGCCGCACGACGAGTAGACGAGGGCGGCGACCGCCCAGCCGGCGCGCGGGACGCCCCAGCGGCGGAGCAGGAGCGACATGCCGACGGTGACGACGACGATCTCGAGCAGCTTCACCACGCCGGGCGCGTACGCGAGGGGCAGGATCCACCAGGGGAGGGAGAGCGGCGACCAGGCGCCGGAGTCCGGGATGCCACCGAGCTCGGCGCCGCCGGCGACGTACGGGTTCCAGGCCGCGAACACACCCTCGTGTGCCAGGCCCGTCAGCAGCGAGGTCTGCGGGGCGACCGTGTCGATCGTGTCGCTGTTGAGGATGTTGGTCGAGTTCGCCATCGAGCGGAGCGACTCGCCCCACGGCGTGTAGCGGGTCAGCAGGCCGGTGTTGAGGAACGTGCCGTGCCCGATGAGCGCCGGGCCGATGGTCCAGACCACGAACGCGGCGAGGGCCGCCCACGCGGCGATCTCGACCCAGCTGCCCGGGCGTCGCAGCCAGAGCACGACGCGCGTCCGCCGATCCGGTCCGGCCGCGCCGCGCTCAGTCGCCATAGCGCTGCAGCTTCTGCAGGTCGAGCTGCTCCTCGGCCAGCGTCCTGTTCAGCCGCGTGAGGTCCGCGACCACGCCGATCACGATCGCGAGGACGGCCGTGATGAGCAGCACCACCCCGAGGATGATCGACTGCAGGTGGTTGCCGCCGGTGTGCATCGCGAGGAGCACGAGGTAGCGGACGAGCGGCCAGAGCCCGAGCACGCCGAGGACCGCGGCGACCCAGAGGAAGAGCGCCATCGGGCGGTACATCAGGTAGACGCGGGCGATCGCCGACCCGGACTGGAACATGTGCTGCCAGATGTTCTTGAACAGCCGCGACTCGCGCGTCTTCGGGTTCGTGGTGATCGGGATCGACGCGATCGCCAGGCGCTTGTACCCGGCCTGGACGATCGTCTCCATGCAGTAGCTGAAGCGCGTCACGATGTTCAGACGGATGAGCGAGTACTTCGAGTACGCGCGGAACCCGCTCGCCGCGTCGGGGAGGTCGAGGCCGGCTGCGCGCGAGGCGACCCAGGAGCCGAAGCGCTGCATGAGCTTCTTGAAGCCGGAGAAGTGCTCGATCGTCCGGGTCTGGCGGTCGCCGATGACGATCTCGGCTTCCTTGCGCAGGATCGGCTGGACCAGCTCGGCGATGTGCGCCTGCGGGTACTGGTTGTCACCGTCGGTGTTCACGACGATGTCGGCGCCGTGCAGCAGCGCGTAGTCGACGCCGTCGCGGAACGAGCGGGCGAGGCCCATGTTCGTGGTGTGGTGCACGAAGTGGTGGACGCCGTGCTCCTTGGCGACCTCGACGGTCCGGTCGGTGCTGCCGTCGTTGATGACCAGGATCTCGATCTCGTCGATGCCGTCGATCTGCTTCGGGATCGAGTCGATGACGCTGGCGAGGGTGTTCTCCTCGTTGAGGCATGGGATCTGGACGAATAGCTTCACGGGTCGCGGTGTCTCGTTTCAGGGAGTCGGCAACGTGCTCGAAACCAGGACAGCCTATGCGACGCGGGTGTCACGGGAGACCGGACCCCGCCGGCCCCGGCCCGATGTGTGGTGTACCAGACGCCTTGCTAGGCTGCTCCGGTGCAGATCCGCGAACTGAAGATCCCCGGCGCGTGGGAGTTCACGCCCGTCCAGCACGGCGACGCACGAGGAGCATTCCTCGAGGCGTACCGCGCCGACGTCCTCGAAGAGACCGTCGGTCACCCGCTGGACCTCCGCCAGGTGAACATGTCGATCTCGTCGGCCGGCGTCGCACGGGGCATCCACTACGCCCTCGTCGCGCCGAGCCAGGCGAAGTACGTCACCGCGGTGCGCGGCGCGTTCATCGACTACATCATCGACATCCGCGTCGGTTCGCCGACCTTCGGGCAGTGGGACTCGGTCCGGATCGACGACGTCGACCGCAAGGCCGTCTACCTGTCCGAGGGCCTCGGCCACGCGATCGTCGCGCTCGAGGACCAGTCGACCGTGAACTACCTCGTCAGCGCCCACTACAACCCCGAGCGTGAGAAGGGGATCACGATCCTCGACCCGACCGTCGGGCTCACCCTGCCGGAGGGGCTGGGCGAGCCGGTGCTCTCCGAGAAGGACACCAGCGCGCCGACGCTCGAGCAGGCCGCCGAGCAGGGGCTGCTGCCGACGTACGACGAGTGCGTCGCCTACACCGAGTCCCTCCGAACGAAGAAGTAAGGGAAAGACCGTGAAGGGCATCATCCTCGCCGGGGGTTCCGGCACCCGTCTCTGGCCGATCACCAAGGGCATCAGCAAGCAGCTCATGCCGATCTACGACAAGCCGATGGTCTACTACCCGCTGTCGACGCTGATGATGGCCGGCATCCGCGAGGTCCTGGTCATCACGACGCCGGAGTACAACGACCAGTTCCGCGCCCTGCTCGGCGACGGTTCGGCGCTCGGCATGGACATCCAGTACGCCGTGCAGCCCAGCCCGGACGGCCTCGCCCAGGCGTTCGTCATCGGTGAGGACTTCATCGGCGACGACAGCGTGGCACTCGTCCTCGGCGACAACATCTTCCACGGCACCGGCCTCGGCACGAACCTCCGGAAGAACACCGAGGTCGAGGGCGCGACGATCTTCGCGTACCACGTGGCCGACCCGAAGGCCTACGGCGTCGTCGAGTTCGACGACAGCTTCACCGCGGTCTCCATCGAGGAGAAGCCGGCCGAGCCGAAGTCGAACTACGCCGTCCCCGGCCTGTACTTCTACGACAACAAGGTCATCGAGATCGCGAAGACGATCGAGCCGAGCGCCCGTGGCGAGCTCGAGATCTCGACCGTGAACGAGCGCTACCTCGAAGCGGGCGAGCTCGGCGTCCAGGTCCTCGATCGCGGCACCGCCTGGCTCGACACCGGGACGTTCGAGTCGATGATGCAGGCGTCGGAGTACGTGAAGGTCATCGAGGACCGTCAGGGCTTCAAGATCGGCTGCATCGAGGAGATCGCCTGGCGCAACGGCTGGATCGACGACGCGCAGCTCGCCGAGCTCGCCGCGCCGCTGGTCAAGGGTGGCTACGGCGTCTACCTGCAGCGGCTCCTCTCCGCGTAGTCGTCCTGTGGCGATCTTCCGACGCCGCCGTCGCGACGCGACGCCCTCCGGCTCCGGCCTGGAGGCGCGACCCGCGTCCGTGACGGCGGCGTCGCCCGTCCGCGTGGCCGGGTTCGACGGCCCGCTGCCGCACCTCGACGACGCGGTCACGGTGGTCGTCACGACCCGGTCGGACCGGCACACCGGGGTCGCGCGCCTGATCACGGTCGCCCAGGAGGCGTTCGGCCTCGACGTCGACGTCCGCGCGGTGTCGTACGTGGCGGACGCGTCGCCGCGGGACAGCTTCGACCCGACGCTGCCGTGGACCCGGAACGAGCCGGTCGACGGCATCGGATCTGCGATCAACGCCGGCCTCGCCGCCGGTGTCGGTCGCACGCTCGTGCTCGTCGACACCTCGGTCGTCCTCGACGCCGCCGCGCTCCTGGTCCTCGCGAGCGACGTCGGACGGCCGACGCAAGCCCGTGTCCGGACCGCGGACGGTGCCTCGCGCAACGGCGCGCGCCTGGTCCGACCGGGTGCGCTGCCGTGGTCCGACGACCGGACCACCCCGCCGGATGACCTCGTGTTCGGCGCGGACCAGCCCGTCGTCTCGATGCCGCAGTGGGCCGTCGTGCCGGCCCCGTGCCTCCCGGACGAGCGGACGACGCTCACCGCGTGGACGGCGGCAGCGGCGGCGTCGATCCACTCGGCCGTCCGCACGCGCGACGTCGGGGAGGTCATCCGGACGGTGGAGCCCGGTCGGACCGTCGACGCCGACGTCGTCGACGTGGTCGTTTCGTGGCGCGGGGAGGCCAGGACGTCCGCTGCTCGTCTCGGCTCGGGTGTCGTCGCGGGTCCGCCGCTGCCACCCTGGGGTGCTCGCCCGGTGACGCCGGCCCCGCGGCGCACGGGGTCCGCTGACCAGCTCGCGTGGTCCGTCAAGATCGCGGCGCCGGCCGGGCCGGAGGGGGACGGCTGGGGCGACGTCCACTTCGCCGCCGAACTCGCCGGAGCCCTCGAACGGCTCGGACAGCGGGTCCGCGTCGATCGGCGGGACGCCCACGTCCGCGACGACGACGGCGCGGACGACGTCACGCTCGTGGTGCGCGGTCTCGACCGGGTGCCGCCGAACCCTGCGTCCGTGAACCTGCTGTGGGTCATCAGCCACCCGGACGACGTCGCCGACACCGAACTCCGGTCGTTCGACGCGGCGTTCGCCGCCGGCCCCGTCTGGGCAGCCGCGGCGGCCGAGCGCTCGGGTGTCCCGGTCCGCACGCTGTTGCAGGCCACCGACCCGACGGTCTTCCGCCCGACCTCGCCGACGGGCCCCGATGTCGGCCGGGTGGTGTTCGTCGGGTCGACCCGGGGGACGTCGCGCCCGGTGGTGTCCGACGCGGTCGCGCTCGGCGCGGATCTGCGGGTGCACGGCCCCGGGTGGGAGTCCGTCGTGCCGGAGTCGATGCGCGGTGCACCAGCCTTGACGCGGGCCGAGGTCGCCGCGTCCTACGCGTCCGCGCGGGTCGTGCTCAACGACCACTGGCCCGACATGGCGGCGGGGGGTTTCGTGTCGAACCGGGTGTTCGACGTGCTGGCGTCCGGGGGCGTCGTGGTCACCGATCCGGTCGCCGGGCTCGGGGACGTGCTCGACGTCCCCACGCTCGCGGTCGCCCGGTCGCGGGACGACCTCGCCACCGTGCTCGACCCGACGCACGCGTGGCCGACGCCCGACGAGCGTGCCGCGGTCGCCGCCCGCATCGCGGCCGAGCACTCGTTCGACGCCCGCGCCGCGGTCCTGCTCGACACCGCACGCGCCGAGCGCGCTCGCCCCCGCGCCTGACCGCGCCGCCGCGGGTTCCGCATGCCTGCGCACAACCACAGTGCGCCCGAACCACGCAATTCCGCGGTTCGAGCGTGTTTTGAGTGTGCGCCGGCGAACGACGCCGCCCGGCACTACTTGCGGGTCACCCAGCGGGCGCGTACGGCGAGGCCGACGCGCAGCACGAGCCGGAGTGGCCACAGCCACCACGCCCGGTACTTCCGCGACAGGAACCGGTAGGCGCTGCGGTGGTGCTCGATCTCCATGCGGCGCCGGTTCGACGACGTCGAGTGCGCCCCGGTGTGCGTGACGACCGCGGTGGGCACGTACACGTTCGCCCGCTCGGCCAGCCCGACGCGCTGCCCGAGGTCGACGTCCTCGAAGTACATGAAGTACGACTCGTCGAAGCCCCCGAGCTGCCGGAACAGGTCGGTGCGGATGAGGAAGCACGCGCCGGACAACCAGCCGGCCTCGCGCTCGACGACCTGCGTGGTGGACCAGTACCGCTGGCTCCACGGGTTGCCCGGCCAGAAGCGCGAGAACGCCGCGTGGCCGAGGCCGGTCCGGAGTGAGGGGAGCCGTCGGGCGGACGGGTAGGTCTCACCCTGTTCGTCGAGGATCCGCGGGCCGAACGACCCGCCGTGCGGCAGCCGGTCGGCCGCGGCGACGAGCTCGTCGATCGACCCCGGCTCGAGCACGACGTCGGGGTTCGTGACGAGCAGGAAGTCCGGACGGACGTCGGGCAGGACGTCGTCGAGCGCGCTCAGGGCGGCGTCGATCCCGCCGCCGTACCCGCGGTTCCCGCCCGAGGAGACCACGACGGCCCCGTAGGACTCGCCGATCGCCCGGAGCGCGTCGAGGTCGGCTGACCCGTTGTCGGCGATGACGACGGCCACCGGCGAGGTCGACGCGGCCTCGATGCTCGCGAGGAAGGGCCGGATGGTCTCGCCGGTGTTGTAGGTGACCGTCAGGACGGCGACGCGGATCACCGCTGATCACCCCCGGCGACCGTCTCGTAGGCGGCGACGTGCACCGCGGCGGTGGCGTCCCACGTGAAGTCGTCGGCCCGCCGGAGCGCGGCGGCGCGGTGCGACGCGACGAGTGCGGGATCGTCGAGCAGCGAGGCCATCGCGGCCGCCAGAGCCGAGGCGTCTGGTTCGGTGTACACGGCGGCGTCGCCCCCGACCTCGGGCAGCGACAGCCGCCTGGTGGTCAGGACGCACGCTCCGGTGGCCATCGCCTCCACCACGGGCAGGCCGAAGCCCTCGCCGAGCGACGGGTACACGACGAACTCCGCGCCGCCGAGGAACCCGGCGAGGTCCTCGAGCGGGAGGTACCCGGCCTCGACGACGTGGTCGGCGTCCTGCAGCGCGTCGAGCCGTTCGATCGCGGTGTCGTCCCAGCCACGGGCGCCGGAGAGCACGAGCCACGGCGTCGGTGACCCGGTGGCGTCCCGTGCACCCCGGACGGCGGCGTACGCGTCGAGCAGGGCGGTGACGTTCTTGCGCGGCTCGATCGTGCCGAGGAACGCGATCCACGGGGCGTCGTCGGGCAGACCCGCGGCGATCCTGGCGTCCTCGACCTCGGCGGTGGTCGGCTCGTGGAACCGGGCGCGGTCGACCCCGAGCGGAGCGACCCGGACGTCGGCGCGGATGCCGGTGACGACGCGTGCGGCCTCGGTCGCGGTGGCGGCGCTCGGGACGATCACGACCGGACGGGTCCGCAGCGAGCGGCGGCTCCACCACGTGAAGAACGTGCGCTTCAGGCGCGAGTGCCACTCCGGGTTGGAGAAGAACGTGGCGTCGTGCAGGGTCACCACCGACCCGCGTCGCCAGGAGAACGGGAACGTGTAGTGCGGCGAGTGCAGCACGGTCGCGCCGAGTCGGCGGCCGAGCGCCGGCAGGCCGGTCTGCTCCCAGACGAACCGCAGCGGCACCGAGTCGGTCCATGCCGGCGCCCGGTGCACCGTGACGTGCGGGGCGATCTCGGCGAAGTGTGACGCGTGCACCGGGCGGACGACCAGGTGGACGTCGAGCCCGGGATCGGTGAGGTGCGACGCGACACCCTCGACGTAGCGTCCGACGCCGCCGAGGTTCCGCGGTACCGCCGTCCCGTCGATCAGGACGGTGAGCTGCGGCACGCGTGGTTCCTTCCGTGCGGGAACGCCGCGGCCGGTGCCGTCGACGGGGGAGTGTCCAGGATAGCCCGACCCGTTCATGCGCTCGGGTCCACGCCGCTCCGCGGGACGGACGCGACCCGCGACTGGCGGAGCCGGTGCGCGAGGTGCGCGGGGAGGTGACCCGTGACGTCGGCCAGCGCTGCCAGGACGAGTCGCGCCTCCTGGCGGGTGCTGCTGGCGGCCAGTCCGCGCAGGCCGCGCACGAGGGTCCTGGTGCTCGCACGCAGCACCGTCGACCACGGCGCGTGCCAGAGGGCGACGACGATCCGGTTGCGGGCGTTGCGGAAGACGAACAGGTCGCTCCGCACGCCCGACGAGGCCGAGTGGTCGTGCTGGACGACCGCGTCGCCGGCGTACTCGACGCGCCATCCGCGTCGGCGCAGCCGCCACGCGAGTTCGGTGTCCTCGTAGTACATGAAGAGGGACTCGTCGAGGAGTCCGACGTCGTCCAGCGCGGCCCGCCGGAGCGCGGACGCGCCGCCGGAGAAGCCGAAGACCGCGCGGTCGGCGACCCGGTCGGCCGGGGCGAACCAGTCGCGGTCCATGCCGTTGCCGTCGCGGTCGACGCGGACGCCGGTCGAGTTGAGGCGGACCTCGCCGTCCGGCGACGGCACCCACAGGGTGCCGTCGTGGTCGCGGAGCGCACGCCCGGTGGGCGCGGGAGCGGCGGGCTGGAGGCGCGACCAGCGTCCGGCGAGCACGATGCGGCCGGTCACGGCCGCGACGTCCGCCGGGGCGGTCTCCAGGTGGTCGCGGAGGGCCGCGACGAATCCCGGCGCGGGTTCGGCGTCGTTGTTGAGGAGGACCACGACGTCGGCGTCCGCGTGTCGGATGCCCGTGTTGGCCCCCACGGCGAAGCCGCCGTTCGTGTCGAGGGCCAGCACCGTGGCGTCGGGGAGGTCCCGCCGCAGCACGGCGACGGAGTCGTCGGTCGAGCCGTTGTCGACGACGACGACCTGGTCGGCCGCGCCGTCGTCGAGGACGGCGCGCACCGCCCGCGTCGTGAGGTCGGCGCGGTTCCAGTTGACGACGACGACCGCGGTGCGGGTGGCGCCGTCGGTCGGGGTCAGCCGAGCTCCTCGATCGAGGGCTTCGCGTAGACGGTGCCGACGGCGTCGCCGAACGACGGGACCTCGAAGGAGTCGCACTCGGGTAGGTCGTGCAGGTGCCGCCCGGCGGAGTCCATCATCGACACGTTGATGAAGTACTTCCCCGTGCCGAAGTTCGTGTCCGCGATGCGGAGGCGGAGCTTCCTGCGACCGCGCAGCGGCTCGAGGTGGATGCCCATGATGCCCGTGGTGGTGCCGTAGACGACCTGACCAGCGGTGTTGTTGATCTGGACCGCGGCCTCCCAGTCCTCGACACGGTCGAGGTGCTCGAACTCCATGTCCACGATGAGGTCGTCGCCGGGGACGATCGGCGCGCGGTGCTCCTTGCCCTCGGCGGTCACGGTGGCGCCGAGGACGGTGCCGCGGCCGACCGCCACGTCCGCGCTGAGCTCGCCGGAGCGGCGCTCCTCGAGCACGTCGCGGAACTTGCTGACCGCCTGCACCGCGTCGCCGTCGTGCAGGACCTTGCCCTTGTTGAGCAGCACGACGCGGTCGCACATCTCCTGCACCTGGCTGAGCGAGTGCGTGACGATGATGATCGTCTTGCCCTGCTCCTGGAACGAGCGGATGCGGTCGAGGCACTTGCGCTGGAACGCTTCGTCACCGACGGCCAGCACTTCGTCGACGAGCAGCACGTCGGGGTCGGTGTGCACGGCGACGGCGAACGCGAGCCGCACGTACATGCCGGATGAGTAGAACTTCACCTGGGTGTCGATGAAGTCGCCGATGCCGGAGAACGCGAGGATGTCGTCGAAGCGCTCCTCGGTCTCCTTGCGGCTCAGGCCGAGCAGGGACGCGTTGAGGAAGACGTTCTCGCGGCCGGACAGGTCCGGGTGGAAGCCCGCTCCGAGCTCGAGCAGCGCGGCCAGACGCCCGCGGCGGGAGACCGTGCCGGACGTCGGCTGGATGATGCCGCCGATCGCCTTGAGCAGCGTGGACTTGCCGGAGCCGTTCTGGCCGATGAGCCCGACGGTGGTGCCGGCCTGGATCGAGACGGTGACGTCGTCGAGCGCCCAGAAGTCCTGGCGGTGCTTCCGGCCGGCGCGGCCGAGCGTGACGATGCGCTCGCGGATCGTGTTGTCCTTGCGGACGACGAACCGCTTGCGGACGTGGTCGATGACGATGACGTCCGGACGCTCGGCGGTGGCGCCGGACGTCGACGGGGCGACGGGGGTGCTGATGGCCATGGTCTAGAGCTCCTGCGCGAAGTTGCCCTGCAGACGGGAGAACACCCGCTGCGCTCCGAGCAGGCAGACGAGCCCGATCACGAAGGCGATGCCGAGTCGCAGCATGAGATGGTCGGGGTAGACCACCTTCGTCGGGTCGTGGATCCAGATCGCGTTCTGCAGGCCGAGGACGGACAGCGTGAGGGGGTTGTTCGTGTAGACCGTCAGGAGCCAGCCCACCTTGAGGTTCGCGAGGACCATCGAGTACGAGTACACGATCGGCGATGCCCAGAGCAGCACCATCAGGCCGACGTCGATGACGAACTGGACGTCGCGCAGGTACACGTTGAGGGCACTGAGCACGAGGCCGATCGCCGCGCCGTAGACCAGGATCACCAGCAGGGACGGGATCAGGTAGACCAGACCGCCGTGCCAGGGGAACGCCCCGAGGATGAGGGTGAACACCAGCAGGATCGCGAACTGGATCGCGAAGTTGACCAGGGCGGCACCGACGCTCGCGAGCGGGAAGACCTCGCGCGGGACGTAGACCTTCTTGATCAGTCCGCTGTTGCCGACGATCGAGCTGGTCGACCCGGCGACGATCTCGCTGAACAGCGTGTAGGCGCTCAGACCGGTGAAGACGTAGATCGCGAAGTTGTCGATGCCGTGCGCGGCCCCGAGCACCTTGCCGATCACGAAGTAGTAGATGAGCAGCTGGGTGAGCGGGCGCACCAGCGTCCACACGAACCCGAGCGCCGAGTCCTTGTACCGCGCCTTGAGGTCGCGGCGGATGAGCATCCCGAGCATCTCGCGCTGCCGGAAGACGTCGCGGAGTTCTCGCCAGGTTCCTCGGATCGCACTCGTCGGGGCGCCGACGACGACGAGGGGTTCCTTCGCGAGCGCCGCCATGCGGGCTTGATCGACCATTCGTCTCTTCGTTCGTGGGGGCAGGACCGGAACAGCATACTCACCGCACCAACGGGGAACCGGAGTGCGGCGAACACCGGACGACACCTGTCGTCCGACCCCTGTGCGGGGGTGAATGTGCGCGATGGCAACCCTCAACCTTCACTTTGGGGTTACCGTTGACGCAACCCGGACCCTTGTCAACATCCACAGGACGGCCCGTCAGCATGCAGCTTGCTCCACGGCCGATCGCTGCGCTCGCGGTGGTCGGTGCTCTCAGTCTCCTCGCGGCGGGTTGTTCCGCCGGCGGCGACACCGACCCCACCCCGAGTGCCTCGCGGTCCGCCACGGCGACCACGACGCCGACGTCGACGCCGACTCCCACGGCGACGGCCGACACCGACGAACCCTCGTCCGGTGCCACCGCGGGCGACGACGACGTCCCGACCGCGTTCCCCGGTACCGGGCAGACGACGCAACCCGACACCGATCCCGGGGAGTTCCCGGCCACCGCGGTCGTGACCTTCTCCGGATGGGATGCCGGCAGCAAGTCGCTGCAGGCGGGCGGTCTGGTGTCCGGGACGACCAACGCGTCCGGGACCTGCACGTTCACGGCGAAGAAGGACGCGGTCTCGCGCACCGTCACGAGCACGGCCCAGGCGAGCGCCTCGTCGGTGAACTGCGCCCAGGCGTCCTTCCCCGCGAGCCAGGTGTCGACCGGGACCTGGTCGATCACGCTCAAGTACACGGTCGGGTCGAAGTCGACCACGTCCGACCCGATGACGGCGGAGGTGCCGTGATGTTCCGTTCCACGACCACGAGCGGGCGACGACGCCCGCTGCGCTCGGCCCTCGGGATGGTCGCCGCACTGGCGATCGCCGTGAGCGGTCTGACCATCGGCACGATCGTCTCCGAACAGACGACGACCGAGTCCGCGTCTGCCGCGACCGCCGCGGGCTTCGACCCGGGCAACATCATCAGCGACGCGAACTTCTACAACGGATCCGCGATGAGCGGTTCGAGCGTGCAGTCGTTCCTGAACAGCGTCGCGCCGAACTGCACGCAGCGGTCCGGCGGGCCGAAGTGCCTGAAGAACTTCACGCAGAACATGAGCGGCATCTCCGCCGTGTCCGGTCGGTGCTCGGCGATCGCGGGCGGCAACAAGTCCGCCGCGACGATCATCGCCCAGGTCGGTGCGGCGTGCGGCATCAGCCAGAAGGTGCTCCTCGTGCTCCTGCAGAAGGAGCAGGGCATCGTCACGACGAGTTCGCCGACGAGCTACATGTACCTCCACGCCACGGGCTTCGCCTGCCCGGACACCGCACCGTGCGACCCGGCGTACTACGGCTTCGGCCAGCAGGTCTACGCAGCCGCGCTGCAGTTCAAGCGCTACCAGGCGTCCCCGACGTCGTGGGCCTACCAGGCCGGGCGCAACAACGCGATCCTCTACAACCCGAACGCCGCCTGCGGTCGGAAGACGGTCTACATCAAGAACCAGGCGACCGCCGGGCTGTACATCTACACGCCGTACACCCCGAACGCCGCCGCGATGGCGAACCTGTACGGCACGGGCGACAGCTGCTCGGCGTACGGCAACCGCAACTTCTGGCGCATGTACACCGACTGGTTCGGGTCGCCCACCGGCGGTTCCTCGCCGATCGGCAGCCTCGACTCGCTGAAGGCCGGGTTCAAGCAGGTCGTCGTCGGCGGCTGGACCGCCGACCCGGACACCACGGCTGCGATCAAGGCCCAGATCTACGTCGACGGTGTCGGCAAGGCGTCGGTCATGGCCAACGCCGTCCGTCCGGACCTCGCGGCCCGCCTCGGCGCCAACAACACCGCGCACGGGTACACCGCGACCCTCAGCGGCCTGTCCACCGGCAAGCACACCGTGTGCGTGTTCGGCATCAACACCGGTCCGGGGTCGAACACGCTGCTCGAGTGCCGGGACGTCACGGTCTCCGGCGGCGTCCCGACGGGCGTGATCGACGCGGCGTCCGCCGTCGCCGGCAAGCTGACGATCCGCGGCTGGGCCATCGACCGGGACAGCCAGTCGGCGACCCAGGTGCAGGTCCGGGCGGACGGCAAGACGCTCGGCACCCTCAATGCGAACGCGGCGAAGAGCGGGCTGAACGCCGCGATGCCGGGCTACGGCGACAACCACGGGTACTCCGGGACGGTGCAGGGCTTCCCGGCTGGGACGCACACCGTCACCGTGCACGCCAAGGACCTGTCGAACGGGAAGTGGACGCAGATCGCGTCGAGGTCCGTGTCGCAGGCCACCGGCTACCCGTGGCTCGCCGTCGACGAGGTGGCGTCCAAGGCCCCCGGCAAGCTCCTGGCCCGCGGCTGGGCGATCGACCCGGACACCACCGGGACCGTCCGCGTGCACTTCTACCTGGACGGCAAGGCGCTCACGTCGATCGCCGCCGACCAGACGAAGACCGGGCTGAACAACGCGAAGCCGGGGTACGGCGACAAGCACGCGTACCGCCTGGAGCGGAGCGGGATCAGCGCCGGCAAGCACAGTCTGTGCATCATCGCGATCAACCAGGGCCCGAAGAACCTCAACGCGAGCATCTGCAAGCCGTTCTCCACGCCGACCGGGCCGCCCAAGGTGACGGTCGACCAGGCCGCGTCCGCCGGACTCGGTGCGATCACCGTGAGCGGGACCGCGTACGACCCGGACACGACGGCGGCGGTGTCGCTGACCTACACGGTCGACGGCAAGCAGGTCGCGACGGGGACCGCGAACCAGACGAAGAGCGGCTTCGACTCGGCGCACCCCGGCTACGGCAACGCGCACGGCTACACGCAGAAGCTCACCGGCATCGGCCCGGGCAAGCACACGGTCTGCGTGGTCGCCAAGAACGTCGGCGGTGGCTCGAACGCCAGCACGTGCAAGTCGGTGGCCGCGGCGACCGGCAACCCGACGCTGCTGCTCGACGAGGTCTCCTCGCCGGCGCCCGGCCAGATCCGGGTGCGCGGCTGGGCGATCGACCCGGACACGGCCGCGTCGCTGCGGGTGCACGTGTACTTCGACGGTGCCGCTGGCGTCTCCATCGCGGCGGACCAGGCGAAGCCGTCGCTCGCGACGGTCTACGGCGGCTTCGGTGGGAACCACGCGTTCTCGTCGACGTTCACCGGCAAGAAGGCGGGCGCGACGAGCGTCTGCGTCTTCGCCATCAACCAGGGTGCTGGGGTCAACACCGAGGTCTGCAAGTCGGTGACCGTGCAGTAGACGGTCACCACGTGACGGACGGGAGGCGCGGTGCCGGCTGGCACCGCGCCTCCCGTCCGTCACGGGACCGGACCACCGCCCGTCCCGACACCGGCGTCCGGCGCGCGGTCAGCGCTTGCGGAGCGCGCGCGCGACGCCGCCGAGGCGGTCCAGCACCCGGAACTCGGCCGAGTGGGTCAGGGCGTCGTACCGCCGTGCCATCGCGTCGCGCTCGGCCTCGGCGGTGCGCCGTGAACGGTCGACGACCGCGACGGCCTCCTCCGAGATGATGAGGCGACGGTTGATGTCCTCGACACCGGAGCGGTGGACGTCGCGCTCGCGCTCGGTCTCCCGCAGCAGTTCACGGTGCAGCGCGGCCCAGCGCAGCAGCGGGTCGCGTGCGCCCGACCGACCGGAGGCGCGCTCGACGGCGGCGTCCAGGGACGGCCCGACCTGGGCGGCGCGCGCAGCGAAGGAGTGCCGCTCGACGACCACGGCGTGCAGGCGCTCGACGAGGGCGTCCCGTTCCGCCGCCGGCATCGCGAGGGCGCGTTCGAGGGACGCCGCGTCGTCGAAGACCGGCACGCCGGTCAGCCCGAGCTCGTCCAGCCCGAGGGCGCAGGTGGTCACGGGCAGCGCGCCGGACGCGAGCGATTCGTACAGGCGGGAGTTCAGGGTGCCGAACTCGGCGGCCGGCGCGATGACGTCGTCGACCACGAACGCGGCCGAACGGTAGACCTCGGGCAGGGCGAAGTAGGACACCGCGGGCCGGAGCTCCACGCCGGCCGAGCCCTGCACGTGCTCGACGTTGGCGGCGAACCAGACGATCGGCTCGGCCGGGGCGACCTGCTCGAGGACGTCCTGGACGCCGCGCCGGGCACCCCAGAAGTTCACCGTGGTGACCGCCCGGTCGCTGCGGGGCGTCGGCGCACCGTCGACGTCGGTCGTGAAGAGGTCGAGGTCGACGCCGATCGGCACGACCTCCACCGGGCGGTCGAGCACCCGGGCGAGCTCGTCGCGCGCGATCGACGAGGACGCCCACACGGCGTCGTACTCGCCGAGCCAGGGGAGTGTCGCCCACTGTGCGGTCCAGTTCCGGACCCAGGCAACCGTGGCGGTACCGGCGGGCACGAGCCCGGGGACGAACGACTCGATCATGTTCACCAGGACCGTGGTGTCGTCGGGGACGTCCTCCGCCCAGCGCTCGATCGGCCACATCGCCACGCCCCAGCCGTCGGCACGCAGGGCCCGCGCGAGCCCGAGCGCGACGAACAGGTCGCCCTTGCCCTCGGCGGGGTCGGCCGTCGACACCGCGAAGCGGATCGTCCCCCTGGCCCCGATCGCGTGGTCACCACGCGCGATCGCGGCGTAGTCGTCGGCGAGGGGCGACGAGGCGGGGGAGGTCGGGATCGAGGACTGCGGCACGGGGACTCCGGGTCTGGGGAGGGACACCGCGACGTCGGACGGGTCACGGCGAACGGTGCGGCCGGGTGGGGGCCGTCTGCCATTGTGCACGAACCCGACCCGATCACAGGGGAGCGGCGTGCTCGGCCTTGTATGGTGATGACGGCCGACGGGCACCCCCGACGGCCGCACCGCCGATCCATGCCGCACGCGCGGCAGCCGCTGGAGGAACCCGCCGTGACAGAGCGCAAGCCGGGAGTCGTGTCCGTCGTCCTCGTGAACTACAAGGGCACGGACGACACCCTGACGAGCATCGCCGAGCTCCGCAAGCAGGACTGGCCGCAGGACAAGCTCGAGGTCATCGTCGTCGACAACGGCTCCGGGCCCGAGCACGTCGGGCGGCTGAAGGCCTCCGACCTCGACTTCACGTTCGTCGACTCCGGCGCGAACCTCGGGTTCACGGGTGGCTGCAACCTCGGTGTCGAGCACTCCTCCGGCGAGATCGTCGCGTTCCTCAACAACGACGCCCGCCCCGACACCGGCTGGGTGCGCGAGGCCATGGCGACGTTCGCCTCCGGCGCGGACATCGGTGCCGTGGCGTCGAAGGTCCTCGACTGGGAAGGCGTCAACGTCGACTTCACCGAGGCCGCGATGACCTGGTACGGCATGGGCTACAAGCCCTTCGCCGGGTCGCCGGACACCGGCCGCTGGGAATCGGAGACCGACGTCCTGTTCGGCACCGGCGCGGCGATGTTCATCCGCGCGGAGCTCTTCGAGCAGCTCGGCGGGTTCGACGACCGCTACTTCATGTTCTACGAGGACGTCGACCTCGGGTGGCGCCTCAACCTGCTCGGCTGGCGCTTCCGGTACCAGCCGAGGTCCGTCGCGTTCCACAAGCACCACGCGTCGATGAACAAGTTCGGCGACTTCCGCGAGACCTACCTGCTCGAGCGGAACGCCCTCTTCACGCTCTACAAGAACCTCGGCGACGAGCAGCTCGCGGCGGCCCTCCCCGGGTCCCTCGCCCTCGTCGTCCGCCGTGCGATCGGCCGCGGTGAGCTCGACTCGACCGAGCTCGACCTCCGCAACCCCGGCGACGACAGCGTCCCGACGATCCCGGTGCCGAAGACGAGCATGGCGGGCATCTACGGCGTCGACCAGTTCGTCGAGCAGCTGCCGTCGATGACCGAGTCCCGTCGGGAGATCCAGGCGACCCGCGTCCGCAGCGACCGCGAGCTCCTCCGCCTGTTCGGCAACCGCGACGAGCCCGCGTACCCGATCGAGAACTACCTCGCCGGCTACGACAAGATCGTGCACTCGCTCGGCGTGCTCGAGGTCGGCACCCGACGTCGCGTCCTCATCATCACGGGCGACTCCATCGGCGAGAAGATGGCCGGTCCGGCGATCCGTGCGACCCAGATGGCGAAGCAGCTCGCGACCGAGCACGACGTGCGCGTCATCAGCCTGACCCGCTCGTCGCCGATCGACCCCTCGTACGAGGTCGTCACGGTCCCTCACCGCCACCCGCGCCAGATGGTCGAGCACGAGGCCTGGGCCGACGTCATCATCGTGCAGGGCCACGCGCTCCGCCTGTTCCCGGTGCTCGAGTCGACGCGCAAGATCCTCGTGGTCGACGTCTACGACCCGCTGCACCTCGAGCAGCTCGAGCAGGGCCGCAGCGACGACGTCGACCAGTGGAACCGCCAGATCCTCGACGCCTCGGACACGCTGAACCACCAGCTCGAGCTCGGCGACTACTTCATCTGCGCGTCCGAGCGCCAGCGCATGTTCTGGCTCGGTCAGCTCGCCGGCTCCGGCCGGGTGAACGCCCGGACCTACTCGCGTGACGCCGACCTCCGGTCGCTCATCGGCGTCGTGCCGTTCGGCCTGTCCTCGACGCCGCCGGTCCACGACCAGCCTCGGGTGAAGGGCGTCGTCCCCGGCATCGGCAAGAACGACAAGCTCGTCGTCTGGGGCGGCGGGATCTACGACTGGTTCGACCCGATCACGCTCGTCCGCTCGATCGCCCGGCTCGCCGAGCGCCGCCCGACCGTGAAGCTCTTCTTCATGGGCGTGCAGCACCCGAACCCCGACGTGCCCGAGATGGACATCGTCGCCAAGGTCCGTGCCGAGGCCGACGCGCTCGGCCTCACCGGCAAGCACGTGTTCTTCAACGACACGTGGATCCCGTACGAGGAGCGCGGCGCCTACCTGCTCGAGGCCGACGCCGGCGTCTCGACGCACTACGAGCACCTCGAGACGACGTTCTCGTTCCGCACCCGCATCCTCGACTACCTGTGGGCGCGTCTGCCGATCGTGACGACCGCCGGCGACTCCTTCGGCGACCTCGTCGCGGAGCAGAAGCTCGGCATCGCCGTGCACGAACAGGACATCGACGGCCTCGCAGCGGCGCTCGAGACGGCGATCTACGACAAGAAGGCGCGCACCGAGTTCATCGGGAACGTCGACCGCGTCCGTGAGCAGTTCACGTGGGAGAACGTCCTCGCGCCGCTCGTCGAGTTCTGCCGGAACCCCGTCCGTGCCGCCGACAAGTCGGTGCGGGAGACCTCGGCCCAGGTCGAGGCGCACCAGATGCGCGTGCGCGTGCCGGACCGCAAGAAGCTCTACGGCATCCGCCACGACGTCGGCCGCGCGGTGCACTACTTCCGCACCGAGGGTCCGCGCAGCGTCGCGGGCAAGATCAAGCGGCGCCTGCAGAACCGGTGACCGGAACGGCCCCGACAGCCCTCGTCGTCGTCCCGACGTACGACGAGGCAGAGAACATCCGGAGCGCCACCACGGCGATCCTCGACGCGGTGCCCGCGGCGCACGTGCTCGTCGTGGACGACGGCAGTCCCGACGGGACGGCCGACATCGTCCGGTCCATCGCAGCCGGCGACCCCCGCGTGCACCTGATCGAGCGCAGCGGCAAGCTCGGCCTCGGCACGGCCTACGTCACCGGGTTCCGTTGGGGACTCGAACGCGGCTACCCGGTGCTGGTCGAGATGGACGCCGACGGGTCGCACCCGGCGGACCGGCTGCCGGCACTGCTCGGTGCCCTGCAGGACGACGCGTCGGTGGCGCTGGCCATCGGTTCCCGCTGGGTCACCGGCGGCTCGGTGGTCGACTGGCCGCTCCGGCGCGAGGTGCTCAGTCGCGGCGCGAACACCTACGCCCGGATCGCACTCGGACTCAGCGTGCGGGACGTCACTGCGGGGTTCCGGGCCTACCGCGCCGAGACGGTCGCCGGGATGGACCTGGACACCGTCGACTCGAAGGGCTACTGCTTCCAGGTCGACATGACCCTGCGCGTCGACGACCTCGGCGGACGCATCGTCGAGGTGCCGATCCGGTTCCGGGACCGCGTGCACGGTGTCTCGAAGATGAGCGGCTCGGTCGTCGGCGAGGCGATGCTCCGCGTCACCCAGTGGGGGATCCAGCGGCGGTTCCGACGCCGGTCACGACCGGCGCGATGACGGTCAGGAGGCGCGTGGCGGACCCTCCACGCGCCTCCCGTCCGTCATCCGGTCACCCTCACACGCAGCTGACCACGTTGTCGGTGCTGCCGGTCACGTACTGGACCATCGTCGTGCGTCCACCCGCGACGTAGGGCGCCGCGGAGCACGCCGCCTGCGCACTCGCCGCGGTGGCGTTCCCGATCGCCCGCCACGTCGGCAGGGTGTAGAGCCTGCTGCTGGCCGGGACGACGCCGAAGAGCGTCGACCACTCCGCCGGCGACGAGTACACCCCCACGGTCGCACCGATGCTCACGAAGTACGCCGTCATGCCCTCGAGCGTCGCACGGTTCAGCGTGGTCGTCTTCTGCCATGACCCGTCGGTCTCGGCGTCGAGCCACCAGCGGTACGAGCCGGCAGACGTGACTCCGCGGGTCTTCGCGTCCTCGTAGGCGCGGTTCCAGCCGTACATCCACGAGCACTGCGTCGAGGTGAGGGCCGCCGTGCCGGCGACGCAGGTGCCGTACGGGTTCCCGGACGCGCTCGCCGGCACCGTCGTGCCACCCGGGTCGACGTTGCTGGTCGGCCACGACGTGCGCGGCACCGTCGGGTTGTCCGCGAAGTACTGCCCCGGGTTCGCCGTGTTCACGTAGAGCTGGGTCTTCGGCTGCGAGGTCCCGCCGGCGGACGTCTTCGCCCAGGCGAGCTGCTGCGCGAGGTACGGGTTCGTGGTGGTGGCGAGTCCGTTGTTCACGCCGACGATGCCGAACGCCTGGTTCTTCGGGTAGCCGGCGGACGACCCGCCCTGCGGCCACGAGACGTCCGCACCGAAGCCGGAGCCGCTCGACCCGTCCATGAAGTAGCCCGCGACGTCGACGGTCAGGGACGCCGTCCCCACGGAGACCTTCGCCTGGGCGCGCCGGTCCACGGTCGACCCGACGAGCTTCGTCATGACGGCGTTGCTCAGGGTCTGTCCGGCACCGAGCACCTGCGTGGCGACCTGCGGGTCCTGCCCGGACGGGGTGAAGCGCAGGTAGCTGGACGCGGTGGTCTTCGCGGTCGTGGTCGTGGCGGTCGCGACGATCGCGGTGGCCGTCCCTGGGACCCCGGCGGTGCCGGACAGGCGGATCGTGCGCGGAGTGGTCGTCAGCGACGTGGACGCCGCCCGCACGGGGTCCACGGGGACGTACACCGATCCGGTCGAGGTGTTCGCGTAGTACCCGGCGACGTCCATGAAGACCGTCGCGGTGCCGCTGGAGACCTTCACCTGGGCGGCACCGCCGACGAGCTTCACGATCACGAGGTTCGAGATCGTGGTGCCCTTCGTGAACACCTGCGCCGCGACCGTGGCGTCCTTGCCCGCCGGCGTCACGCGGACGTAGCCGTTCGCCGACGGTGTGCCGACCTCGGTGTTGACCGCCACCGCGGTCGCGTTCGACGGGATGCCGGCGCGGCCGGCGAGGGGCACCTTCGTCGGCGTCGTACCGACCTTCTGGTTGAAGACGCGTGCGGCGTTCAGGGGGGTGAAGGTGGCGCCGGAGCCGTTCGCGTAGTAGCCCGACACGTCGAGGTAGACCGTCGCCTTGCCGGCCGACAGCTGGACCTGCACCTTGCCACCCACCAGCCGGACCGTCTGCAGCGCCGACACCGTCTGGCCCTTGCGGAACGCCTGCGAGGTCACGCCGCTGCTGACACCGGCGGGCGTCACCCGGGCGGTACCGGCGGCGGTCGGGTTCTCGACCTCGACGTTCACGACGACCGCCGTGGCGTTCGCGGGGACCCCGCCGTGTCCGGCGATCGGGATGACCGTCGCCGTCGTGGGCACCGATCCGGACCAGACCCGGGTCGTGTCGAGCGGCGTGAACCGGCCGGTGGTGGGAGCTGCTGCCGCTGCCGTGCCGGCGGGGCCGACGGCGGCGATGCCGGTGGCGACGACCAGGGCGGTCAGGACGAGGGCGAGCCGGTGCTGCAGGCGCATGGAGGTCCTTCTCGTGCGAGGGCCGTCCCCCTGACGGCCGCTCGCAGTATAGGGGGCGTCCCCGGCACGGCCGGGGGAACCTGTGCGGACGTGCGTCTCCGGACACAGCGCCCCCACCGGCCTGGAGGCGCGTGGCGGGGCCGACCCGTGCCTCCAGGCCGGTGGGTGGTCGGTCCCGCGAACGCGACGGTGTGCTCGCAGGCCGCGTCGTCACCATCGCGGAAGCGACGGATCCCCGCGGGACTCCCGCGGGAATCTGTCGCCTTGGCGGACCCGCGGGACCCGCGGGACCGCCGCACCCGCCGCGCCCGCCGCGGTCAGCCGCGGGGCAGGTGCCGTCGCCAGGACCGGCGGCGGGCGGCGATCACGAGCACGGCGACGAAGACCATGAGGCCGGCACCGTGCAGCAGGTAGCTCTCCGCAGCGCTCGTCACCCCCAGGAGCACCAGCACGGCGGCCGGCCACACGTAGGCGACCCCCGGGAACGTCGTCGCGGTGACCCAGGCGCGGGCGAACGCGAGCAGGGCCGTCACCCCGAGGATGATCGTCCCGGCGAGCCCGATCTGCAGCCAGGCGTCGACGAAGGCGTTCAGACCGGACGTGAACCGGGTGCCGGCGGGGTCGATGAACGTGACGTAGGGCACGACGGCCTCGTGCGGCCAGGTGCCGACCCATCCCCAGCCCTGGATCGGGAACTGGCCGACGAACACCCGGATTTGCGACCAGAGGTCGACCCGCGTCGCGGTGCCGCCGGCGGCTCCGATCTCGGCGAGGACGCGGTGCCGGGCGAGGACGCCGACGACGAGCATGAGCAGCACGAACCCGCCGAGCACGCCGTTCACCACCGGCCGCGTCGAGGGCCGCGCGTGCCGCAGCGACCAGAGCGCGAGGGCCGTCACGGCGAGGGCGATCATGGCGAGACCGGTGATGGGCGACTGCACGAGCATGAGCGCGATCACGGCGAGGGCGGTGGAGCCGATCGCGCGCCACATCGTCACCGAGCGGGTGAGGAACTCGACGACGAACGTCACGAGCGCCATCGCGGCGATGAAGCCCATGAAGTTCCGCGTGCCGCCGATGCCCTGGATCGGTCCGCCGTACGCGATGTTGCCCTGGATGCCGAAGGCCGGGATGGGGGTGTCGAGGACGAGGCCGGACAGGACCTCGAGCCCGAGGGCGGCGACGAGCAGGATCCGGAAGGCGTCGCCCGAGGCCCGGATCACCTGCACGAGGTCGCGGCCCAGGGCGAGGTAGAGCCCGAGCCCGATGAAGCACACGGTGCCGACCAGCCCACGGAGCGCCACCCAGGAGTACTCGCTCCAGAGCACGCTCAGGGCGCAGTAGCCGACGAAGGCCATGAGCGAGAGCGGGAGCACACCGTGCCACTCGATCCGGTACCGCTGGCCGAGCAGGCTCAGGCCGGCGAGGACGAAGAGGGTCACGAGCACGGCCCACACACCGGCGCGGCCGACCAGGGCCTGGACGGTGGGCTGTCCGAACGCGAACAGGACGATGACCGTCGCGAGCGCCTGGCTGAACCGGCCGCCGGCGGAGAACCCGATCCAGGCGGACAGGTAGCGCCTGGCGAGCATGCGCTTCGTCAGCCGTCCGTCCGTCACCCGTCCATCTTGTCGTACCCGCCTCGGTACCGACGCCATCGCGGAGCGTCGATATCGCCGATGCGCGATGACTCGGCTAGCGTCGGCGGACGATGGACCGCACACCCGCCGCCCCGACACGACGCGCCCCGGTCGTCCTGGTCGTCGTCGCGTCCGTGCTGGTCGGTGCCGGCGTCACCGCGCTCACGTGGTGGCGGCTCGGCCCGGTGACCCGCGGGACGGTCTGGGCGGAGGACGGCGGGGTGTTCCTCCGCGAGCGGGTGGCGCTCGGCCCGGTCGACTCGCTCCTGCACCCGTACGCCGGCTACCTGCACCTCGTGCCGCGGCTGCTGGTCGACCTGGGCTGGGCGATGCCGATCGAGGACTACGCCCACGTGGTGTCCGCCGGGTCGTGCGTCGTGGTCGGAGCGGTCGCAGCGGCGGTGTTCGTGCTCGCGCGCGACGTCGTGCCGTCGTGGCCGTTCCGCCTGGTGCTCGCGGCGATCCCCGCGGTGCTGCCGCTCGCGCCCTACGAGATCGCCGGCAACGCCGCGAACCTGCACTGGTTCCTGCTGTTCGCGGCACCGTGGTGCTTCGCGTACCGGGCCCGCACCTGGTGGGGGAGCGGCGTCGGGGCCGTGCTGACCGGGTTCGTGGTCCTCACCGAGCTGCAGACGGTGTTCTTCCTGCCGCTCCTCCTGCTCGCGTGGTTCCCGCGGCGTGACGCTGCCGGGGCTCGCGTGTGGCCGCGGGCGCTCCCCGTGACGATCGTCGCCGTCCTCGGCGCTGCCGCCCAGGTGGTGGCCGCGCTCACCGACGACCGGGTCTCGCAGCCGGGGTCGCCGGCCTTCGCGGACGTCGTCGCCGGGTGGGTCCTGCAGCCGTTCGCCGGCGCGTGGGACGCCGACGTCGGCGCCGCGGTGCGGTTCGTCGTCGAGCACGGTTGGGCCGGCGTCCTGGTGCCGCTGACGCTGCTCGTGCTCGTGGTCGTCGCCGCGGTGGCGGTCGGGACGTGGCGTGCACGCTGGATGATCGTCGCGCTGGCCCTCGTGTCGGGCGGGGTCTGGTGGGCGGCGCTCCTCGCGAACGGTGGGGCCGCCCAGGACTGGTCGCACCCGGTGGCGGCGCTCGAGGCCGTGCCGCCGCAGCGCTACGCGGCGGCGTCCGGCCTGCTGCTCGTCGCGGCGTCGGTCGTCTCGGCGAGCGTGCTCGTCGGCTGGCGGCCGGCGTCGACGAGCCGTCGGACTGGAGGCGCGGCTCGCCTCGTCGGTGCCGCGGCCGGTTGGTGCGTGGTCGCGCTGGTGGTCGTGGCAGCGGTCGGCAACGCCGCGCCCGGTGCCACCCGGCGCAGCGACGGTCCGGTCTGGGCCGGGGAGGTCCCCGCGGCCGTGGCGGCCTGCGACGGTGATCCCGCGGAGGTCGTGGACGTGCGCACCGCTCCGTGGTCCGCGAAGGTGCCGTGCAGCAGACTGCTCAGCACCCCGTAGCCGTTCAGCGGGACACGGCTCGGCGGAACTCGCGCTTGGTGGGCGGGGTGCGCGGGCCGTCGCCGGTGGAGCGGGGTTCCTCGCCGACGAGCACGATGCGGGTCTTGATCGCGATCAGGGCGAACAGCACCCAGTTGCCCTGGTAGAGCAGGCGCGACTCGGCGACGGACTGCACCACCAGCGCCACGACGAGCAGCAGCGGCAGGAGTGACACCGGGTCGAACGCGCGCGGCGACAGCGTCTGGTCGTAGCCGATCCGGCTCGCCGACGACCACGAGCGGTTCAGGGTGGTGACGACGTACAGCGCGAACAGCAGCAGGCCGATGACCCCCGTCTGCATCCACACGTCGAGGTACGCGTCGTGCGCCTGCAGGTACGTCACGCCCTTGCGGTGCGCGAGGTCCGCCAGGGTCGGGATGTCCGGCCACCAGTACCCGATCCAGCCCCAGCCGACGACCGGGTGCTGGTCGACGAGGCCGAGGACCCGCTGCCAGATCTCGCCGCGGCCGGTCGCGTCGGCGCCCTTGCCGAGCAGCTCGGACACGGCGCCCCTGGCGAGGAACGCGACGACCGCGACCACCACGGCACCGACCAGCACGACGAGGTACCGCGGTGTCCGGCGCTCGGTCGGGACCCGTCGGATCCAGAGCGCGACGGCGAGGGCGACGACCACCACAATGGCGGCGGCCAGCACGGTCGACGACCGGGTCAGCAGCAGGACGGCGCCCGCCACCACGAGCCACCCGACGGCGCGGTTCCGACCCATCCGGCCCTCGGCGAACTGGATCGCCACGGCGATCGCGGCGAGCAGCGCCACCATCGCGAGCAGGTTCGCGTTGCCGGGCAGGCCCTGGATGCGGCCGCCCGTGAGGAGCTCCGCACGGGAGAAGTAGAACGCGTCCGGGATCTTCGCGTCGCCGTAGTCGGTCCAGATCGGCGCGATCGGGTGCCGGACGACCACGGCCACGAACGCCTCGAAGACGAGCGACAGCATGAGGACCCAGCGCATCGCGAGGCTGACCGCGTCGAGGATGCGCCGCCAGGTGAGGGTCGACGCGATGGCGAACGCGATGGCTGCGCAGATCACCTGGACCGTGATGCTCGCGATCGTCGCCGGCCGCCAGTGCGACCAGACGACCGACAGCAGGCACCACGCGAGGAAGAACCAGAGGGACCGGGGCGTCCGTGCGATCGGCGGGCGGGCGCGCACGAGGACCGCGATGCCCCACGCCGCGACCGCTGCCCAGAGGATGCCGGCGCCGACCCAGGTGAGCGTGTTCGGGACCGCGTCGCCGGCGAACAGGACGAACAGGACGGTGGCGCCGAGGGCGAACGCCTCGCGCTCGGGTACGGTCCCGCGCGACAGCGGCCAGGTGTTCGTCACGACGCCAGAGTACCGGCGACCGCCGGTAGGCTCGATCCATGTTCCTCGGCATCACGAACACGCCCCGCGACTACGCCTGGGGGTCCGTCACCGCGATCCCCGAGCTCCTCGGCCGCACCGTCACCGGGGCCCCGCAGGCCGAACTCTGGCTCGGCGCCCACCCCGGCAGCCCGAGCGTGGTCGTGAACCCCGCGATGGTGGGCGGCGCCGACACCCTGCTCGACTGGATCACCGCCGAGCCGCAGGACGCCCTCGGCGCCGACCGCTCCGGCCTGCCCTTCCTGCTGAAGGTCCTGGCCGCCGCTGCTCCGCTCTCGCTGCAGGCGCACCCGACGCCGGAGCAGGCGCGCGAGGGGTTCGAGCGCGAGGAAGCAGCCGGCATCCCGATCGACGACCCCGCCCGGAACTACAAGGACCCGTTCCCGAAGCCGGAGCTCGTCGTGGCCCTGAGCGAGCGGTTCGAGGCGCTGAGCGGGTTCCGTCCGGTCGCCGAGACGCTCGCCGAGGTCGAGGCGCTCGACGCCGGGTCCGGTCGGCTCGGTCCGCTCACGGTGCACCTGCAGCACGGACTCGAGGACACCGTCCGCTGGCTCGAGACCGCGGACTCCTCGGCACTCGCGATCGTGCAGGCCGTGAGCGACCTCGCCGCGGCCCTTCCGGACGAGGCCCTGACGCCGAACACCGCGACCGTGCGCGACCTCACCACGAGCTACCCGGGCGATCCGGGCATCGTGGTCTCGCTGCTCATGCACCGCGTCACACTGGAGGCCGGTCAGGCGATGTACCTGCCCGCTGGCAACATCCACGCCTACCTCGACGGGCTCGGCATCGAGCTGATGGCGCCGTCGGACAACGTGCTGCGCGGCGGCCTGACGCCGAAGCACGTCGACGTCGCCGAACTCCTGCACGTCCTCGACTTCACCGCCTACCCCGCCCCCCTGCTCGCGCCCGAGCCGGTCGACGCCGGGGTCGAGCGGTTCGCGCCGGAGGGCGTGGGCTTCGCGCTCCTCCGGGTGACCGGCGACGGACGCCCCGTCGGACTCGGCACGGGCGGGGTTGCGCCGCTCGTCGGGCCGTCGATCGCCGTCTGCACCGCCGGGGCCGTGACGCTCGTCGGTGCGACCTCGGCGACGCTGCTCCGGCAGGGGGAGTCCTGCTACATCACCCCGGACGAAGGTGACGTCACGGTCGAGGCCGACGGCGGCAGCGGTCTGGCGTCCACCGTCTTCATCGCGACCGGAGCGTGAGCACGAGGACGGGGAACGCCGTCCGCTAGCGTGGCCAGCATGAGTTGGCTGGTCACCGGCGGTGCCGGGTACATCGGGTCCCACGTCGTCCGAGCGCTCCGTGCAGCGGGGATCGACACCGTCGCGTTCGACGACCTGTCGAGCGGGTTCCGGGCGTTCGTGCCCGAGGACGTCCCGTTCGTCGAGGGCACGATCCTCGACGGCGAGCTGCTGGCCCGCACGATCCGCGACCACGGGGTCACCGGTGTCGTGCACGTCGCCGGGTTCAAGTACGCCGGTGTCTCGGTCGAGCGGCCGCTGCACACCTACGAGCAGAACGTCACGGGCATGGCGACGCTGCTCCGCGCGATGGCGGAGAACGACGTGCGGAAGGCCGTGTTCTCGTCGAGCGCCGCGGTCTACGGCACGCCGGACGTCGAGACGGTGGTGGAGTCCACCCCGAAGGCCCCGGAGTCGCCGTACGGCGAGTCGAAGCTCATCGGCGAGTGGCTGCTCCGCGACATGGAGGTCGCCGCCGGGTTCACCACGACGTCGCTGCGCTACTTCAACGTCGTCGGGTCGGGGGAGCCCGACCTGTACGACGCCAGCCCGCACAACCTGTTCCCGCTCGTGTTCGACGCGCTGCTGGCCGGGCGGACGCCGCGGATCAACGGTGACGACTACGACACGCCCGACGGCACGTGCGTCCGCGACTACGTGCACGTCGCCGACCTGGCGCACTCGCACGCCGTCGCCGCGCAGAAGCTCGAAGCCGGCGAGACCCTCGAGCGTGCGTACAACCTCGGCAGCGGCGACGGGGTGAGCGTCCGCCAGATCATGGACGCCATGGCCGCCGCCACCGGCATCGCGTTCGAGCCGGAGATCGCACCGCGACGCGCCGGGGATCCCGCGCGGATCGTGGCGACCGGCGAGGCCGCGGCACGTGACCTCGAGTGGTCGATGCGGCACACCCTCGACGAGATGGTCACCAGCGCGTGGGAGGCCCGCCGCAACGTCTCCTGAGCGCTCGAGGGGTCGTCAGTTGTCCCCCGAAGCCCGGACAGACCGGCCGCGACACGCCCGTACGGGGGACATGACACGCCGGAACGGTCAGAGCCTTCTATGATCCGCGACTTGACTCTCGCGAATGACACCGCTGTAATTACAGGCAGCGACAGCGATCGTTGTGGTCCCGTTATCGAGACGTCAGGGGTGATCAGGGTGAACGGTTCCGACTTCCACGCCGGAGTACCGGAGGACTGGCACGTCGACCCCGTGTCGCTCGGCGTCCCGGGCGTCCGGCGTCCGGAGACCGACGACGAGGAGAACCCGCTCTCGTGGCAGGTCGACTCGCTCTGCGCGCAGACGGACCCCGAGGCGTTCTTCCCCGAGAAGGGCGGATCGACGCGCGAGGCGAAGAAGATCTGCACCTCGTGCGAGGTCCGGGCGCAGTGCCTCGAGTACGCGCTCGAGAACGACGAGCGCTTCGGCATCTGGGGCGGTCTGTCCGAGCGCGAGCGCCGCAAGCTGCGGAAGCGGGCCTAGGCCCGCACCCCGTCTGCCGGGAGGCACGGTGCGCGTCCGGCGCACACCGTGCAGTGATCGTCCCCACAGGTTCACGGCGCGCCGCCGTCCGCAGGCCGCGCCGCGCCTCCAGACCGTAGAGTGACGCCCGTCATGCAGCCCAGAGTCACCGCGATCCTCGTCGCCGCCAACGGGGCGGACCACCTCGACCGGACCCTGGACGCGCTCGCCGCCCAGACCCGCCACCCCGAGAACCTCGTCGTCGTCGACCTCGGGTCGACCGACGGCTCCACCAAGGACCTGTCCTTCGGCGGCTCCGCCGAACTGCTGCGGCTGCCCGCCGGGCGGCCGTTCGGCGAGGCGGTCGCCCGCGGTGAGCGCGAAGCGCCGCCAGCCGTGGCGGACGAACCCGTCGACGAGTGGCTCTGGCTGCTCGGGCACGACAACGCACCGTCGCCGTCGGCGCTCGCCGACCTGCTGTCCGCGGTCGAGATCGCCCCGTCCGTCGTCGTCGCCGGCCCGAAGTCGGTGTCGGTCGACGACCCGTCGGTGATCCGCGCGTTCGGCGAGAGCATGACCCGCTTCGGCCGGTCCCTCGTGCTCGTGCAGGACGAACTCGACCAGGGCCAGCACGACCGGAACACCGACGTGATGGCCGTCGCCGCAGGCGGGATGCTCGTCCGCCGGTCGATCTGGAACGAGCTCGGCGGCTTCGACCCGGCGCTGCCCGACGTCGACGCCGCGCTCGACTTCTGCGTGCGCGTCCGCCTCGCCGGCCACCGCGTCGCCGTCGTCCCCGAGGCCCGTGTCACGAGCGCCGGCCCCATCGAGGAGTTCGGGCGGAAGCGGGTGTCCGAGCGTCGGCGCGTCCGGATGCACCGCCAGGCGCAGCTCCACCGTCGGATGACGTACGCCTCCGCCGGTGTGCTCTGGATCCACTGGCTGACGCTCGTGCCGTTCGCGATCGGCCGGGCCGTCGGGCACCTCGTCGCGAAGCACCCCGCCGCGGTCAGCGCCGAGCTCTCCGCCGCGTTCGCCGTGGCCTTCGGCGGCGGCGTCGGACGGTCCCGTCGGACCCTCGCCCGGAACAAGAAGCTCGGCTGGGCGGCGATCGAACCGCTCCGCGTGAGCTGGCGGCGCGTGCACGAACGGCGCACGACCTCCCGGGACGTCGAGCTCGCCCGGGTCGAGGACGCCCCGATCGCGCGCGCGTCGTTCCTCGGTGACGGCGGCATCTGGGTCGTCCTGGCGGCGGCCGTCCTCAGCGTGGTGACGCTGTACCCGCTCCTCGGCTCCCCGGCACTGACCGGCGGGGGTCTCCTGCCGCTCAGCACCGACGTCGCCCGGCTGTGGCAGAACGTCGGCTACGGCTGGCACTCGATCGGCACCGGGTTCACCGGCCCGTCCGACCCGTTCGCGGCCGTCGTCGCGGTCCTCGGGTCCATCACGTTCTGGTCGCCGTCGACCTCGGTCGTGCTCGTCATGCTCGTCGCGTTCCCGGTGGCCGCGCTCGGCGCCTGGTTCGCCGTCCGCAAGGTCACGACCCGGACCTGGGTCCCGGTCATCGGCGCGGCGCTGTACACGATCGCCCCGACGCTCGTCGGCGCCGTCACCAGCGGACACCTCGGCGCCGTCATCGCGCACGTCCTGCTGCCGTGGCTGTTCCTCGCCGTGCTCGAGGCGCACCGGTCCTGGGCCTGGGCGTCCGGTGCCTCGCTGCTGTTCGCGGTCGTCGCCGCCTCGGCCCCGTCGCTGCTGCCGGTGCTGCTCGTCACGTGGCTCGTCTCGCTCGCCGTCGGGTGGCGCCGTGCGCACCGCCGCGTGTTCATCCCGGTGCCGGCCGCCGTGCTCTTCCTGCCCCTCGTGCTCGCGCAGGTGGCCCGCGGGAACGTGCTCGCCGTCTTCGCCGACCCCGGCGTGCCGTCCGCAACCCGTGCGCCGTCCGCGTTCCAGCTCGCCATCGGCCAGCCGGTGCCGGATTGGAGCGGTTGGCTGCCCACGACCTCGGGCCTCGCGCTCGCCGCGTGGATCCTGCCGGTCCTGATGGCCGTCCTCGCGCTGCCCGTCGCCGTCGCGGCGATCGGCGCCGTGCTCGGGCACCGCTGGGCCGTCGCCTGCGGAGCCCTCGTCGTCGCGCTCCTCGGGTTCGCCACGGCCTTCGCGGCGACGCAGGTCACCGTCACCGGCGTGGGGTCGACCACCACGATCGTGTGGCCGGGCAGCGGCCTGTCCGTGTACTGGCTCGGGATCGTCGCCGCCGCGTGCATCGGCATCGACGTGCTGCCCCGGCTCGCACCGGTCGCCGGCCTGGTCACGACCGTCCTCGCCGCCCTCACCGTGGCACCGGCGTTCGGGGCGTTCTACCTCGGCAACGCCGTCATCCAGCCCACCACCGGCCGGGTCCTCAGCGCCTACGTGAACGCCGAGGCGCAGGCGAACCCGGACGTCGGCACGCTCGTCGTGCAGCCGCAGACCGACGGCTCGCTCGCGGTGTCGCTCGAGCGCGGCCAGGGTTCGACGCTCGACGACCAGACGACGCTCGACTCGACGGCGCTGACGCTGAGCCGGTCGGGCGCGCAGCTCGCGACCCTGGCCGGCAACCTCGCCAGCCGGAGCGGCTACGACCCCGAGCCCGCGCTCCGACAGCTCGGCATCAGCTTCGTCCTGCTCGACGACGCCTCGGACGACCAGGCCTCGCGTGACGTCCACGACCGTGCCGCCGGCGCGATCGGCCAGAACGCGTTGTTCACGAGCATCGGCGAGACGACCAGCGGCCAGTTGTTCCACTACGAGGGCGACGTCGACCGGCCCTCCACCGGATCGGCCGCGGCGCACACCACGCACGTGCTGTACCTCATCGTGCTCGGCGTCGTCTTCGGCGCTGCGGCACTGCTCGCCGTGCCGACCGCACCCCGGCGTCGCCGTGCCACCTCGAACGTCATCGAGGCCGAGGAACCCGCCACCACCTTCGACGAGGAGCGCGACGAATGAGCACCAACACCGCCTCCGTCCGTCGATGGGTCGTCCGCGGCACCGCCACCGCGATCGCCGTGGTCGTGGCCGCCGGTGCCGTCACCGCGGCGCACGCCCTGGGCACCGAGTCCGACCCCGGACGCCCTGCGGGCAAGACCGTCACCCCGGTGCCGGCCGACGCCGAGCGCGTCTGTGCCGGCAGCGCCCTGCGGCTGTCCGACGACGCCGGCAACGACGCGACGAAGGCCAGCACCGTCGGGTCCGCCACGGTCGCGACGGCGACCACCGGGTCGACGGTCGAGCGCTCCTCGCTCGACCCGTCGTCGACGGGCGGCAGCGACCCGCGCCTCCTCACCGCACCCGCCGGCACGACCACCCCCCAGGTGGCCGGCAGCAGCTACCAGAGCGTCTCCAACGGCGACCTCGTCGGCGCCGGCGCGGCGTCGTGCGACGACCCGAGCCAGTCCACCTGGCTGGTCGGCGGGTCCACGGAGACCGGGCGCACCAGCCTCGTCACGCTCTCGAACCCGACCGACGTCAACGCCACCGTCGACCTGTCGATCTACGACGGCACCGGCACCGTGAGCGCTCCCGGCACGACCGGCATCGTCGTCGCCCCGAACACGCAGAAGGTCGTCCCGCTGTCGGGGTTCGTGTCGGACCAGGGCTCGACCGTCGTGCACGTCGAGTCGTCCGGCGGCCAGATCGTCGCGCACATGCAGGAGTCCATCGTCCGCACGCTGACCCCCGGTGGGTTCGACATCGTCTCCGGCGGGGCCGCCCCGTCGACGACGCAGATCATCCCCGGAGTCGTGCTCAAGGGCGCCCAGGCCGCGCAGCGCGGTGACGACACGGCCGACGCAGCCCCGATCGTCCGGCTGTTCGTGCCCGGCACCGAGGCGGCGCGCGTGACCCTCGGCATCACCACCTCGGACGGTGGCGGCTCGACGGTGAACGCGACGGCCGAGCCCGGCGTCGTCACCGACGTCGCGCTCGACGACTTCCCGGACGGCCGGTACTCGTTCACCGTGACGTCCACCGTGCCGCTCGTCGCCGGCGCCCGCACCACCACGCCGACGGACGACGACCGCACCGACCTCGGGTGGTTCGCGTCCGCCGAGCCGCTCGGCACGTCGACGATCACGGCGCTCGCGCCCGGCGACAACCAGCGCCTGACGTTCGTCAACCCCACACGCTCGGACGCCACGGTCACGATCCGGTCCGGGGAGGAACGACAGCAGGTCGACGTCGTCGCCGGAGCCACGAGCACGGTGATCGTGCCGGTGTCGAAGCAGTTGACGCTCTCCGGGACGAAGGGACTCGTCGCCGGCGTGACCTACATGGGCAGCGACGGGATCGCCGGGTTCCCGGTGCGGGCGGCGACCGAGGTGTCGACGCCGGTGCGCGTCTACCCCTGACCCGACTCGCTCGCTGCGGCGTTCGCGACGAAGGTCACCAGTGGCGGTAGCGGTCCGGTGCCAGGTCCCACGGGTCCTTGTCGATCAGCTCGCCGACTGCTCGGAACACCGCGGTCTCGATGATGACCCGCTTGTCGGTGTCGTCCTTCTCGGGGCTGCGGGTGACGCGCTCGACGGGGATCCGGAACACGGTCACCCGGCGCTGCTCGCGGTCGACGCGCCACCGCGGCATGTGGTCGGGGAGCGTCGCGTCGGTCGGCATGTCGGCGACCTGGAACACCACACCCTGGAGTTCGTCCGGCCACAGCCCGAGCAGGTAGTGCGCCGTGTCACCGACGATCCGGTCGAAGGTCTCGGCCCGGGTGATGATCGGCGCGAGGTCCGGACCGGTCACGCTGGACCGTCCGCCGCGACCGTGCCGGGATCGGCCGCGGCCTCGGTCGACCGGTGTGACGAGACGGGTCCTGCGACGCATCCCCCCATCGTACGCGCGACTCCGGTCCCGGCTCTGCTCCGCTAGGGTCGTGGACGGTATGGACGTACGGATCTGCAGCAAGGTGGCCTGTGGCGCGAGCGCTGCGGCGACGCTGACGTACGACTACGGCGACTCGATGGTGGTCGTCGGCCCGCTCTCCTCCCGCGTCGAACCCCACGGCTACGACCTGTGCCAGCGCCACGCAGCGTCGCTGCGCGTGCCGCGCGGCTGGCAGGTGGTGCGGCGCGAGCCGCTCCGGCGCGAGGCCGACTGAGCGCGGCCTGCTCAGTCCTCCACAGGGGGCGGACCGGAGGCACGGATCACGTGACCGACGTCGCCTGACGACCCGCGCCTCCCGGCGTGGAAGACTGGTGGGCATGCCCACCGAAGCCCGTACAGCAGCACCGTTCCGCGTCGCCGACCTCGCCCTCGCCGAGGCGGGCCGTCACCAGATCCGTCTCGCCGAGAACGAGATGCCGGGTCTGATGGCCCTGCGCGAGGAGTTCGGCGCGTCGCAGCCGCTCGCCGGCGCGCGCATCGCGGGCTCCCTGCACATGACCGTGCAGACGGCCGTGCTCATCGAGACGCTCGTCGCGCTCGGTGCCCAGGTCCGCTGGGCGAGCTGCAACATCTTCTCCACCCAGGACGAAGCCGCCGCGGCGATCGCGGTCGGTCCGACGGGCACCCCCGAGTCCCCGGCCGGCGTGCCGGTCTTCGCGTGGAAGGGCGAGACGCTCGAGGAGTACTGGTGGTGCACCAGCCGCATCTTCGACTGGTCGGCCGAGGCCGAAGCGGTCGGCGCGGAGTGGATCGGCCCGAACCTGATCCTCGACGACGGCGGTGACGCGACGATGCTCGTGCACACCGGCGCCGACGCCGAGGCAGCCGGCCGTGTGCCCGAGGCCGGTGCCGATGCGAGCACCGAGTGGAAGATCGTCCTCGACACCGTCGCCGCGTCGCTGCAGGAGTCGACCGACCGTTGGACCCGCATCGCGGCCGACATCGAGGGCGTCACGGAGGAGACGACCACGGGCGTGCACCGCCTGTACGAGCTGTCCCGCTCCGGCGAGCTGAAGTTCCCGGCGATCAACGTCAACGACTCCGTCACGAAGTCGAAGTTCGACAACAAGTACGGCATCCGCCACTCGCTGCCCGACGGCCTGAACCGTGCGACCGACGTCCTGATGGGCGGCAAGGTCGCGTTCGTCGTGGGCTACGGCGACGTCGGCAAGGGTGCGGCCGAGGCCCTGCGCGGTCAGGGCGCACGGGTGATCGTGTCCGAGGTCGACCCGATCTGCGCGCTGCAGGCGGCGATGGACGGCTACCAGGTCGCCCGCCTGGCGGACGTCGTCGGCGAGGTCGACATGGTCATCACCTGCACGGGCAACCTCGGCGTGGTGGGCGTCGACGAGATGCTCGGGCTGAAGCACCTCGCGATCGTCGCGAACGTCGGGCACTTCGACAACGAGATCGACATGGCGGGCCTCGAGTCCCTGCCGGGTGTCGAGAAGGTCGAGATCAAGCCGCAGGTACACGAGTGGCGCCTGCCGACCGGGCGCTCGATCCTGGTGCTGAGCGAGGGCCGTCTCATGAACCTCGGCAACGCGACGGGGCACCCGTCCTTCGTGATGAGCAACTCGTTCACGAACCAGGTGCTCGCCCAGATCGAGCTGCACACCCGGCGCGAGGAGTACCCGACCGGCGTGTACGTCCTGCCGAAGCACCTCGACGAGAAGGTCGCGCGCCTGCACCTCGACGCGCTCGGGGTCGCGCTCACCGAGCTCCGGCCGGAGCAGGCGGCGTACATCGGCGTCCCGGTCGAGGGCCCCTACAAGCCGGAGCGCTACCGCTACTGACGCGGCGGGCGCCGGCGCAGCGGGCCGGCTGATCGCGCGATCGCGCCCCGGATGGACGGGGCGCGGCGTGCGGAACGGGGCGCGGGACGGTGCCACCGCGGGCGCAGCGCGCGGCGCTTGGCGCCGCTTGGCGCCGCACAACCAAAGTCGTCCGGAACCGCGTGTTCGCGTGGTGTCGTACGACTTTGGTTGTGCGCCGACGGCCGCGCCAGCGCCGGGGCGCGGGCGCAGCCGGCCGACGGCCGGCGCGATGGCGCCCCGCGCCGAACAGCGCGCCCCGAATGAACGGGGCGCGCTGTTCGCCACGGGGCGCGGGACCGTTCCGCGCGGCGGGCGCGGGCGCCGCGGGCGCCGCTGGGCGCCGCACAACCAAAGTCGTCCGGAACCGCGTGTTCGCGTGGTGTCGGACGACTTTGGTTGTGCGCCGACGGCCGGCACCAGCGGCCGGCGCGTCAGCGCCGTGCCGCGACCCGCCGCGACCCGCGCCGCGCCGCGCGGCGCCGCCGCGCGTCAGCGCGGGAAGCCCGGCGGCGGCGCCGACGCCCGCACCGCGGCGTCGTCGAGCATCGCCACGCGCGACCGCAGCGCCCGCAGGTCCCGCTCCCGCCGCAGCACGACGACCCCGGCGAGGAAGGCCTCGGGGTGGACCGCCGGCACCGGGTGCGCGTACTCCGCCACGGCCTCGGCGAGCGTCCGTGCGGTCGACTCCCGGACTTCGGGCCGGAGGTCGGCGGCGCCGCGGAAGAACGCCCCGAGGCGGTTCTCGAGCCGCTGCGGCAGCGCCGAGACGTCCGCGACGGATGCCCACGCCACGAGTTCGGCGGGCATGAGGACCTGCGGGTCACGGTGCTTCGTCGCGCGCTCGTGCTGCACGAACGTCCCGGCGAGCAGGTCTCCGAGTCGTCGTGGCCGCGAGCCGAACAACGCCACGAGCAACGCCACGGAGCCGACCGTCATCCACAGTTCGAACAGCCCGACGAGTGCGCGGGCGAACGCGTGGCGGAGGCCGATCGCCCCGCCGTCGAGCCGGACGACCCTGGTGCCGGTGGCGTACCGGCCGACGCTCTTGCCGCGCGTCACCGTCTCGACGGCTGCCGGCACCAGGACGAGGACCCCGACGAGCACGCCGATGTCGAGCGCGGCGGCCCAGGCGTCGTCGATCCCGCTGGGCCACACCCGGGACAGCCCGATCACGAGCATGACGTACAGCGCGAGGACGCACACGGCGTCGAGCAGTGCCGCTGCGAGGCGCAGGACGATCCCCGCCGGCTGCACGTCGAGCGCGACGGCCTCGCCGACGACGAGCTCCTCCGCGGTGTCGTCGAGGGCTCGGACGAACCGGGCATCGGCGAGGTCACGCGGCGCACGGGTCTTCGGCATGGGATCATTCTGTCGGAGACGGTCGCGGCTCGCCCGGCCGCGCACCGACGGAGCGGGGGAGACGCTGTGGACCTGGACGCCTACACCGAGGTGCACCGTGAGCGCTGGCAGGAACTCGACCGCCTGGCTCGGGCTCGGCACACCACCGGCGCCGACGTCGACCGGCTGGTCTCCGCCTACCAGCAGGGCGCGACGGACCTCGCGCGCATCCGCGGGGCGGCGCCGCGGACGGCCGTCGGCGACCGGCTGTCGCTGACGTTGTTCCGCGCCCGCCTCCGGTTCACGGGCACCCCGGTCGACCCGCTGACGGCGGTCACCGCGTTCTTCGTCGTGCAGCTGCCGGCGGCGCTGTACCGGATCCGCTGGGTGACGATCTGGGTCGCACTCGCCACCGCCGCGATCGCCGCCGTCGTGGCCGTCTGGATCAGCACCACTCCCGGGGCGACTGCGACCTTCGGCACGCCGGAGGCCCTCCGCCAGTACGCGACGCAGGACTTCCAGGACTACTACTCCGACCACGGCCTCGGCGCGTTCACGGCGCAGGTCTGGACGAACAACGCCTACATCGCCGCGTCCATGGTCGCGTTCGGCATCACCGGGCTCTTCGTGCCGTTCTCGATCGGGCAGAACGCGATCGGCCTCGGCGTCTCCGCGGCCATCATGCACTCCGAGGGCCGACTCGGGGACTTCTTCCTGTACATCGCCCCGCACGGGCAGCTCGAGCTGTACTCGGTGTTCCTCGCCGCCGCGGCCGGCCTGATGATCTTCTGGTCGTGGGTGGCCCCCGGCGCACGGACCCGTGCGCAGGCGCTCGCGGAGGACGGTCGCGCGCTCATCACGATCGCCGTCGGACTCACCCTGACCCTGCTGCTCTCCGGCATCGTCGAGGGCACGGTGACGCGCCAGGACTGGCCGTGGCCCGTCAAGATCGGCATCGGCACGGTCGCCCTCGCCGCGGTCCTCTGGTACCAGTGGGTGCTCGGCGGCCGCGCGCACCGCGCCGGGGAGCGCGGCGACCTCGAGGAGTTCGAGCGCGGCACGTCCGCGCTCGTCGCCGGTTAGAGGCGCCCGGTCGCCTTCGCCCGGATGTACGCGTCCGCGACGAGCGGCGGGACCTGCTCGGGCGCGGCCCGCACCACCTCGACACCCGCCCGGCGGGCGACGTCCGCGACACCGTCGGCATCGAGCAGGGTGCGTTCCGCTGCTGCCCGCCGGTAGACGTCGCGTTCGGCACGGTCCGGGAGGAACGGCGCGCGTCCGCCCCGTCGGCCGGGCCCGTCGTCGGTCGGCTCCAGGGCCCCGCGCGCCATCCGCTCGACGGTCGGGTCCGTCACGCTCGTGACGACGACGGCGTGCCGCCGCGCCAGTCGCGGCAGCACGGCGAGCAGGTCCGCCGAGGCGCCGACGGAGTCGAGACTGGAGACGAGCACGACGAACGCCCGGGACGTCGTGACGGAGTCGACGAGCGCGGGAACGGTGGACCAGTCGGTGGCGGCGAGCCCCGGTTCCGCGAGTGCGAGGGTCTCACCGAACCGCTGGACCACGTCCGTCCTGGTGGCGCCGTGCACGCGGCCGCGGACGGCGTCGTCGAGCACGGCGAGGTCGACCCGGTCACCTGCGGCCGCGGCCAGCGCACCGAGCAGGAGCGCGGACTCGATGAAGGTGTCCAGACGGGGTTCGTCGTCGACCCGGCCGGCTCCGGCGCGACCGGCGTCGACGACCACGATCACCCGTCGGTCGCGTTCGGGTCGCCAGGTCCGGACGACCAGGTCCTGCCGACGAGCCGTGGCCCGCCAGTCGATGGACCGCACGTCGTCGCCGCGCACGTAGTCCCGCAGCGAGTCGAACTCGGTGCCGTGTCCGCGGAGCTGCAGGGTGGTCTCGCCGTCGAGCTCCCGGAGCCGTGCGAGTCGGGAGGGCAGGTGGCGCCGCGACCGGAACGGCGGCGTCACGACGAGTTCCGCCGGGGCGTGCAGGACCCGTTGCCGCGCGCCGAGCCCGAGCGGCCCGAACGCGCGGACGGCGACGCCGGCGGTGGTCCGACGGCCGCGGCGGAACGGGGCGAACCGCATGCGCGCGGTCCGTCGTTCGCCGGAGGGCACGTCCATCCGGAGGCGCCGCGGTGCGTGGCCGGCCGACGGCTCCCACATGTCCCGCACGACGCCGCGCAGCCGCCGGGAGCCGTCGTTGGCGAGCACGAGCGTGCCGTCCGCCGCGGTGTCGCGCCGTGCCAGCCGGGGCATGCGCCGTTCGACCCGGACGCGAGCCAGGTCGGCCGCGAGCAGCACGTCGAGCCCTGCGGCGACGACGACCACGCCGGCCCATGCCAGGCCCGCCCACCCCGTGCCGAGCAGCACGGTGGGGACGATCGCGACCGCGAGCAGCGCGACGAACCGGCCGGAGATCGCCACTAGATCGGCACCCGGACCTGCTCGAGCACCTGCTGCAGGACGCCGTCGGCCCCGACTCCCTCGAGCTCGGCGTCCGCGGCGACCCGGAGTCGGTGCCGCCAGACCGGCAGGAGCATGGCCTGCACGTGGTCCGGCGTGATGGCGTCGTACCCGGTGAGCCACGCCCACGCCTTGGCGGCGGCGAGCAGGGCGGTCGCGCCGCGGGGGCTCACGCCGACCCGGACCGACGGTGCCTGCCGGGTCGCACGGGCGAGGTCGACGACGTACGCCAGGACGTCGTCGCGCGCTCCCACCGCCCGGACCGCACGCTGCGCGGCGAGGACCTCGTCGACGCCGACCACCGGCACGATGCCCGCCGACCGGACGTCCCGCGGGACGAAGCCGTCCGCGTGCCGTCGGAGCACCTGCCACTCGACGTCCCGCGGTGGCACGTCGAGCGTGAGCTTCATGAGGAACCGGTCGAGCTGGGCCTCGGGGAGCGTGTAGGTGCCCTCGAACTCGATCGGGTTCATCGTCGCGGCGACGAAGAACGGGTCTGGCAGGGCGCGGGCGTCCCCGTCGACGCTGACCTGCCGCTCCTCCATGGCCTCGAGCAGGGCGGACTGGGTCTTCGGGGGCGTCCGGTTCACCTCGTCGGCGAGGAGCACGTTCGTGAACACCGGTCCCTCACGGAACGGGAACGTGCCCGTCGACGCGTCGTACACGAGCGAGCCGGTGACGTCGCCGGGCATGAGGTCCGGCGTGAACTGGATGCGCTTGGTGTCGAGCGACATGGCCGCCGCGAGGCTCCGGACGAGCAGGGTCTTGGCGACGCCGGGGACGCCCTCGAGCAGCGCGTGACCCTGCGCGAGGATGCCGACGATCATCCCGGAGACCGCGCCCTCCTGTCCGACGACGGCCTTGCCGACCTCGGCACGGAGCCGGCCGAACGCGTCGCGGAGCGGATCGCCCGCCGGGTGCGCCTGCGGGGTCTGGGTGGGGGACTGATCGGTCACGGTCGTGCTCCTCGTCGGTCGTGGTCGGTCTGGTGATCGCCGGACGTCGCGGCGTGGACGGCGCGCTCCAGCTCGTCGAGTGCCGCGGCACCGGCGACGAGTGCGCGGTCGTCCGGGGTCGGCCCGCCGACGAGCACCGCACCGACGTCGGTGTCAGGTCGTCCGGTCGCGTGGGCGGCGGCCCGGACGACCTCGTCGACGTGTGCCGAGCGGGGGAGTCCGAGGCGCCGGGCGGTCCGTCGGACGGCGGCGATGCGGAGGGTGTCGAGGGCGTGCGTGCGGTCACGGGTCCGAGCGGACAGTCGTGCCCTGCCCTCGGTGGTCTCTGCGGCCCGGACGACGACCGGCATCCGCTCGACCACGAGGGGTCCGAGTCGACGGCCCCGCCAGATCCCCGCCGCGACGGCGACGAGGCCGAGCAGGGCGAGGGCGCTCGGGACCCACGGCGGTGCGAGGGTCCCGAGGGTCGGTGCCGCGTCCGGCGCACCCGGCGTCGCCGTGTACCAGGTGAGCGCGTCACCGTCGCCCAACAGGCCGAGGGCGAGTGCGGCGTTCCCGGCGGAGGTGATCGTGTCGTTGCGGAACACCGAGGTCGTGCCGACGAGGGTGACGTCGCCCGCCGGGGTGTCGGTGCGGACGAGTCCGTAGCCGCGGTCGTCGCCGGAGCCGGTCGGTGCGCACAGGTCGGTGCCCGACGGGGCCGGTCCGCCCTCCGGCACCCGGTAGGCGAACCCGGTGGTCGTCACGCGGCCGGCGTCGGCCGCCGCGGGGATCGCGCACGTGTCGGTCGCCGTGGTGTCGTCACCGCCGACCTGCGCGACGGGTTCGACGTCGAGACCGAAGGCGTCCAGGACCGCCGGGCTCGTCGAGACGAGGACGACGTGTGCGGCCTGTCGACCGAGTCGCCGCGCGACGGCGGGGTCGAGTGCGGCCCGGGAGTCGTCGACGAAGACCGTTCCGCCGTCGGCGTCGACCCGGTCGGCCGTGTCGACGACCCGGACGTCGGTGCCGCGCTGTTCGAGCACGCGGACGAGCGCCTTCGAGCCGCTCGCCGTCGCCGACGTCGGGTCGAGGGGGTCGCGCGTGGGAGCACCGCTGCGCTGCACGACGGCGGTGAGTGCGGCGAGGAGCAGGCCGACGAGGACGATCGCGACCCAGAACCCGATCCGCAGCCCGCGGCCCTCGCGCGGCGCCCGACCCGCGAGCGTCGGCGCAGCCGTCGTCATGCCGGGACCGCCGGTGCCGTCGGCGCGACGGGGCGTGCCGTCCGGACCGCGTGCTCGGTGTCGAGGACGTCGCGGGCGTCGGTCTCGGTGGCGACCGCGCCGAGGTACCGGACGTCGTCGAACACCCGTGCGGCGTGATCGAGCCGCGTCGTCTCGCCCGGGAACACGACGGCTGCCCGTCCGGCGATCGCGCGGGCGGTCGCCCCGGGGACGTCCGGCACGAGGTCGCGCTCGCCGAGGCCGCGCGCGAGGGCACGGTAGCCGTCGAGCACCGCACCCTCGAAGTCGCCGCTCCGGAGCGCAGCGCGGGCGGCGTCGGCGATCTCGGCCGCCGATCGGAGGTCGTCGTCGTCGAACACCCCGCCGACGTCCTGCCCGGTGAGCCGAGCGCGGCGGCGGGGGAGCCCACGCGCCACGACCACCAGGACGACCACGGCGACGAGCACGACGACGGCGACCCAGAGCAGGGTGTGTGCGACGACCGGTGAGCCGAGGCCGTCCGCACGCAGCGACCCGAGCCATTCGAAGAAGGACCGGGACGCCCGGTCCCACCACGTCACGTGGGCTCCGTCGTACTCCGACCGTTCGAGTTCGCGTTCCAGCAGGCGGCGGGCCTCGTCGGGGTCGATCGTCATGCGCGACCGTCCGGCGGGTAGCGTCCGGGTGCGCCGCCCCACTCGGGCGGCGGTTTGGGCTGGCCCGGCCACGGCTGCTGCGGCGGGACCGGCGGACCGGCCCACGGCTGCTGCACGGGCTGCCCGGGCCACGGCCGCTGCCCGGGCCACGGCTGCTGCCCCGGCCACGGCTGCGGAGGCCACGGCGGCCGCGACACCTGCGGCCCCGGCGCGAACGGGTCGGCCGGCGCACCGGTCTCGAGGTGCGACGCGATCCGCTGGTCGAGCGCCTCGGTCCGGATGCGCCGGTCGACGGTCAGGAGCGTCACCACGGACGCGTTCAGCACGTCGGCGATGCACTGCACCGCGATCGCGAGCAGGCTGCCGACGACCACGGCGACGATCCCACCCACGCCGACGCCGGACGACGCATCGGTCTGCCCGAGGGGATCGAACGTGCCGCTCAGCAGGACGCTCCCGATGGTGAGGGGGAACGACGCGATCGACACCGCGAACCCGAACATCGCCTGCACCAGGAGCACGATGCCGAACGTCCGCCAGAACGCGCCGCGGGTGAGGCGCCACGACTGGGCGGCCGCCGAGAAGACCGACCGACCCTCGAGCGCGATCGTCGGGACCGTGAACGCGAACTTCGTGCCGAGCCAGACGAGGAGCACTCCGAAGCCGGCGAACATCCCGAGGAACCCGAGCACGAAGCCCCACACGCCGGCGTCGCCCGCCGTCAGTGCGGCGATGAAGCCGAAGAAGACGAGCACGAACACGACGCCGATGACGACGCCGGCCGCGAGCTGCAGGTGGATCCACGCGACGACGGACCGCCGCCGACCGGCGAGCAGCGCCCAGAGCCCGCGGAAGGTCGCCCGCCGGCCGAGGACCCGTTGCCCGGTGTCCGCGGCGACGGGTGCGACGAGGAACCCCCGGCCGAGGTACGCGAGGAGCGGCAGGACGACGGAGAGCACGATCAGCAGCGTCGCGGACCCCGCGACGATCGAGTCGGAACCGCTGCCGCCGTCGGCGGCGGAGAGGATCCGCGACTGCAGGGCCTGCTGGCCGAAGGTGCTGACGAGCGTGGCGAGCAGCCCGAGCACGCCGCTGAGCAGCACGCTCCAGAGCAGCAGGACGCGGGCGTTCCGGCGGAACACGGTGAAGGCGCCGCCCAGGACGTCACCGAGGCCGAGGGGCCGGAGCGGGATGACGGGCCGCGAGCCGGCGGGCGGAGGCGCCGGGGGCCCTGGGACCGGCCACGGGGCGGACGGTCGCTGCCCCGGCTGGTGCGCCGCGCCTCCAGGCCGGCCCGCACCCGGCTGCGCACCGGACGTCCCCGGTGTCTGCCAATCGGACATCGCCGCCCCCTCGTCGTCCTCGGCCGCGCAGCGGACGCGCGGACGACACCATCCTGTCGGAAAACGCCACGCGACGGGGCCTCGGCTATCGTGAGGACGCGAGTGCCGACCCGGCACCGCCGCACGCAGCACCGCCGCACGTCACACGGAGTCCACATCACATGACACCGCGCATCCTCGTCGTCGACGACGACCAGGCCCTCGCCGAGATGATCGGCATCGTCCTCCGCTCCGAGGGCTACGAGCCGGAGTTCAGCGCCGACGGCAACGACGCCATCGACGCGTTCCACGGCACGAAGCCCGACCTGGTGCTCCTCGACGTGATGCTCCCGGGCATCGACGGCATCGAGGTGTGCAAGCGCATCCGTGCCGAGAGCGGGACGCCGATCATCATGCTCACCGCGAAGGGCGACACCGCCGACGTCGTGGCGGGGCTCGAGAACGGCGCGGACGACTACGTCGTCAAGCCGTTCAACCCGAAGGAGCTCGTCGCCCGCATCCGCACCCGGCTCCGTCCCTCCGCGACGGACGCCACCGTGCTGCACGTGGGAGACCTCACCGTCGACGTCGCCGGGCACGAGGTCCGCCGCGGCGAGTCCGTGATCGCGTTGACGCCCCTCGAGTTCGACCTGCTGCGCGCGCTCTCCGAGAAGCCGAACCAGGTGTTCACCCGCGAGATGCTCCTCGAGCAGGTCTGGGGCTACCACTACAAGGCGGACACCCGCCTGGTGAACGTGCACGTCCAGCGGCTCCGCGCGAAGATCGAGCACGACCCCGACAACCCGAAGATCGTCACCACGGTGCGCGGCGTCGGGTACCGGGCCGGAGGGGCCTGAGCACCGTGCCGCCCGGACCGTCGCGCGGTGGCGCCGGCGCCCGGAGCACGCTCGGCCGGATCGGTCGACGGCTCCGGCGGTGGGTGCGGCGCGGCTGGCGTGGCGTCGCCTACCTGTGGCGACGCTCCCTGATGTTCCGGTCGGTGGCCATCACGGTGATGACGACCGGCCTCGCGATCGCGATCATCGGCACCGCGGTCATGATCAGCATCTCGAACAACGTCTACGCGCAGCGCCGCGACCAGATCGAGGCGGAGTCGGCACGGGCGACGATCGTCGCGCAGGGCATCTTCGACGCGGCCACCGCGGGTGAGGACAACAACCAGTCCGAACTCGAGACGCTGCAGAGCGAGGCGCAGCAGGCGATCCTCTCGAACACGACGAGCCCCGGCGGCACGAGCATCGCCATCGAGCGCAGCCCGGACCAGCCCGGACCGCAGACGGTGCAGAACGTCGCGAGCCAGGGGTTCCCCGACGCCGTCATCACCGACGTCCTCCGCAAGGAGGTCGGCAAGAACACCGGCAAGCTCAGCCTGCAGCCCGTCCGGCTGGAGGACGACGGTCGCCGGCAGCCCGGCCTCGCGGTCGGGTCGACCCTGCAGATCCCGAGCGCCGGTCAGTACGAGCTCTACCTCGTCTACGACCTCTCCGACGCGCAGCAGACCCTCGACTTCGTGTCGCAGACCCTGTCCATCGGCGGCGTGGCGCTCATGGTGCTCATCGCCCTGGTGACCTCGCTGGTCGTGCGCCTGGTCGTGGTGCCGATCCGCGGTGCGGCCGAGACGAGCCGGAAGATCGCGGCAGGCCGACTCGACGAACGCATCCCGGTGCGGGGCAACGACGACATCGCCACGCTGGCGCGGAGCTTCAACGGGATGGCCGACGCCGTCAGCCGCCAGATCACCCAGCTCGCCGAACTCTCCCGGGTGCAGCAGCGGTTCGTGTCCGACGTCTCGCACGAACTGCGCACCCCGCTCACCACGATCCGGCTCGCCGGGGACATGCTCTACGACTCCCGGCACGCGTTCGAACCGTCGGTGGGCCGGTCCGCCGAGCTCATGCACACGCAGATCGAACGGTTCGAGCTCCTGCTCGCCGACCTCCTCGAGATCTCCCGCTTCGACGCGCAGGCCGTCCAGCTCGACCCGGAGCCGGTGATCCCCGCGTCGCTCGCCGCGGACATCGTCGACGAGTTCCGTCCCCTGGCCGAACGCGCCGGCATCGACCTGCAGCTCGTGACCCCCGGCGGCCACACGACCATGCAGCTCGACGCCAAGCGCGTCCGCCGCATCCTCCGGAACCTCGTCGGCAACGCGATCGAGCACGGCGACGCGAAGCCCGTGCAGGTCGTCGTCGACAGCGACGCCCGCACCGTGGCGATCGCCGTGCGCGACCAGGGCATCGGCATGCCCCCGGAGGACGCCGTCCGTGTGTTCGACCGGTTCTGGCGCGCCGACCCGAGCCGGAAGCGCACCATCGGCGGTACGGGCCTGGGGCTGGCGATCTCGCTCGGCGACGCGAACCTGCACGGCGGCCGCATCGACGTGTGGTCGCAGCCGGGGGAAGGGTCGACCTTCGTGCTCACCCTGCCCCGCAACGAACGGGTCGGCGTCACGACGTCGGCGATCCCGCTCCCCGACCTCGACGAGTCGTACGAGGGCCCCCGAGCCGTGCGAGAGGACGACTGATGCGCACCCGTCTCCGACACCTCCTCGCCGCAGCGCTCGCCGCGGTGACCATCGTGACCGTGTCCGCCTGTGCCGCGATCCCCACCGACGGCCCGGTCCGCGCCGGGCAGACGATCAAGGACGAGTCGCTCTCCGGTGTCGACTACCGCCCGGACAAGCCCGTGGCAGGTGCCGACCAGACGGCGATCCTCCGTGGGTTCATCGCCGCCGGCACCGGCGCGCAGGACGACTACGCCATCGCCCGCCAGTTCCTGTCGTCGGGCTTCGCGGAGAAGTGGAACCCGCGCCGCAGCGTCACGATCCGGCAGGGGAACCCCGCGGTCGAACGCGTCGGCGAACGCGAACTGACGTACACCCTCACCGCGAGTGCGACCGTCGACGCGGACGGCGAGTACACCCAGGCCGTCCGACCCACCTCGTCGACGCTGACGTTCCAGTTCACCCGCGAGGACGGCGAGTGGCGCATCGCGTACGCGCCGGACGGCATCATCCTGTCGCCGGTGAACTTCGACTCGGTGTTCCAGCAGCACGCGCTCTACTTCTTCGACCCGACCTACAAATTCCTGGTACCCGACGAGCGCTGGTTCCTCGCACGCTCCTCGACGAGCACCCGCATCGCCAGTGCCCTGCTCGCCGGCCCGGCCGACTGGCTGAAGGGCTCCGTCGTCTCGTCGTTCCCGGAGGGCACGCAGCTCTCCCTGAACGCCGTGACGGTCGACAACGGCACCGCGCTGGTCGACCTGTCCAGTGACGCCCTGCGCGCGAGCAGCCAGGACAGGGGCCGGATGCGCGAACAGCTCAGCAAGTCGCTCGCCTCGGTCGCCACGGTCTCGTCCGTCTCGATCACCGCCGAGGGTGCGACGTTCTCCGTCCCGGACACCAGCGGCACGGAGGCCGTGCAGAACCCGGACGTCGACTCGCGGCCGCTCGTCGACCACGACGGCGCCGTCGGCTACGCGGCGACGGGCAGCGGGAAGGTGGCGGAGCTCGGCAACGGCATGGGCGACGAGATCGCCGGACTCGACCCGTCCTCGTTCGCGCTGTCGGCCTCCGGCACAGCGGCCGCGGTCGGCAACGACGACGGCGTGACCGTGGTGCGGGGGCGGAACCACCTGCGCATCGACGCGACGGACGACCTCGTCGCGCCCTCGATCGACGACCTCGGGTTCGTCTGGGTGGCGTCGTCGGGGAACACCAGGAAGGTCACGGCGTACGGCCTGGGTGGCGACCCGCACGCGGTGAGCACGACCCTGCCGAACGGCGAGCTCGTGTCGTTCCAGGTCTCGCGCGACTCCACCCGGGCGCTCGCGCTCATCGAGACGAGCGACGGTCCGAGCCTGTACGTCATGGCCGTCGTGCGCGGGTCCGACCGCACGCCGACCGCACTCGGATCCCCGGTCCGGGTGCAGGCGGCGACCGGGACCGCGGTGGACGCCGCCTGGATCAGCGACTCCGACGTCGCGTCGGTCGGGCAGACCTCGTCCGGACCGGACGTCGTCCGCACGACCATCGGCGGCCAGTCGAGCACACTGCCGAAGCCCGACGGGCGGGCGACGTCGATCGCCGGGGGCAGTGGCGGGTCGATGCTGCTGCGGATGTCGGACGGTTCGGTCCTGCAGTCCACCGGCGGCGGCTGGGACACCACGGGTGTCACCGCCGACGTGCTCGGCATCCAGCGCTGAGGTCGCGTCGGTTCTCCTCCACAGGAGGACCGGCCTGGAGGCGCGTCCACAGTCCGCCACGACCGCCCCTGCGGGTGCACGGTCGGCTCCAGGATCGTGGGCATGGGTGACGACCGCGAGCGCGCGTGGCAGGACGCGGCCCTCGCCGTGCTCGGGCTGTTCCTGCCGGTCGCCTGCGTCGGCTGCGGCACACCGGACCGTGCGCTGTGCCGGGCCTGCCGGTCCGTCCTCGACGCCCGGGGCCGTCGCGTCCGGCTCGTCGCCGGGGTCCGGCTCGACGCGGCCTTCGAGTACGAGGGCCTCGTCCGGACGCTCCTGCTCGAACTGAAGCTGCGCGGACGGGTCGACCTCGGCCGACACCTGGGCGTCCGACTCGGGGCACTCGTGCGCACGGCGCTCGCCGAGGCGCCGCCGGGCACGGTCCTGCTCCGGGTCCCACCGTCGCGACGCGGCGCGCGCCGGCGCGGCTTCGACCCGGTCGTCCTGCTGCTCGCCCGCGGGGGAGTCCGGCGTCCGCGGAGCCTGCAGCGGGTCCGGTCCCCGGACGGCGCCACCCCGCACGCGGCCGGCGCCGGGCAGAAGGAACGGACCGCCGTCGAGCGGGTCGCGGCGACGGTGGGGACGCTCCGAGCCGTGCGCGTCGCGGGCCGGGACGTCGTGCTCGTGGACGACGTCGTGACGACGGGCGTGACCATGGCCGAGGCCGTCCGGGCGGTCCACGCCGCCGGCGGACGGGTCGTCCGGTGCGTCGCGGTCGCGAGCGTCGACGGGTGAACCCTCGGTGACCACTGTGTGTCCGGTGGGTGTCCGGCGCGACTCACCGGCATCGGGTGACGCCGGGCCGCCCGCGGGTCTAGCCTCGCGTCAAGGCGTTCAGGATCGCCGGATGGAGGCGACGCGCTGAGTCTGGATGGGAGCCGCCACATGGACGTGACGATCACGGGCCGGAACATCGGGGTCACCGACCGATTCCGCACCTACGTCGAACAGAAGTCCGAGAAGATCGACGTGCTCGCCGACCGCGCCCTCGCGTTCGAGGTGCGCATCAGCCGCCACCACGAGAAGTCGGGCGGTTCCCAGGGCGAGGACCGCGTCGAGCTCACGTTGATCGGCCCCGGCCCACTCGTGCGGGCGGAGTCCGCCGCGTCGGACAAGTACGCGGCGTTCGACCTCGCGTTCGCCCGCATCATGGAGCGTCTGCGCCGAGCGCGCGACCGTCGGAAGGTGCACCGCGGACGGCACCGCCCGACCTCCGTGTCCGAGGCCTCGGGCACCGGGTTCGAACGGATGGGGGTCGTCCCGGCGACGGGCAAGCTCATCGAGGACGTCGCGACCGGTGCCGTGCCCGTGGTCGACGAGACGGGCGACGAGGACGAGACCGAGGCCTACTGCCCGGTGGTGATCCGCCAGAAGGTCTTCGAGGCCTCGCCCATGACGGTCGACGACGCGCTCTACTACATGGAGCTGGTCGGACACGACTTCTACCTGTTCGTCGACGCCGAGACGCGTCGACCGAGCGTGGTCTACCGACGGAAGGGCTGGGACTACGGCGTGATCGGCATCGACGACCAGTCCGCCGGCACCCCGGCGTCCGCGGCCGAACCGGCGGTCGCGATCGCCTGACGGCCGCCCGACGACGACACGATCGAGGTGTGCGCGGTCCGTTCGCGGGCCGCGCACACCCGTGCCGCTCCCAGCAGTCCGCCCGAGCGGGTTGCTAGCATGACTGGCTGTTCGCATCGCGCAGGTCGCGCGGACGATCTCGTAAGGAGCTCACGTGGCAAACGTGCTGGAGAAGGTCCTCCGCATCGGTGAAGGACGCACCCTCCGTCGGCTGAAGGCGTACGCCTCGGCGATCAACGACCTCGAGGACGACTTCGCGAGTCTGTCCGACGAGGAGCTCCAGGACGAGACCAAGGAGCTCCGCGAGCGCTACGCGAACGGCGAGACCCTCGACGACCTCCTGCCCGAGGCCTTCGCGGCCGTGCGGGAAGCAGCGAAGCGCACCCTCGGCATGCGGCACTTCGACGTGCAGCTCATGGGCGGCGCGGCGCTCCACCTCGGCAACATCGCCGAGATGAAGACCGGTGAGGGCAAGACCCTCGTCGCCACGACGGCCGCGTACCTCAACGCCATCCCGTCGCGCGGCGTGCACGTCATCACCGTGAACGACTTCCTCGCGTCGTACCAGTCCGAGATCATGGGCCGCGTCTTCCGCGCCCTCGGCATGTCGACCGGCTGCATCATCGCGAACCAGTCCCCGGCCGAGCGTCGTGAGCAGTACGCCGCCGACATCACGTACGGCACGAACAACGAGTTCGGCTTCGACTACCTTCGCGACAACATGGCGTGGCAGTCCTCCGACATGGTGCAGCGCGGCCACTACTTCGCCATCGTGGACGAGGTCGACTCGATCCTCATCGACGAGGCCCGCACGCCGCTCATCATCTCGGGCCCGTCCTCGGGCGAGGCGAACCGCTGGTTCACCGAGTTCGCGTCCATCGCCACCCGCCTCACCCCGGGTGAGGACTACGAGGTCGACGAGAAGAAGCGCACCGTCGGCGTGCTCGAGCCCGGCATCGAGAAGGTCGAGGACTACCTCGGCATCGACAACCTGTACGAGTCGGCGAACACCCCGCTCATCTCGTTCCTGAACAACTCCATCAAGGCCGTCGCCCTGTTCAAGCGCGACAAGGACTACGTCGTGATGAACGGCGAGGTGCTCATCGTCGACGAGCACACCGGCCGCATCCTGATGGGCCGCCGCTACAACGAGGGCATCCACCAGGCGATCGAGGCGAAGGAGGGCGTCGAGGTCAAGGCCGAGAACCAGACCCTCGCCACCGTCACGCTGCAGAACTACTTCCGCCTCTACCAGAAGCTCTCCGGCATGACCGGTACCGCCGAGACCGAGGCGGCCGAGTTCATGTCGACCTACAAGCTCGGCGTCGTCCCGATCCCCACGAACAAGCCGATGATCCGCATCGACCAGACCGACCTCGTCTACAAGAACGAGAAGGCGAAGTTCGAGCAGGTCGCCGAGGACATCGCCGAGCGCCACGAGAAGGGCCAGCCGGTCCTGGTCGGCACGACGAGCGTCGAGAAGTCGGAGTACCTCTCGAAGCTCCTCGCGAAGAAGGGCGTCAAGCACGAGGTCCTGAACGCGAAGAACCACGCTCGCGAAGCCGCGATCGTCGCGCAGGCCGGACGCCTCGGCGCCGTCACGGTCGCGACGAACATGGCCGGACGCGGGACCGACATCATGCTCGGCGGCAACTCGGAGTTCCTCGCCGTGCAGGAGATGCACGCCAAGGGCCTGTCCCCGACGGAGACGCCGGAGGAGTACGAGGCCGAGTGGGACGACGTGTTCACGCGCGTCAAGTCCGAGATCAAGGAAGAGGCCGAGAAGGTCCGCGATGCCGGCGGCCTGTACGTCCTCGGCACCGAGCGCCACGAGTCCCGCCGCATCGACAACCAGCTGCGTGGCCGTTCCGGCCGACAGGGCGACCCGGGCGAGAGCCGCTTCTACCTGTCGCTCACCGACGACCTCATGCGGCTGTTCAACTCCGGTGCCGCCGAGAGCCTGATGGGCCGCTCGAACGTCCCGGACGACCTGGCGATCGAGAACAAGCTCGTCGGCCGCGCGATCCGTTCGGCCCAGGCGCAGGTCGAGGGCCGCAACGCCGAGATCCGCAAGAACGTCCTCAAGTACGACGACGTCCTGAACCGTCAGCGCGAGGCGATCTACAGCGACCGTCGGCACATCCTCGAGGGCGACGACATCCACGACCGCGCGCAGACGTTCCTGAAGAACGTCGTCGACGACGTGATCGACACCCACACCGGCGAGGGCTCGCCGGACGACTGGGACCTCGACGCGATGTGGACCGAGCTCGGCACGCTGTTCCCGATCTCGATCTCCATCGACGAGGTCATCACCGAGGCCGGCTCGAAGGGCAAGGCATCGCGTGAGTTCCTCGGTCGCGAGATCCTCTCCGACGCCCAGCTCGCCTACCAGAAGCGCGAGGAGCTCCTCGGTGACGAGGCCATGCGTGAGCTCGAGCGCCGTGTCGTCCTCTCCGTGATCGACCGCCGCTGGCGCGACCACCTGTACGAGATGGACTACCTCAAGGACGGCATCGGCCTCCGCGCGATGGCGCAGCGCGACCCGCTGGTCGAGTACCAGCGCGAGGGCTACGCCCTGTTCCAGAGCATGATGGGGCAGATCCGCGAAGAGTCGGTCGGCTACCTGTTCAACCTCGAGGTCCAGGTGCAGTCCGACGGCGAGAACGCCGTGATCGAGGCCAAGGGTCTCGACGAGGACGAGGTCTCCGGGCTCGAGTACTCGGCGCCGTCGATCGACGGCGAGGTCGAGGTGCGCGACGAGCGCGGTCGCCTCGAGCAGGCCGCGACCGCACGGGCGCAGAAGGCGCAGGCCGAAGCCGAGGCCGCTGCCGGACCCGAGCAGGGTTCCGCGTTCGGCAACGCGGCGACGGCCTCCGGCCAGGCCGCGGCGAGCAACCGTGCCGAGCGTCGACAGGCCGCCAAGAAGAACTGACGTCACCACCGACGGGAGGCGCGGTGCCAGCTGGCACCGCGCCTCCCGTCCGTCTGCGGTCGACCCGGCCGCGGGGCGGACGTCACAGGACCCCGACCGCCGTCGCGCGCCACCGTCCCTGCCGCTCTTCGAGCCGCATCGCCACCGCCCGTGCGTGGCTGCGTGTGTGCACGACGACGGTCGCCTCGGCGACGCCGTCCGCCGGACGGCAGACGATCACGCTGCCGACCCGCAGCAGTGCCCGCGCACGTGATCGTCCGCCGAGCTGGCGTGACCGGGACGCGATCGCTGCCCGCTGCTGCAGGTGCCGGTGCACCTCGTCCGTGATCCACCGCGCGATGCTGTCGACCTCGCGTGCGCCGGTGAGGATCTCCGCGACGCACAGCCCCAGTGCCCGTGCCGTCTCCTCGACGTCGTTCGGTGGTGGGACCACGGTGAGCCGCGGCGGCTCGACCCTCCCCGCCACGTCGCCGACCCGCCGTGCTTGCTCCGCCACCCCTGCCCCTTTCGTCGGGGCTGAGCGTATGGGGAGTGCAACATGAGAAATACAGACGCTCTCGAGGCTGTGGAGAGCGAGGAGTTCTCCACAGTGCGGCGCACCTAGACTGGCGGGGTGTCGACCCTCAGTGACCTCGTCCTCGCACAAGGCCGTTCCTCCGAAGCCGACGTGGAGTGGCTCCACCTGCTCGTCGGGGACTGGCAGCTGCTCGCCGACCTGTCGTTCGCCGACATGGTGCTCTGGGTGCCGACTGCCGAGGACGGCTCGTTCGTGGCGGTCGCCCACGCCCGCCCGAGCTCCGCGGCGACGCTCTTCTACCGCGACATCGTCGGTCAGGAGATCCGCGAGGAGTGGCGCGAGCAGGTCACCGAGTGCTTCGCCGGCGCGAAGGTCGTCGACTCCGCCGAGCCCGACTGGTACGAGGACACCCCGACCCGCGTGCGGGCCATCCCGGTGCTGCGCCGTCTGAGCGCGAACTCCGCCGAGACGACCGAGCGTCCGATCGCCGTCGTCACCCGGCACTCGAACCAGGACGAGATGCGCACCCCGAGCCGGCAGGAGCTGAACTTCACCGCGAGCGCGAACGACCTGTTCGGCATGATCGCGACCGGCGACTTCCCGGACATCGGCGCGCCGGCCGGTCCCCGTCGAGGCGCTCCGCGCGCGAGCGACGGTCTCCTCCGCCTGGACACGAACGGCATCGTCACGTTCGCCAGCCCCAACGGACTCAGCGCCTTCAACCGCATGGGGTTCGAGGGCGAGCTCGAGCGGAAGTCCCTCGCCGAGGTCACCACCGAGCTCATCGGCGCCCAGCTCGACGTCGACGAGTCCCTGCCGCTCGTCGTCACCGGACGTGCTCCGTGGCGTGCGGACATCGAGTCCAAGGGCGTGACCGTGTCCCTCCGCTCGATCCCGCTCCGCGACCACGGTGCCCGCATCGGCGCGATCGTGCTCTGCCGCGACGTCACCGAACTGCGGCACCAGGAGCGCGAGCTCATCACCAAGGACGCCACGATCCGTGAGATCCACCACCGGGTGAAGAACAACCTGCAGACGGTGGCGTCCCTCCTGCGCATCCAAGCCCGTCGCACGCACTCCGACGAGGCCCGGACCGCACTGCAGAACGCGATGCGCCGGGTCGCGGCGATCGCGGTCGTGCACGACACCCTGTCGAGCGGGCTGAGCCAGACCGTGGACTTCGACGACGTGTTCGACTCCGTGCTCAAGCTCGTCACCGAGGTCGCCGCCTCGCACAACACGACCGTGCACCCGAAGAAGACCGGGGAGTTCGGGGTGCTGCCGTCCGAGGCCGCCACGCCGCTCGCACTCGGGCTCACCGAGCTCGTCACGAACGCGGTCGAGCACGGGCTCGACGGGCGCGACGGCGAGGTCGAGATCGTGGCCGAGCGATCCGACGACCACCTCGACATCCAGGTCCGCGACAACGGCCGGGGTCTGCCGGAGGGCAAGGTCGGCTCGGGTCTCGGCACGCAGATCGTCCGCACCCTGATCCAGGGCGAGCTCGGCGGCACGATCGACTGGCACACGCTGACCGGCAGCGGCACCGAGGTGACGATCACCATCCCGTTCCGCTGGCTGACGGCCGCCGGCGCCGCGTAGCGCCCGCGGGCGGCGCGGCGCCGGCCGGGCCCCGGTGTCCGGAGTCCGGTGTCCGGCGGACCCGCCGCACAACCAAAGTGCATTCGCGCCACGCAATGGCGCGGTGTCGCGTGACTGTGGTTGTGCGACGGCATCCCGAACCACTCGAGGGACCCGGACCAGGACCGGGACCGGCACCGGGACCGGTACCGCGCCGCGCCGCGGACACGACGACGCCCGCCGGCCCCGGAGGGCGGCGGGCGTCAGGCGCGCAGGGCGCGGGGGCTGCGCGGCGTCAGGAAGCGCGACGAGCGCGGGCGGCGCGACGCTTCAGCGCGCGGCGCTCGTCCTCGCTCAGGCCACCCCAGACACCGGAGTCCTGGTTGTTCTCGAGTGCGTACTGCAAGCACATCTCGGTGACCGTGCAGCGAGCGCAGACCGACTTGGCCTTCTCGATCTGGTCGACGGCCGGTCCGGTGTTCCCGACGGGGAAGAAGAGCTCGGGGTCCGCGGTGAGGCAGGCTGCCTGGTCACGCCAGTCCATGTGTGGTGCTCCTTGAAATCGATGCTCGAACGGCAGGCCGGGGCCGCGGTTCGGGGATCGGAACGCTGAGCATGCGCGAGGCACGAGGGGACACCCGTGGGGGAGGAGTCCGCTGGAAGCGAGTCTGACGCCCGCAGAACGCTCGGGGGAGGAGCGTCGAACCACGGGAGACGCACACCACATCGTGCCGTCCAAACGACCTCGAATATCGTTCCATACTGGTAGGGCCAAATCAAGGGTTCCGACGCTGGAGGAATGCTGTGCCCGACACCACCCCGAACGAGTCCGCCCCCGCCGAGCGGAGGTCGCCGGCCCTCGTGGCGCTCCTCGTAGTGGTCGGCGTGGAGTTCGCCGCCCTCGTCGTCGTGACGATCGTCCTCGTCGTCGAACTGATCGTCGCGCCCGCCTCGAGCCTCGCGTCCGGCATCGCGTTGACGATCCTCGCCGCCATCGCGGCGCTCTGGCTCGGCGCGCTGTTCGTCGGCCTCCGGAACCGCCGTCCCTGGGTCCGCTCCGGGATCATCGTCTGGCAGGTGCTGCAGGGTGCGCTGGCGATCGGCGCGTTCCAGGGCGTCTTCCGCGTGCCGGCCGTCGGGTGGCTCCTGCTCATCCCCGCGCTGCTGGGCATCACGCTGGTGCTGTCGCGTCCGGTGACCGACGCGCTCGCCCGTCCGGCGGAGTAGACGGTACCGACCAACGGACTGGAGGCGCGGTGCCAGCTGGCACCGCGCCTCCAGTCCGTCGTCTGGTCTGGTCCTCAGACCAGACCGAGCTTCTTCCGCAGGCTCGCCACGTGCCCCGTCGCCTTCACGTTGTAGAGGGGGAGCTGGACGGTGCCGTCCTCGTCCACCACGATCGTCGACCGGATCGTGCCGGTGACGATCTTCCCGTAGTTGTTCTTCTCACCCCAGGCCGCGTACGCCTTGTGCACCGCGAGGTCCGGGTCGCTCAGCAGCGGGAACGTCAGCGCCTGCTCGTGCTGGAACTCCTTGAGCTTCGGGAGCTCGTCCTTCGAGATGCCGAGCACCTCGTAGCCTGCCGCCTGGAGGGACGACATGTTGTCCCGGAAGTCGCACGCCTCGGTGGTGCAGCCCGGGGTCGACGCTGCCGGGTAGAAGTACACGATGACCTTCTTGCCACGCAGGTCGGCGAGCGAGTGCTCGGTGCCGTCCTGGTCCGGGAGGGTGAAGTCGGGGGCGGTGTCGCCGGCGGCGAGACGGTCGGTCATGGTGCTCCTGTCGAGTCCGGTGCCCCGAGTGGTCAGGAGCACGCGAAACCCATGCTATTGTTGTTTCCCGTTGCAGCACGGAAGTGCGGCAGGCGCCTCTAGCTCAATTGGCAGAGCAACTGACTCTTAATCAGTGGGTTCTCGGTTCAAGTCCGAGGGGGCGCACGAGCAAGGCCCCGGTCACCACGACCGGGGCCTTCGTCGTTCCCGGCGCTCGGTGCCGGGCGGCAGACACGCCCGGAGTGCGATCTGCGTGCGAGATCGTTCGTCAGGGTGCGGGGACGTCGACGACGCGTTCGTCGCCGATCACCGGCTCGAGCGCGCCGGCCGACGTCGCGGCGAGGTCTGCCCGGAGTGGTCCGACCTCGTCCGCCGGGACCCAGAGCTCGAAGGTCGCCGCTGCGCCGTAGGCGGGATCGCCGAGCGTCGCGTCGTGGTGCCGGACCCAGTCGCGCAGCACGTTGTCGATCCGGCCGGCGTCGGCGTGCGGGACGTCCACCGACACCCGCGTCAGTGCCCGCCGGTGCACGAGCGTCGCCCGGTCGAGCGCCTCGGACACCGAGGTCGAGTAGGCGCGGACGAGCCCGCCGGCGCCGAGTTTCACGCCGCCGAAGTACCGCGTGACGACCGCGACGACGTCGGTCAGGTCGCGCCTGCGCAAGACCTCGAGCATCGGGACCCCTGCCGTGCCGGAGGGTTCGCCGTCGTCGCTCGACCGGGCCTGGTCCCCGAGCACGCCGGTCACCATGGCGGTGCAGTTGTGCCGGGCGTCCCACCGGCGTCGACGGACCTCGGCGATCAGCCGGTCGGCGTCCTCGACGCCCGCGACCGGTGCGACCGTGGTGATGAACCGCGACTTGGTGATGACGATCTCGTGCTCGACCGGCTCGGCGATCGTGGACGGGAAGCGTGGACTCACCGTCCCGAGGGTAGCGGCGGGCACCCGGCGGTCCGCGCTAGCATGTCCTGCACGACGTGCGGCTGGGGAGGAGTCCGATCGACATGGCGACAGCAGCTCCGAAGGGTGGCGTCCTCGACGCTGCCGAACTGGCGCGCCGACTCAACCTCCTGCTCGACTTCGAGGAAGCGCAGCGCGGCTCGCCCGTGCCGTTCTCCGCGGTCGAGGAGTACGTGGCGGAGCAGGGCGGATCGCTGTCCCGGGCGAAGTGGACGTACATGCTCTCCGGCGACGGACGACGCAACCGGGACACCGGGTTGCTCCGCCTGCTGGCCGGGTTCTTCGAGGTCGACGAGCGTTTCCTGCTCGAGGACAGTGACGTCCCCGAGCGCATCGGCGCCCAGCTCGCCCTCGTCCGGTCGCTCCGCTCGGCACGCGTGAGTGGCTTCGCGGCCCGCACCTTCCCCGGCGAGCTCTCGCCCGACGCCCTCCGCCGCATCGCGGAGGTCCTCGAGGAGGAGTCCCAGCGGGGGAGCGTCGCATGACCGCCGACTTCGTCGAGGCGTTCTGGGCGCGCGGAGCCGCCGAGGGCTGGTCGGACGTCGACCAGGCGGTGTCGGCAGCGGCCGAGGTCGTCGGCAAGCCGATCGTCGTGCGTGAAGAGGCGTTCCTCGCCGCCGAGCCGGTGTGCGGATTCGTGGCCACCCTGGAACGCCAGCACCTCGTGATGATCTCGCCGACGGCGTCGCAGACCTTCCGGTCCTTCGTCATCGGCCACGAGCTCGGGCACATCCTGCACCGCCACCAGGACCACGCGCCGCAGGCGGCCTACATCCGCGACGTCATCCCGGACCTGCCGGAGTACAAGGTCGAGCGGGCCCTCGCCCGCGGGCTGTTCTCGAACGAGTACGAGCACGAGGCCGAGGTCTTCGCCGACCGGCTCGCCGGGCTCATCCGCGGCCACCGCGGTCGTCCGAGTGCGTTCCGCGGGGTGTTCGGGTGATCGTCTCCCTCGTCCAGGCGCTGCTCCTCATCGCCGGCACGGTGACGCTGTTCGTGCTCCAGCGCGGGCAGGACCGGACGCTGGCCATCACGTTCCTGCTCTTCGCGGCGACGATCGTCACGAACGTCGACCCGCTCTACCTGTGGCTCGACCCGTTGTTCGGCGGGTTCAACGTCGTCACCGTGATCAGCGACTGCCTCATGGTCGCGGGGACGAGCACGTTGCTCTGGGGCGTGGCGAAGGCGGTCGGCGCTGCGCGGCCGTGGCTCCGGAACGCGATCGTCGTCACCTGCGCGGTGGTCGTGGTCGTGGTGGTCGTCGCCTTCGTGGTCCTCGACAAGCCGGCGACCACGACGACCTTCATGCTCGACGCCGGGCAGCACCCGGCCGCCACGGTCTACTCGATCGCGCAGACGGTCTACCTCGGGGTGGCCCTCGGCGCGACCGGGCTGATCTGCGTGCTGCACCTGCGCGAGGCCCGGACCACCACGGACCTCGTCGGCTTGTGGGTCCTCGTGCTCGGTGGCGTCCTCGGTGTGGTGCGGATGGTCGTCGTCGTGGTCATGGACCTCGCGCACGTCGCCGGTCGCCTCGACCTGACCCACGCGCTCGCGCTGCCGTACGACGTGACGACCCCCGGCGCGGTTATCTGCGTCTCCTCGGGGATGCTCCTGCTCGTGATCGGCCACCAGGTCTCGCGGCGCCGACGCTCCCGACGGGTGGAGGTCGCGCTGCGCCGCCTCGCGCCCCTGCACGAGCGCATCGGGATCGACAACGCCTACCCGGACTCCGGTGACCCCGCCACGCGTCTCAGCCGACTGATCGTCGAGATCAACGACGGTGCTCGTCGCGCTCGCCAGACCCTGAGCGATGCGGAGCGCCAGGCGTTGGCGGACGCCGAGGCTGCGCTCGATGTCGCGTAGCCGACCCCTGACCGCCGCCGTGCGCACCGCGGGTGTCGTGGCCGGCGTCGTCGGTGTGCTCGTCCCGATCGCCGGAGCCGTGATCGCTCGTCGAGTGGCCGCCCTGTACGAGACGTTGGACGTCGAACCAGCGCCGGGGCTCGAGCCGGTGTCGGTCGGCGGGCTCCCCGGTTGGATCCGTCCGGGCGGTGACGGTACGACCTGGGCGGTGTTCCTGCCCGGCCTCGGCTCGCACCCCCTGCGGCACCAGGACGTCGCCGACGCCTTCGTCGACCGCGGGCACACCGTGCTGTTCGCCTCGCACTCCGCCCGGTACCCGGCTCGCCGGCACGGCTTCGGTCTGCGCGAGCAGGACGAGGCGCTCGCCTGGCTCCGGTTCGCGGCTGCCCGAGGCGCCACCGAGGTCGTGCTGCTGGGCTGGTCGTTCGGCGCCTCGCTCTGGCTCCGGCTGCTCGCTGGTCCGCTCCCCGTCCGGGTCCGGGGTGTCGTGCTCACCGGGCCGCTGTCGGACTGGGACGCCGCGGTCGCGCACGGTGCCGGCGGCGGTCCGATCGGGCGGGCGGCGGCGGCGGTGACGCGGTGGACGCTGCGGGTCCCGGGGCTCGCGAGGCTGGCCGGCCAGGCCGCGCCCGTCCGACTCCAGCTCCCCGTTGTGGCCGCGCCCGCACCGCCGCTCCTCGTCGTCCACGGCGACGCCGACCGGACCGTGCCACTCGACTCCAGCCGCGCGCTCGTGGCCTCGTGGCCGGGCGCCGCACGGCTCCAGGTGGTCGCCGGAGCCGCCCACGGCGGTGAACGGGACATGAATCCCACTGGATGGCTCGACGCCGTCGCCCGGGCCGTGTAGGGTTTGTAGCAGTTGCTACAGATTCTGTGGCCGCCGGGGTGGGTCTCGGCCGCGTTGGGGGCGGCCGAGCACCACCGGCCCCGACACACGTTGTCTAGGATCGTCTGGTGACCGTCTTCGCAGCTGTCGTCCTGTTCATCGGTGCCGTCTTCAACGTCGTCACCTGGCCGCGCTTCTTCCAGCGGGTCGCGAAGGACTCCCGGGCGCGTGACTCCGCCGGGAAGCCGACGACGTTCTACACGGTGCACCTCGTGCTGCTGCTCATCGCGCTGCTCATCGCCCTCGCTTCCGTCGTCGCGGGGATACTCCTGCTCGTCTGAGCGCGCCCCCGCTGCCCGTTCCTTCCCGTAGCGCGTGACGTAGGAAGCGGAATCGGGCGTACCTGGTCGAAAGAAACGGCCTGGTATGCCCGAAACGACCCGGTACGCGCGGAACAGCTCGGTGCGGCCGGCCCGGCTTCCGCGGGCGGGCCTGGAGGCGCGGTGCGGCGCCGCTACGTGCCTCCCGTCTGTCTGTTCCTTCCCATCACGCGTGCCGTGGGTAGCGGAATCGGGCGTACCTGGTCGAAAGAAACGACCCGGTATGCCCGAAACGACCCGCTACGCACGGAACAGCTCGGTGCGGCCGGCCCGGCTTCCGCGTGCGGGCCTGGAGGCGCGGTGCGGCGCCGCCACGGGACTCCCGTCCGTCTGTTCCTTCCCATCACGCGTGCCGTGGGTAGCGGAATCGGGCGTACCTGGTCGAAAGAAACGGCCAGGTACGCCCGGAACGACCCGGTACGTGCGAGATGGCTCGGTGCGGCCGGCCCAGCGGGCTCGTGCAAGCCGCGGGCGGGCCTGGAGGCGCGGTGCGGCGCCGCCACGGGCCTCCCGTCCGTCTGTTCCTTCCCATCACGCGTGCCGTGGGTAGCGGAATCGGGCGTCCCTGGTCGAAAGAAACGACCCGGTACGCCCGGAACGACCCGGCTCGCCCCCTACGCGCCCGGCGCGCCCCCTACGCGCCCGGCCGCACCCGCAGGTCGGACCCGGTGTGGGTGATGTTGTCGGCGGTGGCGCCGACGAGCCCGAGGTCGACCCGGGCCCACGTCGTCGGCAGCTCGCCGCCCGGGGGCGGGGTGTCCGCGCCGAGCGTGAGGTGCTTCCCTCCCGGCAGCTCGGCCGTGACCGAGTTCAGGTACACCTGCACGTGGCCACGGAGCTCCATCCGGGCGTCCGTCGTCACCGCCGAGGTCCCGTTCGACTCGCCGCGGACGTCGAGCGTGAAGTCGTCCATCGCCACCCGGTCGGCGCTGAGCCGGATCACGGTGATCTCCGAACCGTCCGCCAGGGGCACCTGCACGAGCGCGAGCCCGGACAGGCCGCCGATCTCGATGGAGGAACTGCTCAGCTGCGCGGACGGCTGCGTGAAGACCGTCGTGTCGTCCGGGACCGCCGCTCCCCACGCTGCGTCGGGCGTGGCCGTCGTCGGGGGAGCAGCATCACGGGTGGCACCGTCGCCGCCGGACGCCGGGCCGGGACCCGAACCCGTCCCGGAGCCCGGCGACGACGGGGCTGTGGTGTCCGACCCGGAGGGGACGGACGGACTCGAGGGGGAAGACGACGGCGACGGCGGCGAGGACGGCGTCGAGGACGGCGTCGACGAGGGAGCAGGCGCCGAGCAGTCCATGAGCAGCGGGATGCAGAACCCCGCCGCCGAGGCGCTCGTCCCACCCGTCACGGTCAACGCGGCCGACACGACCAGCACCGTCCCGATCCCCAGCGACGCGCGGAGTCGACGGCTCACGCGGCGCCCTCGTCACGCTCGGGGTCGGCTGGCTCGGACGACTCCCGCGGCATCCACGCCACCACGAGCACACCGCCGACCGCGGACAGCAGCATCCCGAGCACGAAGCCGCCGAGGTTCACGCCGATGAGCGAGTACACCGCCAGGGCGAGCGCGACGATCCCGTAGAAGACCCGTTGCGCGGGGGAGCACACCGCCAGGACACCGAGCGCCACGAGGGCGATCGGGATCACGGTCGCCTGCAGGCCCTCGATGCCGAACTGGATCCGGATGTTGCCGAGGTCGAGCTGGCCGGAGCAGAACAGTTCGATCCCACCGAGCACGACGAGCAGGCCGCCGACGAACGGGCGTGACCGGGCCCAGACCCGGAAGCGCGCCCAGGGCGACGTGGGGGCGACGGCGTGGGCGCTCATCAGAAGCAGCTCTTCGAGCCGTCCGTCAGCTGCAGGTGCATGCCCGTCAACGTGAACGTCCCGGCGGTCGTCGACCACGCGGTCTGCTGCACGCCGTCGATGGTCAGCGCGTCGGCGTCCTGGGCGAAGTCGCCGGCGCTGCCGTGCTGGTCGCCCTTGACGGTCGAGGCGTCGACGCCGATCCGGATGTCGTGGAACTCGGCGTCGCCCTTGAGGTCGGTCATCCCGATCTGCAGGTCCTTCGCGGACGCCGGGGTCTTCCCGCCGCCGGCGGTGATCATCACGCCGACCTTGCCCATCGGGGTCTCGGTCGTGACGGACTGGCACAGGCTCGCGAGCGTCGCGGACCCGATGTTGGCGATCGCGACCTGGCGGTCGTTCCCCGCGGTGTCCTTCGCGACGCCGGCGTACTGCGAGAACTGCTGGCCGTCGAGCTTGTCGGCGCTGATCTGGAACTGCTGGCCGGAGACCGAGAAGGAGACGGGGACCGCTCCCTGGGCCACACCGCCGAACGCGATGGCGGTGGCGATCCCGACCGGGACGGCGACGAGTGCGACGCGGCCGCCGTGCGAGCGGGTGAGTCTGGTGAACAACATCGTTCCTCCTCGTGACGGCCGCTCCGTCGCGACCGCAGGCCACGCTAGACCCGTTGTTGACTCCAGGTCAACAAAATCGTCACCCGTTCGGGGGACGGACATGCCCGCTCGCTAGGCTCCACGCGTGCCCGACGACCGCCAGCGCTCCCGCCTCAGCTCCGAGGAACGCCGTGCGCAGCTCGTCGCCCTGGGGGTCGCGACCCTGGTGGACGAACCCCTCGAGGACATCACGATCGACCGGCTCGCCGCCGACGCCGGGGTCTCCCGGGGTCTGCTCTTCCACTACTTCGGCACGAAGCAGGGCCTGCACGAGGCCATCGTCCGCACCGCCCGCGACGCGATGCTGCACGCCACCGAGCCGCGCGACGAACTCGAACCGCTCGCCCGGCTCGAGGACACCCTCCGTCGCTTCGTCGCGTTCGTGACCGAGCACCGCGGGACGTTCCACGCGCTCGTCCGCGGTGCCTCCGCCGGCGACGCCGAGGCACGAGCGCTCATCGACGAGGCCCGTGACGAGAACGCCCGCCGGGTGATCGCGGTGTTCACCGAGCTCGGACACGAGGACCGTCCGCTGCTGCGCAGCGCCCTGCGCTCGTGGGTCGCCTTCGTCGAGGAGATGCTCGACGAGGTCCCGACGGACGACGACGCCGCCGCGGACGCGCTCACGGCGCTGCTGGTGCGCAGCGCGGTCGCGATCGTCGCGGCCCTGGACGCGACTGGTTGACGGCCTGGAGGCGCGGGGCGGGCCCGCACCGGGCCTCCAGTCCGCCCCTGGTCGCGTCCAGGGCGCTTCAGGCCCGCTTCAGCGGGGCACGGCAGGATCGTGGGATGCGCGTGCTGGTGGTCGACGACGAGGTGCGGCTCGCCGACGGCGTCCGCCGTGGCCTCGAAGCCGAGGGGTGGGCGGTCGACGTGGCGCACGACGGCGTCGACGGCCTCTGGCACGCCCGCGAGTTCAGCTACGACGCGATCGTGCTCGACCTCATGATGCCCGGTCTCAGCGGCTGGGCGGTCTGCGCGCAACTGCGGTCCGACGGCGACTGGACACCGGTCCTCATGCTGACGGCGAAGGACGGCGAGTGGGACCAGGTCGAGGCGCTCGACGCCGGGGCCGACGACTACGTCACCAAGCCGTTCTCGCACCCGGTGCTCGTCGCACGCCTCCGGGCGCTGGTCCGCCGCGGCGCCCGGGAGCGGCCGGCGGTCCTCGCGGTCGGCGACCTCGTCGTCGACCCTGCTGCCCGGACGGTGGCCCGCGGCGGAACCGCGATCGACCTCACCAGCCGGGAGTTCGCGGTGCTCGAGTTCCTCGCCCGCCGGGCCGGTGAGGTCTGCTCGAAGCGCGCCGTGATCGAGAACGTCTGGGACGTCGACTTCGACGGCGACCCGAACATCGTCGAGGTCTACGTCGGGCACCTCCGGCGGAAGGTCGACCGACCGTTCGGGCGCACCTCGCTCGAGACCGTGCGCGGTGCCGGGTACCGGTTGGCGGCCGACGGTGGCTGACGCTCCCCGGCCCACGCGGCGTCTCCGGTCCGTCCGGGCCCGCACGACGGTCGGCGCGATCGTGGTGGTGCTCGCCGCACTGCTCGTCGGCGCCGCGGCGTTCGTGGTGGTCCTGCGACTCGTACTCCTCGACGGTGTGCGCACCGCGGCGGAGTCCGGACTCGAGCAGACGTCCGCCCGGGTCGAGGCCGACGGCGCCGGCGTGGTCAGCGGCTACGAGGACGTCCTCGTCCAGGTGGTCGGCGACGGCGGCTCGGTGCTCGCCCACGGCGACGACGCCGACCCGCCCGCGCTGCCCACCGCCGACGAGAGCCGCTGGTCGCACGACGGCGAGCGGTGGCTGCTCGTCGCCGACGACGTCGACCTGCCGGGCGGCGGCGAGGCGACCGTCGTCTACGGCGTCTCGCTCGACCAGACCGACGCCGCCGTCGGCGCGGCCGTGGTGCTGCTCGCGGTCGGGGTGCCGGTGCTCGTGCTCCTCATGGGCCTCGTGACCTGGGTCGTGACCGGGCGCTCGCTCCGCCCGGTCGAGCGGATGCGGAACGAGGTCGAGACGATCCGGGCCGCCCGTCCGGACGCCCGCATCGCCGTGCCGGACACCGGGGACGAGATCGCCCGGCTCGCCGACACGATGAACGCCATGCTCGACCGACTCGACCGCTCCGCCGAGGGGCAGCGGCGGTTCGTGTCGGATGCCTCCCACGAGCTGCGGTCGCCGATCGCCACGATCCGGCAGCACGCCGAGGTCGCCGCGGCGCACCCCGAGCGTACGGACGTCACCGAGCTGTCCGAGGTCGTCCGGTCCGAGGCGCTCCGCTTGCAGGACCTCGTCACGGCGCTGCTCGAACTCTCCCGGCTCGACGAGGGCGGGATCGGCCACCGCCGGCCGGTCGACCTCGACGACCTGGCGTTCGACGCCGTCGCCCGGGCCCGGGGCACCGGCCGCGTCCACGTCGACGGCTCCGGGATCGCCGCGGCCCGCGTCCTCGGCGACGAGCGCGTGCTCGCCGGGGTGGTCCGCAACCTCGTCGACAACGCCGTCCGGCACGCGTCCTCCCGGGTGGCAGTGGCGCTCGCCGAGGACGGCGGACGGGCGGTCCTGACGGTGGACGACGACGGCGCCGGGATCCCGGCGGGGGAGCGCGACCGGGTGTTCGAGCGGTTCGTGCGGCTCGACGAGGCCCGGAGCCGGGACGCCGGCGGCGCCGGGCTCGGCCTCGCGATCGTGCGCGACGCGGTCCGGGCGCACGGCGGTGACGTGGCGGTCACGGACTCGCCGCTCGGGGGTGCGCGGTTCGTCGTGCGCATCGCACTCGGTGGCTGAACAGGTCGCTTCAGGTCTGCTTCAGCACCCGGTCGGCACGCTGATCGCATGAACACTCCCCGTACCGCCCCCGTCCGCTCCGCCCGTCGCATCGCCGGGTTCACCGCCCTTCCGCTCGTCGCCGCGCTCGCCCTCGCCGGGTGCTCGACCGCGCAGTCCGGTTCCTCGGACTCGTCGTCGTCCGCAGCGTCGTCGTCGAACGCTCCCGGTGGGACCGCCACCGCAGCAGCCGCGTCGAACGACGCCCTGCGCGCCGCCGTCGAGACCGCCCGGAAGGCCGTCGGGTCCGGTGTCGTGATCTCCGTCGAGCAGGAGCAGAACGGCTCGGCGTACGAGGTCCTGGTCGTCACCGACGACGGCAGCGAGCACGAGGTCCACACGAACGCCGACGGCACCTCGGTGTCCGGCTCGCCGCGCGCCGAGACCTCCGACGCCGACGACCGCGCCGAGAACGACCGGTTCGTCGCGGCGGCCGACCTCGACGTCAGTGCCGCTGCGGGCAAGCTCGAGGACCTGCACGCCGGCACCATCACCGAGCTCGGACTCGACGACCACCTCGGGAAGGTCGTCTGGGAGGGCGACGTCCGCGACCCGTCCGGCACGAAGCACAGCGTCCGGATCGACGCCGGCTCCGGTGACGTCGTCACGGACCGGGTCGACACCGACGACTGAGGCGTGCGCACGTCGGTGGTGCGCGGTAGACCGGGGGGCATCCGGCCGAGCGCCGGCTGACCCGGGAGCGACGATGACCGACCAGACCCCGCGCACCTACCCGCAGGGCGTCCCGAGCTGGATCGACGCCCGCCAACCCGACCCGGATGCCGCGCAGGCGTTCTACGGCGGGCTGTTCGGCTGGGACTTCGAGGAACGCCTGCCACCCGGCGTCCCGGGGTCGTACCGGATCGTGAGCGTCGACGGGCGCGAGGTCGGTGCCATCGCGTCGAGCGAGGACCCGGCGACCTGGACGACGTACATCGCGGTGGACGACGCCGACACCGTGGCCGCCCGGGTCGTGGAGCTCGGTGGATCGGCGGCTGCGCCGGAGGACGCCGGACCCGGGGGAGCTGCTGGTCGCAGCGTGGACTGCGTCGATCCCCGCGGTGCCGCCTTCGGGCTCTGGCAGGCCCGTGCACGGCTCGGCGCGCAGCACATCAACGCCCCCGGCGGCTGGGTGTTCAGCGACCTGCGCTCGACGGAGCCCGAGCAGGCGTTCTCGTTCTACCAACGGCTGTTCGGGTGGCAGGTCTCGGACGTGCAGGAGGGCCCGAGCGCGATGGTCCGACTGCCCGGGTACGGCGACCACCTCGCCGCGACGTCGGACCCGGACATCCGCGAACGCCAGGTCGGCGCTCCGGAGGGCTTCGCCGACGTGGTCGGTGCCCTGGCACGCAGCGACTCCGGTCCGGACGACTGGCACGTGTCGTTCAGCGTCGCCGACCGCGACGACGCCGCCGCGGTGGCGGAACGCCTCGGCGGGACCGTGCTCGGCACGTGGGAGGGCTTCTGGACGCGGGCGGCCGAGTTGCGGGACCCGCAGGGAGCGACCTTCCGCGTCACGCAGTTCGCGCCGGGCTCCGACTGAGCCCCGCGAGCAGGATGTCGAGCAGGCGACCGGTCTGCTCGGCGTCCGTGGTGTCCCGCGTGGACAGCAGGATCCCGATCAGTGCCGCGGTGACGTCGTCCGCGAGCAGGTCGTGTCGGAGCGAACCGTCCGTGGCCCCCGTGTCGAGGAACCGCTGCACGGCGGCGTTCACCCGGTCGCGGGTGCCGGCGGCCTCGGCGGCACCCCGGAGCGCTCCGACCCGGACGGTCTCGGCGAGGCCGCGCTTCGTGGCGACGAACTCGGCGTACCGACCGCAGAAGGCCCGGAGTGCCCCGGCCCCGGTGGACGCGGACCGGAGCAGGTCGTCGACGGTGTCGAGTGCTGCGTCGAGTTCGGCGCGGTACACGGCCGCGATGAGGTCCTCGCGCGTGGGGAACGCCCGGTAGAGCGTGCCGATGCCGACGCCGGCCGCCCGCGCGATGCCCTCGAGCGAGGTGTCCTCCCCGTCGCTGGTGAACGCCGCTCGTGCGGCCTCGACGAGTCGCTCCCGGTTGCGGGCGGCGTCGGCGCGCGGTCGTCGGCGCACGGATGTCGGCTCACTGGACAAAGCGGAGGTACCTCCGGTTATGATCGTCGAAGCGGAGGTTCCTCCGCTTCAGGCGAGACTACCGGAGACCTCATGCAGGAGAACGAGAACGAGCGCCCGGGCGGCGCGTACGACCTCGGCGGACGGACCGTCGCACGCATCGGGTACGGCGCGATGGCCCTCGAACGCTTCGACGCCGACCGCGACCGTGGTGTCGCACTGCTGCACCGTGCCCGGGAACTCGGGGTCGACCACGTCGACACCGCCGACTTCTACGGGGACGGGGTCGCGAACGACGTGATCCGTCGGGCGTTCGGCGCCTCGGACGAGGTCGTCGTGGTGAGCAAGGTCGGCGCGGTCCGGGTGGACGCACCGGTGCCGCTCGCGCTCGCGCAGCGCCCGGAGCAGCTCCGCGAGCAGGTGCACGCGAACCTGCGGAGCCTCGGGCGCGACCGCATCGACGTGGTGAACCTCCGCCGTGCCGACATCGGTCCCGGGCTGATCGCCGAGGGGGACCAGCTGGTCGACCTCGACGACCAGCTCGCGGAGATGACCGCCATGCGCGACGAGGGCCTCATCGGCGGCATCGGGCTGAGTGCGGTGTCCGGCGAGGTCCTCGAACGCGGGCTCGCGGCCGGGATCGTGTGCGTGCAGAACGCCTACTCGTTGGTGGCGCGTGAGCACGAGGCGCTCCTCGACGTGTGCGTGCGGAACGGCATCGCGTGGGTGCCGTACTTCCCCCTCGGGGGCGCGTTCCCCGGGCTGCCCAAGGTCGCCGAGGAGCCCGGGGCCCTGCGCATCGCGACGGACCTCGGCATCACGCCCGCGCAGCTCGGGCTCGCCTGGTTGCTCGGGCACGCACCGGACGTCCTGCTGATCCCGGGCACCTCGAGCACCGACCACCTCGCCGAGAACGTCGCGGTCGGGGACGTCGTGCTCACCGGGGCGCAGACAGCCGCACTCGATGCCGTGTGGTCGCAGCGGGTCGCCGACGGGCAGGCGGAGCGCACCTGGCCGTGAGTGACTGGGGGACCGGCCCGGGTCAGGACTCGGACGGCAGCGGCGCCCCGAAGACCCGGCGGAGCGCGAGCCCGGCGACCTTCTCGTCAGACGTGTCGAGCAGCACCCGGTAGGTCTCGTCGGCCGTGACGAACTCGACGCACACGGCGTCGAAGTCGCACGGTTCGATCCGCCACCCGTGCACGGCGTCCATCGGCACCTGGGTGAGTCCGTCGCGCTCGAAGCTGGTCTCGGCCGACACGTGGTCGTCGAACACCCGGACACGGCCGAAGGTGCCGCGCCAGGTCAACTGGAGATCGAGCACGGGCGAGGAGGTCGCGGGGGATGCAGAAGGGTCCGGCACCCGCCGATCGTACCGAGGGGTGCCGGACCCGTGCGCGCGGCGTCGAGCCGCGTCGTCGCTATCCGGACAGGAGCGGGACGGTCAGTTGCCGTCCTCGTCCCGGCGGCGCACCTGGTTCGCGGGGTCACGGCCCGTCACGGGGAACGGACCGGTCACGCCCTCGCGCAGGGAGGCGATGCGGAGGATCCGGTCACGCTGCAGGAACCAGCCGACGACGAGCAGCGGGATCACGACGACGAGGGACGCGATCGTGTAGGTGCCGACCGGGTAGTCGATCGCCATCAGGACGAGCACCGACACGAGGAACGCGAGCGTCAGCCACGAGGTCACGGGCGCGCCGGGCAGCTTGAACGACGGCTCCTTCGCGAGCCCCTGCTTCGCCCACGAGCGGAGCTTCATCTGGCAGAGGATGATCGTGCCCCACGCCGTGATGATGCCGAGGCTGGCGATGTTGAGCGCGATCTCGAACGCCTGGCTCGGGATGAAGTAGTTGAGCACGACGCCCGCGACGGTGAACGCCGCGGTCAGCAGGATGCCGGCGTACGGCACGCCGCCCTTCGACATCTTCGTGGTCCACTTCGGCGCCGAGCCGTTCATGCCCATCGAGTGCAGCGCACGGCCGGTCGAGTACAGACCGGCGTTGAGCGACGACAGCGCCGCGGTGAGTACGACGAAGTTCATGATCGAGCCGACGATCGCCCCGACCTGCGGGTTGCCGATCGACGAGAAGAACGTGACGAAGGGGCTCTCGCCCTCCTTGTACGCGGTGTACGGCAGGAGGATCGACAGCAGGACGACCGAGCCGACGTAGAACACCGCGATGCGGAGGATGACCGAGTTGATGGCGCGCGGGATGACCTTCTCGGTGTCCTGCGTCTCGCCGGAGGCGGTGCCGACGAGCTCGATGGCCGCGTACGCGAACACGACGCCCTGCACCACGAGGACGGCGGGGAGCAGCCCGTTCGGCAGCAGACCGCCGTTGTCGGCCCAGAGGCTGAAGCCGGTGCGGACGGTCTCGCCGCCGGCCTCGACCGGGAAGGCCCAGATCAACCAGACGAGCGCGATCACGAGGAACGCGACGAGGGCGGCCACCTTGATGAGGGCGAACCAGAACTCGAGCTCCCCGAAGACCTTGACCGCGACCATGTTGGCGGCGAGGACGACGACGAGCGCGATCAGCGCGAGGAGCCACTGGGGAGCAGCGGTGAACGCCGACCAGTACTTCAGGTAGACCGCGACGGCCGTGGTGTCCACGATCGAGGTCATCGCCCAGTTCAGGAAGTACATCCAGCCCGCGGCGTACGCGAACTTCTCGCCGTAGAACTCGCGGGCGTAGGAGATGAACGACCCGGAGGAGGGGCGGTGCAGCACGAGCTCGCCGAGCGCACGCAGGATGAAGAAGGCGAAGATGCCCGCGATCAGGTAGACGACCGCGAGGGCCGGACCCGCGGTGTGCAGTCGGCCGCCGGCGCCGAGGAAGAGGCCGGTACCGATCGCGCCGCCGATGGCGATCATCTGCAGTTGCCGGGGCTTCAGACCGTGCTGGTAGCCCTCCTGCTCGTGCGAGAAGTCGTTCGCGGGCGCGCGGTCCACCCCGGTGTCGTTCTGCGCTGTCATGCGCGACACGCTACAGGTGCGTGGAACCGGGGCGGCACACAAACATGCGAGGCGCCTGAACTGTAACGGGACGGTTACGATCGCGATCCCCGTGGCGACGGGCGACACGCCGTGGTCGGGGTACAGCGGTGCCGGGATTCCGGCGGACCCGGATTCGCGATGGGGGACAACCGTCGATAGCCTTGAACGTCCCTTCAGGGGACACCGACGATCAGGACGCGTCCGACGCAGCAGCACAGCGGCGGCCGTACGGTCGGCCGGACCGGGGTCGTCCCGAGTACGACCCCCGCGTGCGTGATCGCTCGCCCTGCGCCGTTGCGCGGGCTCGATGCGGTGCCGCCGAACAGGGTGCCGGACGACCCGTCCGCAACCACACCGGTACCGCCGTGCGCCCGTGCGCCGCGGTCCCGCGAGGAGCACCGTTGACCATCGCACCACCCCAGGACCGGCGTGCCACCACGCCGGACCACCCCACCGCTGATCCTGCGCTGAGCGTGCGCGGCGCCTACAAGGTGTTCGGCCGACGTCCTGGCGAGGCGGTCCGCCGTCTGGGCGCCGGCGCGACGCGTGACGAGGTCCGTGACCTCGGTTCCGCAGCCGTCATCGACGCGTCGTTCGACGTGCGCCCCGGCGAGATCTTCGTCGTCATGGGGCTCTCCGGCTCCGGCAAGTCGACCCTCATCCGGATGCTGAACGGTCTGCTCGAGCCCACCGCCGGCACGGTGGAGATCGGCGGCCGCACCGTGACGAAGGCCACGCCGAAGGAGATCCGCGAGATCCGTCGCACGAGCGTGTCGATGGTCTTCCAGCACTTCGCGCTGCTGCCGCACCGCACGGTGCTCGAGAACGTCGCGTTCGGCCTCGAGGTGAACGGCGTCGACAAGGCCACCCGGCTCGCCAAGGCCCGCGAGGTCATCGGCCTGGTCGGACTGGACGTCTGGGCGGACGCCAAGCCGGACGAGCTCTCCGGCGGCATGCAGCAGCGCGTCGGCATCGCCCGTGCCCTCGCCGCCGAGACCGACGTCCTGCTCATGGACGAGGCCTTCAGTGCCCTCGACCCGCTCATCCGCCGCGAGATGCAGGAGCAGCTCGTCGACCTGCAGCAGCGCCTCGGGAAGACGATCGTCTTCATCACGCACGACCTCAACGAGGCGATGTTCCTCGGGGACCGGATCGCCGTCATGCGCGACGGTCGGATCGTGCAGATCGGCTCGCCGGAGGACATCCTCACCGACCCGGCGAACGACTACGTCGCGCAGTTCGTGCAGGACGTCGACCGCGCCCGCGTGCTCACCGCCGCGAGCGTGATGGAGCCCGCACGTGCGGCCGTCCCGCTCACCGTGGGACCCCGTGGCGCACTGCGCACCATGCGCGACCTGCAGACCGCGGCGGTGTTCGTCACCGGGCGCGGCCGGAAGCTCGAGGGCTGGGTCCGCGACCGGCACGTGATGCGCCAGGTCAAGGCCGGCGACACCAACCTCGACGCGATCGTGAACTCCGAGTTCGCCCGGGTCGCACCGGACACGGCGCTCACCGACCTCTTCGAGCTCGCCGTCGAGTCGCCGCTGCCCATCGCGGTCGTCGACGACGAGGGGCGCCTGCTCGGCGTCGTCCCGCGCGTCACCCTGCTCGCGGCGCTCGGCAACGTGCCCACCGCGACGATGCCGATCCCGGTGCTCGAGCCGGTCACCCGCATCTCCGACTCCGACATGGACTCGACCCTCGCCGAAGGAGACCACGCATGATCACCCCCGGTACCAACTCCTTCGGCGACTTCCACCTGCCCCTCGGCACCTGGGTCGCAGCGATCGTCGACTGGATCACCACCTACCTCTCCGGCTTCTTCGACGTCGTCCGCTACGTGTTCACGTGGATGGACGCGTGGATGGAGTACTTCCTCTCCACCCCGCCGTTCTGGGTGATCGTCGCGATCCTCGTGGTCCTGGCGTTCGTCGCGAAGGGCTGGAAGCTGGCCCTCGGCGCCGCGATCGGCCTGCTCTTCATCGTGAGCGTCGGCCAGTGGACGAACGCGATGGACACCCTGGCGCTCGTGATCGTCGCCGCGGGCCTCGCCGTCGTGTTCAGCGTGCCGCTCGGCATCTGGGCCGCCCGCTCCGACGCCGCGAGTCGCATCATCCGCCCGGTGCTCGACTTCATGCAGACCACCCCGGCGTTCGTCTACCTGATCCCGGCGCTGCTGCTCTTCCGCGTCGGCGTCGTGCCCGGCATCGTCGCGACGATCGTGTTCGCGATGGCTCCGGGTGTCCGCCTCACCGAGCTCGGCATCCGCGGGGTCCCGAGCGAGGTCGTCGAGGCCGGCGCCGCGTTCGGTTCCAGCCCGTGGCGCATCCTCCGCCAGATCCAGCTGCCGCTCGCGAAGGCCAGCATCATGGCGGGCGTCAACCAGGTCATCATGCTGTCGCTCTCGATGGTCGTCATCGCCGGCATGGTCGGCGCCGGCGGACTCGGCGAGCAGATCGTCGCGTCGCTGAACCGCATCGACGTCGGTCTGGGTGCAGAGGCCGGTCTGTCCGTCGTGGTCCTCGCGATCCTGCTGGACCGCCTGACCGCAGCGCTCGGCGGCGACGCGGGGCGCGCCTCCAGGCTGTTCGGTCGCAAGCGGAAGCCGACGGCGACCGCGACGCCGAACGCGGCGACCGCCCAGACCGCCGCCACCACCGAAGCGGTCACCGACCGCCAGACCGTCGACGCGTGAGGAAGGACCAGACCATGAAGCGCAACCACACCCCGCGCAACCACACCCCGCGCACCCGCACCAAGCGCACCCTCGTGGCGGTCGCGCTCGCCGCCGCCACCGCCCTCGGCCTCTCCGCCTGCATGCCGCCCGGCTACTACGGCGCGACCGGCACGCTCGACAACGGCGACCAGAAGTCGATGCACGTCGTCGTCTTCAACGGCTGGGACGAGGACACCGCCGCCAGCTACCTCTGGAAGTACGTGCTCGAGCAGAAGGGTTACGACGTCCAGCTCACGAACTCCGACGTCGCCCCCGCCTACACGGGCCTGGCCTCCGGTGACTACGACGTCGTGTTCGACACCTGGCTGCCGAACACGCACAAGGAGTACATGGACACGTACGGCAAGGACCTGACGGACCTCGGCGCGTGGAACGAGCAGGCGTCGCTCGAGCTCGCCGTGCCGGAGTACTCGGACATCGACTCGATCGACGAGCTCAAGGCGCACGCGTCCGACTTCGGCAACAAGATCATCGGCATCGAGCCCGCCGCCGGTGAGACCAAGGTCGTGTCCGAGCAGGTCATCCCGCAGTACGGCCTCGACGGCATGGACTTCGTCACGAGTTCCACGCCCGCGATGCTCGCGGACCTCAAGGCCTCGATCGCGAAGAAGGAGGACGTCGTCGTGACGCTGTGGCGTCCGCACTGGGCGTACGACGCGTTCCCGATCAAGGACCTGGAGGACCCGAAGGGCGCGCTCGGCAAGAACGAGGAGATCCACACCATCGCGAAGAAGTCCATCGAGGACGACTTCCCGACGGCGTCGAAGTGGATGTCGGACTTCTCGATGGACTCCGACACCCTCTACTCGCTCGAGAACGCGCTCGTGAACAGCGGCGCGAAGACGAGCGAGTACCCGGCGATCACCGCGAAGTGGGCCTCGGAGCACCAGGACTACGTGGACTCGCTCACGTCCTCGAAGTAGGGCCTGACGAGCCGGACGGGGGCGCGGTGCCGGCTGGCACCGCGCCTCCCGTCTTGTGGTCCGCTGGGCGACGACCGTCGTCCAGTTGGTTGCATGGCGGGATGGACACCCTCCTCCGGCTCCTCGTCGCGATCGGCTTCGCGCTGCTCGTCACCGCCGCCGCTGCCCTCGTCCTGCACCTCGTGTTCCGCGCCCTCGCCAGACGGACGCGCTGGGCGGCCGTGCTGTCGCGCCGCACCAAGCACCCGACCCGCACCATGCTCCTCGTCGTGCTGCTCTGGGCGGCCTTCGCATCGAGCGTCCCGGACAACGCCGACGCCTCCCCGTGGCGCGACGGGGTCTCGCACACCTTCCTCATCGTCACGATCGGCGTCGGCACGTGGCTCGCCTGCGAGATCGCGATCGTCCTGGAGAGCCTCGGACTCCACCGCTACCGCGTCGACGTGCCCGACAACCGGGTCGCCCGGCGCATCCGGACGCAGGTGCTCGTCCTCCGCCGGCTCACCGTCGCGGTGCTCGTCATCATTGGCCTCGGCGCGATCCTCCTCACCTTCCCCGGCGTCGAGGCGGCGGGCGCGAGCGTGCTCGCCTCGGCCGGACTCATCTCCGTCATCGCGGGTCTCGCTGCGCAGTCGACGCTCGGCAACGTGTTCGCCGGCATGCAGCTCGCGTTCTCCGGGTCGATCCGTGTCGACGACGTCGTCGTGGTCGAACAGCAGTGGGGGCGCATCGAGGAGATCACCCTCACCTACGTCGTCGTGCACCTGTGGGACGACCGGCGCTTCGTGCTGCCGTCGACGTACTTCACGAGCACGCCGTTCGAGAACTGGACGCGCACGAACAGCGAACTGCTCGGCGCCGTCGAGTTCGACCTGGACTGGCGGGTGTGCCCGGGGGAGATGCGTGCGGAGCTCGAGCGGATCCTCGACCGCACCGAGCTCTGGGACCGCCGGGTGCAGGTCCTGCAGGTGACCGACGCCGTCCAGGGGTTCGTGCACGTCCGCGTCCTCGTCACCGCGCACGACGCCCCGTCGCTGTTCGACCTGCGCTGCTACGTCCGCGAGGAGCTCGTCGCCTGGATCCAGCGCACCCACCCCGATGCCGAGCCGGTGCAGCGGGTGCTCATGGTCGACGAGGTCGCCGAGCCGCGCGCGTCCCGCCGGACCGCCTCGACGGCGTCGTCATCGGCGCTGTTCACCCCGGACCAGGAGGACCGTGCCGCCCTCTTCACCGGTCCGATCCAGACCTCCGGGATCCCGCGTTCGGAGCGCTGAGCGCGACCACGGGACGGACTGGAGGCGCGGTGCCAGCTGGCACCGCGCCTCCAGTCCGTCTGCCGGTCGCCTTCGCGACCCCTACGGCCGCTTCGCCGCTGTGCTCACGGTTGCTTCGCCTTCACCGCCCGGTCGTCCTCGACGACCGTGCCGATGGCGACGATCGTCGTCGCGAGCCACGCCACCCACGTCAGCGCGAGACGCCAGTCGCGCGGTCCCTGCCTGGTGGTCTGCACGACGCTGTAGCCGCTGATGATCGAGCTCCACACCGCACCGCTGAACATGAACTTCCGCACGGGTTCCTCCTTCGCTGGTCCTGCCAACGCTACCGGCCGCTACATTGGAGCGCCGCCGGTCGCTCTGCCGGCGCACTCGTAGAGGAGCCGCTGTGCGTCAGGCCGTCATCGGGGGAGCACTGCTCGTGGTCGGCGCGGTGTGCGTCGCCCTCGGCCTGCTGCCCCTGTCCGACCTCGCCGAGCTCGCCGACCGGGTCGTCCCGGTGCTGGCGTTCGTGCTCGGCCTCACCGTCGTCGCCGAACTCGCGGCGGACGCCGGGGTGTTCGACCGCCTCGCCGACCTCGCCGCGCGTGTCGGCGGCGGGCGCACGATCGGCCTCTGGGCGGCGGTCGTCGTGCTCGCCGTGGTGTGCACGGTGTTCCTGTCGATCGACACGACCGCGGTGCTCCTCACCCCGATCGTGATCACGCTGGCCCGTCGGGTGGGCCTGCCGCCGATGCCCTTCGCGCTGACGACCGTCTGGCTCGCGAACACCGCGTCGCTGCTGCTGCCGGTGTCGAACCTCACGAACCTGCTCGCCGTCGACCGGATCGGGCTCGACGGGCCGATCCCGTTCGCGGGGTTGATGGTCTGGGCGGCGCTCGCGGGCGTGGTGGTGCCGTGCGCCGTGCTGCTCGTCGTGTTCCGGGGGCGGTTGTTCGGCCGCTACACCCCGGTGTCCGTCCGCCAGGCGACCGACCCGGTGTTCTTCTGGTCGGCGTCGGCGGTCCTCGTCGCCCTGGTGATCGCGTTGACCGCCGGCGTGACGGTGTGGATCGCCGCGGTCGCGGCGGCCGTCGTGCTCGTGGCGGTCGCGGCGTTCCGCGCACCGTCGGAGCTGCGGGTCTCCCGCGTGCCGTGGTCGACGCTGCTCTTCGCCGCCGGACTGTTCATCGTGGTCGAGACGCTGCACACGACCGGGCTCACCGACCCGATCGTGAACGCGCTGCCGGGCGGCACCGGGACCGGGTCGCTCCTGGCCCTCGGCGGAGCCGGGGCGCTGGCGGCGAACGCGATCGACAACCTGCCCGCGTACCTGGTGCTCGAGCCGGCGGCCGGACACGAGGCCCTGCGCTACGCGGCGCTCCTCGTCGGCGTGAACGCGGGCTGCCTCATCACGCCGTGGGCCTCCCTCGCGACGCTGCTCTGGCACGCGCGACTGTCGTCCGAGGGCGTGCACCTGTCGTGGGGGAAGTACATGGCGCTCGGGTGCGTGGTCGCCCCGCTCACCGTCGTGGCCGGCGTGCTCGCGCTGCGCCTCTAGCCCGCTGCGCCATCACGCACCGTGCGAGGTGCGCTGCGCGGGCTGCGATGTGCGCCGCGCGGGCTGCGCAGTGTGCGAGGTTCCGCGCAGTGTGCGAGCGTTCCGAGCTCGCACAGTGAACGGGACCTCGCACGGAGCGTCGAGCCCCCTCGCACGGTGCGAGGCGGCGCGCGGCCGCGGGGATGGGGTCAGAGCCAGTCGCGGGTCTTGAACACGCGGTAGAGCACCAGCGAGGACGTCACGATGAGGGCGAGCGACAGGAAGAGACCGCTCCAGTGGCTCTCGCCGGGGAACGTCACGTTCTGCCCGAAGAAGCCGGTGATCGCCGTGGGGATGGCGATGATCGCCGCCCAGCTCGTCACCTTCTTCATCACCGTGTTCTGGCGGTTCGAGGACAGGTTGAGGTTCGTGTCGAGGACGCTCGACACCGCGTCGCGCAGCTGGTCGACGGAGTCCGCGATCGACACCAGGTGGTCCTCGACGTCCCGGAAGTACGGGCGGATGCCGTCGGAGATCGTCTCGGCGTCGCCGTGCAGCAGGGAGGCGACGCTGTCCCGGGTGGGCACGACCTGCCGCCGGAGCACCCCCAACGCCTTCCGCAGCCGGAACGACCGGCGCTGGATCTGCTGTTCGCGCGGGTTGCCGTGCTCGAACAGGTCGTCCTCGAGGTCGTCGATCCGGCGCTCGATGTCCTCCACGGTGCTCGTCGCGTGGTCGGTCACCGCGTCGAGCAGCCCCCAGACGAGCCAGGGCACCCCGTGGTCGGCGATGTCGGCGTTCGCGTCGAGTCGCCGTTCGACCGCACCGGTGTCGACGTCCGCGCCGTGGATCGTGACGAGGGCGTGCTCGGTGACGAAGGCCTTCACCTCGTGCGTCACGAGGTCGCCGTCGTCGTCGAGGCCGGCGACGTCGTACACGACCAGGAACAGGCTGTCGCGGTACCGGTCGAGCTTCGGGCGCTGGCCCCGTTCGACCGCGTCCTCGACGGCGAGCGCATGGATGCCGAGCTCGGCTTCGACGTGCTCCAGGTCGGTCGGGTCGGGGTCGGTGTAGTCGACCCACACGAAGGCGTCCTCGTCGGCGACGATCTCGGAGATCCGGTCGACCGGGAAGTCCCGCTCCGCCGCACCGCCGTTCCGCCACGCCCGTGTCATGACCATGCGGACGAGCCTAGTGAGACGGCCGGCCCGGGGATCCCAGGCCGGCCGCCGCGCGGTGTGCGTCAGTAGGCCTCGACGAGTTTCCCGTCCTGCACCTTGAGGTACTCGTAGACGTCGAAGGTGTCTTCCGCGTGGCCGGAGTCGCCGAAGTACGACGTGTAGTCGTAGCCGATCACGCCGTCCTCGGTGCTCTCCACCGAGATGGAGCCGGAGCCGGAGACCTGGACGTCGAGCTTCGGCATGGTCTTCACCTGGTACTTCACGGCGCCGTCAGCGTCGTACGGTCCGTACCAGGGGCACCCGCTCAGCGCGTCGACGTCGGTCTTCTCCGCGCACGACTCGATGAGGTCCGTGACGTACTGCTCGGCGTCCTTCGTGAGCTGCTCCGTGGCCTTCGGCTCGAAGTCGACGTACGACGACGACGACGAGGAACCGACCGACACCGACTTCGTGCCGCCGGTGAAGTACTTGGACCCGCCGACCTGCACCGCGTACTTCCCGGGGTAGGCCAGGGAACGGAACTGGCCGTCCTCGATCTCGCCGACCTTCTTGCCGCCGACCGTGACCGGGGCGCCCTCGAGCGCCGAGGACGCCGTGACCGACACGGTGGCGGCGAGCGGCTGGGTGACGCGCCACTCGTCCTTCACGAGGAAGGCCGTCCCCGTGCGGCGCAGGGTGACCTGACCCGACCGGTTCTTGCCGCCCTGCGTGAAGGACACCGTGGCGAGCGCGGTGTCACCGCTCGTCGTCACCCGTCCGACGCGGACGTCCTCCGGGCGGTCCTCGGCGCTCTTCAGCACGGTCGCGTCGAGCATGCTGGCGTCGGCCGGGACCTCGCTGAGGCGTTCGGCGGCAGCGGCGTCCCCGCGGGCGATGGCGTCGACGTACGACCGGACGGTCGGCGCCGGTCCCCACACGTTCGCGCGGAGGACCGAGGTCGTCACCACCCCGGCGATGACGACCACGACGACTGCGCCGCCGGCGATGAGCGAGCGGACGAGCACCTTCTTCGCACGCGGCGACATCGGCGCGGGCGCGGGGGAGCCGGCGCCGACGAAGGGCTGTGCACCGGCCGGTGCGCCCCAGGTCGGAGCGGCGACGACGCCCGGGGTGGCCGACCAGGCTCCTGGTGCGGTGACCGGGCCGGGCGCGGCGTCCGGAGCCGTCGCGGTCGGGGCACCGGGGACGCCGACGGGCACGGTCGGCCGCGGGTCGGTGCCGACCAGGCGAGCGGTGGTGAGCACGACCCGGCCGCCGAGCCGGGGGAGCAGCGCGGGTGCGACGAACCGGGCGACCACCTCGACCGCACCGCCCCAGAGTGCGAAGACGAGCGGGGTCCACGGGGCGACGCCGACGGATCCGGACCCGCCGACCACGCTCGTGCCGGTGGCCTGGTACCCGATCACGCCCGTGCCCAGTACGAGGAGGACGACCCCGCCGAGCAACCACACGACCGGGGTCACGACCCAGTCGAGGGCCGTCCGGACGCGGTCGTTGCGGCGGACGGCGAGCGCGAGACCGGCGGCGAACGCGGTGACGAGCACGAGGAGCACCACGATCCAGAGCCATCCGGTGGTGCCACCGAACACCGACGCGGTCGACCCCGCCGAGCCGAGGCCGGAGGTCCCGACACCGCCGAGGAAGCCCAGTGCGGTGAACGCCACCGCGATGTTGCCGACGAGCAGCGGCACGGCGGCGCCCCACTCGGGCTGCGCGACGAGCGCGAGGACGATGGTCGCCAGGGTGAGGAGCACGACGAGGACGCCGAGCTGTCCGACGGCGACCCGTGCGGTCCCGAGCGCTCGGGCGACGAGGACGTTGCCGCGCACGAGGACGGACGGTCGTGCGAGCAGCACGGACAGCGTGCCGATCACGAAGGACCCGATCACGCTGCCGACGCCGACCGCGTGCACGGGGTCGATCGAGACACCGGGGACGTCCGGGAACCGGATCGCGAGGACGAGTCCGGTGAGGGTCGTGACCGCGGTCAGCACGAGCCCGGAGAGCACGGCGGTGACGAGCAGCTGGACGAAGCCGAGCGCCCGCGTCCGGATGCGACGGGTCAGCACGACCGCGAGCACGACCTGCGCCGCGAGCACGAGTGCCGGGACCACGCCGAGCACCGCGGAACCGGACACCCCGAAGAGCGTCGCCGAACCGGAGAGGTGCAGGCGTCCGAGGTCGGCGAGCACGACGAGCTGTGCGGGCGCGCCGAGGAGGACACTGACGCCGGAGAGCAGGTCCTGCACGTCGGGTGCCGCACCGCCGATGGTCCCGGAGCCCGAGCCGGTCCCGGTGCCGACCGACGAACCGGACCCACCGGACGCGGCGACCGCGACGGTGAGGAGCAGCGAGAGCGCGGCCACCACGTAGGCCGCGACCCAGCCGCCGACGGCGGCGACCACGGCGGCGAGCCAGTCGCGTCCGGGGACGGTGCGCAGGAGGCGACCGAACGGGTCGGAGGCCGGCTGCGTGGCGGACGCGGGCTGCCCCGGGAACGGCTGCGCGCCTCCCGGATGGGCCCCCGGCGGGACGGGCGGAACGGGCGGGACGGGCGGCTGGTCGCTCACGGCGGGTGGGTCCTCTCCGGTCGAGAGGGCGGTGCCGACCCCTGCGGCACCCGCGCGTCCCCCCGACACGTCGGATGCAGCATACCGGAAGCCGCCGATCCGCCGTGAATCCGCTGTCGGCACGCTGGTAACTTACGGCTGGACCCGGCGCTGAGCCGGGCGGAACGGAGACACCACCACCCCATGGCAGCACCCCGCACCGAACAGACCCGCTACGCCTTCGTCGTCGCCTCGAACCGCCTGCCGGTCGACCGCGTCGTCGACGAGGACGGCAACGAGGGCTGGCGGCACTCGCCAGGCGGCCTCGTCACGGCACTCGAGCCGGTGATGCGGGCGAACGACGGTGCCTGGGTCGGCTGGGTCGGACAGCCCGAGGTCGAGGTCGAACCGTTCGACAACGAGGGCATCCACATCGTCCCCGTCCCGCTCAGCGACGCCGACGTCGAGGAGTACTACGAGGGCTTCAGCAACGACACCCTGTGGCCGCTCTACCACGACGTCATCGAGCACCCGAGCTACCACCGCGACTGGTGGAACGCCTACAAGCGCGTGAACGAGCGGTTCGCCGCGCAGATCGCCGAGATCGTCGAGCAGGACGGCATCGTCTGGGTGCAGGACTACCAGCTGCAGCTCGTCCCGGCCCTGCTGCGGGAGCGCCGCCCCGACCTGACGATCGGCTTCTTCAACCACATCCCGTTCCCGCCGGTCGGCATCTACGCACAGCTCCCGTGGCGTGCGCAGATCCTCGACGGGCTGCTCGGCGCCGACGTGATCGGGTTCCAGCGCCACGACGACGCGAGCGACTTCCTCCGTGCGGTCCGCCACATCAAGGGCTACACGACCAAGGGCCAGACGATCGACGTCCCGGTCGACGACCCGGACGCACCGCGCAGCCGCAAGGGCATCACCGTGCGCCACGTCGAGGCACGCCACTTCCCGATCTCGATCGACGCCGCCGGCTTCGAGGAGATCGCGCACCGCCCCGAGGTCCAGGAGCGCGCGCGGGAGATCCGCGAGAGCCTGGGCAACCCGAAGACGGTCCTGCTCGGCGTCGACCGACTCGACTACACGAAGGGCATCCGGCACCGCATCAAGGCCTTCGGCGAGCTCGTCGAGGACGGCCGGATCGCGGTGGAGGACGCCACCCTCGTGCAGGTCGCGAGCCCGAGCCGCGAACGCGTCGACACCTACGCCGCGCTCCGTGACGAGATCGAGCTGACGGTGGGCCGGATCAACGGCGACCTCGGTGTGATCGGCCACCAGCCCATCGCCTACCTCCACCACGGGTACCCGCGCGAGGAGATGGTGGCGCTGTACCTCGCCGCGGACATCATGCTCGTCACCGCGCTGCGGGACGGCATGAACCTCGTCGCGAAGGAGTACGTCGCAGCCCGGTTCGACAACGACGGCGTCCTCATCCTGTCCGAGTTCGCCGGTGCCGCCGACGAGCTCAAGCAGGCGGTCATCGTCAACCCCCACGACATCGGCGCGCTGAAGGACTCGATCCAGCGCGCGATCGAGATGCCGCGCCGCGAGCGCTCCACGCGCATGCGCGCGCTCCGGAAGCGCGTCCGCGACAACGACGTGGCGCGCTGGTCGCGCTCCTTCCTCGAAGCGCTCGACCGGCACGCCCCGCGGAACGCCCAGATCGACCCGTCGGCGGCGGACCCGAAGGACCAGCACCGCGAGGCGCAGACGGACAACATGTCGATCTTCGACCAGGACGCCCAGACGGCGCGTGCTGCCGAGGACACCCGGGAGGCGCGTGATGCCTGAGACGACCACCGACCAGACCGCCGTCGACGCGGCCCTCGAGACGCTCGCGGCTGCGCCGCGACTCATCGTCGCCCTCGACTTCGACGGCACGCTCGCGCCGTTCGCCGACGACCCGGCGCACGTCGGCGCGCTGCCCGGCTCGTGGGCGGCCGTGCTCACGCTGCACCGCGCGGCGGACACCGAGGTCGTGCTCGTCTCGGGGCGGCCGCTCGACAGCCTCGCCGCGGTGACGCACGCGCCGGACGGCATGGCCCTCGTGGGCTCGCACGGCGTCGAGTGGCGGGTCGACGGGCACGACGAGGCCGCGTTGACCGACGACGAGCAGGCCCGGGTCGCCCGGATCGGTGCGGCACTCGACGAGGTCGGGGAGCGGTTCCCCGGCGTGGTCATCGAGCACAAACCCGCTGGGCACGGTGTGCACACCCGACGGGTGAGCGCCGAGGTCGCGGCCGAGGCGAACGCGGCTGCGAGCACCGCGGCGCACGAGGCCGACCCGGACGTGCTCGAGCGCGGCGGCAAGGACATCGTCGAGTTCGCCGTCCGGCACGTCACGAAGGGCGACGCGATCGCCCGCCTGCGCGACCTGCACGGCGCGGACGCCGTGTTCTTCGCCGGGGACGACGTCACCGACGAGGACGCCTTCCGCGTGCTCGGCGACGGTGACGTCGGCGTGAAGGTGGGGGAGGGCGAGACGCTCGCCGCCTACCGGGTCGCCGATCCGGCGGCGCTGACCGGGGTCCTGAAGCAGCTCGCCCGCCTGCGCGCGGTGCGCTGACCAGGGCGATCCGTTCCTCTCCCCACCGGCACGGCCGGCTCGCCGCTGGCGCGTCGATCCGGTACCGGCGGCGTGGGCCCAGGCGGGGTTTCACCATGCGAACGCATGTTGTTGTCCGATTGGTATCCCAACTGCGCCTAGACTCGCTCCATGCCTGACATCGACGTGAAGCCCCGCAGCCGGGTCGTCACCGACGGGATCGAAGCAACCACCTCGCGTGGCATGCTCCGGGCCGTCGGCATGGGCGACGAGGACTGGGAGAAGCCGCAGATCGGGATCGCGTCCTCCTGGAACGAGATCACCCCCTGCAACCTGTCCCTCGACCGCCTCGCGCAGGGCGCCAAGGAAGGCGTCCACTCGGGTGGCGGGTACCCGCTCCAGTTCGGCACCATCTCCGTCTCCGACGGCATCTCGATGGGCCACGAGGGCATGCACTTCTCCCTCGTCTCGCGCGAGGTCATCGCCGACAGCGTCGAGACCGTGGTGAACGCCGAGCGCCTGGACGGCACCGTCCTGCTCGCCGGCTGCGACAAGTCCCTGCCCGGCATGCTCATGGCCGCGGCGCGCCTCGACCTCGCGAGCGTCTTCCTCTACGCGGGCTCGGTCATGCCTGGTTACGTGAAGCAGGCCGACGGCTCCTTCAAGGAGGTCACGATCATCGACTCCTTCGAGGGCGTCGGTGCGTGCAAGGCCGGCACCATGTCGGAGGAAGAGCTCAAGAAGATCGAGTGCGCGATCGTCCCGGGCGAGGGCGCCTGCGGCGGGATGTACACCGCCAACACGATGGCCTCCGTCGCCGAGGCCCTGGGCATGTCGCTGCCCGGTTCGGCCGCGCCGCCGAGCGCCGACCGTCGCCGCGACTACTACGCGCACCGCTCCGGCGAGGCCGTGGTCAACATGCTCCGTCTGGGGCTCACCGCACGCCAGATCCTGACGAAGGAGGCGTTCGAGAACGCCATCGCCGTCGCCATGGCACTCGGAGGCTCCACCAACGTCGTCCTCCACCTCCTCGCGATCGCGCACGAGGCCGAGGTCGAGCTCACCCTCGACGACTTCAACCGCATCGGCTCGAAGGTCCCGCACCTGGCGGACATGAAGCCGTTCGGCAAGTACGTCATGGTCGACGTGGACCGCAACGGCGGCATCCCGGTGATCATGAAGGCGCTGCTCGACGCCGGGCTGCTGCACGGCGACGTCATGACCGTCACGGGCAAGACCCTCGCCGAGAACCTGGCCGAGATCGACCCGCCGGAGCTCGACGGCGAGGTCTTCCGGACGCTCGACAACCCGATCCACGCGACCGGTGGGCTGACGATCCTGCAGGGCTCCTTCGCGCCGGAGGGCGCCGTCGTGAAGACCGCCGGCTTCGACGCCGAGGTGTTCGAGGGACCCGCCCGCGTGTTCGACCGCGAGCGTGCCGCCATGGACGCCCTGACCGAGGGCCGGATCCAGAAGGGCGACGTGGTGGTCATCCGCTACGAGGGCCCCAAGGGCGGTCCTGGAATGCGCGAGATGCTGGCCATCACCGCCGCCATCAAGGGCGCTGGTCTCGGCAAGGATGTACTACTGTTGACGGACGGACGATTCTCAGGCGGCACAACCGGCCTGTGCATCGGCCACATCGCACCGGAAGCAGTGGACGCAGGTCCAGTTGCATTCGTGCGCGATGGCGACCGCATCCGTGTCGACATCGCGGCTCGCTCGCTCGACCTACTGGTCGACGACGCCGAGCTGGAGGCCCGCCGAGAAGGCTGGGCCCCGCTGCCCCCGCGCTACACCCGCGGAGTCCTCGCGAAGTTCGCGAAGCTCGTCCAGTCCGCCGCCAAGGGCGCAGTGACGGGCTAGCGTCGACACACGCACCATCGCCACCTCTCCAGGCAAGGAACACCTCATGCCCACGGAAGCCACTCCGCTGTCCGCGGCCGCCGGTGCACGCCGGACGCCGGAGATCCTGACCGGCTCGGGAGCCGTCCTCCGGACGCTCGAGCACCTCGGGATCACCGACGTCTTCGGCCTGCCGGGCGGTGCCATCATCCCGTTCTACGACGAGCTCATGGCGTCCACGACGATCCGCCACGTCCTCGTCCGTCACGAGCAGGGCGCCGGCCACGCCGCCGAGGGCTACGCGTCCTCGTCCGGCAAGGTCGGTGTCGCGATCGCGACCTCCGGTCCCGGCGCGACCAACCTCGTGACCGCGATCGCCGACGCCTACATGGACTCGGTGCCGTTCATCGCGATCACCGGGCAGGTGTTCTCGACCCTGATGGGGACGGACGCCTTCCAGGAGGCCGACATCGTCGGCATCACGATGCCGATCACGAAGCACTCCTTCCTGGTCACCGACCCGGCCGACGTCCCTGCGACGCTCGCGGCCGCGTACCAGATCGCGACGACCGGTCGCCCCGGTCCGGTCCTGGTCGACATCACGAAGGACGCCCAGCAGAAGTCGGCGCCGTACGTGTGGCCGCCGAAGATCGACCTGCCCGGGTACCGCCCGGTGACCAAGGCGCACGGCAAGCAGATCGCCGCGGCCGCCCAGCTGCTGTCCGAGTCGGAGCGCCCGGTGCTCTACGTCGGCGGCGGCGTGGTCCGCTCCCGGGCGACGGCCGAGCTCCTCGCCTTCGCCGAGGCCACCGGCGCCCCCGTCGTCACGACCCTGATGGCGCGGGGAGCGTTCCCCGACTCGCACCCGCAGCACCTCGGCATGCCCGGGATGCACGGCACCGTCCCCGCGGTGCTCGGGCTGCAGGACAGCGACCTCATCATCGCGCTCGGCGCCCGGTTCGACGACCGCGTGACGGGCAAGGCCGACGAGTTCGCGCCGAACGCCAAGGTCGTGCACGTCGACATCGACCCCGCCGAGATCTCGAAGATCCGGTTCGCGGACGTCCCGATCGTGGGCGACGCGCGCGAGGTCCTGAAGGACCTGCTCGACGCGTGGAACGCCGTCCCGACCGACGAGCGTGCCGCGATCGCCGAGTGGTGGGCGAAGCTCGAGCAGCTGAAGGTCGACTTCCCGCTCGGCTACGCGGAGCCGACCGACGGGCTCCTCGCCCCGCAGGCGATCATCAAGCGCATCGGCGAGCTCACCGGACCCGAGGGCGTGTTCGCCTCCGGGGTCGGCCAGCACCAGATGTGGTCCGCGCAGTTCATCAAGTACGAGCGGCCCAACGCCTGGCTCAACTCCGGCGGCGCCGGCACCATGGGCTACTCGGTCCCCGCGGCGATGGGCGCGAAGGTCGCCCAGCCCGACCGCGTGGTCTGGGCGATCGACGGCGACGGCTGCTTCCAGATGACGAACCAGGAGCTCGCGACCTGCGTCATCAACGACATCCCGATCAAGGTCGCGATCATCAACAACTCGTCGCTCGGCATGGTGCGGCAGTGGCAGACGCTGTTCTACGACGGCCGGCACTCCTTCACCGACCTGCAGACGGGTCACGGCACCCGTCGGGTCCCGGACTTCGTGAAGCTCGCCGACGCGTACGGTGCCCTCGGCATCCGCGTCGAGAAGGCCGACGAGGTCGACGACGCGATCCGCCTCGCCCTCGAGACCAATGACCGTCCCGTGGTGATCGACTTCGTCGTGAGCCGGGACTCGATGGTCTGGCCGATGGTCCCGCAGGGCGTCAGCAACTCGTCCATCGAGTACGCCCAGGCCCTCGCGCCCACCTGGGACGACGAGGACGCCGACATGACGGGGGAAACCGCATGAGCCACGTCCTCTCCCTCCTCGTCGAGGACAAGCCGGGTCTGCTGACCCGTGTCGCCGGCCTGTTCGCGCGCCGCGGCTTCAACATCGAGTCGCTCGCCGTCGGCAACACCGAGGTCGAGGGCCTGTCCCGGATCACGGTCGTCGTCGACGTCGAGGACCTCCCCCTGGAGCAGGTGACGAAGCAGCTCAACAAGCTGGTCAACGTCATCAAGATCGTCGAGCTGGACTTCTCGCAGTCCGTCCAGCGCGAGCACATGCTCGTCAAGGTGCGTGTCGACAACCAGACGCGCTCGGCGGTGCTCGAAGCAGTGAACCTGTTCCGTGCCCAGGTCGTCGACGTGGCGACCGACTCCCTCGTCGTCGAGGTCACCGGGGACCCCGGCAAGATCCAGGCGATCCTCCGCGTGCTCGAGCCGTACGGCATCAAGGAGCTCGCCCGTGCGGGCCTGCTCGGCATGGGCCGCGGACCGAAGAGCATCACCGACCGGGTGCGCTGAGCGCCCGCCCAAGACCACCAGAACCAAGGAGACACACCCTCGTGACTGACATCGTGTACGACGCCGACGCCGACCTGACCCTCATCCAGGGCAAGAAGGTCGCCGTCATCGGGTACGGCTCGCAGGGCCACGCCCACGCCCTCAACCTCCGTGACTCGGGTGTCGAGGTCAAGATCGGCCTGCAGGAGGGCTCGAAGAGCCGCCAGAAGGCCGAGGAGGCCGGGTTCGAGGTCCTCACCCCGGCCGAGGTCACCAAGTGGGCGGACGTCGTCGTGATCCTCGCGCCGGACCAGGTCCAGCGCATCGTCTACAAGGACGACATCGAGCCGAACCTGCAGCCGGGCGCGACGCTCGTCTTCGGCCACGGCTTCAACATCCGCTTCGGCTACATCCAGGCGCCGGAGGGCGTCGACGTGTCGCTCGTCGCCCCGAAGGGCCCGGGTCACACCGTGCGCCGCGAGTACGAGGCCGGCCGCGGCGTCCCCGTGATCGTCGCGGTGGAGGTCGACGCCTCCGGTTCCGCCTGGGACCTCGCGTGGTCGTACTCGAAGGCCATCGGCGGCCTCCGCTCCGGTGGCATCAAGACCACCTTCACCGAGGAGACCGAGACCGACTTGTTCGGCGAGCAGGCAGTTCTCTGCGGTGGCACCTCGCAGCTCATCCAGTACGGCTTCGAGACCCTCGTCGAGGCGGGCTACCAGCCGCAGATCGCCTACTTCGAGGTCCTGCACGAGCTCAAGCTCATCGTCGACCTCATCTGGGAGGGCGGCCTCACCAAGCAGCGCTGGTCGATCTCCGACACCGCCGAGTTCGGTGACTACGTCTCCGGCCCGCGCGTGATCTCGCCCGAGGTCAAGGAGAACATGAAGGCCGTCCTCGCGGACATCCAGAACGGTGCCTTCGCGAAGCGCTTCATCGACGACCAGGACGCCGGTGCGCCGGAGTTCAAGGCGCTCCGTGCGAAGGGCGAGGGCCACCCGATCGAGGCCACCGGCCGTGAGCTCCGCGCCCTCTTCGCGTGGAAGCAGAACGACGGCGACTACGTGGACGGTTCCGCCGCGCGGTAGTCTTCCGAGGACTCGACGACGAGGCGGCGGTGCACCCTGCACCGCCGCCTCGCGACGTGACCCGAACGTTATGCAGCAGCTCCAGAACGAACCCGACGACGCCGTCCGGCGTCCCTTCGCCGTGCCCGCGGCACCTGCGCGACACATGTCGCGCGCCGCCGGCACCGTGTGGCAGAACCGCACCGAGACCCATGGGAGGATCGTCGGATGGCGGTGACGAAGCGAGCGGTCCACATCGGCGCCGGCAAGATCGGGCGCGGGTTCGTGGGCCAGTTCCTGGTCGCGAGCGGCTACGAGTTGACCTTCGTCGACGTCGACGACCGCGTCGTCTCCGCCCTCAACGAGGCCGGCCGCTTCGTGGTGCACGAGGTCGGGGAGATGCCGGTCGAGCACCTCGTCTACGGGTTCACGGCGCTCAGCAGCAAGACCGACCGCGAGCAGGTCATCCAGGCCATCGCCGAGGCGGACGTCGTCACGACCGCCGTCGGTGCACGGACCCTGCCGCTCGTCGCACCCGTGATCGCCGAGGGGCTCGCGGCCCGGCCGCTCGAGCGCGGCGACGTCACGATCGTCGCCTGCGAGAACGCGTTCAACGCGACCGACTCGCTGCACGCCAGCATCCGTCGCGCCCCCATCCTCGAGGACCGCGACATCGCCGCGGTCTTCGCGAACTGCGCCATCGACCGGATCGTGCCGGACCAGTCCGGCGTCCTCGGACAGTCCGGCGGTCTCGACGTCGTCCTCGAGCCCTTCTACGAATGGGTCATCGAGCGCACCCCGTTCGCCGACTCCGACGCCGAACCGCCGGCGATCGACGGCGTCACCTGGGTCGACGACCTGCAGCCCTTCGTCGAGCGGAAGCTCTACACGGTGAACACCGCCCACGCGACGGCCGCGTACCACGGCTACGTCCGGGGCATCCGCCTCATCCGGGAGGCCCTCGAGGACCACGCCGTCCGCGCCGAGGTCGACGGGGTCCTCGCCGAGACCACGGCACTCCTCATCGCGAAGCACGGGTTCGACCCGGCGGAGCACGCGCGCTACGTCGCCGCGAACCTCTCCCGCATCGCGAACCCGCACCTGCCCGACACGACGGTCCGCGTCGGCCGGAACCCGCTCCGGAAGCTCGGCCGCCGAGAGCGCTTCGTCGGTCCCGCCTCGCAGCTCGCCGAGCGCGGGCTGCCCGTCGACCACCTGCTCGGCGCCGTCCGGGTCGCCCTCGACTTCGACGACGAGAACGACCCCGAGTCGATCGAGCTGCACGCGCTCCTGCGCTCCGGTGCCACGGCGCACGCGCTCACCGAGATCCTCACGGGCCTGATGGAGAGCCACCCGCTGTTCCCGGCCGTGCGCGACGTCGTCGCCCAGGTCCTCGAGACGCAGCCCGCCGACGCCTGACCGGCTGCCGCACAGGCGGTCCATGGTCGAGCCGATGCGGCTCGCCTCGTAGAATCGGGTGCATGACCACGGCAGCATCCCCGCCCGACGGCTCGGTCGACCACGACGACGACGCCCTCAGCTGGGGCGACGCCGACGACGCGACCCACGTCGACGCGGCCCACAACCCGGTCGCCGTCAAGGACCGCGGGGTCCGCGACCCCGAGGCCCCCGAGACCTCCGGTGCCCTGATCGGCTTCGGCGTGTTCGGCGGGCTCTACCTGCTCTACACGGTCGCGTGGCTGCTCACCGCGTCGACCTCCTACGTCTCGAACGTCGACACCGTCCTGACCGTCTTCGTCGAGGTCCTGCGCTTCCTGTCGATCGTCGCACCCGCCCTCTGGTTCACGGTCGTCCTCTGGGCCGGTCGCGGACGCCGGACCCGCACCCGCCTGCTCTGGATGCTCCTCGGTGCCGCGGTCCTGTTCCCGTGGCCGTTCCTGATGACGCGGAGCTTCGGGTGACCGCCGCGACGCCGACCGTCCGTCGGTCCTCGCGCGCGCTGGCCGGCCGTGTCGTGATCTGGGCGGTCTTCGCCGTCCTGTTCGCCTACATGACGGTGCAGGCCGTCGGGAACCTCTCGCAGATCTCGCAGAAGGTCACCGAGTTCAACGCCTTCCTCGACTCCACCTCCGGCGGTGACTCCCTCAAGACGAGCACGCCGTGGCTCTGGCTGGTCCTCGACATCCTGATCGCACCCGTCGCGTTCGTCGTGGCCCTCGTGGTCACCCGCCGCTCGAGCCTGCCGGTGACCCTCGGCGTCTTCGTCGTCGCCTTCGCGGCCGCCGGCGCGCTGTGGCTGGACCTGCAGCTGTTCGTCCCGAGCCTGTTGCAGTTCTAGAAGCCGCCCAGCACCACGGACTGGAGGCGCGTGGCGGGCCCGCCACGCGCTTCCAGTCCGTGGTGCGGTCATCCACAGGACCGTCGCTGCGGTCGTAACCACGTGCGCACGTCGATACGATGGTGGGATACCGCCCGTCTCGTGTGAGGAAACTGCAGCTGTGCCGAAGCCGGTCGTCCTGATCGCCGAAGAACTCTCGCCCGCCACAGTCGACGCCCTCGGGCCCGACTTCGAGATCCGGAACGTGGACGGTACCGACCGCCCCGCCCTCCTGGCCTCCCTCGCCGACGCGCACGCCATCCTGGTGCGCTCCGCCACCAAGGTCGACGCCGAGGCGATCGCCGCGGCCCCGAACCTCAAGGTCGTCGCCCGCGCCGGTGTCGGCCTCGACAACGTCGACATCAAGGCGGCCACCACCGCCGGCGTGATGGTCGTCAACGCGCCGACCTCGAACATCATCTCCGCCGCCGAGCTCACGGTCGGTCACATCCTGTCGCTCGCGCGGCACATCCCGGCCGCGCACGCCTCGCTCGCCGCCGGCACCTGGAAGCGCTCCGCGTACACCGGGGTCGAGCTGTACGAGAAGACCGTCGGCATCATCGGCCTCGGCCGGATCGGCGCGCTCATCACCCAGCGCCTGCAGGCGTTCGGTGTCCAGGTGATCGCGTACGACCCGTACGTCACCACGGCCCGTGCCCAGCAGCTCGGGGTCGAGCTCGTCTCGCTCGAGGACCTCCTCAAGCGCGCCGACTTCACCACCATCCACATGCCGAAGACGCCGGAGACGGTCGGCATGATCTCGGACGACCAGTTCGCGCTCATGAAGCCGACCGCGTTCGTCGTCAACGTCGCCCGCGGCGGGCTGATCGACGAGGACGCGCTGCACCGCGCGCTCACCTCGAACACGATCGCCGGCGCCGGCCTCGACGTCTTCGTGGCGGAGCCCCCGAAGGACTCGCCGCTCGTCGCCCTCCCGAACGTCGTCGTCACGCCGCACCTCGGCGCCTCGACGGACGAAGCACAGGAGAAGGCGGGTGTCTCGGTCGCCAAGTCGGTGCGGCTCGCCCTCGGCGGCGAGCTCGTCCCCGACGCGGTGAACGTCGCCGGTGGCGTCATCGACCCGTACGTGCGTCCGGGCATCCCGCTCGTCGAGAAGCTCGGGCAGGTCTTCACCGGTCTCGCCACGTCGCCCGTCACGAGCATCGACGTCGAGGTGCACGGCGAGCTCGCCGAGTACGACGTCAGCGTGCTGAAGCTCGCGGCGCTCAAGGGCGTCTTCACCGACGTCGTCAGCGACCAGGTGTCCTACGTCAACGCTCCGCTCATCGCGGAGCAGCGCGGGGTCTCCGTGCGGCTCATCACCGACTCGGACAGCCCGGAGTACCGCAACGTGCTCACGATCCGTGGCGCGCAGTCCGACGGCCCCGCGATCAGCGTCTCCGGCACCCTCACGGGTCCGAAGCAGATCGCGAAGCTCGTCGAGATCAACGGCCACGACGTCGAGGTCGCCCTCGCCGAGCACCACGTGGTCATGGTCTACACGGACCGTCCGGGCATCGTCGCCGTCTACGGCAAGGAGTTCGGCGAGGCCGGCATCAACATCGCGGCCATGCAGATCTCGCGCGAGGCCGCCGGCGGCCAGGCGCTCAGCGTGCTCACCGTCGACTCGCCGGTCCCGGCCGAGATCCTCGAGCACGTCCGGTCCACGATCGACGCGGCGTCGCTCCGCGAGATCGACATCACGCTGTAGGGGAGTGGCGGACATGACACAGACGGTGAAGCTCGCGGTCATCCGTGGGGACGGCATCGGGCCCGAGGTCGTCGACGAGGCGCTGAAGGTCCTGCACGCCGTGCTGCCGGAGGACCTCGTGGTGGAGGAGACCCCGTTCTCGCTCGGCGCCACGCGGTTCCTGGAGACCGGGGACATCCTCACCGATGACGACATGTCCGCCATCGCCACCCACGACGCGATCCTGCTCGGTGCGGTCGGCGGGGACCCGCGGGACCCCCGGCTCGCCGGCGGGATCATCGAACGCGGGCTGCTGCTGAAGCTGCGGTTCGCGTTCGACCACTACGTCAACCTCCGGCCGACGAAGGTGTACGACGCCGTCGGGACCCCGCTCGCCGACCCGGGCGAGGTCGACTTCGTGGTCGTGCGCGAGGGCACCGAAGGACCGTACGTCGGCAACGGCGGCGCGATCCGCACCGGCACCCCGCAGGAGATCGCGACCGAGGTGTCCCTGAACACCGCGTACGGCGTCGAGCGGGTCGTCCGGTACGCCTTCGAGCTCGCGAACCGTCGGACGCGCAAGCACCTGACGCTCGTGCACAAGAGCAACGTGCTCGTGCACGCCGGAGCCCTGTGGCAGCGCACCGTCGCGGCCGTCGGGCAGGAGTACCCGGACGTCACGGTGGACTACCAGCACGTCGACGCCGTCACCATCCACATGGTGAAGGAACCTGCTAGGTTCGACGTCATCGTCACCGACAACCTCTTCGGCGACATCATCACCGACCTGGCCGGCGCGATCAGCGGCGGCATCGGTCTGGCGGCCTCGGGCAACATCAACCCGGACGGCACCTTCCCCAGCATGTTCGAGCCGGTCCACGGCTCCGCGCCGGACATCGCGGGTCAGCAGAAGGCCGATCCCACGGCCGCCATCCTGTCCGTCGCACTGCTGCTCGACCACATCGGTCGCAGCGACCTCGCGTCGGCGGTCACGTGGGCGGTCGAGGCCGATCTGGCTGACCGGGGCACCACGCAGCGTCGCACGGCCGAGATCGGCGACGCCATCGCCGCCGCGGCCACGGCACGCACCACCACCGCCTGACAGGAGTCTCCCCAGATGAGCACCGACACCGCCTTCGGACTCGAGTTCGCCACCACCCCATCGGCCGAGCGTCGCGCCGCCGCCGAGCGCGAGGAGATCCTCGCCGACCCGGGCTTCGGCAAGCACTTCACCGACCACATGGCCACCGTGCGGTGGACGCTCGACGAGGGGTGGCACGACGCCTCGGTCCACCCGTACGGGCCGATCAGCCTCGACCCGAGCGCGAGCGTCCTGCACTACGCGCAGGAGATCTTCGAGGGGCTGAAGGCCTACCGGCACGCGGACGGTTCGGTGTGGACCTTCCGTCCGGACGCCAACGCCCGGCGGTTCCAGCGGTCCGCCCGGCGACTGGCGCTCCCGGAGCTCCCGGTGGAGACCTTCGTCGAGTCGATCCGGCAGCTCGTCCGGACGGACGTCGACTGGGTGCCGTCCGCGCCCGAGACGAGCCTGTACCTGCGGCCGTTCATGATCGCGACGGAGTCGTTCCTCGGTGTCCGCGCGGCGCAGGAGGTCGCGTACCACTGCATCGCGAGCCCGGCCGGCGCGTACTTCACCTCCGGGCCGAAGCCGGTGTCGATCTGGCTGTCGACGCAGTACGCCCGCGCCGGCAAGGGCGGGACGGGGGCGGCGAAGACCGGCGGCAACTACGCGTCGTCCCTGCTGCCCCAGCAGGAGGCCTACGAGCACGGCTGCCAGCAGGTGATGTTCCTCGACTCGGTGGAGGGAAAGTACCTCGAAGAGCTCGGCGGCATGAACGTCGTGCTCGTGAAGTCGGACGGCACGCTCGTGACGCCCGACTCGGACTCCATCCTCGAGGGGATCACGCGCGACTCGATCCTGCAGCTGGCGGTGGACCGCGGCCTGCGGGTCGAACGTCGCCGGGTGACGCTCGACGAGTGGCGTGACGGCGTCGCCGACGGCTCGATCACCGAGGCGTTCGCCTGTGGTACGGCCGCCGTCGTGACCCCGATCGCAGAACTCCGCGGCGAGGGCTTCACGATCGGTTCGCCGACCGTGGGCGCCGGCGAACTGACGATGTCCCTGCGCGAGGAGCTCACCGACATCCAGTCCGGCCGTCGTTCCGACCCGCACGGGTGGATGACGCGCCTGACCGACCCGGCCTGAGGTCCAGGCGAGCGTCGGTAGGCTCCAACGGTGAAGATCGCACGGTTCAGCAGCAAGGGTGAAGACCCGCGGTACGGCATCCTCGACGAGCGCGACCTGGTCGTGTTGGCGGGGGACCCGATGTACCAGGGGTTCGAGACCACGGGGGAGCGGGTGCCGCTCGCCGACGCCAAGCTCCTGGCGCCGGTCATCCCGCGGTCGAAGGTCATCGGCGTCGGGCTCAACTACGCCGAGCACGCGTCCGAGATGGACGAGCGCGCGGGGGACGACCCGGTGGTGTTCCTCAAGCCGAACACCTCGGTGATCGGTCCGGAGGACCCGATCCGTCTCCCGGCGGGCGTCGGACGCGTCGACCACGAGGGTGAACTCGCCATCGTGATCGGCTCCCTCGCGAAGAACGTCACGCGTGAGGACTTCGCGAGCGTCATCCTCGGCTACACGATCGCCAACGACGTCACCGCCCGCGACCTGCAGGCGCGCGACGGGCAGTGGACGCGGTCGAAGGGCTTCGACACGTTCTGCCCGCTCGGTCCGGCGATCGAGACCGAGATCGACCCGTCGGACATCCGCATCGAGACCCGCGTGGACGGTGACCTGCGTCAGGTGGGCTCGACCAGCGAGATGGTGCACGACATCCCGTCGCTCATCGAGTTCATCTCGTCGATCTGGACGCTCCTGCCCGGTGACGTGATCCTGACCGGGACCCCGGCCGGCGTCGGCGAGATCCGTGACGGCGAGGTCGTCGAGGTGACGATCTCCGGACTGGGCACCCTGAAGAACCCGGTCATCGCCCGCCACTGACCCGCAGCGCCGAACGGCCCGCTCCCCACCGTGGGGGCGGGCCGTTCCGCGTCCTACCGGGCATCGCGGGTCCCGACACGCCCGGGGTGCAGGCCGGTTGGCGGGGCCCCCGGGGCGTGTGTAGAGTAATCACTCGTTGCCGCTGAGGCGGAGAACGGAACGGCCGAGACGGTCACCGGAGCGAGAGCCCCGGGGATGCAGTCCGGACGGGGTCCCGCTCAGGCAACACATCCCAGTGAAGTCCGACTCTCTGAGTCGTGCCTTCTGGGTGGAGACGAAATGCCTCTCTGGCGGAACCTCTTTCGGGGTCGAGTGGGGAGTGCGTCTGGTCCTTGAGAACTCAACAGCGTGCACATTGTCAATGCCAATTTATTGACCCCGTGCGTGATCAACTTCGGTTGTGA
>Ga0153960_1000028_pt1 | contig 108526 bp, 136 predicted proteins | sample TSFL044MetaG_FD_102274 | JGI IMG/M metagenome (GOLD analysis project Ga0153960, IMG submission 102274) | Attine ant fungus gardens microbial communities from Florida, USA - TSFL044 MetaG | ecosystem: Host-associated > Fungi > Mycelium > Unclassified | place: USA: Florida, Withalacochee...
AAGAAAAGGATCGTACCATTCAGTTTATAGTCGAGTGGACTCGCATAGTTGAATTCACTTGAGAACCGCAACAGCCCGTTATATTTCCATAGAAAATGCGTCAGGGATAAACCCACCCCAGTGAAGCCGATGATTGAATTTTCTATACTGATTTGGCCTAAAATTCCAAGCTTACTTTCTCCTAAAGCCAACTTTATCCCAAACTCCCTTTTACGGATCATAATCGACACGACGGTTGTAACTACAATGCCAATGACGGAAAAGATAATAAAGGAAGCTCCCAAGATGAGTTGAGGAATTTCGATAAAGGCATTGTCCCGCACATTCTGTCGTACTTCATCCCCAAAATTTTTCAAACTTATCAAAACATCATTTCCCGGCAGTCGGAGGATATGTGTCAATTTCTCCAGATCCGCACCTTCACGCAAATTCAAAACCGTACCTAAATGTAGCCTCGTAAACATGGAGTTATAATCGTTATAAATGTCCTTAGACATGGGGATGAACATCGCTTTATCCAATTTTTGATAAATGTTTGAAGTGTTGTTGTTTACAATGTATTTGTCAGGCAAGAAACCGTTAATTTTGTATTGTCCATTAATGACATCGCCGATCTTGTAATATTTTTTGAAGTAGGAACCAACCAATACATCGACATTCTCATTGCGATTTTTATTAAAATTCTGTGCAGAAAAGCCTTGTCCTTGCTCCAATTTCAAGTCTAAAAGCTGATAATAGTTTTGATCCATGACGATCGCACTAATTGAAGGTTCGTTATATCCCAAGTTAGTTTTAGTTAAATCAGCCACCATTGTGTTGTTGAGTGGACCGATGCTTGGGTCAAGCATAATATTATCCTCATAGTACGTACCGTAGGAGATAACGTCGGGATTATGACCAAGTTGGGTGTATATGTCTTCTACTTGTTGTTGATTAAATTTTTCTTTCTGGAATCCGTTCGTAATCTTACCAGGTACAACTAAATAGGTGCTTTTTAAGTCCAGAATGGATTGGTTGTTTAGATAAGACAGGTTATAGAAGATGTTGACTGAGCCTGTTATGGTGGATAAGCCGTACGTGAACTGAATAAGCAGCAGGATTGAAATGACCCATCTATTCTTCAATGCAGCGATAGCACTTTGTATTCTAAACATGGCGTTACTCCTTTAATGCCTTGGCAGGTTCGATTTTCAACATATGAAAAAATGGGATGATTGACGTAATCACTGAAATGGCAAGTGTGATTAGAATTCCCAGCATAAAATGATTGAAGCTTACGCTGATATAATAGCTGGTCACATCGAGAATCGTTAGACTTCGTTTGCTGAGCAGCCACTGAATAAAGATGGAAAAGGTTCCTGCCAGAACCGCACAGATAAAGAGCTGACTGAGGATATAAACGAACAAATGGAGATGACTCGCTCCTAGAGCTTTTCTCAGCGAAATTTCTTTTCTTTTCAAATAAATCCAAAAGTAGCTCACGTTAATACAATTGATCAAGGCAATTAGAAATAGTTTATAAGGATAACTGAGTACCTCTTTAACACCTTGTCTTGCATTTTTTTCATTTTTGTAATTTTCGTTTTCATTCAAAATCTTCGCTTTTACTTCAACGTTATTTTGTGTGATCTCGGTAACAAAATGATTGATTTCAGTCTCCGGATTTTGATTCGATCTGACGATGAGTTGCAGAACATTTTGCTTCATGATGTCCTGTTTGATGGAATCAGGCAGTTCATTCAAATAAACATACATTTTATAATTGTAAACATTAATCAACTCGTCCCCTAAATCTTTGCCTGCTATTCCTTTAATGGTGTATTGTTTATCCAGCAGATTCAGGGTACCCGTACGGTTGGATACAAGTCTGCCTACAATCATTTCGCTTGATTCATTTGAGTCTATATTTGTTCCTTCAATTAAAGGAGGAGACCAATTTTTATAATTTAACAGCCCAACGATCTGAACTTGTCCTATTCCTGGTACTGTAGTCGTAATATCACCGGTAATCACACTTGCATGATCAAAATTAGAATCTGCTATTTTTTGAATCTCAAGCAGATCTAGTTGTTTAAAGTTGGTTAACGTGACAGAATAATAATTTTTAAAATATCCATTTTTCGAGTGATAAAAGTGCTCATCGTAATAGCTTTGAGTAGAGAGAGCGATAAGGAAGGGCAATGTCGTTAAGACAAAGCCTATGAAAAGAATGGTAAATATTTTTTTGCTTGCTAGTATAGCTTTTAGAATTTGTCGCATAGTCGCCTCCAATAACTAAAACGTGAATAAGGCGGAGTAGGCCTTATTCACGTTATGTAATGCTAGAAATTATTTAAAATCGAGATTTTTCGATACATATGCACTATCGCCCACCATGACCCACTCATGAGTCGAAGTACCACTACTTATGGCGCCACCCGTTAAAAAATTGACGGAGACACTGTCAGTCGATTTGGCAGGATCTTTTGCGTTATATCCAAGATGAACCATCATTCGTTCTGGCCGAAACAGTCATTTTGTAATAGTATGGTTCATTTGTCTGCTTAGTGACTGCATTAATATTTGCTCTCGCTCCTGAACCGAACCAAGTAGCCGTAGAGTTCCAATCAATTGAGGCAAAGGAAACAGAAGAAATAGTACCTAATAAGATTGCTGTGATCCCTAGTGACGCTAACGATTTTTTCAACAGACTTTTCATGTAAAAACTTCGCTCCTTTTAGATTAATTTGTGGCCACATACAAATACTACCATATGGAAAATGTATATCAGTATATTTACTAAAATTTAACAATTAGTTTACATTGAATTGATCATTCATAAGGAAATACACGAAATTGTGTTTCTCCGTTTACCCGGATTTCCTATAACATACAGCAGCATATTCGCCAGATTAAGGGCAGAGAGTGAGAGCTGTCGCTCAAGGTATGAATATATTTTGAGGGACGTTTTTTTTGTTCGTTTGGGTGCTTGGCGGCTTAATGAAAAAAAAGTCATCGTTCTAAATTCTCCGAAAGAAGTTAGCTAAAAAAGCATCATGAGAAGGATACCAATCAACTTTTATCGGCAGTCTTCTCGGCTAACGGGGAGGATAGCACAATAATTTCGCGAATATTCCACGTGTGGAGTATTTTACGAAGTAGGTGAATGACGTTGTGAGGAATCACTTTAAATAATATAAAACAGTAATTGTATGTTGCGATTTGTTTCCATACTTTTATAGCAAATTAGTATAACTAAAGAGATTTAGGGATGTTTATGTTGCAGATCAGAGAAGCTACGATTAATGACGCTGAAGGAATTGCAAAAGTTCATGTGGATAGTTGGAGGACAACATAGAAGGGTAGTTCATTGTCAGTTAGAACACCATGGTATGAACACAATTATGTGTACGGGTCAGCTCGAACTCAGCAAAACAACAATGTGATCTGAAAGGTACTTTCAATTTTATAGATAAGGGTGATAAATGTGGAACGAGGACTCATTATATTTTTGAACGGAACGTCCAGTTCGGGGAAGCAAGCATCGCGATGGAATTGAAAAATCAGGGAGAGATTCCATTTCATCATCTATCTGTAGATCAATTTCTCCATAATTATGATCAGTTCATCGACAATACATATCCGGATATGAAACCAACAAGAGAAGTGGAACACCATGTGATGACCGATATCCTTTTTGACCCGATCGCCTCGTTGTACTTTGCAACCATTAAACTGTTTTCGGAGATGGGTTTGAATGTCATCGTGGATACGGTCATCAGCAATGACAAGTGGTTTAACGGTTTTTATGATTTACTATCGGATTATCCGGTATTGTTTGTAGGCGTGCAGTGCTCGAAAGAAGAACTCACCAGAAGAGAGCAGAGCAGAGGAGATCGCGAGATTGGACTTGCCCATTCCCAGTTCGACTACATCTACTCTTATGATGAATATGATCTGGAAGTGAACACGGAAGAGCTTAGCTCAGCTGCATGTGCGGAAAAGATATTTAGTTATATGAAGTCTGATCAGGAATACTCGGCATTTAAGAAATTAAGTAGAAGAGAGGTAAAAACATCGTAAAAGAATGAATTGAAGAAGATAAATTGATCGATGCCTCAAGGAATATCCAGAGTAGCTTCGAAATGATGAGTTCTATATCAGATGTGTTAATACATTTTATGTTTCAAATGATTGGAAGGTTGTCTGATTCTCTATGGAATAGAGAAGGGCCTTCCTCTTTTTGATTTTATAATTTTGGTGGACAAGGGGGAGAACTCTATGAATCCAGAAGATCATATTCGACACATGTTACAGGCAATCATTGAAAAAACACAATCCATTATCAACGATAGTCATAAACAATCCTTCGGCTCTCTGGAATATTTCCTGGGACATATTTTAGAGTATCGTGATGAAAAGCATTACATGACAGATGAGTGGCATATGCGTACACCGCGTTGGCTCGGGGAGTATGGCAATACGCTGGAGGAAGAAGAGCTTCTTTCAGACATTTACCGCCTGCAAGCGTATATTGCTGAAAATTTAAAGGGCGGATAAGCGGCTGGTGATGTCGCATTAGTCCGGATGAAATGTCGCAAAAGTACATGGTAACGCGATGCGGAGATCGTTTATACTCTCTTTATGTTTCGATAATGAAAATCATTATCAGTATTATACATAAGGGGGATTCATCATGAATCAAGGAACAAAGGGGCAGGCTGCCGTAAGCAAGGCATATGCTGCGCACAAATCACGATTATTCATGGGCTTGATGCTGGCCCTTATTCTTGTCCTGACGGCTTGCGGTGCCGGAACAGGTACAGATAGCGGTAATCAGCCAGCCGCAACGCCAGCGGAGACACCTGAAAATGTAGAGAACCAGACTGATGGAGCTTTTCCTGTAACGATCAAACACATGAAGGGTGACTTGATCCTCAACGAAAAACCGAAGAAAATTGCAGTTCTTGATGTTAAGTTTCTGGACCAAATGTTAGCTATTGGTGAGAAGCCGGCTGGCAGTGTTATCGCTGGAGGCAACACCGATTTTCCAGAATACTTAGGCGATCAGCCGAGTGATGTACAGGTTCTGGGGACACGGGACGAGCCTAATCTGGAAGCGATTGTAGCGTTGGACCCGGATCTGATTATCATGACCGACTTCCAGGAGAAACAGTATGAGAGTGTAAGCAAAATTGCACCTACCCTCGTACTCGACTTCTACGAAGACTGGCGTGATACGTTAGCTACGGTGGCTAAGATTACAGACAAGCAGGACGAGGCGGAGAAAGTGCGTACAGCCTATGAGGAAAAAGTTGCTGGAATGAAGACAAAGCTTGCGGAGAAGTTGGGTGATGAAACGGTAGCGCTGATTCGTCCGAGAAAAGAAGGCATTCGTGTTCATGGTATCGAGCATCGCACAGGCGGGATTCTTTATCAGGATTTGGGCTTGAAAATGCCTGCACTCGTTGAGGGAATCAAGGATGATACCTCCGTTGAAATCTCAATGGAGAAGGTTCCTGAGATCGGGCAGATCGTTATTTTATGCTGTCGGATGAACTGTTTGCGGAAGAGGCAGAAGCTATGGTGAGTAATCCCGTGTGGAAGTCCCTTGATGCTGTGAAAAATAACCGCACATATGACGTAAACTCAACATTGTGGATTGCATACTACGGACCGCTTGCGATTAATCTGATTGTAGATCAGGCATCGGAAGCTCTGCTCGGATCGAATTAATATGACCCATTATCTCTCGACAGACTTATGGAAAGAGACCGTGGAGGATCATTCGATTTTGCTTGGTGAGCCGCCTGAACATAGTGTCCGTACCATTGCTCTAAGTGAACTGCATGAAGAAGCAGCATGTCGGGAGTATATCAGCTGGTTTCAGAACTATATCGATGCACCTGACACGAAGGTTGCCGCTTCCATGTTAGCCAAGCGAATTGGCTATCTGTGGACGGCTCCGCTGGTGACCGCGATGACTTTTCATCATCAGCATGTTTCGTTTCAGCTGGAGAACAGCTTTCTCTATCATCCGGCGCTCTCAGATCATGAGGGCGGCACACGATTTCCTTTTCTAGCGGTGAATGGACTTCGGGCAGAAGGACTAGTGGGAGACAGGGCAGTGTGGCGGGAAAAGGTAGTCGAGGAGATGTTTGCAGTACAGCTTACACCCCTGTTAAAGACGCTTGCTGCGATTGCGCCTCTTTCGATGAGCATCCTCTGGGAGAATATTATGGTACGCATTGGTCGACTATACACTCCTGAAGAAGCTGAGGGAGAGAAGGAAAGTCAGCACATTCAGGCGGACTTTTTATATCTGACGCAGGTGGCATCAGGGCAGGTATTCGGTGTGAGGAAGAATCCGTTGACCCGGTTCACAGATTGCAAAGACAATGTGTACGTTGCCAAAAACGAGCGGATTACCTGCTGCTTCTATTACCAGATGTCAGGGGAATATTGTCTCAAATGTCCGAAAATTGACAATGAGAAAGAATCTCAACTACAATGACAGCAGCAATGATTTTACCTATGCTATTGTCAGGAGATGAGAGAAATGCCGCTGCAGGAACAGACAAGTGGTTGGAGTGATACAGCGATCAAGATGCTTGTTGGGTATAGCGGTACTTTGCAGACAGGCAGCGTTTTACGCGAAACGGATTTAACTTCAAATGTGCTGCTGCTGGCATACGGAGGTGAAGGGGAGCTTGCAATGGATGGCGAGGGTTGCCACATTGGAGCTTCTTTTGCCTGTCATGTGGTGAAGGGATCATCCTTTACGCTGACGGCCAGATCAGAGGACATTCACTATATTGTCATTATGTACAAGGCTTCTTCCATGGAGGGAGCCTCTCTTGTTGTGCCTTCGTATCGCAAACACCCGCTGCGCAGATCATTTGTGCAAAACTCGGCAACCCATGCCGAATGGATCGAGAATGCGGAAAAAATCGTTGCCAAATGGCGCCGCGGCGAAGGGCTGGAGCGTTTCTATGCGAACGCTTTGCTCCAGGGGATGATCTACGAGCTGATCATGGAATATGAACGTGGTCAGGGGGGAGCGGAATCCGACATGGTGGATGTGGTCGCTTCCTATATCACGTCGCACTATCGTCAGAACCTGGAGCTGAAAGAGCTGGCTGCCCTTGCGGGCTGTAGTATAAGACAGTTGCAGCGCCGATTCAAACAAGAGAAACAGCTCGGACCGATGGAGTACGTCATCCAGCTACGCATGGAAAATGCTTCGCGGATGCTGCATCATACGGATGCTCCCATTGGGGAAATTGCTGACAAAATGGGCTACCGTGACATGTATTATTTCAGTAGGGCGTTTAAGAAATATTATGGCGTTCCTCCGCTGCGTTATCGGCTTGCTGCCGCTTCGAGAACGGATGCAGAGTATGCCCATGCTTTGCTGCAAAACCGGACAGCTTCATCCTATGAATCAGCCCAAGGACCGGTCATTTGCCATATACACCGTCACCGAAATACCACAGCGTATCGCTGTCCTCGATGTGCAATATGCTGATCATTTGCTTGCACTGGGCTTGTCTCCGATAGGAAGTGTCGGACTAGGAAGTACCGTGTTGACGTTCCCTCAATCACTCCAGGCAGGACTCCAACATACAGCATTACTTGGTACGTATGAATACCCCGATCTTCCAGGGGTAGAGCGACTTGCGCCGGATCTGATTATTTGTACTGAGGTGCATGATCAGCACTATGAACGGTTAAGCCGGATCGCTCCAGTTCTCATGTTTAAACGCAATGAGAGCTGGCAGACCATTCTGAGCCTGTTCGGTGAACTGACAGGCAAGCGAGCAGAGGCAAAGCGTATACTTGCGGATTATCATCGACGAACCGCATTGCTGTCAGAAGAACTTGCAACAGTCCTCGGAGGTAAGAGCGTAGCACTGATTCGTCCACTAGATTCTCTGGTTCGCGTCCATTCTGCTGCTCATCGCACAGGCGCTGTGCTGTACCGGGATATGGGTCTGCCCGTTCCGTTGTTCGTCGCAGATACATCCGACACGGCCTATCATATCTCGGTTGAGAGACTACCGGCTGTACATGCCAGCCACTATTTTTTGCTTAGCAATGAAATGATGCAGGAGGAAATATCCGCAACAGTGCAGCGTGTCTGGGGGATGCTCGATGCGAGTAAGCACCAGCACATACACTCGGTTGATGCCGCAACATGGATCGGCTGTTATGGACCGACAGGCATTAATGGCATTGTGGATCAGATTGAACAGGCGTTGTTGGCTTGAGGGGTTATGATTTTTTTGTTGTTTGTAAAGTGGCAAGGTAGCTCTTTGATACGGCTCATCGTAAATCATATTATAACTTATTGAAATTGCTTGCAGATTTAATATTGACGGTAATTGCAATTTAGCCTCACGTAATGTAAAATTACTTAACGGAAAAACATGGAAGGGGTGGGGATATGAGGTGGAAACGGAAGACTTACATTCAGTCGACTTACGTAATTTCATATTTCCATTCCATTAGGACACTAAAGCAATAATTGCTTTAGTGTTTTTATTTTATGGGGGTGTAATAATTGTCAAGGTACAAAAGGGTTCTCGTTAAGCTAAGTGGTGGAGCAGTAGCAGGAAACTCTGAATTTGGTTTTGAGCCAGAAAGGTTAGACCATATTGCGGATGAAATTATGTCAGTAGTAAATTTAGGCGTTGAAGTATCGTTAGTTATAGGTGGGGGTAACATTTTCAGAGGTAATATGGCGGAAAGCTGGGGGATAGAAAGGGCAGAAGCTGATAACATTGGGACGCTTGCGACTGTAGTAAATAGTTTAATGCTTCGTGGAGTTCTTACAGCCAAGACCAAAAAGGAAGTACGAGTAATGACGGCAATACCTATTACTTCAGTTGCAGAACCATACATCCGTCTAAGAGCAATCCACCATCTAGAAAAAGGCTATATTGTAATTTTTGCAGGGGGGAACGGTCAACCTTACGTTACAACAGACTATCCTTCAGTACAAAGAGCCATCGAGGTTAATTGTGACGCTATATTAGTTGCAAAGCAAGGTGTTGATGGTGTTCTTAATGCAGACCCTAAATTTGATAAAGATGCAAGGAAATTTCGTTCGCTTCATTACAACGACGTTTTAAAACACAACTTAAAGGTAATGGACCAATCAGCTTTCATTTTAGCAAGAGACTACAATCTGCCAATGCATGTGTTTAACTTCGATAAACCAGGCTCGATGAAAGAAATTTGTGAAGGTAAGAATAACGGTACGATAATTAGTGGCGAATCAGTTTCAGAGTTGGAATGAAATATGTTAGCAATACTACTCTCCCTTGATTTAGCGAAACGATAGTTCCACAAAAGAGAAGTTCTATTCAAAATCCCACTCGGCCATGGAGTGGGATTTTGTTTATGGCTCCACAAAGTCAGACCTCCCAAGCTTAAAGCAAGTTAGATATTCATAATCTTTTAAGTTGGGGTAATACCAGCGTCACTGTCACCAAGTGCAAGCGTATGGGTTGGATTGGAAATTGTTGTTTGTGATTTAGATAACATAAAGTTAACTTTGTTCATAAATAATGTGAATTTTATGTCATTCCTTGCTTTAATTGCTCTGATATAATTTCTGCTAGAGCGAACCTCCCAGTAAACAAGTAACAACTCAACCAGAACAAAACACTGAGGGAAAACTGATAAAGTCATCGGAAAGTAAAGAAAAAGTATCGCCCCATTTGTTATACAGCAGTGAAGAATTATTCGCTGTATGGAAGTAGCTTTTAGCACATGGTGATATAAAAAGAAGGAACAGAAGATTTTAATACATACGGGGATTAATTCAGTTAGCAAGCGAGTAAACATGGAAATCATAACTTCATAGTAGGTGTGTGAGATATGAAAAAAACAATATTGGCTTGTATGATGATAATGTTGATGCTAGCATCGGCTTGTGGAAATGTTGAAAAGACATCAAATCCCAATACTTCTAGTGAGCTTAAACCTGAAACTCAGGAGGCTATTATTCAAAAAAACACATCCGATTATTGTACGGTAGACCGTATAAGCTTGGATAGTGAAACTGAAAAATATTTCTATGGAACTTGGAAAGTTGAGAAGCTTTTAGGATTTGCAAATTCATATAATGATGCTTCTGAATATCCAACAGGGCAAAAATTTATTGGAGATAAAATTATAATCGAAAAAGACTTTTTTTCATCAAAAGGACTTAAAAAGTATAAGAAATATCAATATGAACTAAAAAATCCATTATATCAGATTACGGCGACATGCTATAACTCTGACTCTTTTTATAGATATTATAAAATAGATATCCCAGACCTAAATATAAATGATGAAATAAAGGCAATAGATATAAGTGACTCTTCTACAAAAATGAGCATACCTGTAAGTTTAAGCTTTTTAGCTGTTAATAACGATAGGCTTATCTTGTTATCAGAGGCAACTATTTTTGAGCTTAAAAAAATTATTGATTAACTAATTAAATGAATTAAGGTTATGTAATAAGTTCTGTGCTAATTTATAAACAAGAAAGGTCAGCCTCTTTAGGCTGACTTTTTCTTGTTTATGTCGTAAAACGATTAAACTACAGTGTATATACTGGTTATTTGCGAGTAAAACCCGTGCCTTTACTAATTTTGAACAATTATCGTTTTCTTCTTTTGATCCGTATGGATAAGGGTTTGAGAAAACTAATAATTATCCCTTATTCGCCAATTCACCTTCTTAAATGTAACAATATGGGTTATCATATACGAAGTTCAGGCACTAGTAGATGGAATATATTGTATGTTATAAATGCAAAAAAATTAGATATTATATGAATTCAATGACATGATTACGAGGTGATTCAATGAGAAAAAATATTGCAATAATCATACTAATGGTTGGATTGATAATAAGCATGTACTTCAACTATCAATTCAAAGCGTACAAAGACAATCAAGAAGTTGATTACACGGTTAAACTGAATCATGGAACTCAAATTGGTATAAAAGAATCAATCCAGAATTTAGATTATGTGATAAAGAGCTTAGAAGACAATTCTTCGAAGGAAACAGTCATATACACATTAGGGAATCTGGCAGTATCTTTAAAAGTGGGTGAAGAATCATTCGTCTTTCTGAATTCCGACTTCAGGGAAGATCAATTATCATCAACCAATTTAATCTACAATGTGTTTAGAGATATGTATACGTATGTAAGTGTAGAAATCACAGATGACATTTTATCGAATAAGATATCGCTAGAAAAAGAATCGAGATATCAACTGATTAAGGATATAGGAGTGCTTAAACAAGATTTGGCGTATATTGATAGTCAATTTAACGAGGATATTCTGAAAGAACAAAGTCCTAGGTGGATTGAAAATAAATGGAAAGAGTTAATTGGAGAGATTGTAAATCGAAATACGGATTATAAGTTATATGAAAGAATGAAAATGAAATACAATTTATAAGCATTTTGTGGAAAGTAATGAAATCTAAATATCAACAAATCTACGCCGCGTTGCTTTCGCTTCTTGGTCTGCCGAGGGTATTTGAAGAAGTGGAGTCAGCAGGTACCCTGTACTACCTTACTGATTTGCGACAAGTCGCTGCACTCTTTAAGGTAGTGAGGGTTCGTAGATGTAAGAACACTTTATGAAATTCTCGATAAAACTTTTTTAGGGAGAACTGATGAAACCATTACAAATTATCAAAATGCCTCCATATTTTAAGATTCTTAATTGTAATATCACCGAGGTTCTAGATGGATTATTAATAGAAGACAATTCTATTTTATTTTTAGACATTTACCATGAAGAAGATCTCGATACCTACTTATCTAAAAATAAAGTATTAAAGTTAGATAATGTGATACAAATAATCGATAACTCAAATAAGATGAGTTTTATACCATATATCAAATCTAAGAAAGATTTTAATCAATATAGGTATCAAGACTGGGACTTTTCTTGTATTGTCTTTGATAAAAATTTAAAGAGTCTTTTCTACATAAGAGGGATAGAGGACGCAGGAGAGAACGGAATTAGAATAAAAGAAATGGAGCTCAACTTATATAATAAATATTTTTTTAATTATCAAGAATAGAAAGTAACTCTTAAGTAGATGAGTAAGGAGGGACATCATGAAGCTTTTTCGTGGAAAAGAAGACTTAATTCAAGGTACTGATCTTATAAAACCTTCAATATATACGCCTTTTGGAACAATTGAACTTTCTCTTGCTCTCTCCAGCGAATGTTATCTTCCTACTCACTGTGCCCAGCTCAAACATGGCGGCTCACTATACCAGTATTACTACGACTCGTTTGATTACGAGTTATTGCTCTGTAATCTGGACCATAATCTTTCTTTACCTCAGGAAGTAGACGAATGCTGGGGAGCAGTATTTAGACTCAAACCCAATGCGTATAATCAGATAAGCACGTGTAGCTTTTCTGCTTTGTGGAAAGAGGGATATAGCTGGGAAGATTACGGAGCTGACACTGGAGAAAATCTTGAAGCTGTCGAATATGAGAATGAACAATACCGTCTACACATAGGAACTCAAGAAAAACCACTGATAATGCGAAAACGAATCCAAGGTGATATGACTCCTAAATCTCTTGCTTTAAACTCTGATTTTGAGAAGTATAGTTTTGTCTTACATTCTGATCAAGGTATTGAAGTATCTATGACAGAGATGGATTGCTTTCTGATCGACATCTTACTGAGCGGAGCTTGCAGAAAGTATTTGAAGAAGCAGGACGACGTGCAGGAATTGTGAAAAAAGGTGAGTATTCACGCTCTGAGACACTCCTCCGCCACTCATTTGCTGGAAAACGAGACAGATCTATGATACATTCAGGAGTTACTCGGTCATACGAGTGCATGAACAACTTAGAGATATATGCATGTTAGTACGAAAAATATTCAGGTATTCAAAGCCCACTGGATGTATGGACATGGGAGATTAAGTTTCCTGATTATTCAGAGGAACATCACTTAACATCATATTCACGCTACGCGGAAATTCGTTCTAGGTCTTGTATTCGCCGGTATGCATGATATGAAGCGTAAGAACGTAAAAGAAAAAAGAATCGGCGAACCGATTCTCAAAGTAAGTTTCATTATTAAGGCGTAAAAAAACAATTTTCACATGATAGCAAAATCTACGTCAATTTAACTGAGTAGCTAAGCTTATCTCAATCTTGCACTTTATGATAATTACCAGTCCATGGATCAAAAACGTATGAATTTACTTCTGAATTTTTTTCTACAGAAAACATATAACCTTTTTTAATTTCATTAGATTCATCTTCTATTAAATTATTCTTCTGCTTATTAACCACATAAGGTTCTTCTAAATTCTGAGTGACCTTATCTACCGCACTTTCATACGTGTATTGAGGAAGTGTAGTTATTACATAAATTGGAATAAATATCAAAAAGAGTGTTTGTAAAAAAAATGCTATTTCTCTACGCTTTTTACTTAGTTGAACTTTTAAGAAATAACTCAACACTATGAAAAAGACTAACGCTCCAATAAAAGGAAACAGATCTAAAATATTATTGTAACGATATTGTAAAAAAATTAAAAAAGATATTTCTATCAGAGAAGCAATAATTATTAGTTTTCTATACATCATATCTCCTTTGAATAAGTAGTTGAAGCCAAATCAATGACATCAACTTATCTTAAATATATATTGAGTGGACTGTTTCGAAATAGCCTTAGTTAAGAAGCCAAGCATTATAGGCTCCGATTATGCAAAGATCAGTATTACTTCTTCCTTCGCCTTCAACTCTAATTGGTACCCATTCAACTTTTCCGTTCTTTGTATTAATCACTTTAGCATCTACGATCGTTCGCTTACTGCGCAGTCCAATCTTCCCGTTAGATCTTACTTCCAAGTCTTGTGCAGCAAATCTTCCATAAACTTGACCAGTAATAGCTTTGGTGATCTTATCAGCAACAATAGTTGAGCCCAGCGCTGCGAGAATAGCTACAATTATACCACCTGTGCCGACTGTGATAAGGCCGATAATCACGCCTACTATGATTGAAACTTTAGTTCCTTTATCATAATTAAGATTATAAGTTTGTCCAAAAGTGATTTTTTCTTGTTTATATAAATAACCCCATTGCTTCACATTTGGATTAGAATTGTATGCTGAATCTACAAACGTCCAATTACTAGCAGCACTAGTAGCAAAAGATTCATTGTTGCTAATCATCGGATCTGGAGCAACTTTTTCAATATAGTCACTCTCATTAGAATATTCTACTTTCCCATCATTATCAATTGTCATCATATCTCTTGTTTCTTTGTTTTTAATTGTTTGAGATTCTTTTTCGCCATTTACATAAGAAGTTACAATATATTCTTTGTCTGTTTCTTCAATTGAAACTTCCAATGTACTGCCATCCTCAGTAGGGATAACGTATGTACCCGATTCATTAGTGGTACTAGTAGTGGAGCTAAATCCACTAGCCCCTGCTACTTGAACACTTAAAATACCAACAATTAGCAGGCAAGACAACAATGACGTAAATAATTTTTTCATACGAACACTCCTTTAATTAATATACTTTTAAAACGTTTTATACCCAATCATTTCCTAATATAATACATAATATCATTTAAGGCAAATGATTATCTTTCACCATGAGTTGTTTTTAAAGAAAGTCTGACCTCCTTCCAAGCGAATTTGGTGTATAAATTGGTGAAGATGGATCCCCTCCATCTTTGTCTCGAAGGAAATGTTATGATACAGGAACAATATTTGAATTCAGGTGCATATGATAAAATGATAGAAAGTTTTAATAATACGAATAACAGGAGGTATAACACATGAAATGGCAAGAGGTTAGAGAACTGTTTCCTGACCAATTTGTTCTGGTTTCTATCATTCATTATCATGAGGAAGATAACAAAAAAATCGCAGATGAAGTCGCACCAATTAGTACCGTATCAGAACAAGATGCGAATAAAGAGTTTTCTCGAGTAGAGCCTGGTAACGTTGTATATCATACGTCGAATCAAGACTTTGTGATTCATCTCCGTAAAGATCCATTAATGAGAGTGAGACGTAATAGGTAAAAACAACAACAGTTTATTATTGACTTGAAGTTACTAGAGTTACGTAAGTAAATTTTGAAATAACGACTATGGCGAAATCTACTTAGAAGGAGAAGCTATGAACGAAAAAGCTAAAGGGAAATTAAAAAAGCAATTGCTATTCATCGTTTTGTTTATATTTATCATTGGAATTCAACTAATTACCAACAACTTAGTGAATCATCCCCCTGTGTGGACAACTGCGCTGTCAACTTTTAGCTTTATTATATTTTGTATACTGGGCCTTGTAACTTACCTTGATCTCAAGAAACAAGAGCAGTTCATAACGGTCGGACAAATTGTAGATGTGAAGAAGAGCAAAAATATTATTATAGTCAGAGGATTGGGACGAGGTAATAGCAAAGTTTTAATCAAAGATACTCCTATTCTGAATATAATGCAGCCAAATGACCTGATTGAAATCACGAGATTAAAATATACAAAAATGATAACGAAAAAAGTGTATAAGGACCAAGAGATACAACTTTTAGCAAGTGGTGGAAGAGTTGTAGTACTTTACATAAAATAGAGGATGAATTTTGATATACGTCTAAGGTAGAAGGAGAGAATGTAAATGAACAACATAGACTCTCATAATTGCAACCTAAATATAAGGTATGACCTGCCTGATGAAATGTGGGATAAAGTTTCTAGCGTATATGAGCGTATGCCAGGGTGGATTGGTTATAAAAGTGGAATTCCATATTGGTTTGGAACTGAAGAGGAAGATGTTTTCATTGAAGCATCCGTTGAGCCCAGTGGATTATCATTTTATGCACAGATGGATAGCGATGTATGGATGTCTTGGATAGAAACATTTAAGTTGGAAGCGTCAAAAGTGTTGGGCTTTGATATTGGTGAACCTGAAGATGGATATGTGTGATGAAGCCCAGTTTTTTCTCCCAATGGGGGGTGTTCGTATCTAGTGGCTTGTGATTACAGGAACATGATAGGAAAGAACTGAGAATAGATAATTAAAGAGACATTCAGGATTGAAGAAAAATAAAATAGAGGTGTTTCCGAATTGAAGAATCCAAAGCGTTCAATGATTTTGCTATTTCTTTTAATAATAGTAGCCCTAAGTGGTTGTATTTCAAGCAGTGTGAAGACTGATGAAATTGTTGAAGATGGGTTGATAATAAACTCGATTTCAATTGGACTGGGAGAAAGCGAAGCTAATGCAGGTATTACAGTCGTAACATACAATTTCACTCTTCGAAATAGAACCAATAAATCAATAATGTTAAAAACAGTTGAACCGATCTTAAGTAAGGATATTCAGGAGCGATTAATTGATAGAGATATTAAATTGGACATAAATGAGAAAATTGATGGTGATACTTCGGAAGCACTGACAGGTACTTTTAAATTAGATACTAAAGGGCTTGATAAAGAAGGAATAATTGAGTTGAACATTAATGTTAAGGAATTTAATATAGCAATTGAACAAGTCGTAGGAATAAACGAACCTTAAGGCTATCAATATCGGATAACAAAGTGTTAATGATATGGGACAGGTATCCTTTTTGCTGAAAATAGTGGTGTTTTCTTTAAAGGAGGATCTTAAATAATGAGAAAACGACATTCTACTGAAAAAGCAGAGTGGTCAGAAACAAGAGAGAACCAGTATCACAAAGACTGCAAGGATATTGTATTTTCATTTGGCGATAGACTCATTGAAGTGGATGGCACGGTTTATTTGAAACGAAAAGAAGTCCCAATTAAGGTGATAAAACCTCTTAAACAAAAAACATTTTGGTATGAAACATGGCTAAAGATCAAAGAAATCTACAATACATAGTCTAATATAAATTCAACATGATCGCTTAAGAGCCAATGAAGGCTGATTAATCATTTGGTGAGTAATATCTGGAGGTAATTGAATGACGATAATTTGTCTCGAAGGTGCCAGTTCTGTAGGTAAAAGTACGACTTGTCAGCAGTTCGCTACACAATATGATGCATTTATTGTTCCAGAAACAGGGCTTCTGTTTGAATCTCCTCAGCTTGAAGGTAGGGAACTTATGATATGGTTACTGGAGAGACAAATCGATAGATGGCATATAGCATCTGAGAAGAATCAGCAACATGAGTATGTCATTTTGGATGGCGATGTATTTAAGATGTGGTACAGCTGGATATATGGTTATGAGCACCTATCTTTAGAAGAAACAGCGAACTTTTTTAGAGAGAAGTTATTGGAGATCGAAATATCATTACCGGATGCTTATATACTATTCTGGGCAGAAGAAGATGAGCTGCGCAAGCGAAAGGAGATGGATCAGACACGATCCAGAAGAAATTTTGATAAACATCTGAGCATGATTGGACCTCAAATGAGATACTTCCATTATCTTAATGAACTCGTACCAGGATATGTAGAGATTCATAAAGCAGAGACTGTAGCAGATAATATACATCATATTGTAAAGCATTGCGAAACATTACCGGACATAAAAAAACGAGAGAGCGAGATCTTTGATAGAGTAATTGATTTCTACAAAAGTACTACTCCTGAATCTTAGTGTGATTTTAATATCTGATTCCAAAGCTGCTCTAGCTGTGTCTTGGATAACTGACCAAATAGTGCGATCAAAAGAAAAAGAAATATGTGAGGTGAGTTATGGGCGTAAGAAAAAAATATAAACGTAAAATCGTTCGCTCCAATCGATTATTTTATTGGTATGTTGAATCGGATATTGACGATGAAGGGATAATCAAATTACATATCGTTTCTGAGGATAAGAAGTTAATCGTCACTTATGAAGTGGGACAACACAGTATTAAGAACAAGCCCCCATATATAGTCATCATCGGAGAAGAATTCGAAGGCTGGGCGTTAGAATATATAGGATACAGAAGAGTATTAACACCGCAATGGAGCGATGAGATCATCACGCCAAAATTGATAGGCAAAATCATTGATTGGTGCCTCTTGAAAGATAAAGAAATAAACATCGTTAATTGGAAAGGTGAACTTCTCCGACCTCTCTCCTGAATGGAGTGTAATTGCATTTGAAAATAACTTGGATTCATGTGGACTGTTCTGAAAACGCATACTTGAAAACAAGAGATGTAATTAACATTTAATATAAAAGGAGAGAAGCTAATGCAGATGAATCGTGGACATCACACGGTAAACAAAGTAATCGCTTGTGTTCTTTCATACATATTTATCATTATGGCAATAGCAGTGCCTGCCCACGCTGATGAGAAACAGGTTGAGACTACACCATCAAGGATTCCTTTATCCAAGTTAGAGGAAACGATTGATACTTATGTTGCCTCGTATGAGAAGTACACCGCTGCCGTTTCGGTTGTGGCGATCAAAGATGGCGAAACCATTATGAATAAGGCATATGGTTACGCGGATATTGAGAGTCAGCGAAAGGCGGATACATCGACGGTTTTTGAGTGGGCTTCCATCTCTAAACTGTTGGTCTATACAAGCCTGATGCAGCTTGTCGAACAAGGTAAGCTCGATTTGGAGACCGATATCAGAGAATACCTGCCAGAGGGATTTTTCAAAAAGCTGAAATACGATGAACCGATTACCCTAATGAACCTGATGCATCACAATGCGGGTTGGGAAGATCAAACAGTGACCGAAGTGTATTATTACGAAGAGAATGAAAATGTTGATTTAGGAGAAACGTTGCGTAAAAACGAGCCGAAACAGATATACAAACCGAATAGCGTCGTTGGTTATTCAAACTATAGCGTTGGATTAGCCGGTTACATCGTGGAATTGGTAAGTGGGCTACCTTATTATGAATATGTTAATCAACATATTTTTGAACCTCTTCATATGAACGACACTACGGTTCATCCAACGGGGCAAGATCGTCCGGACATCGTGCAAAGAAGGAATGAGGTTGAAGGGTATACGAAAGATTTGAAACGGATCCCTAAGAACAGAGTATTCGTAACGTTCTATCCTACAGGGGCAGCGATCGGGACAGCAGAAGATTTAGGGAAATTCCTTGCAGCGCTGATGCCTGTGGATGATAGCAATGTATTATTTAAGAACAGGGATACGTTGAACGAAATGTTGTCAACAAGTCTATATTATGACGGGACTTCTACTCCGCGATTTGCGCATGGGTTCGTTGAGATGGAATACTGGGTACCTACACTGATACATGAAGGGAATTTAAAAGGATTTTCAAGCAAAGTTGTCTTTGATCCAGTATCCAAATTTGGAATGGTGGTCATGACAAACATTGCGTTCGAGGAAATTTATTATTATGGACTTATTAGCAAAATCTTCGGTAACAGCACATACGTTAATTCGGTTACTTCTGAAGGAGGTGGATATTTTCAATCCGCACGGCGGCCAGCCGCTAGATTTACTGATTTATTCAGGCAACTTGATATAACCAAATTTTCAAAGGCTGAGTTAAGTAGTCTTTATAATGTGGTCGAGCATAATGGCGTTGTTGAGAAAATTTCCTACACTCCTTACATGGATTACTTGCCTGTATCTAATTTGAAGGTGAACTTGATTGTAATATCTTTTATTCCTGTTGCGCTAGCCATCGTTTTCAGTTTAAGTGTGTTGATCGGCTATTTAATCCGGATGCTTTTTTACAAACGAAATAAACGGGGAAATCCTCCAAAGCATTTTGATAAATATCTTCTTGCAATTAATGTTGCAGGTGCGATACTTCCTCTTAACCTTTTAATCATACACACGAGACTTCCAAGTTATCCCGCTCATTCTTCGCTACGGATCAATTTATTGTTTAACCTACTTTATGTAGTTCTAGCAGTGGCGTATCTTGGCTTGCTTATGTTCAAACTGAGGAAGAGCAGTTACAGCAAAAAGCAAAAGGTGATGTACATCATGTCCGGTATTTCGGCTTTCATCCTGGCTGCTTTTATTGTGGGTTGGCATTTGTATGTTTAGAGTGGCAAAGCTGAATGTAGATATTCCAAGCAATACAATGGCTCGCAAATGACTCCTATATATCACTGATATTAAGTGAAGGAAATTATAGATATATAAAGACAGAGTTCCTTATCTGGATCTGCTGTCTTTACATTAGTTGGACAAGTATATAAACAAAGTCAAAGGTAACAACAAAAATGATCAGGGCTCTAGTTCAGATTGTTCAGTGGCTTATTGCTGCAGGTATTTGACACAGGTAATAAATGAACGGTAAAATCCAGATATTCCCTGAAATCAGAAACTAAATATTTCTTTAGTAGGTGTGAGGTATAATGACGAGAATTATGGTTACGCCAGAGCAACTATTTGCAATTAGTAAACAGTTCTCTACAGCTTATACTACTCTTCAACATATGAATGAAAGTCTTCTGCGAAGTATGACTGATATTGAAGCGAACTGGGACGGGAGTACTAGAGAAAGGTTCTACTATGATTTCAAGAAGTCACAGCTTGTTATGACTGAAGTTGTCACACTTATGAGTTCAATATCAACTGTGTTACATAACCATGGAGAACGATTTCTCCAAGCTGATCACGGGTCGGAAGGGCAAGTAGACATGAACTGTTTACCACCACCACCGAATGCTTGTGGCCCACAGGAAGGTGTAGACGATCGGAATGCAGTTGAGAAGTCTGTAGATAGTTTAAAAGAGCTAGGACAAGCATTTATACAATCGGCAGATGACCGATATCAGAAGAGATATGATAGTGTAGGCGGATTTCTGGATTACTGGACATTTGGTATTCCAAGTGGACTCGTAAACGGGTATGTTGATCGAGCTGACAAAGCTTTTGAGTCACCTCAAGATACACTGAACTGGTTGACATTTGGGGTCCATGGAACGATTAGGGAAGCTGTCCTGCCTACAAATGCGTGGTCAAGTGAACATTGGGCAAATATGCTTGGTACAAGTGGTATGGTATTAGGGGTAAGCTCTGTTTTCAAACCCAAGCTGCATATCGATACCCCTGTCAAATACGAGGGTGCAGTCGATTTTAGACAGATTCTCAGTGACGGACAACGCAATGAGCTTCCGCTGACGGATAACCAAAAGATTGAGATAAAGAGTTACTTGAACAAGCTTGATTTCCCCGAAGAAAATATCTTAATCGCACAACCAGGTTATTATGATACTTGGAATACAGGCATGATGTATAACCGCTTGGTCATCAATACGGATGTCTTACCAGCAGCAGCTCCAGGAGTAGGGACTTTGAGTGCAAATACTCGAATTTCAATGAATGCTACACTAGCTCACGAGATCGTTGGGCACTATGAGGCTTCTATCGCAGGCAGATCGTTCCCACTTTATGATCTTCCTCCTGAAGTCATTAAAAGAAACTATGCTCTTGATGAGGCTCAGGCAAGTATCCGCGCAGCAAGGTTTGCTCCTGAACTCAATTCTACTGAACGGTATGCTTTATTGAGAGATGCGATAGTTAGACTTCGTAATGCCGATCTCAGAGTGCGAGATGTCAAAGGCGAGCTATTCATAGATCAGAGATAAGGAGGCCATACAATGGAAACTAAAATGCTGTTTGGCGTGGGGTTAGTCTTCGATACACCTGAATTCGGAACCATCGTTATGGGGGCCAATGAAGAGTTAGATGAACTACTTCCGTCAACAATTAAAGAGATGATCGGCGACCAGATTATCATCAAAAAAACGGATGGGGAAGAGCAAATATTTGAAGTTGTTTCTACTCAAATTAACCATTCTATAGCAGGTAAAAAAAATATCGGTATATGTTTGGGTAAAAGTATATCCCCAGACGAAATACCTGCGGGTTCAATCGTCTACTATTATCCATGAGGACAAATTGACAGTAGGTATGCTTTGTTGAAGCTACATGGAATGGCAGTTTTTTATTGCACTGGCTGTGCCCATCTTTACTTTTAAAGATCATATATGTTCCGAAAGCATCGGAAGGTCATCTGATTCCCTTTTTGGGATGAGGATAGCCTTCCTTTTTATTTCTCAAAATTGCGGAGAAAGACATAGACTCAAACAAAGGAGAGTTTCCTATGAACGATGATACTACAACGGAAAAGAAGATCACCATAACTAAAGGTTCTACTCATTCATTGCATATTCGTTGTCCCTATAACCCTGCATATATTCAGCGCATTCGCCAGATTACGGGCAGAAAGTGGGAACCCAAACAGAAAATGTGGATCATACCCTACACTATTGCGGCCATCCAGGAGTTTACGAGCCAGTTTGATCCAGATGAAGTTCAGATTACCCCGGAGTTGTGGGTTGACAATTAAGAACTGCAGCAATGGAAAGCTAATAGGGGAAACAACCAGTGGAGCAAAGAACCGTTACAGAAGGCACTAAAGTTACGAGGATATAGTCGCAAAACGATCAAAGCGTATTGTAATCAGGTCGAGCGTTTTCTAAGCAGCCTTAGCCTTAAAAATAAGGATGTCACTACTTCCAATGTTCAGATGTATTGTTTAGGTTTGCTGGAACGAGGAATTTCCCATTCAAGCGTGAATCAGACCATTAGCGCGCTCCGCTTCTATTGCAAACATGTGCTCCATCATCCTACGGATATCCAGTATATTCGTCCCAAGAAGCAGACCAAGCTTCCACAAGTGATGTCCGAAAAGGAAGTTGCACAATTACTCAAATCCGTAACCAACCTTAAACATAGAGCCATATTGTTTCTGACCTATTCTTCCGGGCTTCGTGTAGGTGAAGTTGTGCGTCTGCGTTGCAGCGATCTGGATATTGAAAGGCAGACACTCATTGTGCGACAGGGAAAGGGTCAAAAGGATCGGAGAACGCTTCTTTCAAGCCTTGCCTGGGGTATGGTGCAGAAATACATAGATGAATACAGACCCAATCGTTGGCTGTTTCCGGGGCAATCTTCTGATCGACATCTTACTGAGCGGAGCGTGCAGAAGGTTTTTGAAGAAGCTAGACAACGCGCAGGAATTGTGAAAAAGGTAAGTATTCATGCGCTTCGCCACTCCTTCGCCACTCATTTGCTGGAAAACGGGACAGACCTGCGCTACATTCAGGAGTTACTTGGTCATACGAGTGCACGTACAACTCAGCGATATACGCATGTTAGTACGAAAAATATCCAGCGTATTCAAAGCCCGCTGGATCGGATGGATTTGGGAGATTGAATGCTTCGATAAATCTCCCTTTTTCACCAAATTCTTCTTCGCAAATACTACACCTTAGGTTATCATATACGTAGTTCACATATCATACAGGATGTGTGGTATTTACGAAGTACATAGATTTGATGTTAGCTGAAATTGCTGAAATTATAAATTTATTAATCAAAGAATTTTAAAAGCGAGGCAAGAGCGTATGGAAGATATTACTCCGCTGTATCTCAAAAGGGAAGCTATTGAAAACCTTTATAAGAAATTAAACTTACCTACTTTAGGGCCTTATTCTCAAGATTGGGAATACGAGCTTGCTGATTCATCGAGAATAATAGAATTTCTCTTATTTTATGAGAAACATTTGCTAACAAATGATGAAAAATATGCACTTATGGCTTTAATTATCTCTTCCTATGATGATTCTTTATCAGAGGGAAATACACAAGAAAATGTATGGAATAAAATTAGAATTAATCTTCTTAAGGACTTTAAACTACATAAAAACACAATATCTTATTGGGCATTAGAAGAGAATGAATTAGAGGATTGTTTTTCAGTTACACCATTAATGAGAGAGATATTAAAAAATATTAACAGATAGTTAAAGATAATGTTTAACAAGATATAGAGACAAATGTGAGCATCTCAAAGATGTCATCAACATCAGCTAACAAAATATTCACGCATCGTGGCCTGTCGGCTACTCGGTCCGCAGAAGCGGGTTCAAGAAGTATAAGCAGAGGACACATCCATTCCCCTAAGATAAGAGCTATCTAAGGGGAATAGACGTCGCGAATACAACAACGTTATAGGAAATCAGCGCATAAAGCATAACAAACGACATCATTAAACAATGCAATTACTAAATACTCAAAAAAAGGTGAAAGAAATGTATGACTATGTAATGGTCTTTTCAGATAAACAATTCAGAAACACAATAAAAACTAGAGATATTCATCAATTCCTTGTTAGAAGTCTTGAGTTTAAGACAAATAGTAATTTGAGATTTTCTAAAGAGATATCTAGTGAAGTAATTAGGGTAACTGGAATTTATGCTAATTAAAATGGCAGTTATGCTTTTGATACTCTTGATGGAATTGAAGAGATTAATTTAATAGAAATAGAAGTTCCATTTAGTATCAACCAGGAAATTGAGGATGCAATCAAACATATAGCTAACGCCATCGCAAATGAATTTTCTTGGATAGTAGATCTACGTGAATAACAATTTTTTGGAGTTTAATCGTAGATGGTGTTGACATCCTATAACACCATGTTCACGCTTCGGGGCATTCGCCCCTCGGTCCGGCAGGAGTTAGATGAAGTTTCGAAGAAGTATTTAACAGCAGCAGGGAAGCGGAATCAGCCGGATACATCCGCACCGACTAAGCGCATCGCGACCGGCGACTTGGTCGCCTTAAGTCGGTGGGACGTCGTGAACACAAGAACGTTATCTGAAACCACGGCAAGAATAAAAGACTAATTTAGAAAAGTTACTTGGAGGACTAATTAATGATAGAATTTACCGTTTGTTACATAAAGCAGGATTCAAAGATTTTACTTTTGAATCGGGAATTTCCTGCATGGATGGGCTGCTGGAATGGAGTAGGTGGGAAACTCGAAGTAGGAGAGTCGCCACGGGAGTGTATAATACGAGAGATCAATGAAGAAACTGGATTAGATATATTTAACGTTCATTTCAAGGGCATAAAATCATGGTTCATTGATAATAAATTTGTTGGTGGCATGTATTTGTATGTAGCGGAACTTCCGAATGAACAAATATACCAAACGCCTATAAAGACATATGAAGGAATATTAGATTGGAAAGAGTATGATTGGATTACAAATCCTAAGAACATGGGAGTAGCAAATGATATTCCGGTGATATTAAAACCTGTGCTTTTTGAAGAGAGGATTAATGAATATCGATGTTTATACAAGGATGGTAAATTAGTTGAACATCAAATAATAAATATTGATGAGGATTATGAATTGATAGAGAACAAAGAAAAAATTGAAGTTGAAATCATTCGTAGGTATCTCGAAGAAGATCGTGGCATCAGATAACAACATATTTACGCTTCGGGCTACGCCCTTGGTCCCCGAAGCGACTTCGGAGAAGTGGTTGCTGTGGACACATCCGACTTCGTCGGACGTCGCGAATATACGAAACGTTATGTGAAATACTCTTAATTAAGAAAGGTCGAAAGAATATGATATCTATCTTAAAGAACTTAACTGATCAACAGTATTTTGAATTACTTAAAGCAATTATTCCAAGTATTATGACAGGATTCTCTATATTAGTTGGTGCATTTCTTACTGTTTATCAAATCTATCGAAATAAGAAGAAAGAAATAGATTTTAAAATACACGAGCAAAGGAAAGAAAAGTACGAAGAATTAATAAGAATCTTTCGTGATATACTTGCCAGTGTTAAGAGTGGTGTAGAAGGTGAATTACCCTTTGACCATACTCACTGGCTTAATACTCAGCTTGGTATGACTTTGTATGGCTCACAGAATGTGATTATGAAAATAAATAAATTGAATGAAGAAGCGAGAGCGCAAAAATCTTCTACTGAAATATTGTGTTGTTTTGGCGAGTTGATTCTTGAGATGAGAAAGGAAGTTGGATTTAACGATAAAGGCTTAAGTATACGAGAATGTTTAAGTTTATACATAACAGATATCAAAGATCCAAAGTTTGATCAAGCATTCAATGAATATGAAAAACAAAGAAAGAAAAAACGTATTTTTTGAATGTTACTTGGGGAGGAGGGTACTTCACATAACAAAACATTCCTGTTGCGTCGCTAACGCTCCTTAGTCTTCTAGAGGGATTTCGGAGAAGTGATTCAGGAGACACATCCATCGGCTAAGTCTGACGACACGGTGCTACGCACCTTAAGCCGCTTGAACGTCAGGAATGCAGGAACGTTATCGGAAATATCCGCACCTGAAAATTTCTGATTTATAATCAAACTAAGCTTATGGAGGAAAACGTATGAAACATGCATTTAGTTTCCCCGAATACATAAGAGAAAGACTTAAGAATTATGTGAATAATGCAATTTTAAAGACAGTACCTGAACAAAATAACCAAGAATCGCATTACACCACGACATTACTAAGTAATTTACGGGGAACTGTGATAAATGATAATCAGTACAAAATAGAGTTCTCTGGAGCCAATATAGATGACAGGGGAAAGAACTCTGCAGAGTCTAAGTATGGAGCCGACTTATCTATCGTAGCTGAAATAGTGGATAAAGATAATCCAGCAAAGAGAATAAAGAAAGCAATTCTTATTCAAGCAAAATTGATGAAAGAATCGAACAGTAAATTAGAATCAAAAGGATTGAAAGAACAAATTGAAAAAATGAAAAAAATAACGCCGAACCCTAAAGTGATGAAAATAGCACCTGATAAATATGATAGAAGTAAGAGAAGTGTAAGTGTATGTAGTGGAAATAAAATATTACATGATGAAAAGTACAAAGAGTATGATTTAGCAGAATATTTTGTAAAACGTGTGATTACAACATTTGATGGGGATACGAGACCTGAATTTGTTGAAAGAGCATTAAGAAGTGATCTGGAAATATTAAAACTTTCAGTTGTTAAGAAGTAAGTACTCTATGTTGTCAGTTAATTGAAGTTGTAATTTGAATAGATTAGTTTTATCGAAGAAGTCGGATACATCCTATAACATAATATTCATGCTATGAGCATTAGCTCTTGGTCCGGCATTCGCCGGACACCCAGCATAAGCTGGGGCGTGAATACAGGAACGTTATCGGAAATTCTTGATAAGAGAGAAGGAAAATAATGATTGAGAGAATTAATGAGTGTATAAGAACTAGAACTTGGTTGCTAGTTCTTATTATTTTTGTATTACCTTTCTTTTTAATCCCTATTGTAGCTGGAACTTTAAAAGTCGGGATGCTTATTAGTGATTTCTTTCCTAATTGGTTAATTGTAATGAAAATTAATAAGGAAGATATTGTATCAATCTCAACTTTCATTTATTACTATACTTGTTTCTTAGCGATAGAAGTAACAGCCTTATTAAGTTATGCTGTGTACAAATTCAGTGTCAATAAAGACGAGAAAGATGCAGCTGAACAAAAAACTAAAGAGAAGGAATTTGATGGGAAATTGAAAGTGCATCTAGATAACTATATAGAATACTCGTTTGCTAGTTTAATGTATTTTATTCCTGATTTGCATGGCAATCAGTTGCCTTCTCAAAACGAATTTTTTAGAAATGTAACTTATTTCAGAATTACGTTAGAGGAAATAAACAAGATACCAATCACTTCCGTACCTAGTAAGTATGTCGAAGCGATTAGCAATGTGAAACTACTTTATCAAATAATTGATGCAGAATTAGAGAGGATTTTTAAGAATTATGACAATCCAGAGAAGCTAGCAAACGAGCTTAATAGAATTGGAATTAAACGAAGAACTTTAAAAATCATAGAACATTATTCTCAAATAGCTAGTGATAAAGACCTCTGGATCAAAGTAATTAAAGAACTTGAAGAAGCATATAAGAAAAGCGATACAAACAATAACATCCGATAACATAATATACACGCTGCGGGCATACGCCGGACACCCTACATACGTCAAGGTCGTGAATACAGGAACGTTATCGGAACAGACTTGCAAAAGGTTGAAAACCTTAAAAGAATCGGACGAATGAAAGATCAAGAAAATAGATGAGAAAAAGATCGAATGACATTGAAGGACAAAAGCGATTTTTAAAATCGAAGAGAAAAAAAGATCAAGTAACATTGACAAGATCAAAAGACATTGAAGTTCAAAGGCAGATTGAAGAACGAAGACCAATGAAATTCAAGGAACATAAAATCTAAGAACCATAAAAGTACAAAAACACATAAGAGCGATAAATATGAAGAGACGATTGGAAGATTGAAGAGAAATGTGAATTAGATTCGAAGAAGGCAAGACCATCCGATAACAATATATTCAAGCTATGTCTCCTTCGGAGCCTTGGTCTGCGGATGGAATTCGAGGAGGGATTTCGGCAGACAACCCCTTCGGGGTTCATGAATACGACAACGTTAGACGAAATTACCTAATAGCAAACTGTACACCAACATTTATAGATTCTTTTTTGATTGGAGGAATAAATTACTTGAAAGAATTGAAACATTGGTTTTTCGTTGAGAAAGAACTAACCGAAATTGTACATGACCTTAATGAATTACTTAAATTAAATGACTCTGATAGAGATTATGAAGATACATGGGAATGGTTTGAAACTGACTAGGGAACTGATTAAAGAAGACCAATATGTAAATATATCCAGAGAGCACAATTGGGAACATGGAGTTTATGAATGCCCTGTTATCTTAAAGATTAAAGATTCAAAAATGGGAATAAATGAGATTGGTATATATTTATCAAATCAATTAGAAGTTAAAGTTTACTACGGGGAAGTACAATATAACCATGGTGAATATTATTATAACAAAATTCAAGAATGGAATTAATTTATAGAATGCTCGAGCTTTTCAGGGAAGAAGTAACTTCGTCTAACATCATATCCACGTTTCGGAGCCTTGCGGCTCCTTGGTCCGCCCGAGGAGATTGGCAGGTGAGTGGAAGCAGGCTGACACATCCGCACCGACTAACCGCATCGCGGCCGGCTGCTGGCGTAGCCTTAAGTCGGTGGGACGTCGTGGATACACGAACGGTATCTGAAATTCATAAAGATTATTATAATTTGGAGGCTATTTCATGTCGATTAATGAAGATGTAAGTTCAGAAGTTCTATCGAAGTCTGCAAGACACTGTTGTATTTGTAGACAATTTCTTCCTTTACACATTCAGGTACACCATATAATTGAAAGAAGCGACGGAGGAACTGATGATTTTGATAATTTGATTCCAGTTTGTATTCAATGTCATGCTACTATACATACAAAACCATACATGACACGGAAATTCACTGCAAAAGAACTTAAGAAATCTAGAGATGACGTTTACGAAATGGTTTCAGTCGGAAAACTTCCTTCTACAAAATCCACGACAAGAAATGAACTTGAAGCAATTTCCTCACTTTTGGCTGAAACCCTTAAAAATTCTAGGAGCGAAGATAAGTTAAGTGAAGAGGCAATACATTTACTATCAGCTACACTTTGCGAAAAGTCAGATATAGAGCTTAAAAGAATTTCTGATAACACAGTTATGATCATAATAGGTAATCAAAACTTTATTCCTAAAGATAAGCTTGAAGCACAGTATCCTAAAGTAATTATTGAGTTACTATCAAAAGGATTTATTAATTCAAAAGGAGATATTTTAGAATTAACTAAAAAAGGATCGGATTTAGTTTCTAAGTTAGTACAAACTACTGCAACGTATACTCAGAAAAAAATAAAATGTTTAAATTGTAGTCTTCATTTCATCATTTGCACTTGGGAAAAAGATAAGCATAATAGTAACTCAATATGTTGCCCTGAATGTGGTCAGAAAAAAGGATTGTTTCTTGTTTGGACTCAGCAGAAATTTGGTTTTATTTTTCAAGATGTTCCTGGTAATGCCATGTTATACGATCTACCAATAGATAAGCTTAAAAAAACACCTTACAAAAACAAAAAAGCATGAACTTCAGATAACATAATATACACGCTGCGGACATTCGTCCTTGGCCGGACACCCAGCATACGCTGAGTCGTTAATACAGGAACGTTAAACGAAAGAACAAAATAATTATTTAGGAGTGAGATGTATATGGATAATGAACTAAAGGAGCTTCACTATTTTTTTAAATTAGGACCCAAAGAACGACTAGAACAACTGCGGAAAACAGGGAAATTATATATGAAAAATTTGGATTATTTCATCAATCTTGAAACGGAATTTCTAGAGAAGGGTAGAGGCGATGCATCGGAAGCTTCTCAAATGATTATTAAAAGACATGAGCTATTTATCAATGGTGAACAAGTGGAGATTGGTCCAGCTCCTGGAATCATAAGAGATCAAAGATACATTAATTCACCAGTATTTTGTTTAATGGGAAAGAATATTCTAAAGAATTGTATTGAAAATAATGTATCAGAATCTGTTTTTAAAGTTGATTTTGATGATAGATTGCTTAGTGATTTTAGTGATGAAAGTCCTCCCTATGTACTTGTTATTACAGATGCAAAAAAATTTTTTAATAGGATAGACAAGGCAATAAATAAATTAAATATAGCAGCTAGGCGTGGATTTATAAATTACAGAGATAAAAGAATCCCAAATGTTATTGAAGGGCAACTCTTGTTGGATGATGTCTTTACAAAAGATCTTTCATTTAGTCACCAAGAAGAGTATAGAATTTTGTTGGACATGGAAGTCGAAGATTACTATGAATTAAATATTGGTAGCATAGAAGATATATCTTATATTGTTGATTCATCAATTATTAAATACGGTTTTAAGCTTACTATCACAGAAGTTCAATGATAAGTGTTCCTTCGTTTAACATAATATTCACGCTGCGGACATTCGTCCTTGGTCCGGCATTCGCCGGACACCCGACATGTGTCGGGTCGTGAATACAGGAACGTTAGCTAAAATACAATTAGCAAAGACGGAGGCAATATGGATAAATTAACTATTGCAAAGTATAAAAATGGATATATAAAAATTTCAGATTACAATAGATCAATACATAAACAAGGAGAGATTTTTTGTCCATTCTGTCAACCTCCTTTAGAAGTAACTGGAGTGCAAAATGAATTTTTTAGAGCGTTACCAGGTAGAGGTGGACATAGTTGTAAGAGAACAACAGTGGAATATTTTAATACTGAATGGGAAGGCCAGAAATTAATTGAAACACTTAGCGGCAATGAGGGAGAAATCAAAATTATTATTGATCTTAATACTTTAAGAAGACAGGGTGAAAGTTTTAGTAATAAAGAAATAGTTAAGCCTAACGAAAATACATCAGCTAAAGAAACTGAAAAGTACAATAAATATACAACTTATAAAAAAATATTCAGAGATATCATAAGAACAGTTTCTAAAATGAAAAATCTTCTTGAAAAAAATGCAATTGATGAATTAGGTAAAATCAAATTTAAATACAAAACAGGAAACGAAGAATTAGGGATTAATGAAGTAGTTATTCTAGCAGATGAGCTTACTAAGAGTCTGCATTCCAAGGAAAGATTCGTCATATATATTGTTCAAAGTATTAAAGTCAGCAAAGGGAAGATCTATATTAACTCTTATGAAATCGGTGGGAAGAGTATTACAACTTCCTTTATATATCCAGCCGAAAAGAATAAAACAAACATCAAAAAAGACGACATGATCATAGCTTACGGAAAGATTAGTTATTACGAGCCTGCAGATCAGTATTATTTAAATACACTTAGTGATTTAAATGTAAGTGTAATCAAAGATGAAGATTTGCTTTTAAGATTTAGTAGTAAAGAGATTAAAGAGAAAAAAATAAACAATAGTGAAAAAGAAAGTACTAAAAATAAAGTGAACAGTTTAGCTAATTCTTCTACTGATATAAAGAGTGAGCGTGATATTATATCAATTAATATTCCAGAAAGGAAAAAAACAATGAAAAATAACGAAGATTCCTCTCCACCTATAGAAGTTACAAAACAGCGTTTAAAACAAATGGAATCAGTCAACGAAATAGGAGGTTTAAAAAAATTAATCAAGAAATTTAGCGATTATTTTAAGCGTGCCTAATTGGATTACACTTATCAATATATTCACGCTGCGGGCATACGCTCTTGGTTCGGCATTCGCCGGACACTTAGCATACGCTGAGTCGTGAATATAGGAACGTTATCTGAAAGCTATAAAACGTAAGTGAAAAACTTCTTTAAAATAAAAGATTATGGATGTGAGGATAATGAAAAAACAAAAAAACTCAAATTTAAATATTTGGGCGAGATATGGAATACTTATTATAGTTACTATAGTAATAGGGTTTTTAGCGAATATTTTTCTATACATTCCTGTTCCAAGTCTTGCAAATGTAAATGCATGGTTAGGTTTCTTTGGAAGTATTATTGGGGCTGGAATAGCTGGCTTAGTCACGCTTTGGGGTATCGAATATACGATAAAAAATACACTGTTAAACGTCAAACCTGTAATAAGGCCTGTTAGAACGGACTTTTTTTTATACGATAATCAAGGAATTTTTGTTACTGAAAAATCAAGGTCGGTTCTTGTTAAAGAATTTGCAGAGAAAGAAAAAGTTTATTTCTCTGAAATGGATAAGTATGATTATGTGATTATACTCAATGATTTAGTAGAAGAATATCAAGATAGAGAATGGGGAGAGGTATTTGCACAAGTGGATGCTGATAATCTATTCGAAGAAATAAAAAGTATTTGTAAATCAAGAACTTATGGAGAGGCATTCTCTGATATTTTAAATCGGTTACCAGAAAAATACAATGATGGTGTTGGAGAAAAACTCGCAGAAAAAATTCATGAAAATTTTCGCCGTAAGATTGTTTATGAAGCTATGAGCGAAGCAAAACGCCAATCGTTTGTATTCTTTTGGCTTTATAATGTTGGTGCAGGAAATGCTATAGATATTCGAATTGCATGGGATTTCAGCAAAAATTATCACAAAAAATTATGTAATGAATTAGGTTTTAGTGAAAACGAGTACATGCAAATGTTAAGTAACTTTTCACTAGATCGTTTAGCTATAGCTGAAGCAGATATAATGCTAAATACAAATACTGATAATAAGGTCAAAGCTTTTGTTCCAAATGAAGTTATATTATTTATTAAGTATTTATATAGAAAGTCTCTTGAAAACAATAAAGAAAAAAATACAAATAATAATGCTTTAGTTAGCGAACAAGAAATTTCGTTATTGAAAATTTCATATACAGATATCCATGGACAAGAACATACGGAATACTATGATGTAATATTCAAAATGAGTTCCACGTTTGATGATTCTTATGATTATAAAGAACAGTATTTTTATTTGAAATTCATATAAGAATGATAGAAAAAATATTAGTTGAGAAATTTAAGAACCCAGAGCCATCAGATAACATATTATTCATGCTGCGTACATACGTCCTGGGTCCGGCGATTGTCGGACACCCAGCATGTGCTGGGTCGTGAATACAGAAACGTTATCGAAATTTATGAAATACACATAATATGAAGGAGATGCTATGATGAATTTAAAAAATAAAAGCGAAAAAGTAAATATAATCGGACTTCATTATTTATCGGGTGTACTAACCGAAATTGAACTTGAAGAGATAAAAATAAGGTTAGCCGAGGTTGATATTACATTAGTTTTAAATGACCGAAGCGGTCTTTTCTACAATTCTATCGAGGAACTTACAAATGTTTTTTCTGTTGTTCTTAGCGGTATTACATTAACCAATTTAATCAGTGGCATAATCCCTAATGTAGCCTGGGATTGTGTAAAAGGATCAATTACTCAGATTTATAAAAAAGTTAATGGAAAGAAATATAATAAAATCAACTCGAGTGGCATAGAAGAGAGAACAATCTCGATTGGGGTTGAAGCTAAGTTAGAAACCAAAGAATTCAATTTTAGGTTTGACAATATTTCCTCAGAACAAACATTCTTGTCGGCACTAGATAGAATCTTAGTATTTCTAAACGAACAAAAAGAAGAAAAACTTGAAAATATACTGGTCACAAAAGAATATGTAGTAACGTATAGCGAAGATAAAGAAATTTGGATTGAAAAAAATTTCGATGTGATAATTGATGAAAAAATAGAAAAACAAAAAATGAGAGATAGTGACTCATAGATGCCACGAATTCCCGATAACAAGTTATTCACCGTCGGGCCACCCGGCCCTTGTTTGGCAGGGGAATTTCGGAGAATTGGGAGCAGCTAAACAACCCTGTACTGGCTTAGTCCGTCCGACCCGCGCATGCGCGCTTAAGCTAGTGAGGGTCCGTGAATACAAGAATGTTAGATAAAACACAAGTGAAATGATAGCGAGGTATAACTCATGGATGCTGACAACATAAAATTCTATGGTGATATGGATATCATCAATAAACGAATTTCTACATTTGGTTCTAGTTTTTCAGAAACAATTTATAATAAAGATTCTTGGTACATAAAAGCACATGATCTATTTTCTGCAGCGAACATTTTGAAAAGGAGCATTCAACAAGAATTTAATAATGAGTTAAATGACGAATCTCAAAGCTTAAGAATTACTTTGAATTCAACTAACCTATCAAATTCGTATATGTTACTGATTGGCTTTGCAGTAGAGGTTTTTTTGAAAGGGATTTTCATCTCAAGAGAATCTCATAATGAAGGAAGCTTAAACAAGATGTTTAGATTAAGTCATAACCTTAAGGATCTCGTAAGTTACTTGGAAATTAAAATAACGGAGAGTGAAGAAGAAATGATAAATAGGTTAACAAGCTATACAATTTGGGATGGGCGATATCCTACCCCAAAGAAAGAATATGATTTTTCAAATATAAGAGGTGTCTTTTTGTATAATACTGATTTCAAAACAATAGAAAGCTTAATTAATAAGTTAGAAACAGAGTTCTAGAGATTCGAGGAAGACTTGTACACCACCAAACATAATATTCACGCTGCGGACATTCGTCCTTGGTCCAGCATTCGCTTGGCCACCCAGTATACGCTGGGTAGTGATAACAGTAACGTTATGTAATATTGGGACAAAATCTATTATTAATAAGGAGCTTACATGGATAGAATAAAATTTTATTCAATAAATGATATTATCAATGGAAGAAATCTATTGAAATGCCGAATATTGATAGATGAATACTCCATATACAAAGAAATAGATGATATTAACGATGTAATTGAACTATATAGTGCAAAAAAGTATATCGATAATAAAGTATATCTTAGTGAGTGGACAGCTAATACAATAGACAGTTTGGAAAAGAAAATTAATAAACTATTTGGAACAGTTGCTAAGTTTATTAAGGCAATTAATGATAATAACTTATTAGAAATGTATAGTAGGGTCGAAAGAAATTATAAAGATGAATTTTGGGAACTTATAGATAAGTTTAAGGCATATGAGAATATTACATCCGACAGTTTTCAGAAATTGATAAGTACCACAAGTGTGCCTCTGGCAGAGCTATTAAGATCAAGGAGCATCACGAATCAATATGGTGAAATTATTAAAGATAGAATGTTATCTGATCCCATCTCGTCAGTTCAATTGCTTCTGGATAAATTTGAATTAAAACATCATAGAGAACCCCAGGCCATACATTTTCCGAAACAATTAACTAATCAAGATAAAGAATTAATTATTTCAAACTATTTGGACAGTGAAGAACCGAATTTAAATTATGTACGGCTTATTGCTAATATACAGAGCAGTAAGGATAAAATTGAAGTGTCACCCAAGCTTTCATTAAAAGCAAAGCGAAAAGCAGAAGAACTTGAGAAGCAATATTTCGTAGAAAACTCTGGAATGCCAATTGAGACAAGTGTGAGTTTTTCGAAAAGTCAGAATGAAGAAGTGAAGTTAATATATGAAGGTCAAACCATAGCTGCAACTTACAGCACGAAATGGATTGAAGAAAACAAGGATTTCCCAACCTTACTTAATAATTTTATATATCTCTTTGAATTTGTTGATTTGCAAATGAGAAGTACAATAGTTAATAAGACAAGCGAGATGGGGGTATTTGAACGTCATATTTTTATTTCATCTCAAAACGCATATAATGTTGGTTTTGTTTTTGAGCGTAAGAACGTTTTATCATTACTCCAAATGTCGGGTTACTATCACCAGCTGTTTAGTATTGGTATACGATTAGAAGAAATCATTGAATGGTTTTTTGAAGATAATTTGATGGCAGAATTCGATGCAGGCAACTTTAAAGTAAGAATGCCCTCAGAAAATTCCCTTTTTTTTGAGAAATGCACTAATATTACGCCTGCGTTAGAATCAGTTCTTAAGCAATTTACTTTATATGTTGAAGATGGGCATATAGACTTTGAGCTACTTGAAATCCGATCTGAACATCTTGTCTACAAAAACATCCCATCATCTATACCAAAGAAATATGTCTATGGTTGTGGAGATGAATTTAATTATTTAATTTACTTACTTTTTTCAGATCAGAGTGGATTAGGATATCTTGAAAATTTAACTGAATCTTATAACAACTTTTTTGAGTTGCTTACAAATGAAACATTGAACAAAAATGAAATTCCGAGTTACAACTTGACAGAAATTGAATGGCTCATAGAGAAAAATTATTTATCTATTGATGCAGATGAAAATGTAGTTTTTAAAGATTATCAACTAGCCTTACTTTTATATGACTTGTATGTGAATGAAGTAGTCTGCTATTGGAAATGTTCAGAGTATAAGCGTAAGCTACTTGATGAGTTGGAAGAGAAGCGAATAATTGAATTTGATAGCACTCTCTTTTCTAGAAAGGAGACAGATTATATAAATTATACTCTTAATAAATCACAATTTAATAATGGATTAGATTTACGGAACAAATATAGTCACATTCAGCCAAACATAGAAAATAATGAGGGGGTCCATAAACAAAATTATTTGATTCTACTGAGAATATTTGTTTTAACCATAATAAAAATTAATGATGATTTTTGTACAAAAAAGCATTCGAATAATGATTGATTAATTCGAAGATGGCTCAAACGACATAACATAATATTCAAGTAGTATTTTCTTACAGAGCCTTGATCTGTGGGAAGAATCACAATTCGTCCGATTGTCCTTAAATTCAAGAATATATCGGAAACACCTTGGTTCAAACACAAAATAAAGACGGCTAAAGTAGTCAATGAAAGTTTTTTGAGTTTAACCGATTTTTAGCTCCTGATTTTAGTATGCAAAAAGAAGGTGATTATTTGAGTGCTGATTTTCAATTACCGGAAGTAAAAAAGGATTTAGCTATTCACTGTGTTATACCTTCTCAGTATAGGGGAAGCGATCTTGGAAAGGAAAAAGAAATTTTTGAGGTTAAAAATACTGATTATGTAAAGCGGATTAGAAGCCAATATTTATTAATTGAGCGTGAATTAATTAAAACATTTGAATATGTTGAACCAAATACTAACAATTACAGAACCAACTCTGTCAGATTTGCTTCTATAGTACGGGAGTCATGTAACTTGTTTGAGTTGGTATCTAAGGACTTTTACAGTAAGTTATTTAATTCAGGAAAGAAAAAAATGAATATAAAAGATTATTTGTCACTGGACGCATATTTATATTATAGGGATGAAGAGTTGTCATCACCGTATATAGTTGCATCGAATAATGGAAAATCTTTTGATCTTTTTCCTTTTAAAGAATTAATGAGTTGGGACAGACAGTCGGAAATTCAAGATGCATTTATTCCAAAATGGTGGTCTGCATACAATAAAATTAAACATACTCAAGATGGCATTCGGAGTGCCACATTGGAGAACGCTATATTGGCTGTTTGTGGAGTATATGTATTGATCAATTCGATCTATGGTGAAGGAGTTTTAATCGGAGAACTCCGTGATTATGATAAGAAAGATCCCTTTGGCTCAATATATTTTAGTTATAGAATAGAACAATCACAATTATTTACTCTTAAAACAATCAGGATTGAGAAAGCGTTCTGAATCTTAGGGGAATGATAGAGGATCAGCATTGGTGAATTATTTCGGTAGACACATTCGACTGAGTTGAATACAGAATCAGTATCCAAAACTATAGCGGAGAGGAGGTCATAAATGAACATTTCTAATATAATATCTATAGTTACGCCATTTATAACAGGAACTTTAGGATTCTTGTTTGGGGCAAGAATATTTAAATTTCAAAGAAGATTTAATTTTATAGAGAGACAGCTTAATGAACTGTATTCACCGATGCTCGGAATCATAAAAGATATAAAAACCAAAAGTAGTATTAGAACTAGAATAAGCAATATAGCAAACGAAATATGGAAAGAAGAAGTTAGAGAATGGCAAAAATCAGGGGGGACTGTTGAAAAACCTGATATTGAACCGTATTTGAAAATTATTGATTATGATAATAAACAATTAAAAGAAGAATTAATTCCTCAATATCAAAATATTCTTAAACTACTAATTACTAATTATTCATTGGCAGATGAAGAGACCACAGAGTGGCAGTTCATTTTTAGTGAGTATATTGAAATTTGGAATAGGGCGCTAACTGAAAGTATTCCAAGAGTAGTAATTGAAAAGTTGGAACAAAGTGAATCAAAGCACGATGAATTTTATGATCACATTGAAAAGAAGGTAAAAGAACTAAAGGGGAAATTGAAACCTAAACCCTTATGGAAGAGAATTACTTTGATAGTACTTAAAAGAGGGAGATGACATATTGTTTACGCTTTGGTCGGTAATCCTTGTGGGGGTAGAGACAATCGGGCTGCCAAGCTGCCTCTGTTTGAAGAATTACGACATTAAATGATATTAATATTGACTTAAAGTTCTAAAAAGGTATTAGTTCAGACGAACGGTTGCAAATTTCGGCGCAGCCGTTCTTTACTTATAAAAAGACAAATTCGTAAAAGAGATTTTATTGGAAATAATTTGTTATAAAATTTCTCAGTGTCCGACACTGTTTTTTACTACCAAGTGCTTCAATTAGTTTATTTTATTTGAATTCGATATTCGCATTAAAAAGGTAATATTTTCTCGTACAATTTGTATGAAACAAGAACTGTAAACTATGAATCATAAATCAAAGTATTAAAAATGACTGCTCACGTCTAGTCTTAACAAGACATGGCATGGTTTAGACCCATCAGAGAGGTGGATGTATGAGCCGGTTGCTTGACTTATTGGAAGAGGAACAGCGCAAGCTTAATCAGCTTGGAGAGGCATCCTTGAAGCAAGCGATTCCGTTGTGAGACACTCCTGCGGTTCAAGAACAGAGCCGAAGCGTGGATGAACTAGTGGCCCGAGTGGGTGAAATGAAGGCGAGACATAACCGAGTTGTACGATGATGAGTGATGTACATAATGCGTAGAGGAGGAGAAGCTATGGATTTTCCACCGTGGATGCAACGAGCGATTCAAGCAAGGCTGTATGAGGTATCTGAGCGAATCGAGCAAGACCCTGAATTGAGTCGCGTTCGTGGGGAAACAGACGAAGCCTTTGAAGCTTTGTTTGCAGGCAAGGAATTGGAGCAATTGCCTGCATACGCCGAGTGGGAGAGTCGGTACATTGTCAATAAAGGCATAGAGAATGAGCGGTTGTACATGCAAGGACTGAGGGACGGCATTCAGCTCACAGTTTCCTTGCTGGGGCAGTCAATGTTGACTGACAGGGATAATGACAGACCGGATGCCTAATTGCTTGAAAATATGTCTCATAAGAAGTGAGAAGAGTTGAGAACAGCAAAACGTAATCTGTGAGTTGTTAAAAAGTTTAAACCTTTTGTACAAGAACCCATAAGACAGGGGAAGCGACCTTAATCTCTATCTAAATAAAAACAGCCGAAGCGTGTAACTATCGCTTCGGCTGTTTTTATAATCTCTACTTTTCCAACATCCAATCCTTTACTTCGCGCTTACCGACTTAAACCAATCATTCACTTCTTGCGTGATCTGATCACCGCCATTGGATTTCCAGTTGGCGACGAATTGGTCAAAGGCATCAACCGGCAGTTGGCCGTAGATGATTTTGTTGAAGGTTTCCATCTCGGACTGGCGGAGCAGGTTCCATTTGGAAACCATCGTTGGTGTTGCAGCGCCAGTAAAGTAGTTTTGTTTACGAATGTCGATTTGCGACATAACGACTTTACCTGCATACCAGTTTTCCGGTTTACGGAATTCGGCCATTTGTTTCTCGTACGGTGTTTCAGGCTTCTCGCCGTTGGCCAGCTTCACGAGTGTTTTCATGTACAGATCTGGAATACGTGCCGGGCCGGTCAGGAACGGGAATTCGTTGGAGAAGTCTTTGATCTTCTCTTTGTCACTGGTCGGTTGTCCGTCAATGATATCCCAGTCGTAACCTTTGGCGAAGCCGTATTCATACTCACTGCCCGCAGCCGGGTTAGCCAGGTTATCGAGCAGGTAGTTGTAGTACAAGAAAATCGCTTCGGGATGCTTCGCATCCTTGTTAATCATGATACTTGCGTTGACACCAGAGTTCTGCCACTTCGTACCGATCTTGCCGTCTGGGCCAGCCGGAACAGGGTAAGCTTTATATTTTGAGCCAGGTACGTTCTTCAGAAGGTCAGGTGCAGGCCAGTCCGGTACCCAGTTTGCGCCAGGCAGAATGCCCGCTTTGCCAGCTGTCCAGCTTTCAGCGGATTTGCCTTCGTCCCACAGAGCGGAGTCAGCGTGGATATAACCTTTATCCATCCACTCAGCCAGCTTGGCAAGGGCTTGTTTGGCACCCGGGTTAACGGAGCCGTACTCTAGGTTGCCGTTTGCGTCTTTGTTCCATTGCTCCTCAATTGTACCGTATGCACCGAACAACCAGTCGAGCTGACCCATCCAGGTGTTGGTGTTATTTTTCAGCGAGATCGCCAGCGGGAATACTTTGTCTGGAGACAGACCGTCCGGGTTCTCGTTCTTGAATTTGTCCATGATGTTCTCAAGGTCTGCGATGGTTTTCGGAGCTTCCAGGTTCAGCTTCTCCATCCAGTCCTCGCGGAGCCAGAGCAGTGTATCGTCGTTATCCGTATACTCCATGATCGGCATGTTGTATTTCTTGCCGTCCTTGGTGAACGGATACCACAGTTCAGGATGTGCTGCTGCGTGATCTTTCAGGGTCTGACTCGCGTACTTGTCGAACAGCTCATCGATGGCGATGAATTGACCGGAGTCGATCAACTGATTGGTCAATACCGCATTGGTCGGTACGGACACGAAATCAGGCAGCTTCTCGCCAGAGGCGATAGCCAGTTGCAGCTTTTGTCTGTATTGATCGTCATTGGCCGGATACCAGGTATCTTTATGCTTCATACCCAGCGTTTCCAGCATCCAGCGATCGTGCACGTTATTTTCTTTGGTATCCCCTTGCACGTATTTCTTCGGCATTAATACCGAACTGAATTCGATAGGTGGGTCGTATTTTCCTTTGGCAAAAGCAGCTTCTGCTTCAGCTGAACCGACAGTCGCCGGTGTATCATCTTTGGTACCATTGTCACTCGCTGTATCGCTACTGCCGCACGCAGTGATCGTGATGAGTGCGATAACCATGAGCAGTGACCACCATGTTTTGAATTTGATCATTGTTCAATCCCCCTACGATGTATGATCTTTACAAGTGTAACTGTACCAATTTGGGTGGGAGGGCATCTATATGAGTTTGTTAGTTTCGATAGGACTCTATTATGCAAGTTCAAAAAATTCGGTTTTCAGTACCGAGAAGATGGGATAAAGCTAGAAATGGAGTAGCGGAGCGTAGGCAAACTACGTGAGCAACTACAATGTTTCCAAAGGAAACATACTTCGTAAGCCTCCCGCTTATTTCGGCTGAATCCCATATTCGATGCTGATGATGCCGTGAGGCATCCTTCGTAATCAAAAGCGGAATTTTTGAACAACCTCTAAATAATGCAAATTAATGTTGGTCTCGGTACTCTTGCGGCGTGACGCCAAACTGGCGCTTGAACACTTTGATAAAATAAGCCGGGTCCATATAGCCAATCTCCATGCTGATTTCATATACTTTTTTGGTGGTCGTAACCAGCTTGTGACAGGCCCGATCCATACGCAGGCGCGAGATATAATCACTGATGCCTTCACCCGTTTCAATCTTATAAATCTTGGACAAATGGGTCGGATGCAGATTAACATGGTCGGCCAGTACACGTAAAGAAACATCCAAATGCAGGTTTTTATCCGTAAAATCCTGAATCTTCTTCACATACTCGGAACGGATGTCCTTGATCTCGTTGGATGTGCCTTCCTTGAGTTTGCTGAGTACACTAAGCGACCATTTGCGCAGTTTACTGATGGTGGTGAAAGCTTCTCCGCTCTGCAACCACTCGATATCGTCACCCATTAAGTTGGCCAAAGTCAGCTTGTTCCGGTGTGCGAGATTGGTGAACGAAGCCGTGATTAAAAAACCAGCCTCCATACAATGCTCCCACGACTCCGACCATTTCTCATCCAGCTCTGCACAGACGGCCAGTATTTTTTCTTCTGCCGCATCCCACTGACCACTCTCTAACAGATGGATGAAAGTGGGTGGGGTATACAGGACATCCAGCGGACCTTGTGCTGATGGAGTCTCCACGTCGCTGACCCGCATGACGAATTCACGCTCGTCCCCGACAATTTGCCGGAAATACGCGGAGGCCTGCCGAAAACGATCATATAGCTGATCGGGAAACGCAAACCATTCGGTGATGACGATGGAGAGGGAACCCTTCAGAAACTGCTTAACTTTGGACTGAAGCTGTACAGACAGCTTCTCCAGTATGGTTTCTTTGCCAATGTCAGTATCGTTCTCTTTTAGTTGAAGCAGAAACACGAGATATCCATGCTCCTCCTTTACGCCCCACACTTCCATAAATTCACCCATAATCTCTTCCGCCATATTGATGACCGCATATTCAAGCAAGGTTTGATCGTTGTTGTCATATTGCCCGAATTCTTCTTCCATACGTACAAGCATTAAAGCACAATCCCCGGCGTGGAAGGGCAGATCGTAATTGGCAAGTTTCCGCGCCCATTCACTGGAGGCAATTCGATGCCCCTGCAAAGCTTCAAGCAGCAATCGACCCCGCAAATGTGGCAGGTTCTCCCGCAGGGTAAACTGGGTTCGTTTCAGTGAACTGACGAGTTCCCATTCGGTATTTAATTGATCGATGGCCTTCTGAACGGCGCCCATTAATTCATCGTCTGTTGGCGGTTTAAGCAAGTAATCGATGGCCTCGAACTGGATCGCTTTTTTGGCGTAATCGAATTCGGAATGTCCGGATAAAAGAATACACTTTATTTTTTTGTCACGGACTCTGATCCGTTCGATCAGTTCAATACCTGTGATCTCGGGCATTTGAATATCCGAGATTACAATATCTATAGGGTGGGTATCGATCAGTTGAAGTGCTTCGTGCGCTGAGTATGCTTTGTGCACCTGTTCGATCCCCAGCGTATGCCAGGGCTTGGTCATGGACAGGTTATCTACCCAGTGTGCTTCATCGTCTACGATGATCATTTGCATGATGTTTGTCTCCCTTGGTGGTTGGTATATAAGGCCAATAGTTAAAATCAAAGGATACGTGAAGTGAACAAAGTCGCTACGGATTTGAATGGTTCTTTCGATCGCTGTTCAAGCCCCATTATCTGAATTAGATGAGTATAAGGTTAAAATGGTGCTTGAAAGGCGAACACTTCGTTTCTACAGAATCCCTTCAATCCTTCGCTTGGTTCACATGTACTCTAACCATTTATTTTAAAGAAGGCCTTTATATAAAGGTGGAATTGTAATAATGGCGAAGCCTATGCCCCTGTCCAGCCTTCTTTCAAGAAAGGCTGGACAGGGGCACTTCCGAACACTCCGTTTCTTCAGGTTTTTTCTGTCCTCTGCGTTTCCGTATACATGGCTTGTTCAAAATCAATTCGTCAACTTATCGTTAGTATCGATATCAATTATTATCGGTATTTTCTTTATCGGAATCCGTATCCTCTTTGGGTATCTCCCAGATCATTTCGGTTCGGAATCCGCCAAGTGGGGAGGGACCGAATAGGAGGTAGGAATGGCTTCCAAATGTGTGCATGATTCGTTGATTCGTATTCCAGAGGCCGCAGCCCATTTCTTCCTGTAAAGGTTCCTGCATCTTCAAGTTCAACGCCTCCAGCTGCTCCGCGCTCAAGCCGGGTCCGTCGTCATCGATGTAAATTTTGCAGAACCCGTTCGAGCTCTCGCCGGTAATCCGGATTTCACCAGATGAATACGACTTCGCCACGCCATGGATGACCGAATTCTCCACAATCGGTTGCAGCATTAATCGTGGTACCGACTGGGCTAGCATATCCTCAGGGATGTCGATATGGTATTCAATTCGGCCATTACGCAGCTTCTGGATATCCAAATAGTTGACGAGCAGATTGATTTCTTCTTTTAGAGAAGATGTCTCCCGCTCCACTCGTGTCGTATAACGATAGTAGGCACTGAGGTTATGCGCCATGGAGACGACGGCTTGCTCGTCCTTCATCTGGGCCATGTTGATGATATAGCCAAGACAGTTATATAGAAAATGAGGATTGATCTGCGCCTGTAGCTGTTTCAGCGTAGCTTCCTTAGCCCTGATTTTTTCCTGGAACACGTTCTCGATCAGGTCTTGAATCTGATGGGACATATCATTGAATCGGTGGAACAAAAACGAGAATTCATTCTGATCCTTGCTATGCAAACGTACGGAATAATCTCCGCGCTGCACGCGGCGTAAGCCCTGGATCAGCTTTTTGATCGGATATTGAATGTTTCGATATAACAGGATCGAAGCGGAAATGCCCACCACAAACAGCAGAATCATAAAGAGATAGAACAAGTTCCGACTGAGCGAGATTGGCTGCAGAATCTGATAGAGTGGAACCACATCGACCAAATGCCAATCCAGATAGGAGGATTTCACCGAGCTAACCAGATACTTTTTCCCGTTCAGCTTGACGACATCCTGGGTGGTATCCTCTGACGAGTGTTCATCCAGATAACGAATGAGTTCTTCGGATAACTGTTTGTCTGCACTGCGATTCAAAATGGGCGCATTTCCTTTGTGATAAAAGAAGGGATCTCCTTGTCCACCTGCCTTATACGTATCCAGCATGTTCTGAATGTTCTCATAACTGAAGCTGGCTTCAATCACCAGATTGCTTCCCGTCAACATGCCCGGCTGGGCCAAGGAATCTGTAAAGAACCAGTAAAAGGATTGCATATCCTCTTGGCTCTCAGCACCATCACCGTATGTCCATTGTCCGCTCATATTTCTTTTCAGGTAATCCTCATCATACCCGGATGTTCTATTATAGTTGGCAATGACATCTTGATTCTGTTGTGAATGCACAGCGTATCGAGTAGGCCATATATCGGTAACACCGGATTGAAGCATCAGCTTTTCCTGAATAACATATCGGGTCTGCATTTTGTCATAACGATCATTCCAAATGTTCAAGCCATTGAATGCTCTGACATTGGGATCTCTTGTGAGAATAAGACTAAAATCCATCATCTGATTGATTCGGGAATCGATCTGACTGGACAAAAACGTGAGCTGCTTCGTATTGGAGACCTGTAGCTCTTTGCTTACAACATCATAAGTGACGTTGTTGGAGTAGGTATACATGATAATAATGGGGATGAACAGGACAACAATTAAACAGTTTATTTTGGCAAACAGACTAAACCGGGATCTGGACGTTCTTCCCAAAGATATAAAGCGCTTCCATGTATTCATAAAAAGTCTCCTTCAAATTCGTGTGTAAACAACCTCTTCAGATGATGTTCCTAACAAAACACTATCAAGCCTAACAATGTTATATAGTCAGACCTGAGAAATGCCTGATACTATTTATAACAGAGAACCCCATTACACACAAAAACTTTTTTTTGGGAACAGGAGCGCGCTATGGAGGCTAATATGGAAGCTAACCGGGTACCTCAGGCGGACATTGGGAGCAAGCCGAACAGAAAAACAAAAAAACGCTACAAACAACCATGGATTCTGCACTTCATGGTGTTGCCTGCGGCCATTATGGTCTTTATATTTTCATACATTCCGATGTCCGGGATTTTGATGGCATTTCAGGATTATAAACCTGCACTGGGATTTTTCAATTCCGAATGGGTCGGACTGAAGCACTTTAGATACATGTGGGAAAATGATTATTTCCTGCAAATTACGTGGAACACGCTGTTTTTTGCCTGCTCCAAGATCGTCATGAACTTAATCATTCCGTTTGTCTTCGCCTTATTGCTCAACGAGGTACGGAAGATGGCGCTGAAAAGAACGATTCAAACGCTCGTGTATCTGCCGCACTTTTTGTCTTGGGTTACGCTGTCAGGCATCCTGATCGACATTCTGGCGCAGACGGGTATTGTCAATCAGTTCCTGGTCTCCGTATTCGGCATTAAGCCGATCTTCTTCCTGGGGGATGGCAGCTGGTTCCGATTCACGATTATCGCGAGTGATGTCTGGAAAGAGTTTGGATTCAACACAATCATCTTCCTCGCGGCATTGTCCGGCATTAACCCGGCTCTGTATGAAGCAGCTGAAGTGGATGGAGCGGGACGCTGGAAGCAAACGATGTATATTACCATCCCGGCACTTATTCCGATCGGGATCGTCATCGCAACCTTGGCACTGGGGAATGTGCTTAACGCCAACTTTGACCAGATCTTTAACTTATATAGTCCGTTGATTTACCAACAAGGCGATATCATCGATACGTTTGTGTATAGAGAAGGTCTGTTAAGTGGACAGTTCAGTTTCGCTACCGCCGTGAATCTGTTCAAATCGGTCATCAGCCTGATCCTGATTGTGATCTCGTACCGACTGGCTTACCGATTCGCCGGATACCGAATTTTCTAGAAAGGAGGACGAACGAATGTATCATAAAACGATGCCTTACCGCATATTCAGCATATTCAACAATGTGTTACTGACCCTGCTTTCCCTGCTCTGCTTGCTGCCTTTGTATCACTTGCTCATGGTATCTCTTAGCGCATCTGCACCTGCGAATGCTGGACTGGTGACGTTCTGGCCGATCGGGTTTACACTGGAGGCGTATGCGAAAACATTCGCCAATACCAACTTCCTCTCCTCCTTGTGGGTATCTGTGGAGCGGACGGTACTCGGTACAGGACTTGCGTTAATTGTCAATACGATTGCAGCCTACGCGCTCTCCAAAGAGACGCGGGTGTTCCGTGCACGCAACATCTATCTGTGGTATTTTGTCATCACGATGCTGTTCAGCGGCGGCCTCATTCCGGGGTATATCCTCATTCTGAAGCTGGGTCTGATGAACACATTGCTGGCCTTGATTCTGCCGGGGTTGGTTGCGGTGTTTAACATCATTCTGTTACTGAATTTCTTCCGTACCGTTCCGAAGGACCTGGAAGAAGCTGCATTTATCGATGGTGCAGGACACTTGCAGACGTTTATCAAAATCTATCTGCCCGTCTCCGTACCTGTTATTGCAACCGTTTCGCTCTTCATGATGGTCGGACATTGGAACGCGTACTTTGACGGGATCATCTACATCCGTGATGCAGAAAAGCTGCCACTCGCGACATTCATGCAGACGATCATCGTGCAAGCGGATATGTCTAAGCTTGATCCGGAAGCAGTAGCGAACCTGTCCCAACGGACGATTCGGGCTTCGCAGATCTTTATCAGCGCGCTGCCGATCCTGCTCGTGTATCCGTTCTTGCAGCGGTACTTTGTAACCGGGATTGTGGTTGGGGCTGTGAAGGAGTAGAGTAGAGTAGCGGTACGAATAGGTGTGAAAAAGGAGTTGCTGAACTGGTGGAAGGCCAGGGAGGTGGCTTCTTTTTTGTGTATAGAAAAAGAACGTTGCGCGTATGTTGTGTATTACCTTTATTTGAATAAAATGGTACGATGAGAGCTGATTAAAAGTTCTCCTTATTATTCATATCGAAGGGTATGTACGAAGTGAAGAAGATGATAATCGTTACCTTGGTTTTGTCGTTATTAAGCGCTTCTCTTGCTTTTGCAGCGACAAGTGCACCACAGAAGATAAGTATAGTTTTGAATGGAAAAGAACTAAAGACCAGAGCAGGGACAGAAGTCAAAATAATTGACAATCATGCTTATATCCCGGCCAGTGTTCTTCGTGATGCAAGATTTGCGGTAGAGTATAAGAACTCCAAGCTTAATTTAGTGAATAGCTATTCTCATTACACCAAAAATTTAATAGAAATGCATCTATCCAACTATGAATTTACAAGCCAATTCAACAAGATCGAGCAAGAAGTGATTGATGTCCTTAGTAAAGTGATATTAGAAGAGCAAGTTGACATCTCCAAATTACAACAGTTAATAAAGGAAGCCGAATCCAATGTCGTGATCCGTCCAGAGGTATTTACTCCAGTACAAGACTATAATTCCTCTGATTTATCTGATGCGTTTTATAGTTTGGAGGCATATAAAAAAGCAAGTATTGAGCTAATAGCCTATGTTCATACCGGGGACAAGGAAAGATTAAAGTTTTTCCACGAAGAGAGAAAAAAGGCGCTTGAGTATTACGATTCTTACACATATATGTATGATCATATTTTTAAATTGAGCTATATTAGTGCAACAAAATAGGAAGAAGAATATCTCTCAAATCGCTTGATCAACGTTAAATTTATGCATTTTGGGTGAAAGGTGAAATGTCAATGATTCAAAACTATAACTCATGGTCTGTTTGTATATCCAGTGATGTTGAATTGAACTTTTTGATCTATGTAGCGAGTACGTATGGCCTTCTTAAAGAGGACATCAATGAGAATAATCTATGGCCATCCCGGCAAAGAGTAGAATCAGATGAACTTCATCAAAAACTTGAAATACAATGGAAATGGTTTTGGGATCGCAGCATCCAACAGAAGGCGCATAAAAATAATCATCATGTATCATTTGTGCTAGGTCAGCCCGACTTTGAGTTAGTTGAACAACATGAATTAAGGGAGGTATTGGTTCATTTATGGCCATCCTTTAGGCAGTGGTGGTACATGCCAGCGGGCGGGCAAGCTGCAATGAATTACTGGGAAGGGATACCTGACCTTATACGTTATGTTCAAGAATTTGAAGATGAAGTGGGTAGAAAAATTAAACCATTTCACTTATATGTGGATTTAATCTATAACGGTCCCAATAAGCTGATTGAAGTAACGGAAGAATACATTATTATGCCGATCAAAATTGAATATTTAATGAAGAGGGATTGGTGGATCAGTAGGTTTAAAGAACGATATTAAGAACAAAGCAATATGAAGAAGCTGGTCCACAACTCTATCCATCGAATGAGGATAATATATTGTTAAGGTGGAACATTTGCAGTTTGCCAAGAGTGATCATAGGGTAGGTTTCATTTTAATGTCGTATCCACGGTGTATCCTGAGATTGATATCGTAACTACACCTGATGCCAGTCCTGTCGGCATGGTTCTTGCGAATAACTGCTCCAGCGATATTAACGCCTGGATCGGCTTGTTCCGTGAGTTTTATGAGGCGATGGGGCTGAAGCCCGATACGGACCAGTTGGAGCGTTACACCGAAGGACTGGCTATTGAGCAGGCAGCAGTATATCATTTTGTGGAAAATGGCAAGAAGTGAAAAGTGGAAAATCTAGAGAACACTTTAGGATATATCATTGCTGAACCTTAGATTTAAGCATATTTCTTCAAAAGATAAAATTGGAACGAAGACCGTTGCCCACATAACCCCGATCCTGTTATAATTTCGATATATCTATCGCATTGGGGGTTATGACGTGGCAATATGGATGATGCCGGATTGCTCGTTCGCTAGAAAGCCTTACGCAAAGCCTGAATAGGGGCGGACTTTGTGTAGGGCGCGACAAAATGAGATTGTTCGCCCTGGAATCAACATCAACATCATGGTTCAACCCGCAGGCTTTGCACCTTACTTTATTTTATTTTCCTAATAAAAATAAGGGGCTGAAAGCCATGCAAACACCATTTATCCAGAATCACCAATTCAATTACATTCATAAACAAGCTGATTTCCTGCTCAAAACGCTACGCTCGATCGTGGACCCCAAAGTATTGGATACGGTCCGTTATACCGTCAGCACAAATGCCGTTGGCATCTTTAATGATCTGACGCCGGAACAAAAGCAACTGCTGGAGCAGTTATCCACGTATGAGACGACACATGAGTTGCAGACCTATCTGAACCAGCTAGAAGCATATCTGATTCCATTCCCGCAAGTATCCGCGAAGCAGATTCAGAAGCTGTTTCCCAAGGTAAAGAAGCTCAAAGTGCCGGATCTGGAATCCATCGATTACGCACGTACAACTTATCTGAGATGGACCGACATTGCTACCGATCGCTTGTTCATCGTGTATCCATATGAAGGCAGATTCCTCGGAATTGAGGGACGGCTTACAGCCACGAACAAGAAAGGTTACTGCATGTTTTGCCATCGCCATCAGGAGCTTGGATTCTTCAACGTGAAGACCAAGAGCTATACGCCGGACAACATTTCTTCCGTGGCCCAGTACGTATGCATGGATAACACAGCTTGTAACCATAGTATCACCGATACCCGTATGTTGGAGAAGTTTCTTCTCTCGACCGTAAAATAATGGCATCTAAACAAACAGGGTCGCTCTTTGGAGCGACCTTTTTTACTGTGTTCAAGCGGAATTGGGACGTCATAACCATGCAGCGCTATTAATATCTTTATAGCGTCGAAGGATCGTTGGCATAGTTCAGTCCCAAGTGATGTGCATGGTTCAGCAGTGCCTCATAATGCTCAGGTTTGGATTCCAACGTTTCGTATAAAAATTCAACCCTGGATTGGGACACGCCGCAATAATCGGCAATACCCACATTGAGCAGATTGGCGATCGATTGACCATAGTTGCGCTTGTGCATCTGTTCTTCCGTCACACCCGAAAGAGCGATCCACAAGATCTGCTGATGAGGAAGTTTGTTTGCGCCATAGGCAAATCCGTTGTTCATGACACGATCCACATAACCTTTCAGCATGGCTGGCAGATGCCACCACCAGAGAGGAAACACAAAAGCCACAGCATCGTGCTTCTTCAATCGCTCCATCTCGGTTTCAACCTCAGGTGAGAACACCTGATTTTCTTGGTTATAGTCTGGTTCGTCCATCTCACGAAGAATCGGGTCGAATCCAATCCCATGCAAATCCAATATCTCATAACTGTGACCAGCCTCGGCAAGACCTTGTACAAAACGATCAGCAACCTGGAAGGTCAAGGAATCTTGTCGCGGGTGGGATACTACAACGAGTACGTTCATCTTAACGTTCACTACCTTTCTGCATTGCAGTCTTGTAGCCATGAATCAATGGCTGATGCTATTATAAACAGGTATGAAAACATCTGGAAGTACGCACTTTGATGTTCTATAGGAAGAATGAAGTGCCATAGGAACATCAAAGTACCCTGAATCACTACCTCGAAATGGAGTTCAAATAACGAAACGAAGAGAAGGAAGAGGGTTATGATTTTACCTCAGCCACAGCTTGATGAAGGAGGGGATAAAAGATGAAGGAACATGGAAAAACGAACACTCCAAAGAAATATAAAGTCGGCGTGGAGGCGGCCTTGGAAGTAATGGGCGGGAAGTGGAAGCCTTTGATTATTTATCATTTGATGACAGGACGTAAACGCACGTCAGAGCTGCGTCGTTTGATACCAGACATCACCCAGAAAGTGCTGACAACGCAGCTCAGAGGTTTGGAAAAGGACGAGATCGTGCAGCGAAAGGTGTATTCAGAGGTTCCTCCAAAAGTGGAATATGAGTTAACGAGTTACGGTTGGGGACTCAAACCTGCTTTGGACTTTTTGTGCTATTGGGGAGAGGAGCACCTTGAAAAGGTTCACGGGGATAAGTTTAAGGTTCTAGAGGACTTCGATTCTCAGGAAAGTTGAAGAGAGGGGCACGAGAAATTGAATGGTGCAGAGCACGTGAAACAGGCAGTCCCCTTTCGTTGTGAAGGAGTGGCTGTAGTTCTGTTGAAGAAGAGCCTCAATCAATACCTTGTACTGATGTTAAAGCGGGCTGGTCGTATGTTGCATAATGAGTGGTGTTATGTTGGCGGTGGTATAGAAAAGGGTGAAAAGGCATGGGAAGCTGCACTCAGAGAAGTTCACGAGGAAACAGGTATTACGGAAGTCCGGTTGTATTCTGCCAATCAATTCGAACAATATTACTCACCCAAGGAGGATTATATCTATACCGCTCCCGTATTCGTAGGATATGTGGATGATAGCCAGCCTGTCCGGTTAAATCATGAACATATCGAGTACCAATGGATGACGTTTGACGAAGCCAAAGAAAATGCGGTATTGCCCGGAATTGATGATATTTTGGATTTTGTTGAAAAGCATTTTGCCAGAAAAGCCCCTTCCGAGTGGCTTCGGATTAATGGAGATAAAGAATAGGAGGAATACCTTATCACATATTCGACGACTTACCCAAGAGATGTATTGAATTTAATATGCATGCTGGCCATTGAAGCTATGCTTTTCAGAAATGTTATTTACGATGAAAATGGTATTCTGAAGTACTCCCTGATCGTTATATTGACCTATATTCTGGGTTATATCGTTTTTCTGATCTGGCGTTTATTTTTCACTAAACCCAGTATTACGCTGGAGAGCGATCATGTGATTTCTACGAAACATCGGAAATACGATGCATCCGAGATTGAATGCATTTATATGAATTACAGACGGATTGGCATCAAACTCTATGGTAAACGGTTAGTGCCGATGGATTTATGCTTTTATTTTCAAAGAAATCAGGAGACCGCAGGACTAGAGGAGTTATATGCATGGGCAGCACGGAATCATAAAGATGTGAAGCACAAGTTCTTTCAAACCTTAGCGTAGACCAGCACGTCTGTTGAGTATAAGAAACATTAAGGCTAAAGATTTGGTTTAAACGCACACATATTACAGTTGCAGCTAAATTCTCGTCACAAATTAAAAAGCTCTACGCTTCAATAGCAAAGTAGATTCTAAAATCAGCAGAAGAGGTGCATATGAGATATTTAACGAAAGAAGGTACGAGTTGTGTCAACGGACAGGACTACATTTTGGGATGAGGGTACATAGAGGAACTTACGAATTAAACGAAGCACTTTTCCTACGACGGTATAAAAGAAAAGAAAAAGAGTATATAGAGCTTCAGCGTGAGATGTACAATACAGATCCTCGTTTTTTGCTGGAGCAAAATGGCCATGTTTTAGTAACTGCCGAAAAGTTTTTTAGTGGGAATGAAATATCGGAAGATGATAAAAAAGTATATCAGATACCTGCTGAAGAAAGAGAGCGGATCGAGAAATTAATCGCAGATTATGATGTACGACCTCCTTTTGACGAATTAAGTTACAAGCAAGAGTTTAAAAGCAACCTTTGAATGGGATTATAAACATCAGAAAGAGCGTTTGCCACAGGAAATCGTTGAGCAAATCGCAGATATCCGTGTGTTTACGCTTGGATATTGCACGAAAGAAGTTATGCTACAGCTGAAGAAACAAAGTGCAGAAAATAGGAGAGAGATGGAGCGTGTATCGGATAAATACCGGGCAGTCATTATAGCGCAGGGTATTCCCGATGAAATTCGTAACCGGGTTCAGTTTCATGATTGTACGGTAACGGAACTACTGACAGGGGATGAAGTGCTCATTCGTTTTGACACCCGCGGGGGCTTCCCCAATATAAATAAGCTTACGCTAGTTGCACCCGAAATCATTAAGCAAGACGGTGGGATTATAGGCACTTACTGGTTGTATCAAGAGCTGTACCGGATTGATAACGGATATGAGCTTCATGTTCTTTTTGATGGAGAAAATATGCCTGAATTGATTGTTCGCTGTACCGACATTCTCGCAGAGGAAGAGTGAGACAGAGGCGGCGGTAGAGAAACTAAGCTTCTCGCAACAATAACGTTACACAAGGTGATTTTATGGTAAAAGAAATCAGAAAAAAAGAGATAATCACCACTGATTAAACAGGTATCATCTCTTTTTTTATATGAAACGTAATGTCGATACTGGATAAGTTATCTTAATCCCAATTCCATATCTCTACTCGATTCAATTGGAAATGTTGGAATTCCGGAACCTTTGTAAGTTTCTCTAGCTCTCGTACAGGACCAGTAACCACCGCGCCATATACTTGAACTCCATTCTTTTTTAAATAGGCAAGACGTTGTTTATCTAGTTCAGCACCACTGTACTCAAGATGGTTTGACATCCATTCTAGATCAGACAACATCGCTTGAACCTGCTCCTGCATCTGCGCTGAATCTTCTGGAACGAAATAGTTATACCATTTTGCCCCATCCTCTTTAAATTCAGAAAGAGGTTTAAGACTCAAATGAGGAATATTATAGTTGAACATGCCTGACCGAGAGTAAGAAATATCTTGATCTTTTAATTCACCAGAATAGATCGGCATGGCGGTTACAGCAACATCATAATCTGTAAGAAGCTGCATCAGTTGATCGGGATGCGCTAGGTTTTTCAAGGATAATGACATCTCTGCGACATGTCCGTCATCAATTTTACGAAGCCGATTCAAGCTACTGCTTTCATCAGAGGCATCTTTATCTTTAGTAGGTATACCATCTACTAGGGAGTAAGGGAGATAGAAAGGGCCTGGGTTACTGCCATTCATATACGCTCCTGTATTAGTAATCGTATAGGTGAATTTACCGGTTATACTGAGTTCAGCTTGAATTTCACCTGTGATTACTTCCCATGAGCCCACATGTCGATATATTTTCAGATTAGCTTTCTGGGTTAGGAGTGGGGTTACTTCAAAGAGTTCATAATTCGTCTTCTCTACCCGAAGTCCGTCACCATGCATCTCAACCACAGATACAATCGAACGAATGAAGTCATTACGTACCTTTGATTGGTCAAAGTAGATATGGAGTGACGATACATAGATGTGATAGACCATAAATATTAAAAAAAGAGCTCCTCCTGCATTTAGGAAAAACTTCCATCTCGTTTTCCAAACCATTCGTTTAAACTGCTTATGACCCCATTCAGGACGCTGATACTCAAAATCCTCTTCCTGAAATACACGTTCCTCATCATGTGGTGTTTTAGACATTCTCAAACGTCTCCTTTCATTTGAAGCATTTCTACTTTGAATCGTTCTCTGGCACGAAAAAGGGTGACCTTGACCTGATTCATGTTCATATCCAGAATCTCGCAAAGTTCGTTATAAGATAACTCGTTCATTTCTCGTAGCAACAAAATGGTTCTATACTGTTCGGGAAGTTTCTTCATCACTTGTTGAATACGAAGGGTTCGTTCACGAGCTGTGAGTACTTCCTCAGGGGAACGATATGTATTTTCTGTTGCTTGCTGTTCCATCTTTCGATTCATTTGAATTTCTCCACGATATTTACGATACCAATCAATAAATAAATGCCGAGCTACTTTGTATAGCCAGGCTCTGGCGTAATTTGCATGCTCGGTTTTCATGGATACCATGGCTCTGTAAAAGGTTTCTTGAACTAACTCCTCAGCTGTCTCCTGAGATCCACACATACGGTATAGATAGAGATGCAGGGAGGATTGGTACTGCTTGAATAGTTCTGCATATAGATCACTCCTCATTTCAAGTTTCCTCCTCCTTCTCTTTAGACAACGGGTCAAGTCAAATAATGTTACAGTAAAATTGAAAAATTTTAGGAGGTTTCTTTAGAAAACTGAAATAAGAAAAAGGAGTAACCATAAGTAAGAGAACGAAAAACATATCGTTAATGAGAAAGTATATAAAAAAACTTTTAAATTGGGCTCGAAAAACATAGTGTAGCTTAACAATGTAAAATTCTCTTGGAAAGGAACAGACCATGATCAAATCAAATTTGGATGTACAAGCTGTTTTTATGGATAGAGATGGAACAATCGGTGGGACAGGTCACTTTATCCATCCTAGAGATTTTGAATTATATCCGAATGCGAAGGAAGCAATCATGCTTTTAAAAACAAGCGGAATTAAGGTCTTTGCTTTTACAAATCAATATAGAATTTCTCGTGGAGAAGCAACTGTTCAAGATTTTGAAGAACAATTTCGTGAATATGGATTTGATCAGTCCTATATATGTCCACATGAACAAGAATGCAGCTGCAGAAAGCCGAAACCTGGTATGTTGTTACGTGCTTCAGAGCAACACGATCTGGATTTATCAAAATGCGTAGTTATTGGTGACGTGGGGGATACCGACATGCTTGCTGCCCATGCAGTAGGAGCGACAAAGATCATGGTGAAGACAGGTTGGGGTGAATCCTCATTAACAAAATTTAGAGACTCATGGTCAGAGACAGAAACTGATTATGTCGCAGAACATATTTTAGATGCAGTGCAATGGATCATTAGAGGACCGGAGTGAGGTAAGCCGAATGGCATCGAACTTTAATAATAAGGTGATAAGAGGGTATTCAATTATGGGCATGTCTGATTATTATAAAAACCTTAGGGAAAAAATCGGAAACGAGCTGATTTTTATGCCGGGTGTGGCTGGGGTTATCCGAAATGAACAAGGAGAGATATTGTTCTGTCGTAAACATAATCAAATCAACTGGGGTTTAATCGCTGGAGCAATCGAGCTCGGGGAGACTCCTGCTCAAGCGATGGTAAGAGAAGCATGGGAAGAGACAGGACTTATCATAGAACCGGAGAAAGTGATAGGGATCTATGGTGGTGAAGAGCAGCGGTTTACATACAGTAATGGTCACCAGGTTGAATATTAACGATCATATTTGAATGCAGTATCAAATCTGGACAACTGACATCCGATAATGAAGAAATGAAAGATCTGCAATTTTTTCCCGAGCATGAGCTTCCACCTATTGCAAACAAGTATCCAGACTATATTTTTAGTTCTAACCAAGAAGAACGAGCTCGTTTTATTAAGTAGTCTCAATTATTAAAAGGAGGAGGGCTCATGAGAAGCTCCAGGTTTACACCGTATTTAAGTTTCATTGGTTTAGGATTAATTATTATGACTTTGGCCATAAATTTTATTTTTCATTATGGAAGGGGATTGGATGAAGGTTCCCTTATGCTTTTGTCGGTTGCCAATGCCGTCTCATTGTTTTTCACTTTAGTATGGGGATTGTTTGGGATTATTGAGTTGTATTTATTATTGATATCGAACAAGAAACTTAAATCCAGATTGGACACTGGGAGGATCGGTAAAGAAGAGTATATGAAATTCAAAAATCATAAATTCAGTTTCGTTGTAAATATAAGTTATCTGATTATGCTTTTAATTCAACTTGCATATGTCATTATGAATTGGGATGAAGTTAATATATAGGAGGAATTATAATTGAAAGTATTGTCAATTATCGGTATCGTGTTATTCACATTAACGTTTTTAATGATATTCGGGCTAGTGCCAAGAAGATCCCGATAGCGCAGCAATCTTGGGACTTTTAAGCATGCTGTACGCCATACCCTTCTCAATTATTGCTTTGGTTGTATCTTCTCGGAGGAAAAAACAACCTGTAAATGTCCATGAACAACTTTTGCAGCTAGGTGAGTTAAAAGAAAAAAATATCATTTCCGAATATGAATTTGATCAAAAGAAAGAGAAGTTGCTTTCCAAGATCAAATAGTTGAGAAAACAACTACATACAAAAATAATGGAGGCCCACCTAAGATAATAGTTATCGGGGGAGGTCTCCATTATTAATAATATCTCCGTTAATTAAAGGATTTAAATCAACCTTACTCGTTCGTAATATTTAACGTTTCATCGATAATGGTCGTACCATCACTCCCCAATGCCTGAACAATCACGTGGTGATGCAAAGACTTACCCGCAATATCCCACGTTATCTTCCAACCATCGTCTTCGTTGGTATCATACCCAATTAGTTCTCGTTCTCCCCAAGTCTCAGTTCCTGTTGGAACGGCCCAGAAAAGAAGTGTTTCCGCGTTGGTCGCCTCTACTGTGACATTTAACTCTGTTCTATCTGTAGGAACTATAATCCAACCTTCTTTTTCGGGAAAGTTAGTCTCAACATTCGTAATTATGGGCAGAGCTTCATTTCTTAGCATAACTTCAGTGTCATGGTTTTCAGCAGGATCTTCTGAAGCGCAGGCTGTGAGAAGAAGGAAGAGCAGAGGAATCGGGAAAAATGCTCTATTTGTCATCACTGACATGAACTTTTGGAATTTCCCCATGGTAGATTTAACCTCCTCGTTATATTAAGTAAATCACAGTGTACAACAAATTAATTTGATAATGCCATTTGTATGGAATTAAAGTTACGTGCAAAATGAAAAACAGGACTATTCCTCTAACGGGAATAAGTCCTGTTTCCATTTACAGCTACTAATCTCAATGATGATGATGCGTATGAGCATCCGGTGCGTCACCTTTGACAGTGCATAATACCGAGGTGTCGTGAAGATGTTTTTCAGATTCGACTTGCAAGGTCACATGTTTGATTTCTTTATGCTCCAACAGATGCTCAATCTTCTGAAAAAGCACCTCGGATGCATACACATCCATCGTTCCATCCACGACGATATGAGCGGTCAGTGCATTCAGGTTGCTGGTGATGGACCAGACATGCACGTCGTGCACGCCTTTGACGCCATCGACTTGTTTGATGGTCTGAACAAGGTCATTTACATCCACATTCGCTGGCGTTCCCTCCATCAAGATATGCAAAGATGATTTGGTGACGTAGAACCCACTGCGCAGAACCAGTACAGCAACAATGACACTTGCGAGTGGATCGGCCCAGCCCCAACCGAAGAACATCATAAGCAAAGCAGCAGCAATGGCGCCAACGGATCCCAGCATATCACTTATGACATGGAGGTATGCTCCGCGCATATTCAAGTTTTTCTCCGTATCGCTACCGCGCATCATGATCCATGCCACCAGGATATTAATGAGCAAGCCGATGATACTGATGATCAACATACCGACTGTTGCGACTTCTGGTGGGTTGATGAAGCGACCAATCGCTTCATAGAAAATGTAAAGAGAAATGGCGATTAAGGTGAACCCATTTAACGTGGCTGCCAAAATCTCAAAGCGTCTGTACCCGTATGTTTTGCCTGTATTGACTGCTTTTTCGCCAAAAGTGAACGCCAGCAAGGCGATCCCCAAAGCTATGGAATCAGACAACATATGACCTGCATCGGAGATGAGGGCCAAGCTGTTGGTCATGAATCCGCCAACGGCTTCAACGATCATATAAACGGTAATAATAATGAAGGAAAACAACAGTACTTTCTTGTTATTGGTACTACCATGATTGTGTCCATGGTCGTGATTGTGGTGATGTCCGGACATATGAGATCCTCTCCTTTGGAGCCGTGCTCCGTTATGTAAGTTGATTTCTAATGTGACTAAAAGTGCTCCTCAGCAATGAATAATCATCAACAAATGAATATATGAGCGTTTGTTCATATGTTATGGTTTTATTATAGATACACCTAATAATAGTGTCAACCAGATTCGAGAAAATATAAACATGCCACACGGCTCTCTTACTTGTTCGCTGGCGATTTACGATGCTTTTGTGCTACCATCTGTGAAGGATCAATGTCGCGGAATCTATATTAGTTGAACTTACAGAAAAGGGGCGGACAACCATATGAAGAATCTGCTTCTGGCGGACGACGACGCCAATATTAGAGCACTCCTCCGGCATGTCATGACCAAGGAGGGGTATCGGGTGCATGAAGCTCAGGATGGAGTGGAAGCGGTCAAGGTTATGCAAGCAACACCAATCGATCTGGCGATTCTGGATGTGATGATGCCAGGTATGGATGGACTGGAGTTATGTGATTTCATTCGCCAACATTATGACATCCCGATCATGCTGCTGACAGCACGGGATCAGCTATCCGACAAGCGGGATGGGTACTTGAGAGGCACGGATGAATATGTGACGAAGCCATTTGAACCCGAGGAACTGGTCTACCGGGTCAAGGCATTATTTCGTCGATACCATCGCACGTCCAGTGATATCATTCGCATGAATCGCATCGTCATTGACCGAAACAATGTCGAGGTCTCCGATGGACAATCGATTCTCTTTTTACCAATGAAGGAGTTTGAGCTACTCTCTCAACTTGCTCAGTTTCCGGGGCGCTTATTCTCGCGTGATGAACTGATTCGGTTGGTCTGGGGAGCGGATTATGAAGGCGATGACCGCACCGTGGATGTACATATCAAGCGGCTGCGTGATCGTTTTGCCGATTATGGGGATGATTTTGTCATTCAGACGGTACGGGGGATTGGTTATAAGATTGAGGTGAAAGCGCATTGAGATCACTGTACTTTCGGGTGTTTATGATTACAATCGCGGTGATTCTGGTCAGTGCCATGCTGGGTTTTCTTTTATCGAATGTTTATTATCATGCGAAGTTGAAGTCTTTCAATGACGAGAAGTTAGTTAGCATTGCAACGCAAATGAAGCAATTTGTGGAGCAGGAACCCGCTACGGTAGAGCATTATCTGAACAATGCCGCAGCGCTCGGTTACGAAATTTATGTGACGGATGGAAAAGGGAATGACCAATTCTATGGCCGTGAATTCCGCCAGAAGGATCTGGACAAGCAGGCTGTAGATCAGGTGCTCAGTGGTGAGATATACCACGGCGTTGCCGAGTTTCCTAGCAAACCTTTCATTACCGGTTTCTTCGATAATCAATTGAGCAATACCGTTGGTGTTCATCTACAGATGGGCAATGCAAGTTATGCGTTGTTTATGCGCCCGGATGTTATTTTGCAATTCGGTGAGTTGCGTATCTTTTTTGCGTTGATTGGAGCGTTTACGGTGGGCATTAGTATCCTGCTCTTTATAATCAGTACCCGCTATCTGGTGAATCCGATTGAACGTCTGTCCGAGGCAACCAAACGCATTGCCCAAGGAAACTATAATCTGAAATTGTCCACCACGCGGCGTGATGAGATTGGGCAGCTGGCCCAGCATTTCATGACCATGAGTCGTGAATTGGAGCGAGTGGATCAGGCACGTCAGCAGTTTGTTTCCAACGTATCTCATGAGATTCAATCGCCGCTGACCTCGATTCAGGGTTTTGCCCAACTGGTAGCGGATCGGGATCTGCCTGAACAAGAACGCGAGCACTATGCCTCCATTATTGAAGAGGAGAGCCGCCATCTCTCGTTGCTCAGTAAACAATTGCTGCTGTTGTCCTCTCTGGAACAAGGTCATGAGGATTTGACGAAAGTGAGATTTTCTCTACGAGATCAATTCCGTCAAGCGGTTCAGGTGCTGCAATGGCAGTTGGAAGAAAAAGAACTGCTGCTCCGGATCTCGGTACCCGAATCCATTCAACTCTATGGCAATGAAGTGCTGCTCATGCAAGTATGGATGAATCTGCTGGGTAATGCCGTGAATCATCTTCCACAGGGGAGAAGTATCGAGATTCGTGCAGAAGAGACCAATGCCCAGTGCGTGATCCATATTCGGGATACAGGAGATGGGATTGCGGCAGAGCATTTACCTTTCCTGTTTGATCGCTTCTACCGAGTAGACCGTGCGAGAGAACGTTCTTCCGGCCGAACCGGGCTTGGGCTTGCCATTGTGCAGAAAATTATCCGCATCCATGACGGCACGATTGAGGTCTCCAGTTCGACCGAAGGAACGGTCTTTACCGTGACGCTCCCGCAGATGTAATCTGTTATTCATTTGCCGTTCATTTTCGCCTCCTATACTTGGGTTATCAAGAGGAGGTCAGAGAATATGTACTTGGCTATTAGAGAGATGAGGTTTGCCAAAGGGCGATATGCATTAATTGCTACAATTATGGTGCTTGTATCATTTCTGGTTTTGTTTGTCACAGGTCTGGCACAGGGGCTCGCGTATGATAACGCGGCATCCATCAAAAATATGGCAGCAACCCATTTTGTTCTGGAGCAGGATTCGAATCATCGTTTTACCCGCTCCCAGGTGAATCAGGACCAGCTGGAGCAGACACGCTCCGTTGTGGGGCAAGAGAACGCTGAACCGCTGGGTGTGAAAATGACAACAGTCAGTCCAGCTGGTGACACAAAGAAGATTGATGTAACGCTATTCATGGTGAACCCGGAAGGCTGGCTGGCTCCAACCGTAACGGAAGGCTCTCCAATCATGGATCTAAAAGACGGGCAGGTTGTGGTGGATCAAAAGCTGTCTGAATCTGGCGTGACGATTGGAACGGTACTGGTTGATCAAGCCTCGGGAACGGAGTGGACCGTGGGTGGGTTTGTGGAAAATGAGTCCTTCAGTCACTCACCGGTTGTGTTCATGAACGAGCAGGAATGGCTCGCTATTCAGGAAGGTTCCCGTACTTCCCAAGGAACAGCAGACACCAATGCTCCGGTATACAATGCGATTGCCGTTAAAGATGCAGGCGAGAAGGTAGACAGCCTGAGTACCGCTTTGCCGAATACGGAAGTGATTACGAAGTCCGATGCGGTATCCGCTATTCCTGGGTACAAGGAAGAGCAGGGCTCACTGCTCATGATGATTGCCTTTTTATTTGTCATCTCGGCGTTTGTGCTTGCGGTATTCTTCTACGTCATCACGATTCAGAAAACGAGTCAATTTGGTATTTTGAAAGCGATTGGAACACGAAATTCCTATCTGGCTGGCAGTGTTTCATTGCAAGTATTACTTCTGTCCATCGGCAGTCTGGTGATCAGTGTGCTGCTGGTTCAGCTGTTTGAATCGATCTTGCCAGCTTCAATGCCGTTTCAATTAGGCTTGTCCACCCTGGCACTAACCTGCGTGTTATTCGTGATGATGTCTATGGCGGGTTCGTTATTCTCGGTGTGGAAGGTTACCAAAATTGATGCGCTTGATGCGATTGGGAGGACAGCAGCATGAGAAACCGACTGGTATTGCAGGGAATTACACAGACTTTTGAAGATGGCGGGGTCAAACGGACGATATTGGATCAGTTGGATCTTAAGGTGGCCGAAGGAGAACTCGTCGCGGTCATGGGGCCTTCTGGCTCGGGGAAAAGTACATTTCTCTCTATCGCAGGTGCACTGCTTGAACCAACAGAGGGAGAGGTTCTGCTGGATGGTGCATCGATTATGGGCAAAAACAAACAGGACATATCCGATGTGCGGCTCCAGCAACTCGGGTTTATTTTTCAAAGTGCCAACCTCATTCCGTATCTGAAAGTGGAAGAACAACTGATGGTGGTCGCCAAGCTTGCCGGAACGGACAAAAACAAGGCAGAGAAGCGAATCGATGAGCTGCTGGATACGGTAGGCTTATCGCATCGACGTAAGGCATATGCCGAGAAGCTTTCCGGCGGGGAACGCCAGAGGGTTGCCATTGCCAGAGCATTGATGAATGATCCGGCCGTCCTGCTCGCGGACGAACCGACAGCCAGTTTGGATGCGGAACGCGGACTGGATATTGTGAGCATGATTGCACGGCTCGTGAAGGAGCAGGGCAAGAGCGCGGTGATGGTTACGCATGATGAGCGGATTTTGCCGCTATGTGATCGGGTTCTCTTTTTGGAAAACGGAAAACTGGTACACCATTAGCACTCAGAATGGATAGTGTAATCATTCTTTAGTTCAATTGAAATAACATGAGAAGGTCCATGGATTCCCGATGGGAAAAGTGGCCTTCTTATTTCTTTTTTGATCTATAATGAGAGATAGAACTTATAATGGAAGATTTATTTTACATAGAGAGGATCGGATAGAAAAATGAAGACTCTGGATCGGGAACAGTTCCCGGCGCTCAGCACATCGATTCATTGGGGAATTGTTAAAGCGGAGTTTAGATTGAATGACATCGTGGATGAAACGCTGGTAAGCAATGTGAGCATTATCCCGTTTGTGGGGGAACGAGTGGTTGTTTTTCAGATCGATAACGGAAAATGGGAGCTGCCCGGAGGAACGTTGGAGGTAGGAGAGAAGTATATGGATGGACTGCAACGTGAAGTGATGGAGGAGCTCGGAGCCAAGTTGGTCACGTATCAAGTGTTTGGACAATTTCATTGCATGTCGAGTGCACCAGAGCCGTATAGACCGCATATTCCTCATCCTCATTTTGTAAGACTTATTGGCTATGGAGAAGTTGAGCTGGTTGGTAAACCATTGAATCCGGCAGATGGGGAACAGGTGATTGCTGTAGAGGTTGTGGAGATTGGTGAAGCGATTAAGAGATTTGAAGAACAGAATAGATATGACATCGCGGAAATGTACCGATTGGCCTATTTGCTCCGAGAAGAAGCAAACGGTGAGTAGATGGAATGGTTTATTCTAAATTTTTACATCCTATGGAGGTTATTTTGAAGGGCTAGCAATTCATAGTGGAGAATAAAACGTGTGGTGACCCCAAAATGGGAGAACCATGATGTCATACACCCAGATTTGTAAGGGAATAATTGATTGGTTACTCAAGTAAGATTTTAACTCCTGAATAAGCGAGGGATCTTGATGGAGCAACTTAATACTAAACTCATAACCAGACTTGCATTACCGGAGGAAGCTTCCATTGTGTTGAACCTATGGCAAGAGTCGGCCCGGTGGCTGAACTCCAAAGAGATCTATCAATGGCGTCCTGAGTATTTCAATTTGGAACAAGTGAAGGAATTCATGACGGATGGATCTGACGTATATCTTGCTGAAATAAATCATGAAATCGTAGGGACGTATACCTTAACGTGGTCAGACCCCCTGATTTGGGAGGAACTCGACAACACCAATTCCGGGTACATGCACCGATTCGCAGTGAATCGAGATTTTAAAGGGCAAAATATAGGGCTACTCCTACTAAAATCAGCAGAAGAGAACATTAGGCATAAAGGCAAAACCTTGATCAGGCTGGATTGCATGGCAGATAACCTGAGACTTAATCAATATTATAAAGACTATGGATTCCAATACATTCGCAGAATGAAACAGGGGAACTGGAGTGCCAGTCTGTATGAAAAACAATGATAGTGACTCTATCGACTTCGTTTAGGCTCGTAAGTGTATAAAAGGGGGACTATTCATGCTTTTATCCTATCATCCAATGAAAATAGCTGATGCAGAAAAAATCGTTACCTGGAAGTATGAAGAGGAATACGCGATGTACAGTTTCTCTGAATCCAATGAAGATATTCAAGAATTAATGAATGGGGAGTACTTTTCAGTCCTGGATGAACTGGAGAGGGGAGTGGGATTTATTTGTTGTGGGGAATCAGCACGTGTACCGGGAGGAACTTCAATCGGACTGTATCAAGAAGAAGGATATCTGGATATAGGCCTTGGATTAGATCCAGATCTGACAGGGCAAAAGATAGGATCGGTATTCCTTAAGCAAAGTTTAGCATTCTTGCAAAACCAATTTAATAGTTCTCATTTTCGACTGGTGGTTGCCACATTCAACGAACGAGCAATTAAAGTGTATGAGCGGACAGGTTTTAAAAGAGATAAGGAGTTTTATAGCAAAGTGAATGGCGAGGACATGTTATTTATCAGTATGAAAATGGAAATGCCCATCTACTCTTTCGAAGAAATAACGGAGCAGGATTTGACTGAAGTCAGAGAAATATATAACTACTATGTCTCCAACACGACTATCTCATTTCATACTGAAGAATTGACTCTGGAAGAAATCAAGGCTTCTGTCATGAACAAAAATCCGCGCTTTAAATCGTTTGTCATTAAAGAAGAGACCGAAATTCAAGGGTATGTGCTAATTACCCAATACAAGAGCAAACAAGCCTACGACTTCTCGGGAGAAGTAACCATTTATTTGAAACCGGATATTGTAGGGAAGGGCATTGGTGGAACGGCACTGCGATTTATAGAGGATGTTGCGCGCGAGCAAGGGTTCTACACCTTAATTGCTACGGTATGCATGGAAAATACACGCAGCAAGTCTCTGTTCGAAAAGCATGGATATGAGCAATGTGCGATGTTTAAAGGCGTGGGATATAAGTTTGATCGCAGACTGGATATTGGTAGTTTCCAAAAGGTGTTGTAACGTATGAATAATATTCAATATAATCTGAAATTCGAAAAACTCGTCGCTGAATTAGAACTTTGTGAGTTGATCAGTACACCCAAGGCAATCTCGGGTGGGCTTTTACATCGCATGTATGCCATTGAAACTACACATGCCAAATATGCTGTGAAAGCACTGAATCCTCAAATTATGAGTAGACCTACAGCTATGCAGAATTATATCCAATCCGAAAAAATAGCAAACGTGGCAGCAAATTTTATCGATGCTCAACCTGCCAAAGTAATAAATAGTTCTTCAATGCAGATATTAGATAATCAATGTTATCTTATATTTGACTGGATCGATGGAAAAAGTTTGGAGCATCATGAAGTAACCGAAACCCATTGTGAGCATATGGGCATGATCCTTGCAGATATTCATAAAATTGATTTTTCACAGCTTCATATTCCTGACCTTCAGTTGGATCATTCCAAAGAAATCGATTGGAATTATTATTTAAACAAAGGGCAGAAAGAAAAATCGGATTGGACGATCTTATTAGCTGATAACATTCAAAAGCTCTATGAGTGGAGTGCTCAGGCGAAAAATGCATCAGTAATACTGGCTTCAAATACAGTTATTAGCCATAGAGATCTTGAACCTAAGAACGTGATGTGGCAGCAGGACAACCCGATCATTATTGATTGGGAATCAGCGGGTTATATTAATCCGATGCATGATCTGGTGGAAACAGCTATGTATTGGTCAGTAGATCACGCCGGAAACGTGGACAAAGGAAGGTTCTTGGCTTTTATAAATGGATATCGGTCTCGAGTAAGGAATTTAAACGCCAATTGGAGAAGAGTTCTCGAAAATGGTTTTGCCGGAAAGTTGAACTGGCTCGAATACAGTCTAAAACGCTCTTTGTGGATTGAATGCACAGACAATGAAGAACAACAAATGGGAACATCACAAGTTATATGGACTTTAGAAGCTTTAAAACAATACGAGGATATGATCTCAGATGTTGAGAACTGGTTGAGTAGCTAAATCCCAGATGCGAGATAATTGTTATCCCATAAAACGGAAAGGTGTAAGCTACATGGCAAACACTAAAGGAACATTAAGGACATGTGAACAAGGGCATTCCTATTACAAAAGTAGCGATTGTCCGACCTGTCCGGTCTGTGAGAAGGAACGGAATCCGAAAGAAGGATTTCTTGCATTGCTGTCTGCACCCGCCAGACGCGCGTTAGAGAATCAGGGAATTACGACATTGCAACTACTCTCGCAATACACAGAAAAAGAGATTTTGAAGCTGCACGGGATTGGGCCTTCTGCAATGCCCAAACTTCGACAAGCGCTCGAAGATGAGGGATTAACTTTTAAAGAGTAGCCCTCTTTTGTTGGCTAGTGGATTGAATTGGTTAAATTGGGTAGCTTATCGCTTCCTTTGGCGGTAGAACTTGAGGATGGAAGTTCGTTAAAAGGGATAGGTAGGTCGGTACTCACCTGTGCCATATGGATTCCTTATTTTATAAAATCAGTTCGAGTTCACAATACGTTTGTCAGATAAAAACATAAGCCCCGACCTAAAATGGAAGCTCTCATGGTCGGGGTTTGTTATAAATCCGTCATATCGGTTACATACATAAAACAATTACGCTACAATGGAATGAAATGGAAGTCTAAGGGGGGCCGATATGAGTAATAAACCAAGTGATTTGTTGCGTGGGTTGAAGTCCTTGTCTGGACCTTTTCCGGCTTGGAATACCGAGCTTTTACCGAATCGACCAGGGGATCTTTTTCTGGAATGGCTGAGACTGGCCATTGATTATGAGGTAAAAGAACCCCATGCGATGACGATTTCGACAGTGGACTCGAATGGATTTCCAGATGCACGAGTATTGATATTGAAAGACATAGTTGACGAAGCTTTTTATTTTGCATCTGGCTCGGAGAGTCGAAAAGGACAGCAACTGGAGAGCAATCCGCATGTGGCACTGACCTTTTACTGGCCTGCATTGGGCAGGCAGATCCGCATAAGGGGAGAAGCCGTGGATATGGGCGAGGAAGCAAGTGCGGCGGATTTTCGGAAAAGATCGGCAGTGGCACGCGCAGTTGCAATGACTGGACGACAGAGTCAGGAGCTGGAGAACGAGGAGGAATTGGAAAACGCCATTGCTGCTCAGAAGGAACGGATAAGCCGAGATCCTGATGCTGTTACACCGAATTGGAGACTGTACGCCGTGAATGCAAAGGAAGTTGAGTTTTGGCAGGGAGACTCGGAACGAAAGCATGTGCGAATTCAATATATTCTGCATCAAGGGCAATGGAAGCACCAGAGGTTATGGCCGTGATTTTATTATAAAGGGGGAATATGTGTGAGTCGTAGAACTACAGGGACACTTCTGCTGGTCATAGCGGCCCTACTGTACAGTGTTCGATATTTGAGTGCTGCCATTTTTGGTTCTGGAGTAACTTCGTGGGATTCGGACTTGTTTCAAGGCATGCTAAATTATATTGGAACTGCTCCGCGAAATTGGAGTATAGCTGCTTTAATCCTGGGTTTGTTCTATTTAGTATGGGCCGAATATGAAGCAACCAGCTCCAAAACCAAAGAAAGTCTCAAGCGTTTTGTGAGTTATGAAACTGTAGATCAAGAAGCGGAAAGCCAGAACAAAACAGATTAACTGGATAGTGTGATTCCTTTTAAGCAACGGTCATTATACTAGTTTGAATAAGCTGGGAGCATTGGGAATAGAGGATAAACAAACGAAGAAGTTATTTGGCAGCTGTAATTGCAGACTATGAATTTGCATATAATCCTGAGTTTAGAAGGACTGAAACTCAATAAAATGGCTGAGGGCTACTCTGATACTCTGTTCTTCACATCCCAACGTACATAATGTCATATCGGGCATCTACCGAGATCCGCTATAATCTCCAAGTTGAAATAACATGGATTAAGGAATCGGAGGTACATCGAATTGACAGCGAAAAACAGATATAAATCACTTGAACTTGAAACACCCGGCGTATATGAACTGGAAGGACTGGAGGTGGGCGTGACCTCCAATTGCAATTACAAATGCGACTATTGCTGCGCCTACAATCGGGACGATGGGCAGTGCATAAGTGGTCAGGAAGTGATACGAATTATTCGTGAGCTTCCGCGGCTCAAGCGGGTGCGTTTGTCCGGGGGAGAGGTGACTCTGAAATATCAGGATTGTCTGGACATTGTGACGTATTGTGGGGAACATGGCATCGACACGCAATTAAATACCAATGCCAGCCTGCTGACAGAAGAACGAATTCATGCTTTGCGTGATTCCGGCTTGTCCAATATTCATATTTCGTTCAACTATACAGATCGGGATGCATATGCGGCCTATTACCGTGTTCATCCGCGCATGTATGAGCGATTGGAGCACAACATTCGTCTTTGTACTGAAGCGGGGCTGGAGACTGTGCTAGAAACGCTGCTATTTGAAGGCACCCAAGCGAACATGCAGGCTATTAGCGATAAAGTCTATGAACTGGGTGTGCGCATCCATGAGATTCAGAACAGCATCGTGATGCCACACAGTAAATGGAGCAAGATTGCCTCCAAGGAGTCCCTCATCCAGTCCGTAAATGATCTGATCAAGCACAAGAAAGAAGATACGACATTATATTTTACCTGTATGGATCGTTTCGCGGAGCAATTGGGGTTACGAGAACAACCGGGTGTGTATTTCTCCAATTGTGTGGATGGGAAGAAGCAGCTGCATTTACACGGCAATGGGGATATTCTCATCTGTGAGTTATGCCATCCGGTCGTGATCGGTAATATCTATCAGGGAACATCCTTGAAGGATATTTATACCAAACAGCCTCAAGCATTGATGGATTATCTAGAAAAGAAGCCCTGCCCTGCATACGATGCTCTTTTTGCAGGCGAATAACAACGTTTATGGAGGGCAGTTCAGCGTTGAACCTGCGTCTGTTGGATCTATACATATGTGGATTAAGATTCATTCATCATCATTTCAATGGAAGATTGCCTGATCTCCTCAATGGAGACAGGGTGATCTTCTTTTTTTTGCGTTCCGAATGTTTCAGATTCATTTAAGCTATCCGGCCTATTATGAGCCTTAAGAAACTTAGATGAAGAGGTGAACTTCACATATGACGATGCACAGAGAACCCAACCAGCGCACTAACAAGAACAACAAACCCAACACGAAACCCAAGTCCAGACGGAAATGGATGATCATTACGCTTGTCATCATTCTGGGGCTAGGCACAGTGATATACAGTTTGGCGAACCGGTATTTAATTCGGCATGTGGAAGTGGTTGTGGCAGACGATAATACATCAGCAGCCAGCACCTCCAGCGATACTTCAACCCCGGCGACTGAAGTGAATGCAACGTCAGATGACTGGAACTATTCCAGCGATGATATGCAGGTCAAGATCGACAAGGTGCAGACGGGCTCTGGCTCAGATCAGATCACGTATTACGTCGCAGATGTACAGCTGACAGATGCGAGCAGCCTGCGCTCGGCTCTGGCAGATAACAGCTTTGGTACGAATATTACCGAAAACACTTCAGAGATAGCAGCGGCCAACAATGCCATCTTTGCAATCAATGGTGACTACTACGGCTTCCGTGATGACGGCGTGATTATCCGCAATGGTACGGTATATCGGGATGATCCGGTGCGTGATGCGATGGCATTGTTCAGTGATGGCACGATGAAGACATATAACGAGACAGAAGAATCCTCATCGGAATTGCTGGCGGAAGGTGCGACCAATACGCTATCTTTTGGACCGATTCTGATTCAGGACGGTGAGATTGTAAGTGACTTCAGCAGTGTAAAAATCGATAACAACTTTGGTAACCGGTCGATTCAGGATGCCAATCCGAGAACAGCCATCGGCATGATCGCCCCGAATCATTATGTATTCGTTGTAGTGGACGGCCGGCAGGATGACAGCCGTGGCATGACGCTGGCAGAGCTTGCCGATGTCATGAAAGGTCTTGGAGCAACGGAAGCCTACAATCTGGACGGTGGCGGTTCATCCACAATGTATTTCATGGGCCGGGTTGTTAATAATCCGTTGGGGAGAAACCAGGAACGTGGCGTAAGTGACATCCTTTATCTGAAAGAGGGACAATGATCATGACTATATTAATTCCATCATACGAACCGGATGTTCGTTTATTGAATCTCGTGTTACAGTTGCAGACGTTTCAGTTAGGACACATTGTCATTGTAGATGATGGCAGCGGACCAGGTTACAGGGGGATCTTCGAGACGGCAGAAGCTTATGGGTGTACGGTCCTGACACATACGGTTAATCTGGGCAAGGGACGTGCACTCAAGACAGGATTCCAACATATCAAGGAACATGGCCCACAGGGCGGTATCGTATGCGCAGACAGTGACGGACAGCATCTGCCGCATGATATCAAACGCATCTTTGATGTGCTATTGGAGCAGACTGCGCCGGGTATCGTTCTGGGGAGTCGTCGGTTCAGTGGAACCATTCCAGCGCGCAGCCGTTTCGGCAACACGGTCACACGAGGCGTCTTTTCTCTCACGACAGGTACGAAAGTATATGATACGCAGACAGGCCTGCGTGGGTTTCCGTACTCGATGCTGGACTGGCTGTGCCAGATACCGGGGGAACGCTTTGAATACGAAATGAACATGCTGCTAACAGCGCATAAAGAAGGGTATGAGATCACGGAGGAGTTTATTGATACGGTCTATCTGGATCATAACAAATCTTCTCATTTTCGCCCATTGGTAGATTCATTCCGTATTTATATGCCGATTCTGATGTTCAGTACGTCTTCGGTGTTATCGGCCTTGATCGATTTTGGATTACTGTTCGTGATCCAGTATTTCACGCATAATCTGTTCCTATCGGTCGTTACAGCGAGACTTTGCAGCTCCATCTTCAACTATACGATCAATCGGAAATATGTATTTTCAGCCGGGAAAACGTCCAGAGTCCGTCAGTCTTTACCGAAATACTTCTCACTTGTCATTCTGGTGCTGTTATTAAATTACGGATTGTTGTACTTCTACAATGAAAAATTGATTATCCCGCTGATTGCAGCCAAGCTGTTAACAGAAGTATCGATCTTTGTGTTCAGCTATTGGGCGCAGCGCAGATTTGTATATTAACTTTGTATATTAAAACTCATAGACCAAAAGAAGACACGGCCACTCAAAAGAATATCATGCGCTTCTTGGTAATAAAAAAGGTCGAGAACAGGGTAAAGCATACCCCTGTTCTCGACCTTTTAAACTCAAAGGAGGACGAGCGTTACATCAGTTTCTTAATCTCATCCTTCAGAATTTCGGACTGGGTGCCGAAGATGACCTGCACAGCTCCGCCACCAAGCCTCATGATGCCGGAAGCGCCAAGCTGTTTGAGCGCCTGGTCGTTGACGGCTTTGTCGTCTTTAACAACAAGACGGAGGCGAGTGATGCAAGCATCGATACTCTCGATATTATCTGTTCCACCGATCTCGGCGAGCACTTTGCCAGCCTTGGTGTCGCCAGACGCCGCTGCCACGGCGGAAGCATCAGTGGGGCCATCGGCATCATAAGCGTCATCCTCGCGCCCCGGCGTTTTCAGGTTGAACTTGAGAATCATGAACCGGAACAGGAAATAATAGACGACCGCAAATGCGAGTCCGACTGGAATCATGAGCAGCGGATTGGTCGATAGCTTCATGTTCACGAGGTAATCAATCAGACCTGCCGAGAAGGCGAAGCCAAGCTTAACATTCAGCAGATACATGATCAGGGCCGCTGCACCGGTAAGAATAGCGTGCATCACATACAGCAGAGGCGCTGCGAACATGAAGGAGAACTCGAGCGGTTCGGTAATACCCGTTAAGAACGAAGCCACCGCTGCGCCGATAAAGATCGAAGCGACCATTTTGCGCTTTTCAGGCCTGGCTGTATGAATCAAGGCAAGCGCCGCCGCCGGAAGAGCGAACATCATAATCGGGAAGAATCCAGACATGAACATGCCTGCCGTAGGGTCTCCGTTGAAGAAGCGGGTTAGGTCCCCGTGCACGACTTCCCCGGCTGCATTGGTATAATCCCCGATCTGGAACCAGGCGATGGAGTTGAGGACATGATGCAGACCGAGCGGGATGAGCAAGCGGTTGGCGATCATGAACACCATGGAGCCAAAGCCGCCAAAGCCTACAATCCAGGCGCCGAAAGCGCCGATGGCATCCTGAATCGGGCTCCAGATCATGCCGATCAGGATGGCCAACACCAGCATGGAGCCGGCGGTGACCATCGGCACAAAGCGTTTGCCGGAGAAGAAGCCGAGCCAGTCAGGAAGCTTGATATTGTGGTATTTATTATACATATAGGCTGCAAGCAGTCCGGCAAATATCCCACCCAATACGCCCATATCCAGCTTGACATCGTCAGGAATATAGCCGAATACACCTGGAACGGCTCCCAGAATACGCGTCAGCACCATATAAGCGATCAGGGCGGAAAGAGCGGCGACCGCATCCCCCGCCAGTCCGATTGCCACCCCGATGGCGAAGATGAGCGCAAGGTTGCCGAAGATCGCCCCCGCTCCCTCATTCATGAATGGAACGACATACTGATTGAGAAATCCCCCTATCACGGGTCCAAGCGGAATGTCCTTTTCATAATTAAGAAGACCCAAGCCTTGAAGAATACCTGCTGCAGGCAGGGTTGCTACAGGAAGCATCAGGGATTTCCCTAGCTTTTGCAATGCTTTCAGCATATTGTTCTTCCTTTCTTTTTTAGATTCATGTTATTTGGGCAAGCTGACTTTCATGATAGTTCCCAAGCCCGCTTCTACGTTGCCATACGTCGGGTGTGACTCCCACGGCTGTTCTGCCGCATTCGCAACGATGACAGGGGTGATGACCGGATAACCAGCCGAAGCGATAGCATTCAGGTCAAATTCGATCAGGGTCTGACCGACAGCGACCTGGTCCCCGGTCTGCACTTGGGGTGTGAAGCCCTGTCCTTTCAGACTGACAGTATTCATACCGATATGCAGCAGCAGCTGTAGCCCAGAAGCATGCTCAATCATTACGGCATGATGCGATTTAATCAGGTGCACCACAGTGCCGTCGATTGGTGCGACCAGCCTGCCCTCCTGGGGAATCACTGCAACTCCTGGACCCATTAGTCCTTGCGCGAACGCTTCGTCAGGCACTTCTTCCAAACTGACGCAGGTTCCGGTGAGTGGGGAGACGACGGATATTGTCTCAGATGTTTTGGCAGATTTATTGTTTTTCCATTTCCAGATCATTGTGTGTTATCCTCTCTGTTGTTGGTTTTGGCTTGGGTTTGAAAAAGCCGGTATAAATGCATGGCGAGAAAAGCCGTTTCTTCCTCGGGCACCTCTGTACCCAAATCCTCGGCCATTACAGCACTTAGCTTTCTGGCCAGCTGGTATTCGGATGGATACCCATTTTTCACATATTGTGCGAAGGTGGGGGCCGTCATCGGCTCCTGATACAGGCGTTCCATGGAAAAGCGCAGGTGTATCAGGAGTCTTGCCTGGCTAAGGCTGCCCTGCCCAAAGCGAACTCCACTCTGCTCTTCAATAATGGACTGAAGCTTGCTGATTACATTGGATACCTTAACCAACTGTCCGACAGGGACGTGATTTACGGAGGAGTACACATGGTATGTCAGGAACCCCGCCTCATCCTCCGGAACCTCTACGGCGAAGGCCTTTCCGATCATGGCCGCCGCTTCCGAAGCGATTTTGAATTCTTTCGGAAAACTGAGCTTTGTCTCCGTAAGGAAAGGATTCAGAATCTCCATCCCGTTGCGGAGCCGATATAAGGTGAACTGAATATGACTTGGAAGAGCAAGGTAGATCTTGTCATTCAGCTTGCCAGGAAACTGATCAGCGATGAGACGGATAATCTGATCAGAGATGTCGATGACATTGGGGTCCAAGTCCTTCATCAACTCCTGCGCCTGCCCCCACTCCTCCCGGTCCTCCAGCCGGAACCTTTTCTCAATCCGCGGATCATCGGACTGAATGGTGCTTTCCACTTTGAACGCAAATCCCAACCCTTTGCCGATCAGTACGTACTCCTTGGTATTCTGGTGCGACCGGGCCAGAACAATATTGCTGCCGACGACCCGCTCCACCTGCAGCATCATTCCTTTACTCACGGTTCACCGCCTCCTCGTTTCTAAAGTTAACGCTTCCAGGTCTCCGGAACGCAAAAAGAGCCAAGAAGCGAGTATAGTCTCATGTTCGCTTCTTGGCTCATGCCCTCTGGGGTGGTAACACGCCAATTCATTTTATGTTTTTATGCAGAACGTTCTTCCTACATAATATAGAAGCTGATCTGCCGCCGTCAACCATAATTTTGTCATCCGTCTGTTCGTCGTTTAATATAGGGAATGTGTAAATGAAAAGCTACCTTCGCCATGAAAGACTGATGCGGGGAAGCAACTGCGTCTATTCGGCTTCGATGCTCATGGATTATCTGACGGATTGCGCGATTCTCGGGCACACCCGCTTTCTGCATATGAACGCTTTGCAATCCGATCCAGGCTATCAGATGGTCAAAGAAATCGAGCGATTCCCGGACGAAAGCACGTGACGAACGGCCTCAATCCCCGCTATCAAGGTCGTCCTTCGTACAAGGTGTGGCAGGAACGGGAGAACTCATCCACATTCCGAATTCATGTTAAAAAGATATGGGAGGAATAATTTATGGTTCCACAACGAGTGAGTCTGGTCACCATTGGTGCAATGCATCTGCCTGAGCTGCGTTCGTTCTATCAGAAGCTTGGGTGGAGTGAGACCGCAATCAGTTCAGATCAATACAGTGTTTTTGAAACAACAGGTGTATTGCTATCGTTATATCCCATTCAGGAGCTGGAGAAAGATACGGGGATGATATTCAGTGCATCTGATGGGTTGAAAGGAACGCTGCTGGCCATCAATGTGGATCAGGCGGAAGACGTTGACGATACCATTGTGAATATCCGCGCTGCCGGAGGCAAGGTAATCAGAGAGCCATATGACGCTGCCTGGGGCGGGAGAATCGCTTATTTCCTGGACCCGGAGAATAACTGCTGGGAAGTCACTTGGAATCCAACCGCCGTATTTGATGAAAAAGGAGCCATGATCACATTTTAGGGTGAAATGAGTGTGACCGGATGTTGAATCGTGTTCGCAAAGATTTGCGTTATTATCTTCAGGAACATCAGGATCGGAACAACCTCATCTTGCATTATTTCGCATTTTTATCGGCGTTTGCGGCTTGGATTTTCTTGTTTATTAATTTTAAAGTCATGCTGGTTCTGGCACTTATCCATTACGCCCTTTCCTGGATTGGGCACTTCTATTTCGAAGGCAACAAACCGGCGGCATTCCGATATCCGCATATCGGTTTTTATGCCGGGTTCACCTGGTTTTTTATCAGAACCATTGAGATCATCGCCCGCAAAGAAATCATCCATCCGTGGATCAATAAACAGGACTGAAACCAGCAGGAGTCGAACTTTATAAAATAGGAGTGTGTCTATGTATCTTCGAAGTGTGGAGTTACTGTCTGCTAAAGTCGAGAATCCGGATCAATATCCGTTTCACATACCGTCCATACAGTCTCTGGAGCGATTGGAATTCAACAATAACATTACTTTCTTTGTTGGTGAAAATGGATCGGGTAAGTCCACACTGCTCGAAGGTATCGCTCATCAATGTGGATTTAACACAGCAGGGGGCGGGAAAAATAATGCATTTGAGATTGATGCTGCTGAATCATCATTAGGTGACTATTTGCGTCTATCCTGGTTGCCCAAAATCACGAATGGTTTCTTCATGCGCTCGGAGTCCTTTTATCAATTTGCATCACATGTAGATGAATTGGGGCCGGAGTCGCTCAAGTATTATGGTGGGCGTTCGTTGCATGAACAATCCCACGGGGAGTCTTTTCTCAATCTGTTCGTGAACCGATTCAATTCCAAAGGCATTTATCTGCTCGATGAGCCCGAAGCCGCCTTATCGCCAGCCCGTCAACTCTCCTTGTTGCGCATTCTTCATGATCTATCAGACAATTCCCAATTTATTATCGCGACGCATTCGCCGATTCTATTGGGTTATCCGGGTGCACGCATTTTGAGTTTTGACGATGGTGGTATTCAGGACGTAGAGTATGAAGATACAGAACATTATCAGATCACCCGCAGTTTCCTGGAAAATCGCAACCGGATGCTGAATGAGTTGTTCAAGGACTAATTGTTTTTATTTTGAAAGGAGACAGAGAGCCAAACATGAGTACCAAATTGGTGCTGTTGGACCAACTGGCTGCCTGTCATCATGACAAGAGCTGGTTTATGCCGCTGGATGAGATGTTACGTGATGTAACCGCTGCGCAGGCCTTATGGCTGAATGATGAGGGACAATCGATCTGGAGGTTGGTGAATCATCTGACTTTCTGGAATGAAACTTGGTTGGAGCGGTTTATCAAGGGTGAAGTGGTTATGGACAATAGCATAGATAATGATGAGACGTTCAATATTAACCCATCCCAGGTAAGTGAAGAAGATTGGCAGAAAAGCATTGCACACGTTGGTGCAACATTTAGTCGCTGGATACAGGCTATAGAGGAAAGTGATGATGCAAAATTAGGGATGACCATTGCATCGTACTTCAATGCCCCATGGTGGAATGTCATATCCAATCTGTGTATTCATAATGCGTATCATATTGGGCAGATCATGATGCTGAGAAAGAAAGTAAGAGGAGAGATGATATGAAAATAGGTTTTCTGATCGTGGATATGCAAGAGACTATTGTACGGGATAAGTTAGATCAAAAAGCTATAGACCGCGCTTGTGAATATATAAATCATGTTGCAGACGTGCTTCGTTCGAGCGGCCATGTGGTCGTTCATGTACAAGACGTGGAAGGGATGGAGAATTCAAATTCAGAGGCGTATCGCATTATTTCTGAGGTTGATGTAAATGAGAAGGATCTGACAGTGACGAAGGAGAGCTCCAATGCATTCTGGCAGACAGACTTGGAGCAGATTCTGAAGAGTAACGGTGTTGAGCTGTTGATCATATCGGGATTTGCCGCCGAGGAATGTGTTCTGTTTACTTATAATGGCGCGATGGAGCGAGGATTTAGACCTGTCATGTTGCAAAATGGGATTCTAAGTACTTATCCCGAAGCGGTGATTTCAACCTATAGAGACCGGAACGTGATTTCTTATCCTGTAGTTAATTATCTAATCAAATAAGTGTCAGTCGGTTAATTATAGATATCGTTGATTACTGTATAAATGGAGGTGATGGTTATAAATATGCTTAGCATCGCATTGGTCATGTGGATTGCAGTAGGGTTACTACTTTTCGTTCAGGGGTTGAAGAAAGGATCTCCACTTATGCTGTTTTTCGGTGTGATATCGATCCTGGCTCCCATACTTACGTTCATAGGTTGGCTGACTTTTTTACCTTTTGTTAATTCCGTTGCACTTGCTATTGCATACCTAGGGAAGAAAAGGCAAACGAACAAATATGCTTAAACGGACTCTGTAAAGGGTCTATTTTTTATACATAAGTATTTCTTCAAGACTGGAGACTTCACGATTTAAATCAAACTTTGCCTATATCTGCTGTGGTTGAAACGATATATTGAGAGCAGGACACAGCAAACACACTGTGTATATCGATAAAGTTGCGCGTAAATCACATGATAAGGGAGATATGCAATGATGATGAATATACAGATCACGAGTGTTTTGGCAGAAAAGAAGGAATTATTTCTTAACCTGTACAACTTGTATTTATATGATCTTTCCGAATTCTCGGGTGAGGATTTGCTAGAAGAGGGGAAATTCGATCCAACGAATACCTATCTCTATCTGGAACGGGCGGAATTGCATCCGTTTTTTATTCAATATGATGGAAAGGTAATCGGATTTGTGCTGGTTTGCTCTCCTCCATATGTAGATGATGATGTCGATTATACGGTACAAGAGCTGTTTCTGGTCAAAAAGTATCGTGGGCAAGGATTGGCGGCTCAGGCGGTTGATCTGGTGTTTGCACAATTTCAGGGCAGATTCAAAGTGGAGCAACTGGCTAACAACCAATCAGCTGTTTTATTCTGGAGAAAATACTATGAACATCATCACATTGAATATGTAGAGTCTGAGTATAGCATTGAGATTGAAAACATCGCTGGCAGCCATCGGATTCTGTCTCAAACCTTTGTACGTGCAAGAACGGATTAGATATTCGCATTTACCAATACATGGGTTATGATGAATCCAAAGGATTACTAGAGGGGAAGCGAGCCATTAGAGAGGAGCAGATCAATGACAAGCCGCATTGTGGTTACGGGCGGAGCTATTATCCGTGATCATATGGGTAGAATACTGCTGCAAAAAAGATCAGATTATGGCGATTGGGGATTACCAGGTGGTGGTATGGAGCCCGGTGAGAAACTTGATCATGATCAAACAACCCTTCTATTTAAAGATGAACAGAATGAATTATTAGAGCTTGTTTTTAAAAGTCTAGATGAAATTGATATTTCCACAATCAACAAGGTACAGAAGCCTGTATTGCTAGATTTGATGCGAGGGGAACTCACAATTCTGCGTTAAGCCCTAGAGATTTCAAGGTTTGTGAGTACATTAAAATCCCCCATTTTGATAGAGATAGGAGGATTATTATGCCTTGGCCCATGGTTCATTTTGCAATAGCATTTGAATTATTATCTGATCCAACCCCTGAATTTATAGTGGGCAGTCTTGCGCCTGACTCTATTCATGTGAGAACGAATGAAAGAGCCGAAAAGGCAAAAACTCATCTCATGCCAGAGACAGGACGGTTCGCAACAGACGAAGAGCTCAGGGCATTTTTTAATTCCAACAAGGAACGCGCGCATAATGATCCTAAGTTCATGCAATATTTGTGCGGGTACATTGCTCATGTATATACGGATCGGGTTTGGACTTTCGAGATTTATCCCGCATATGAAGTTCATCCGAATGGACGAAGTATTTATACGCAGGATGTTACGAAGCTGGAATTTATGATTTTGAGAAAAGGGTCTGATGGCCCTGATTTATTGAATAAGCTGGAAGCAGGTAAAGCTTTTGATTTAGGTGGATTGCTGGAGCAAGAGGTGTATCAGTATAGAAAAGAAAAAGTAGACTTTTTGAATAACTTTGAAAATGAGCCCTTAGGTGATTTGAACATTTTATCTATGGAAGCTATAGAAGAGTTTATACAAACAACGGCCCAAAGACTTAGACATTTGTTTACAAAGTGGGAGGTATTCTAAATGGAAAAACGGATTAGCCTGGCCCCATATAATGAGAAGTACAATCAAGACTTGGCTAATTTTTCATTAAGTGATGAACAGGTTCAGTTTACTGCTATGCCTGCGGAAGTGATGGAGGAGGCATTGCAAAATCCGAACAAATATCCCATAGTGATTTTAAATGATGAGACTCCAGTTGGTTTCTTCATACTACATAAAAATTCTGAATACGTAGAGGAAAGATATGCTTCCCGTAAGATACTGGTACGTGCGTTATCCATTACGTTAGAACATCAGGGGAACGGGTATGCACTCACAGCGATGAAGGAACTGCCTACACTGGTTAAGCAGCTTGATCCGAAGGTCAATGAAATTATTTTAGCTGTGAATGAGGGGAATATTGCAGCACAAAAGCTGTATCTAAAAGCAGGTTTTCTGGATATGGGCGAGCGGAAAATGGGCATTCATGGTCTTCAACTGATTTTGCAATACAGAATGGTGTAGGGGATGAATTACGGCAAACAAGACGGCATATTTGATGAAAAGGAGGAGTAATATGGCGAACATACACAAGGGAAGATATTCAGCTGAGATCGAAGGCGAGTTTGTTGTTTTTATTATTGGAATGAGAGTTAATCGCCTCTGGGCCATACATAAGTGGTTACCTGTTTTTAAATCCATGGGCCCGATGATCAAAGAACTGTACATGAACCCAGATACGGGTTTTCTGGGGACGGAATTTTTTATGAGCTGGCGTGGAGTGACTCTGCTGCAATATTGGAGATCTTATGATGAACTGGAGAAATACGCACGCGGTGGCCTACACTTGGAGGCTTGGAAACGATTTAACCAATCCATTGGATCGGATGGAAGCGTGGGGATTTATCATGAAACGTACAAAGCTCAATCCGGTTCATATGAGACCATCTATGCGAATATGCCCAAATTCGGATTGGCTAAAGTGTCTAACCATGTTCCAGCGACAGGCAGGAAAGAAACGTCCAGACGTAGAATGGGTGGAGAGAGTGATCCCGCAGTAGAAACACCAAAGAATCCTTAACATATAATTAGTGAAGTTCGAATGTAAACAATCATCGCAAGTAGAGAGGAGCATGTTATTGAAAGTTAATGTCAAACCAGAAGATTTGGGTTCTGAGCAGCTTAGCTGGCTGTGTGTCCAACCGATGTTGATCTCCGTTCGTGGTAAAGATGTTGCAGCAAAAGTGGAGGTATATCGGCAATTACATGAAGGGCAACAAGCGATATTTTTGTTTTATTCCTATCATAACCATACCAAGAGCCTGGCGGAGTTTTATTGGTTTTCGGCGTACAATATTATTGACATGAAGAGCTGGGATGGAATTAAAAACGGGATGCGCTATTTTAACCAAGATGAAATGGTAACTCTCCTGGACGACATCGAGCGTTTGATTACGGATAAAAATAAAGTTGGAGACACGTGGCGTGAGGTCCTGCCCACGGATTTGGAGAAAGACCCGATCCTGCTGCAAAGAACGGAAGAACTATACGTTAAATATCGAGCCGCGGCTCAGGAAGCTATTTTACACATGAATGAAATCATTCGTCAAAATCAGGAGATGTATCTGGAGATTATGGAAATCAACGCCTAAAGTAATTTGAAAAAATAAGGAGTGATCATTTCATGAAATCTCCGGGTGGATCTATTTTTCCTTATTATTATAAAGGTGGAGAAATCCATTGTCTGAAGTATGGAAGCAAGCATAAAGACCAAGATAAGCTTTTCGATGTGATGAGACAAGAAGAGGCTTTCATCTTAGGGATTAATAAAAAGCTCAAGGTTTGGGTGGATATGTATGAGACGAAGATTACCAAAGAAGTCTTGGATCAGTTAATTTGCAATATGAATAATCTCAAAGATCATGTGGATAAGCTCTCATTTGTAGGATTATCAGGGATGGATCGTTGGAAATTGAAAAGAAGATTGAAGAGCCTTGGGATGGGGCAATCTGTATCATTTTATGCTGATCCTGAAGAGGCAAAGACATGGCTGATAACGGATCGATAATCTGATCTTTAGTAACAGGTTTGGATGAAGGACAGTAGGAGAGCTACTCTTCATGGAGTAGTTCTTTTTTTCATGATTTTGAAGGCGAAATAAACAGTATTATGAACAACCTTAGTCACACTTTGACGAGCAGTTGCTTAACAGGTCATAAGCAGAGCAACCAACGAGTTAAAATGGAACTTTGAAAGGAGTCATACAATGGCAAGTACGCATGATAACAAAGCAGCTAATTATAGAGCAAATGGGATAAGTAAATTAACCATAGCTATTATTGTTATAGTTATCATAATTGTGATTCTGGCTTTTACCAATCCATCCAGAACCGATTTCTATACATGGCTGGAAAGCGAGCATGGTATACATGTCTCCTACGATGTTAATGAAGGAACGACGTATACACAGATCACGAACGGCCAGGAAAAAAGTCTTAATTTCAGAAGCGGGCATATACAGCATGTGGGAATCTTTACTACGTATAATGAGACTTTTATGAATGCTGAGGGTAATGAGATCAACATTAAAGCCACTGGTGTAATGAACATGTTTTTTAAAAGATAGTTGGTTGCTGTTCAGATGTTGGAAAGGGGTTATACATACCACGCTTCTTTGTATGATGAAAACATGCAGAGCATCGTGGTTTTTGTGTTGAGCAAAATCCGTAAGGAGGGGGAGGATTACGTTATTTGGTTCATTCGCAAATTCCACATTATGGGTTATGATGTACCTACAGAGAAAATTTAACATACATAGGAAGTTTTTTGGGTATTGAGATTATTCCAGTAGGAGGAATAGAATGAAAGCTATTTTCCTTGATTTCTATGGGACAGTTGTTCATGAAGATGATGATATTCTTCCCGTGATTTATAAACAAGTTCAAGCGACAGCGCAGGTGGAGTGTACAACGGATGAGATCGGAGCATATTGGTGGAAGGCTTTTTCAACGTTGTTTTATGCAAGCCATGGCAGCCAGTTTACCACGCAAAGAATGCTGAATGTGCAATCCCTGGCAGAAACACTTCTCCATTTCAAATCGGATCTACAGGCGGAGTCGCTTAATCAGGAACAGTTGGCACATTGGCGTAACCCTGGCATATTTGCTGATTCAATTCCCTTTCTTCATTCTCTTGAAGTTCCGGTATATATCCTTTCCAATATCGATACGGATGACGTAAAAACTGCAATGAAGGTACATAACATTGAAGTGGCCGGAGTGATTACCAGCGAGGATGTTCGTTCTTATAAGCCAAGGTCAGAGATGTTTGATGAAGCGATCAAGAGGTATGGTTTGCAGCGAGATGAGGTGATCCATATAGGCGATTCTCTGGTCAGTGATGTACAAGGAGCGCAAAATGCGGGAATTAAGGCTATCTGGTTGAATCGAAAAGGAAAACTCAAACCGCAACAGATTACACCGGATTATGAGTGCAAGAATCTTGGCGAAGTTGTGCATATGTTGGAGGTTTGGATATGAAAAAGTTAACCGCGTTGTCGTTATTATTTCTGTTCTTAATCGCCTGTCAGGATAAAACAACCCATGAAGCTGCACAGAAACCAACGATTCCAGTGACGGAAAGCGTTACTGATGAAGCAATCGAGCAGAAGGACGATGAAGCAGAAGCACCCAAAAAAGACAAAGGCATCCCTCCTGTTTACCTTGATGAAACGAAGTACACAGGTGATGAACTGGAAATCGTCAAACTGATGAACGATCGCATGCGTTATATGTGGGAAGAGGATGAGAAGGGCTATATGAGCCTTTTTGATCCACAATCGCCAGTCTCGGGCATGCCAGTCTCAGGATTTTCAGGTTTTAAAGTTCGCAAGATCATCTCTATGAGTGATATCAACATTCGAGAGCAAAAGAAGCTTTATGAAGCACTTGTGATGGTTACTGAATTAAGAGAGAACGAGGAGGAGGCCAGCTCTAGCATGGTGTTTAGGAAAAAGAAAGCGGATGGCGATGCTGCGAAGTGGATCTTTGCAGACATCGATTAACAACAACTGAAGGAAATGAAGTCAAGGGTGATGAAATCATGACAAAACAATTGATACTTATTGAGGGATTACCGGGTTCAGGAAAGTCGACGATTGCCAAGATGGTTTCCGAGATTCTGACTGAGCAAGGCAAAAAGGCGCAACTCATCCAGGAAGGGAATCTGGATCACCCTGCTGATTATGATGGTGTGGCCTTTTATTCTGCGGAAGAGTTCAGGTCTTTGGTGGATGCTCACGAGACGTGTAAACATATATTGGAGAGCAGAGCTGCAGTCTATCAGGATGGTTTCCTGATTCCTTATCGCAAAATGAAAAAGGAATTTGGAGTGGATTTTCCTGATCATGTGGTGCAGGAGATATTCAGCAAAGATATTTATGAACTGCCTTTTGAACAAAATGTGAAGCTGATCACCGAAAAATGGAGGAGTTTTACCGAAAGCGTGATAAGTGCGGATGATGATTCCATCACCATATTCGAATGTTGTTTCATTCAAAATCCACTGACCATAGGTATGGTGAAAACCAATCAATCCAGAGAAGAAAACGTGCAATATGTTCTGGAATTGGAGCGCATCGTTCAACCATTGAATCCGCTCCTAATCTATATTCATCAGGAGGATCTTGCACATACCTTTAACAAGGCGATCCATGAAAGACCCAAGGAATGGTCAGCTGGATTCGTACAATATTACACAAATCAAGGATGGGGACTCGCGAAAGGATATCATGGTGTTGAAGGCACGGTGAAAGTTCTTCAGGCAAGAAAAGAGTTGGAGACCGAGATTTATCAGTTATTGAAGATGGACAAGCACTGGCTGGACAATTCAGAATATAGCCGCGCTGCTTGCCAGGAGGAACTGGAGAAGATCCTGAAAATTTCACTTTGAGATACAAAGTACAAGTACGAGATTTCTTCGTGCGGTAATACATTACATAATGGAGGTTTATTTTCATGTTATTTCTCGAGGCAACGAAATAGGAGGAGCTTATGGATCTCACATTTATTCGTCATGGCCACGCTGAACATTTGCTTCATTATCCTCATCAGCTAAACCAGTTGCATCCGGGACTTACTGAACAAGGAAAGAGGCAGGCAACTGAATTGCGAAAGCAGATTAAAATTTTACCGGAAGACCTCGTTTTGGTGAGTCCTACGAAACGAACGATAGAAACGGCATTCCTCTTAACCTCAAGCGATAAACTGACAGTCTGTCCTCTCGTTGGCCCTAGAATGTTTCCACAAAATCCGGAGTTCCCCGTTCTGCGCTGTGATCATATCTATTCGAAAGATGAATTAAATGCTCAGTATGCGGGGCTCCGAATTATTGATTTTGGACTTGATTGCTGGTTGGATGGGATTAATCGAATGGAAGAACGTCTATTTGAGGCTTATGCTGGACAACTAATTCAATGGTGCAGAGAGCAGAGCGGGAGTACTTTTATCATTTCACATGATGGTACGATAACAAGTTATATAGCTTTCCTTGGAGAACAGGGATTAACCCGAAGTGATTTTCTCGGTGAGGCGGGTCATTACACGATTAGAAATCTGTAATACAAAAATAGAAGGTAGGGATTCCATGAAATCCATTGTATTAAGTAATCTGGAAATTAAGAAAGGGAGAAATTCAGATGACCAAGTTGGTCTTGTTAAGTGATTTATATTTTGAATCTAACCAAGAGTTAAATCAGAGAATATTGAGCTTGTTCAACTCTGACCAGCCTTCCATTGGTTATGTGCCTTCGTGTTCCGACCCGGGACGGAAATATTTTGAGCATACTGTGCGTTACTATAATCAACTGGGAATCAAATCAATTGATTATTATGATCTAGACCAAGAATACGAGGAAAACAGATTTAATACCATATTTGAAAACGACGCAATTCATTTATCTGGAGGGAATACGTTTTATTTTCTAAGTTTATTGCAGAAGAGAAATGCAATGGGATTGTTGCGTTCCTATGTGAACAAGGGCGGCATTCTGATTGGAGTTAGCGCGGGTAGTATTCTAACTACACCAACGATTGAAATGGCCGGATATGGTAAACATGCAGACGAGAACCATGTTGGATTAATGGACAAGCAGGCTCTGGCGCTCGTTGATTTTGAATTTTCACCACATTGGGATGGAACGGAAGAAGCTCTGGAATCATTACGAGATTACGCGCGTGCCAACTCTACAACAATCTATGCTTGCAAAGATGGTAGCGGGATTATTATCAATGGTGAAGTGGTAGAGTCATATGGCGATGCATATCGTATAAACTGAAAATAAGGTGGGTCTACAATGAGTGAAATCACTGTATTCATTATGATGCTTTTTCGACGGTTCCTGGTAAAGGAAATCCGGCTGGAGTCGTCTTTCATGCCGATTCGCTCAGTGAAGAAGCGATGCAGCAGATTGCGTATAAAGTTGGCTTTAATGAAACGGTCTTCGTGATGAGTTCAGTAGTGGCAGATGTTAGATTACGATATTTCACACCGGGTCATGAGATTAATCTGTGTGGCCATGCAACAATGGCATCCATGTATGGGTTAAAGACTAGAGGGCTACTGGAGGATAAGCAGTCGATCACCATTGAGACTAATGTAGGCATATTGCTGATTCAGTTCCAGCAGGATGGCGATACGATCAACATTGAGATGAAGCAGGATCAACCCCGTTTTATGCCATTCCAAGGTGACATAGAGAAGCTGGCAAATTCCATAAATCTAACCATGGATGATCTTGATCTATCCACACCCATCGTCTATGGAACTACGGGTACTTGGACGTTATTGATACCGATTCGTAAACTGACTTCTTTCCAACAAATGAAACCGGATTCTTCTCTATTCCCTGAGATATTAGTTGAAAATCCGAAAGCTTCTTTGCATCCCTTTACTCTGGAAACCCGCGATTCAGATGCTCTAATGCATGCCAGACATTTTTCCTCGCCTTTTTCGGGTACTACGGAGGATTCGATTACGGGAACAGCATCCGGTGTGATGGGTGCCTATTATTTGGAGTATATGAATTCTGAGATGGATCAGGCTCATTTTGTAGTGGAGCAAGGACACGAGATTGGCAGAGATGGGAAAGTTCATGTTAGCGTGGTGAGGGATGGACAGGACATAGATGTAAGAATACGAGGAACGGCTGTTTTTGTAGAGGAAATGAAAGTGGAATTGGAATTCGATAGTAACAATGTAAATGAAGGAGGGGATTAGGTGGATGAACAGGCGGTATTACATAGAGTTACTCATTTGTTAAAAGAAGAATGTTCGGATTCTTTGGTAGGAATTTATTTGCACGGGTCCATGGCTATGGGGTGCTTCCTTCCTAATCAAAGCGATATCGATATACTAGTGGTATGCCGGGAGCAGCTGTCTGCTGATACCTATCGAAGGATTGCGAAGAGATTGATGCAGACCGAAGATGAAATGCACATTGTCACAGGATTTGAACTTAGTATTGTTTTGGAGTCTACGGTTGCTAAACTGACGTTTCCGACTCCATTTGAGTTTCATTACTCGGGGTATCACCGGGAAAAGTATAGAAATGATGATCAATATCTTTGCGGTGGATACGAAGATCCGGATCTGGTAGCACATCTGGCCGTTATTGTTGACCGTGGAATTGTGCTTGTCGGCAAACCGATTAAGGAGTTATTCCAGCCCGTAAAACGTGAATATATGTTGGCCTCGATCACATCTGATGTCGGTTCAGCTCTGGAAGAAATAACGGAGAATCCTGTCTACTATGTTTTGAATCTAGCACGGGTTCTATTGTATGTGAAAGATTCGGTTATATACTCCAAGCGAGAAGCAGGCGAGTGGGCACTCATTCATATTTTACCGAAGTACAAAGAAGTCATCTCACAATGTCTAGCAAAATATAACGGAGAGCTGGAAAGCGTGAATCTAAGTGATGATTTACTTCTGGATTATGCGAAGTACATGTTGGATGAAATAAAAAGGAGACATCATGATGATTATAACGACAGAGGATCTGGAACTGATTGAAGCAGCAAAGAACGTAATTTCGCGTTTGTATCAGAAGGGCAAGCATCACGTTGGGGCAGCCGTACGAACTCGATCTGGAAAAATATTTACGGCGGTACATCTGGAAGCCTATATCGGTCGTGTCTCGGTATGCGCGGAAGCGATTGCTATAGGTAAAGCCATTTCGGAAGGGGAACATGAATTCGAAACGATCGTGGCCGTAAGACATCCCGAAGTTGATTCCGATGATCCAACGAACGGAGTGGAACTCCAGTTAGACGTGGTATCTCCTTGTGGTATTTGCAGAGAACTGATTAGTGATTATGGGAAGGACACACAGGTCATCTTGCAGGGAGAAGAGGGTTATTCTAAAACAACGATTGGGCAGCTATTACCACAAAAATATACAAGAACATAATAAGGAAGGTAGAGTGTGATGTTTGAGATTGTTGATATTCGGCAAAAGCCGGACAGGCTGCAGGCAGCTGTACACTATTTTTGGAAGCAGTGGGGCTCGGAATCAAGTTATCATTTTTACCGGGATTGCATTGAGCGTTCCGTGGAAACCGAGAGTGATGTACCCCGATTTTATGTACTGTTGGATGGAGACAGGATTGTTGGAGGATATGCTCTGTTACGAAGTGATTTGAATAGTCGGCAGGATCTGTTCCCGTGGTTTGCGTGCCTTCATGTTGATCCAGAATACCGGGGCAAGAACCTTGGTGGGCAACTACAGAATCATGCGATTAATGAGGTGAAGACGAAGGGCTACGACAAGCTGTATTTATGTACGGATTTGACGGACTATTATGAAAAAAATAACTGGGCGTATATCGGTAAAGGATATTTGCTCGAAGATGAAGAGACTCGGATCTATGAACATCAAATTTGATGAAGTTCTTCAACATTATTTCTGTGAAGCGAAGTATGTCTTGAAAGCCGTCCCATTTGGACTGACCAATACAACCCAAGTCCTTGAAATGAATGGGCAGAAGTATATCGTTCGAATCTATAATAAGTACATGAAAACGATCGATAGTATTGAGCTCGAAACTCAGGTGACGACATTTCTTGATGGCAGACATTTATCGTTTCAGGTACCTGTCTTTCTTCATACCTTATCTGGAGAGAATTTCGTCGTTTTAAACGATGGGTCTCTTGCAGCTATTACTAATTTTATAGAGGGCTCTATACCTCCTTTGTCTGATCTGAAAAAAGCTAAACATTTTGGTAGATTGGTGGGAACGTTCTCTTCTGAGATGAGTAAGCTTCAAACCAAAAAAGACGGCTATCATGGGATATCATTTAGCAAAATATATGATATTCATCCTTTAGCTAATCGTCAGTCAATTAAGACTTTTTTTGAAAATACACCTCTTGAATTATCAGATGAAATGTACTCTTTTTACAAAAGGATGATTACTGATGTGGAGACATCCAACCTTTCTTTGGAAGTGCTGCCGAGTCAACTCGTTCATCATGATTTGTTGATATATAATTTGCTCTCTCGTGACGATGAGATCATAGGCGTACTGGATTTTGATTTTATGGGGATGGATGTTGCGTTCATGGAATTGGCGATTAGCTTCAATCATATGATTCAGGAATCCGAAGGTGCATTGGATATGATTGAGGCTTTTCTTCAAGGGTATTCAACTGAACGTAAACACTCCACTCTGGAAATCAATTACTTACCGTTACTTACCCAAATCTATTTTATAGCGGTGCTTCATTTTTATATTGGTCAGCATTATGCGGGAGTGACGATTGAGCAAAACTTTAACTTTATGCTTAATCAATTTGAGCGGAATATAAACTGGCTACATAAGCATGATTTAAAAATTCAAGAATTGTTTCATAGATACTTGGTCTGATTCAATAACGATTACTATGAGTCAGAGAAACATATGCTCTAGCAGATCACCCGATGTACAGACGAATGCCAAAAGAGCTTTGTCCAGAATGCGAAAATACAGATCAAGTAACCGAACGGAGTGATAGTCATCGAACAAACCATTCGTTTAGCCCAAGCGATTGCCGAGAGAGTCATTCGAAAAGCAGGAGAGGTTGCCAAAGAGCATTTTGATCAGATCACCTGTGCAGAGGAGAAGGGCATCTTTGGCGACGTAGTTACGGAAGTAGATCATGAAGCAGAGTCGATAATATGTGATGAAATTAGCATAAGTTTTCCCGATCATGAGATCCATAGTGAAGAGCGGGGGCATAACGGACAGAAGAGTGACTGGCTGTGGATGATTGATCCGTTAGACGGAACAAACAACTTTGCCATTAGTCTACCGATATTTTCCGTTTCCATTACATTAATGTATCGTTCAGAACCCGTTCTTGGGGTTATTTATGAACCTCTGGTGGATCGTTTGTTTGTGGCATCACTTGGGAATGGAGCAAGTTGTAATCTGAACCCCATGAAAGTTCAAAAGAAAGAGCATATTCATAAAGGGACCATTGGCTGGATTCAGGGACATCAGGTGCAAAATGAGGAGAAGGCTGTACGGCTACGTCAACATCTGGATGTTCGTTTCAAACGAATGATGCGATTATGGGCTCCAACCATACAGTGGTGCATGTTAGCTAAGGGGGATATTGACGGTATTGTGCTCTACAATTCGGAAGGAGACGATCTGTATTCAGGCATATTAATGGCGAAAGAAGCAGGTGCCATTGTTATGGATTTTGAGGGGATTCCCTTTGAAGGTATGAATTCAGAGCCATTTCTGATTGCCTGTCATCCGGATCATCGTGAGTATTTCCTGAGTGTCGTTCGGGAGGGAATGAATTGATGATTAGCGAGCTTAATAAGTATGAATTCTATAATCCGAAGGAGAATGGTCGTGAACGAATCATTACAGAGTCAGATTCAATTTCTTATTGAGATTGATAAACTGAAAACGATTGAACGAAAAACGAGAATCATCCATGGCGAAAGACTTGAAAATGATGCAGAGCATTCCTGGCATCTGGCGATGATGGCTTTGATTTTGCAGAGTCACTCCAACAAGGAGGTGGATATTCTCAAAGTCATTAAGATGCTTCTCGTTCATGACCTCGTTGAGATTGATGCCGGAGATACATTTGCCTACGATACGGTAGGGCATGCGGATAAATATGACCGAGAGATCAAGGCTGCGCATCGACTATTTGGGATTTTACCGGAGGAACAAGCCGAAGAACTGTTGAACCTATGGCTGGAGTTTGAGGCAAAGGAAACCAACGAAGCGCAGTTTGCCTCGTCGATGGATCGGTTGCAGCCGTTGATCCACAATCATCAGAATGAGGGAGATACGTGGCAGAAATACAGTATTACAAGTGAACAGGTGTTAAATAGAAATCGTGAGATTGAGAACGGTTCCGAAACATTGTGGACGTACGCACAGCAGATTATCCAAAATTCCGTAGACAAAGGAATCTTGACTAAATCCAAGTCTTAGAGCACATTGCTGAACTTATCTGATTGCAGACGGGGGAAAATCTTTATGGGATATATCATGGAGTTGAGAAAGCTGGTGGGTTCACGCCCTCTAATCATGGCTGGTTCATGTGTGTTGGTCTTCAATGAGCAGGGCCATCTGCTGTTGCAAAGACGTACAGATAGTCTGGATTGGGGGACCCTTGGCGGATCTTTGGAACCGGGAGAATCTTTGGAGGAAGCTGCTGCCCGTGAATTATATGAGGAAGCCGGACTGAGAGCGGGTGCATATAAACTCATTACCGTTTTCTCAGGTCAGGACATGTATTACAAGTATCCGCATGGAGATGAAGTGTATAATGTCATGGCTGTCTATGAAGCTACTGAAATTCAGGGCGAACCAACCGTTATGGATGATGAAGGACTGGAACTGCGATATTTTGATCTGAGTATACCAATCCCAGAGATTAACCCGTTCACGGAATATGTGCTGAAAAAAGCGGGATATATTAACTAAGTACTGAAAGGGGATCGTATATGACACAGGATTTTTATTGTGATGAAGTGCTTAGCGGTAATACCAAAGTAAATATTGTCATGGAAACAGACAAGGTGCTGGCTTATCATCATACCCGACCATACTATAAACATCATATTGTTGTTATTCCAAAAATGCATATCCAATCCTTCATTTCACAAGAAGAAGCTAATAATGATGAACTATTACTGGAGATCATGCGCGTTATCAAAAAGGTTGCTGCGGACATGGTTGTCCAGACGGGTTCTTCCAAAATCGTAACTAACCTGGGCACTTACCAGGATTCGAAGCATCAACACTGGCATGTGGTAAGCGGTGAACGTATCCAATAGAATAAGTCTTAAGTAAAGTCTTCCTGACGGATGTCTGGGGGAAGATTTTTTGTTTTTTTTTATAGGAACGAGGAGAACGCTTCTATATATGTTCAACTAAACATTTACACGATAATGGAGAGGACAGAAAGAACCTGAAGAAGCGAAGCGTTCGCCTTTATCCCCGGATTTCCCCTTTTGTAAAAATTTTAAAAAAATCTGGGGATAACAGCGATCGGAAGGTTGTTCTGTCATCGTAGTGGCCAGTATAATTATTCTCTAGTTGAATTTATATAGGTTGCAGAAATATCTCAACAATAGAATTATCATTTTTCTCTCAGTGTTTTATTGTTGCTCTATTGATATGATTAACTCATCATTCAACTAAAGAGAGGGTAAATGATATGGATACTTTTTTAGAGCAAATCAACGAATTGCAGGAACTTCAAAAAGATTTGGTCAGTATACATCCTTTATTCGCAGACTATTATCCCGTGGTTGTGGCATTTGAATCTTTGTTATATATGTATGATTATTCGTCCAAGACACAGCAATATGAATGGGTGAAAACTGTCCCGGATGACCTGAACATTCCCGATGAATGCCTTGCAGCATTTCCGGTGCACCACATGGGTGGGCGGATGTGCGCAGTGGTGACGGATGCGGCGTTCCAAAATTTTGAGCAGAAAGTCTATCTCTTTCATGAGTTTGTCCATTGTTACGTATATGAGCAGTATACCGACATGGGTGACCGTCTTGAGATCAAACATAAGATGGAGCAAATCAAACGTGTAACATGGGAACTGGATTATGAGTTTCCTTATGACAATGAGATGGTTGTCCAGCGGATCACTTCGTTGCTGTCAGCTTTGAAGAGTAAGGATCTCTTGCAAGTGAAAGAGGCGAGAGTGGCCCTGTTCAGCTCTTTGAGTGAAGAACAAGGGGAGTACTTCAACTGGCTGGAATGGAACGAAGGTTACGCGCGCTATCTGGAGAATCGAATTCGGGAGAAATTTGGACTGGAAATCAATCATATTGGGGATACAGCTCCGTTTAATCGTCTCGTTTTCTATGAGTGCGGGTCGGAATACATAAGCCTGCTCGTTAACGAACAGCCGGATCTTCATACGGATTTGGAGCAGTTATTTGTGAGGATACAAACAGAGCGAGTGCAGGCTTGAACACTGGTTACATTTCCCAAATTCATTACGGACGTAAAGATAAGTGCTTTCGTGGCCGATACCGCCCAGCGTTTAAAAGCACTGCTCCAAGGATGGGGCACTGACTGCAGCATGTGAACATAAGCATCTAGAGCTAAATACAGATGATTACGTAGAGCGTTTACGCTCATGTTCTAAGTAAGAATCAGGAGGTTCATATGCTAATGAAAAAAGCCGGGATTCTCTTAGGCCTCTACGCGGTGCTACTTGCAGGTTGCCATCCAATTGGGACTAATTCTAATCCGAAAGAAGCTCTACCTTCGCTCATTACATTAACCTGCAACCCCAACTTCACGATGGAAGCGTGTGAGGATGTAGAATTCGAAGATCCGGTTGAGATTGGAATCGTAATCGAGGCTATAAACAAAGCGGAGCGCATAGCGGGAATTCTTGATTACAGTGTGGAGTACAAGATGAGCTTAACAGATGCAGATGGCTCCTTAACCAAGTATGACTTTTCCATAGGCAAAGATCCCAAGCAGTCAGCCCTTCTGGTCAACCATGAGGATACCCACGTGGGATACAGCATACCCATTGAGGATGCAAACAAAGTAAGGAAACTGATCCAGAGTCATACGGACTAACATAGAATCTTACTGATTACATCGGTAAGTCAGTTTACTATATAGGTTCAACAAAAAATTACACGATAACGGAGAGGACAGAAAAAACCTAAAGAAGCGAAGTGTTCGCCTTTATCCCCGGATTTCCCCTTTGGAAATAGGAATCAAAAAAATCAGCGATCGGAAGGTTGTTCTGTCATCGGAGTGGCAAGTGTAAATATTCTTTGGTTTAATTTATATAGCTATTGAAACGGAGAGACGGACATATGAGTCACCTGATTACCATTCAACCTTTAACAGCATCGGATATGGAGGGTGCCTGCAGGGTATTTGAGACATCCATTACGAATGCATTTATACAGGAAGGGCTGGGTGCCCTGCACGAAGACATACGGGATGAAATTGAACACAAAAAAGCGATGCTTCACTTAGCTTTGCATCCGGACAACAACAAGGAATCAAGTGTCTTCTTTCTGCTTGCCAAAAGGGAAGATACCGTCGTGGGCACCATTTCGTATGGTCCTTGCGGTGAGGAGATTCAAGAATGCACAGACCACCAATTGAACCACGTAGGGGAGCTGGGTAGTCTCTACGTTTTGCCAGAGGTGCAGGGTCAGGGAATTGGCTCTGCTCTCATTCAGGCTTTGGCAACCGAACTTCAGAGGCGTGAGATTACGCAATTTTGCCTGGATAGTGGGTACCGGACAGCGCAGAAGAAATGGCAGCGGAAGTTCGGAGAACCATATGCCGTGGCAAAGAACTATTGGGGTGAAGGCACGGACCATATGGTGTGGTTATGCGATGTGAAGGATTTTGCTGTAAAATAAAATGACGAAGAGATGACGACCTGTACTGAACAGGGGTCATCTCTTTTACTAAGTCAATCTTTCTGCATCGATAGAGGACTATTCTTCGTACAGTAAGAAAAAGGAGTGAAGATATGCAGTACATACAGAGTACACCCGAGCAACGTTTATCGCCGGATGCCATAACCATATGGAGAATCAGTGCGGTTATATCGAACGGAATAGGGTTGATTGTGCTTGCAGCACTGCTGGTTCTGGATTCCTTCTATGGATGGAAGGCGTGGATTGGTTGGTTGCTGTGGGCAGTGACTGCCATCTCAGTGCTGTATGCGGTGTGGGAGATTTTTATCCGGCCTTCATTGTTATACAAGCATTGGTATTACGATGCGAATGAGGAGTTCTTGCAATTGAAACACGGGGCTTTGAAAAAGGTACATCAGATCGTTCCCATGGCCAAAGTACAATCCGTCACGACGAACCAAGGTCCTCTTTTGAGAAAATATGGCCTATATTCTGTATCGGTTGGCACGATGGGTTCATCTCATACGATCCCGGCGCTGCCAGAGGAAGTGGCGCTTGAACTGCGTAATCAGATTGCTTCCTTTGCAAGGATTAATGAGGTGGATGAATGAACGAGATGAAAAGACAACACCCGTTAGCCATGCTCTGGAGTTTGTGGAAACTGGTGAAAAATTCTTTTGCATTTATCGTTTTTTTATTTATTCTTCGTCATGGCTCGGCGTCCACGTGGATTATGTATGGCAGAATCGTCTTTTATGTGGCTATCGCGTTTAGTGTGATAGGCATCATCTGGAGCTGGTTTACACTACGTTATACCGCAGATGATAAGGCTTTTCAGATCTACAGTGGGGTGTTCAATCGCACAAGAAGAACGATACCTTATACCAAAATTCAGAACGTAAACCGGCATACGTCGCTGTTTCATCGTTTGTTCCGAGTCACATCCATTCGTTTTGAGACGGGCATCAAGGGAGACGATGCTACTTTTCAGTTGCAAGTCGTTTCACTTGCGGAATCGGATCGGCTTGAAAAGGTCGTAGCGGGACATATGTCGGAAGCGAATGTCGCCAGTGATGCTGTAGAACCAAACGAAGAACCACTGACACCACCTGAACACGAAACACTGGAAGAAGATATCCCTTCGACTGTAAAAGAAGAGCTTGAACGGATTGTCCATTACAAGTCCACTCGAAAAGATATATTCAAAGCTTCGTTTACGTCACTTAGCTTTCTGGTGCTTATTCCGATTCTGGGATCGCTCTATTCGTCGATAAAAGATTTCTTTCCCGATGAAAAAGTGACGGAGAGCATCCTATTAACGTGGCTGGATACCTGGTGGATTACCGCATTGATCAACACAGGACTTATTGCTGTTTCCATTATGCTAGGTATTGTCAGAACCTTTGTGAAGTATGGTGATTTCCAAATCTCCTCTGATCGCAAACGTATCTACATTAAGAAAGGTATGTTGGAACAGACCGCATTTTCGATCCTGAAAGAACGAGTTCAGGCGGTGAAAATCACGCAGTCTCCGATGAAAAGACTTCTAGGATTGGCAGAAGTGGAACTAACGACAGCAGGTGGTGTGGGGGAATCCGAACAGGAAGTCAACTCGCTCTATCCTTTTCTGCCTGTGAAGCAAGCTTACGATATGATCTCGGAGATTTTGCCATCCTATCAGGTTACGCAGGAGATGCAAAAACTTCCACGAAAATCATTATGGCTGCGCATGCTGACACCAAGCTGGTTATGGATCATTGCAACGGGATTACTGTTATATTTCAAACCAGTGATTCTGGGACAGAATCAGGCATGGTGGATGATTTCCGCTATTCTGTTACTGTGGATTGTCATATGCAGAATAACTGATTTTCTCCATACCCGATACGTGCTGAATCAGAATTTTATCCAGTTGCGAACGGGTGCATTAACCTCAACACTATACATCTCTAAGCGGGAGAAAGTCATTGAGGTACAGATCACCCGGAATCTGCTGCAACGCTCGTTTGGAGTTGCTTCGATTCAAACCGTGAATCGTGCCAAACCTGTTCTGCATCACACGCTAAACGATATTCCGCTTGAAGCCGTAGAGGCGTTTCAGCTGTGGTATATGGAGCGGAGCCAGAACGTCCAGACCCGATAATGTAAAGGCAAGTGCAGGAAGACTACTAACTTTACTGTGCACTTGCCTTTTGTATTGAAGATGGATTTTCAATTGATATAACTCAGGAGGTGTTCCATTGATTAAAATCGTATTTATGGACGTGGACGGTACGCTACTCAGTGAGAAGGATCGAAGTCTCTCTCCAAGTACAGAGGAATCGATTCATAAATTGGTTCGTAGGGGCATACAGGTCGTGCTGGTCACTGGCAGACCGTACAATTTATGCGGAGATTTCAGGAAACTCGGGATTGATACCATGATTTCGGCTAACGGGGCATTGATCAAGAGCGGTGAAGAAGTGATACATAAATCGGTGCTTTCTGCACGAATGGTTAGAGAATTCAGTGAATTTGCCGAGCTGAACGGCAGCAGCATTTCTTATTTTACAGAGTCATTCGAGATGAATGGTTTATGTACAACGGATGTGCGTGTCACCGATGCATTGAGAGATACACTCGGTCTGATGGAGTACCCCCTGAGCATCAGTTCTTTGGAACAGGAAGTGTATTGCATTTGTTTATATGCTGATCAAGCCGAAGTGGAGAAATTCCAATCCAGATTCCCTGCATTAAAATTTGTGAGGTTTCATCCTTATGTGTCTAACGTACTGGAAGAGAACGAAGTATCGAAATCGATAGCGGCAGGAAAAGTGCTCGCCCACCTGAATATATCGAAAGAGGAAGCAATGGCTTTTGGCGATGGTGAAAATGATATTGATTTGCTAGAGTATGTGGGACTTGGCATTGCGATGGGAAACGGAGGAGAGCGCGTCAAACAAAGTGCCGACTATGTCACACTGCGAGCAAGTGAGGAGGGCATCACACATGCGTTGAGGAAGTTTAAAATTATAGAATAAGCAAATTTTGGAGTGATAAAGATATCCTAATTATGGGTTTTCATGTAGAATGATGGAGGATGAATTAAGCTCTAAAGCATAGGGTGTAATCGAAGGGTGACTTATGAAAAAGGTTGTCATTGTAATCTTGTCTCTTGTCGTACTTATTGGTGTATCTTCTTCAGCTTATGCCCATCCAGGCAGACTGGACAAAAATGGTGGACATAATTGCTCCGCGAAATCCAAACAAAAGGGCCTGTGCACAGGCTACCATTATCACAAAAAGAAGAAATGATATTGAGTTTTACAAGGTAAACCCAGCCCTGGTCTATTCTATGGATGGGTTTGCATGTTTATAATTCATGGTAGTCACAGCTAACAGAATACAATAAACATTACGTTAGAGGTGAGTAATATTATCGGCTTTATTGGAATCATTTGTGTAATTATTATGACGGTCACACTCATCAGCATAGATAGTAATACGAAACGGTTAATTCAAGAGCAGGCCGAAACCAATCGGAAACTGGAGCAACTATTGAGAAAATAACGTTTTACAGACCAGACAGGAGGAGCATGACGATGGATCATATTAAAGCAATTATTTTTGATCTGGACAATACGATTCTCAACAGAACAAGTACCTTTGAAGGCTTCAGCCAGAGCTTGATTAACACTTATTTTGCTCATCTTGAGACTACGGATGATATTCTTAAACGAATTATTGAGCTGGACGAGGACGGTTACAAGGACAAGGATGTGTTGTTCAACGAGCTGCTCCATGAATTACCTTGGGCTGAGAATCCACCTCACGCGGAGCTTATGGAGTTCTATGGCAGAGAGTATGTGAAAAGTGCGGTTCTGATGGAGCAGGCGCGAGATGTGGTTCAGCATCTAAGGGAGAAATATAAAACAGGTTTAATCACCAATGGTAAAACCGAGATTCAGTACGGCAAAATCGATCAACTTGGTATCCGGGATGATTTTGATCATATTATCGTTTCGGAAGAGGCTGGAGTCAAAAAGCCCGATCCTCGTATTTTCAAATTGGCATTGGATCATTTCAACCTCTCTCCCGAGCAGTGTATCTACATTGGAGATCATCCCGTCAATGATGTTGAAGGAGCGGCAAAAGTAGGCATGAGCACGATCTGGATGAAGGTCAATCAGCCTTGGCAGGACAGCATTACAACCAAACCATTGCATGCTATTGAGCATCTTGGTGAACTAAAAGGCCTACTCTAGAAAATATCGTCAGATTAGATTTAAACAACACAACATTACATAACAGAACAGTGAGGTAGGTGCACATGGAGATCAGACAAATGGCTACGGCATTTTTGAGTAATGGCAACGACATGTTAATGATGAAGAAGGCAGGCAGCAGGCTGTTCGATTTTGAGTTCTGGGGTGGTATTGGCGGGCACTTGGAGCAAGGCGAGCTTAATTCACCAATGACCGCCAGTTACCGGGAGATTGAAGAAGAGACGGGGTACAAGCAAGCGGAAATTGAAAATTTCCGTCTTCGATATGTTTTGATGCAGTATAGTGCCGGTGAAGTTTGGCAGCAGTTTGTATATTTTGGTGAGACGACACATCGAGCCTTTATTCCATCAGATGAAGGGGATTTATTTTGGATACCTTTGGATGAGCTGCTGGATTTACATACATCCATTCTGATTAAAGCAGCGATCCGGCACTTTTTGCAGAATCAGGAGACCGACGAGATATGGATCGGTAATGTCCTAAAGGGGGAAGGGGCAGCGGCTAGACCGAGGGTAGAATGGAGTATTATGCAAGACACGATATCCTTTGAACCCGTTGTGTAATGTTAGACGTCTTGACCGGGAAAGGGACCTATCTGTGATCGAAAAAGCTATACGTTTAAACGTCTGTAGGCGACTGTTATAAAGAGCGAGGATTTTAGCCATCCCCGCTCTTTTTTAATACCTCGTATTGAATATAAATATTCTCATTGGAAGGAGGAAGGATATAACTTATCCAAATTTGTATGAAAATCAAGCTGTGATGATTCGATCTTTCGTGCGTCTTCTCCGATTCTCAATGGCTTCCTCATAATCTCCGACCAACCTGTCAAAAATATGATCCCACGAACGCTGCTCAGCAAGATTTCGGCCTTCAAGACCCATACTCCTCAGTTGATCCAGATGATCTCCCCAGAGGCATATCTCCCGAATCAATGCATCCGCATTACCCGGCTCGAACAGAACACCGCTTCGATGATGTGTGACCAAGTCTTTTACACCGCCTCCATTCGCAGCGAGCACCGGCAATCCCGAAGCCATCGCTTCCAGCACCACATTGCCAAATGTTTCTGTTGAGGAAGGAAACACAAAGAGATCTGCCGAAGCATACATAGCAGCAAGCTCTTCACCATGCACATACCCCGTAAAGGTGACATTGGGTGGGGATTGCACGCGCATTTTGGGAAGTAATGGCCCATCGCCTACAATGATCCAGTGTACACGGGATTGCGTAGGTTCTGGCAACTGCTGCATGGCAAGGGTGAGGGTAGCGATATCTTTTTCCGGGGCAATTCGTCCAACGTAGAGTAAAATTAGAGGAGCCGTTATGTTATAGCGAGTACGGATATCGGTGCTTCGTTTATCAGGTGAATACAGGCTGCAATCGATCCCGCGGGACCATAACTTCAGACGTGGAATACCTTTCGATTGCAATGCGTTTAAGGTCTCCTGAGACGGTGTTAGTGTTGCATTACAGGCCCGGTGGAACCATTGGATATACTTCCAGTAGAGAGGAATGACACTTTTCAACTTGTAGTATTCGAGGTACCGATCGAAGTGAGTGTGGTAGGAGATGACATGTGGAAGCTGATACTTGAGCGCATATCTGAGACCGAAAAGACCCATATTGAACGGAGTGGCGATATGCAGCAGATCTGGCTGAAAAGTCTTTAGCTCCCGATGGATGGATGCTCGATTAGGTAAGGCAATGCGACATTCCGGATAGAGGAAAAAGGGGATGTTGGTAACCGAACGGACCGGAGCGGCATCGTTGCCTTCAATAACCGACTGCGGTGTGAATAACAGATGCTCAATGCCTTTGCGGTTCAAGTGATTACTCAAGCGGTGCAGCGTACCGGCAACACCATTGGTTTCCGGAACATAGGTGTCAGTGAACAAGGCCAGGCGCATCATAACCCCTCCCAAGACTCTTGATGACAAGATCATAACAGTGAATCATTTTCCAAAGGTCAAGTGCAGGTTAACTTTATCTATATCCCGTGTAAAGTGTGCGGGGAAGTGATCTGGTGCAAACTTACATCGGATAAACTTATATAACATATTCTGCTATGATGTATAGGCGTCAAAAAAATCTGGGGATAACAGCGATCGGAAGGTTGTTCTGTCATCGGAGTGATAGTGTAAATATTCATTCGTCCAACTTATATAGATAGAGAGATACAGGAGGCAGAGAGATGAACAAATTACAGGAAGAATTGCAGCAATTATTACCATTGTACCAGCTTGAAAGCATGTCGGGTGAGGAAGTGGTGGGGAGTGTTGCCATGGATCTGTATCGTGCGGAATTTGCGACCATTCGGGAGTGTGGACCTGAACTTCCACAGGTATTGCGAGATACCATCCTGATCATAGATCTGGATACAGAGCTGTCCATGAGTGGCATTATTGGTTTTCTTGAAAATGCGAGTGGGCGGTTTCTGGGTGAAACGACGGAAGCGATGCAGCGCATAGGCAATGATGCAGATGCAGAGATTCTGAAGAACATCCAACATATGTTATCCGAAAGTGGTGTAACACCTGAGCAATTAAGAGAGAATGTGAATGCACTCTCTGAACAGGATGTAACGACGACCCTGAATACGCATGGACAACAGATCCATGAGGTTTTGCAACGGGTGGAGCTGGAAGCGGGTAACTTAAGCATGCAATCGGATAATGAAGAGGTGTTTGAACTCCTTTATCAATATGTGGATACGAACAAAGATCGCCTGAAAAAGGAGTTGGAGCACCTCTTGTCTAATTGAATCTGACACGCAGGAGGGCGTCACTATGATTGTGATGATTAATGGGGCATTTGGCTCGGGTAAAACCTCTGCTGCAACCAAGCTGCAGCCACTAATTCCGAACAGCATGATCTACGATCCTGAAGAGATTGGATACATGTTAAGAAACGTGATTGCGGATGACGTCCGAATGGAAGTGGAGAAAACGGACGATTTTCAGGATATGGAGCTGTGGAAAGTCCTTACCGTGAAAGTCGCCCGTGAAATCAGGCAGAAGTATGATAAACATCTGATTGTTCCAATGACCATCTACAAGTCAGAGCAGTTCAATTACATCCATCGGGGTCTGAAAGAGCTCGACGCTGAGCTTTTTCATTTTACCCTGATGACATCCATGGAAACATTACATGAGAGATTGTTGAAGCGCGGGGATAAGACTGATGGATGGACTTTTCAACAAGCGGTTAAGTGTGTCGAAGCATTCCATGGATCACGCTTTGAAGAGCACATTCAGACGGATGGGCAAACGACAGATGATGTAGTGAATTTTATAACTTCCAAAGTATTGTCAAACCGTAAATGAGGAGGCAAAATGATGACTATCAACAAACGATTAGGTGTGGAATCCCTGTTGGTTACTTTGCTATTCACACTGGGTTTTATGGCTTGGAATGTCGTTCAAGGAATGTTAATGACGCTGAATCATGTACCTGAAATAATGAACAACGATTCATCCGTTACATTGTTGCAGTCCAAAGTTGCTTTTGGCTCCATTGCCCGTTGGGATACTACTTCCATTCTGATCGCTGCTGTTGGATTTCTCTTGCTTGCTGCTGCATACTACGGACTTCGATCGGGGATACAGCGCTGGACACAGCGTTCCTGATTGTTTATTAATAAAAGAAAAACATAGCCAAAAAACAGTTCTACACCAATGAAAGTTGGTAGGAGAACTGTTTTTTGTTTTTGGATCTATTTTAATAGATTATAGATGCTTGGAGATGACTTCTTCCAAACCTTGGGCAACCGAATGCGCACCCCGTGCAAGGTGTCTCTCGTATAGATGCAGTCGGACAAAGCTCTCATCCGTACCCATCGCCTCCGAGAAAATGCCACCGAGTCCACGTGCACGGCGGTCGATCTGAAGCAACAGTTCCAGTGAATCTCCCATCGGGTAGAACAGGACTTCCAGCTCATCCAAATAACCACGGAATTTACTCGTTGGCACGAATTCAAATTCCTGTACAAATGGAAGGTTGCCACCAAGCTTTGGAGCATAGTCGTTGGTCACTTCACGCAGCTTGAAACCAAGGAGATCAATCGCATCAAGCACAGTATTCATATCTTTTGTAGGAACGACATGCAGTCTGTCCCGGTCTGAGGGGTCCATGGCGCTTGAGATATCGAGGCCAGTTTCAACCCACACCTCTGCACGATGCAGTGTAATTGGAAGATTTTCTGGTAGATCAAATGAGAAGGATTTCTCCAGTTTGGCGCCAGGCTGTAAAATAAAACCTTCTGTAAGCAAGTATTTGGCTACAACGGCAGTTTCATTTACTTTTCGATCGTTGTGCTCCCGTATGTAATGGGTTTTGATCGTAAGGTAGATTCGGTCTACATTTTGTTCCACGTCTCCACCCTCGATGTACACGATCCCAGAGATGACCCCTCCAGGCGTAACCTCAGGTGTATGTAATTCTGTATTTACTTTGGCTGCTCCAACACCTACACTGGCTAACATTTTCTTAAAAAAAGACATTCATTCAACCTCCACATCATATTGGTTTATCCAAGTGGCAAAATACGACTTCGAGCATAATACGGCGCCTACGAGAGAAGCGTTTCAAATTTTAACAAGCACAAGATGAGGATGGATAAAACTCTTAAGTGAGAAAAAAGTTAACCTATGGACAGGAAAATCGACTTGTCTGTGTCGAATGTTGTTTAATATGGGATTTTCTTCTGGGGGGGATATCTATTGGGCATGGAATGGTATGACATGATCGGACAACGTAACGGAGGATACAAGGGCAGATCGGTATTTACATGGGAGGGCAATTCAGCAGAAGATGTATTTGAAGCGCGCTTAATGCAGTTGCTGCCTCAGTATAAATCTGTGCTTGATGCAGGTTGTGGTCATGGTGAATTCACATTAAAAATGTCGGCCTATACCGATCATATTACGGGTTTTGACAACTCGAAGGAGCTACTGCGTATCGCTCAGGCTGGGCTTGTGGCCAGTGACGTTGGCAATGTTGAATTTGTCTACGCTACAACCAAAACAGAATTGCCTTTCGAAGACGAACAGTTCGATCTGATCTATGACCGCAGAGGACCTACGTCGATAATTGAACATAGGAGATTGCTGCGAAAGGGTGGCGTGATCTTTGGCATTCATACCGATGTAAGCAAGGTACGGGAAAGGCTGCATACAAATCAGTATGAAAACATTGAAATTGAGGAATTCAACGAGGCCCTAATGGTCTTCCCTGATGAAAAAGAGTTCGCTATCTTTCTTTCCGATATCCCTGGCAACCCGGATTACACACACCCTGAGTACCATGAGCAGCTTCAATTTAAGCTGAAGGAAAATCAGATGGATGGAAGACTTGCTGTGCGTGAGCACAAATATATCTGGAAGGCCGTAAGGCGTTAAAGGAATATAGAGTTTGAATGCTACCTTCGTATTTCAGATTAGGAGGTGTAATGGTTTGGATAGAGAAACTTTAGAACAAAATTTAGGACCAGATAATGTGAATACCAGCTTCGAGCAGATGGCTAACGGGGAACGGAAATACAAGATGGTTTCAGAGGATGGCAGTTATTATTGCAGAACGGTAGCTTCATCTCAGGGAGCATGGCAAAATAGTCATTTTCATAACCATATAACCGAGTTCTATGTTGTGCAGTCTGGTTGGATTGCTTATGCAAATTTTGCAAATGATCAGACGCTTGAAATCAGAGTTATGGACGAAGGAAATCACATCATTGTGCAACCAGGAGTACACCATAATTTATATATGTCAGCTAATAGCGTTATCCATACGATTAAATATGGTTTGAATACAGATAGTGATTGGTCTGCTTCTCCGGAACTGGACAGCGTTACACAGAAGCTAATGGAGAGTGAATTACTTCAGACTTACGGTTAATCAGCTTGGGGGTTGAATACATGCAAAAAAGTACGATATTTTGGCTAACAGGCATTGCGATTATTATTGTAGCAGCTTTCATTGTATATAATAATTTGGATCCAAGCGTTACAGCGCAGGATGTTAACATGAAGGGTACGATTCGGCAGACAGCTGCGGATGAATACGAGGTGCAATTAGCCATTACACGCACAAAAGAAGAGAAAGGTCAGCACACTATATATCCCCTTGTAGCTGGCTGGGGTTCAATATCTTTTTATGACAAACAGGACAACCGATTTATTCGACCTACTTCCGTCGGCAGCACAGGTGCAATGGAAGAGATTCTTCGTCAAGTTTTACAGAAGCAGTCATCAACAGCGATTACTGAATTTGCAGGGTTCTCCATACCTGATGCAGTGGGCACGTACAAGGTTCGTTTTACCATTCATCCTTTGGGTGAGGAAGCAGAATTGATTCGGCAACCGATGATCTATTATGTTCATCAGGAAAAATTATTGGGGAAGGACCTGAGCTGGGTCTCAGGAGAGCCTCTGGAAATCATTAAGGAGTATTTGGAATGAAGCTAATCTATCAATGGAATGAGATTACGGTGCGTTTACTGGATGAAAAGGATGAGCAGCTCCTTGTTCAATGGTTGTCTGACCCAGTAGTACTTCAATATTATGAAGGCCGTGATCAGCCGCATGATCTGAATTTGGTCAGAGAGCACTTTTATAGTCAAAAGGATACGGCACATCGTTGTATGGTTGAACACGAAGGTAAACCGATCGGCTATATCCAGTTCTATGAACTGGAGGAGGAAGAACGGAATGAGTATGGTTATGGAGACACCGATGGAATCATTTACGGAACAGATCAGTTTATTGGAGAAGCTGATTACTGGAACCGCGGTATTGGCACACAACTAGTACAGTCCATGTTGGGCTATCTAGTCAACGAAAAGCAAGCTCGGAAAGTGGTCATGGACCCGCAATCATGGAACGAACGAGCCATATCCTGTTACGAGAAGTGTGGTTTCAGGAAGGTCAGACTGTTACCAGAACATGAGCTGCACGAAGGACAGATGAGAGACTGCTGGCTGATGGAGTATGCCCCATAGGCAGTGCACTGTGTATATTTAAACCATTTAACCAAGGAGGAATGATTGATGGATTTGAGGTACCCGATTGGATCATTTGAACATACAGGCGAGGTCACACCAGAGCAGCGGAAGCAGTGGATTCAGGATATTGCCGAATTGCCAGAGCGCGCCCGCGAAGCAGTTAAAGGATTGAGTGAAGAACAATTAAGGCTGCCTTACCGGGAAGGTGGCTGGATGCTCAAACAGGTCATACACCATATGGCAGATAGCCATATGAATAGCATGGTTCGTTTCAAGCTGGCACTGACGGAGGACAACCCTACGATAAGACCATATTATGAGGAACGATGGGCTGAACTGAGTGATTCGCGGGAACTGGATGTCGAGTTTTCTCTGCAGATCCTGGATGCGCTTCACCGTCGTTGGGTAGCGCTATTAAACACATTAACGGATGCAGACTATGCCAAACCTTTTATCATCCCGCTTCCAAAGAAACGACCAGACTGGATTATAATTTGGGCGTATATGCATGGCATGGCAGACACCACGTTGCCCATATAACGTCGCTTAGAAGCAGGTTGGGAATCTAGTGGTGAATATGTGAGGTGTGATTTCTGATGATAGAGAAACAGTGGCTGGATCTCAGTGAATATCATGAATTGGAACAAGAGATTCAGTATGTGATCATGGTTACTCAGTTTCAGGAGAAATACGTCATTATTCATAATCTTAAACGCACAGGCTGGGAATTCCCAGGAGGTAATCGTGAACCTGACGAGTCAGTTCTTAGGGCAGCAGAAAGAGAACTGTTCGAAGAGACTGGAGCATTGAGGTTCATGCTAGAACCCTTTGGAATCTATCAAATGAATGGAAAGTTCGGCATGGTTTATTATGCGAATATTACGGAATTCCGTACTTTATCGCTGGAACCTAACTCTGAAATTGGTGCAATGAAAATGGTAGATACACTACCAGAGAGCATGAATTTTGGGGACATGTTTTATTCTTTTTTGCATCGATGGAGGATATATTCTGCCAAAGGGACACACGAGCATTTTGTGGATCTGACTCTTTGTGAAAGTAACATTTAAATATCTCATAATATTAAGGAGATTACATCGATGGATATACATATCAGACTTTTGGATGAGAGCGATCCGGTCGTAATTTCACAGGCATTCCAGGAACAGGGTTGGGCGAAATCGGTGGAGCAGTACATTCAATATCTTGCAGAACAGCAGAATGGTGAGCGGGTGACTTTGGTAGCGGAGGTGGATGGAGCTTTTGCCGGTTACGTGAATGTATTATGGAATTCGCATTACCCATCGTTCAGGGAACAGGGTATTCCTGAAATTAATGATTTCAATGTGCTGATCAAGTATCAGCGTCAGGGAATTGGATCACGTTTGATGGACCGGGCAGAGGAAGTTATTCAGGAACGAACCGATACTGCCGGGATTGGTGTCGGGATATTTTCCGATTATGGCAAAGCCCAAATTCTGTATTCCCGTCGAGGATATATCCCGGATGGACAGGGTATTCACAAGCATGATCGTTATCTAAAGTGGGGCGATGAAACGATTATCGATGACGATGTGGTGCTCTATCTAACGAAGAAGTTAAGCTGATTGAATCCTGAATAAAAAGGATTATAACGCTGTTGAGAAGACAGGGAATTACTTTCTTCTAAACAGCGTTTTTTTACATATAATCGGACTGTTTTCGGCTCGAATCTTACAAGGAAAATAGAGTTATACTGGGTAAAAATGTTATAATAGAGGATAGTTGATTTAGCGCAGAAACCGTGATGAAGCGGACGATTTAAAAGGAAAGAGATTGATACATAAGAGGGAATGTGCATGATGTTTTGTATGAATTCGAGGGAGGAATATGTTCGTGGAGAAGACGATTAAAAATGTCCAGGATCTATATGACATGCTTGACGCAGAATTCAGATCAGCGAAGCAATTTTGGGAGCCATTCTATGAAGATCGGAACCGGCCGATTCCTTTTTTTTCAAACAAACCGGATGAAAATCTGGTAGCACATGTGAACTCAGGGATATTACTACCTGGGGGCAAAGCATTGGAGCTCGGTTGTGGCCCGGGAAGAAATGCATTATATCTAACACGTCAGGGTTATAAGGTAGATGCTTATGATCTCTCGGAGGTAGCCATTGCCTGGGCCAAGGAAAGAGCAGCGGAAGAAAAGCTTGAA
>Ga0153960_1000029_pt1 | contig 106901 bp, 110 predicted proteins | sample TSFL044MetaG_FD_102274 | JGI IMG/M metagenome (GOLD analysis project Ga0153960, IMG submission 102274) | Attine ant fungus gardens microbial communities from Florida, USA - TSFL044 MetaG | ecosystem: Host-associated > Fungi > Mycelium > Unclassified | place: USA: Florida, Withalacochee...
AACGAAGTTCGGCTTCCTTTTGATCCAGCAGACCCAACTCCCTTTCCAGGCGTTCGATACCTTCCTTGCCCCCAACTTCCTCCAGGAGCGCTGTCTCTTCCTCTTCGCTTTCTTCCGCCTGTCTTGTCAGATGCTGCTCAGTCACATGGCTCGCCGAACTTGCAAGGCTGTGCCTGATTAACCCTTCCTTCTCCTTCATCATATGTTCAATCAGTTGAGGAAGCTGATCCCACTGGTTGTAAGGATGCTCCTTATCGCGAAGTGAAGTAAACAGCAGACCATCATACCGAACTTCCCAGGCTGCAAAAATAGCTTCTACACCTTCAACATATTGGTCAAACGAAAGCTCGCGTTCCCGATGTTTATCAATCTGGTTTACGATCAGAAACAACGGTTTGCCCCAATCCGATAGACTTTTGGCAAAAGAAAGATTGCTTTCCGATTGCACATGGTTATAATCCATCACATAGAACACCACATCTGCAAGATGCAGTGCTGAATGTGTTGCAAGGCTGTGCCCCTGATCGGTGGAATCCACGCCTGGCGTATCAAGTAATACCGCATCATCTTTCAGTAGGGGAATGTCATCCCATACTTCAATGGAGGTGTATGCCCCACCATTCTTGCAATACTCTTCCAGTTGTTCTGGCGAAACCTCAAGAACTCCCGCTGAATTGTCAGCGCTTACGTTCGATGACGTATAAATAAGTGCTCTTGGCTCACCGTTGCGGATGGATACAACATTCGCACTTGTAGGTACAGGACTCGAAGGCAGAACCCGCTTGCCACATAAACTATTAATTAGACTCGATTTGCCTGCCGAGAAGTGTCCACAAAACGCAATCGTTAACTGTTTCATTTCCGCCTTACTGATCAAATCCGTTAAAGCCTGTACAGCTGTATGGTCCCCTGTCTGCTCCATCGCTTCTCGCAGTGGAAGCAGAGGTTTAGCCATCTCTACTGGGTAATCTGTTCTGGACATGACTGGCCTTCCCCCTGGCTCCTCTAATTTGACATCTCATCCGATGTCTTTATCTTATAATTCATTTATTTTACCATTATCAAGTTTGAAATTGAACGGTTTGAATGCAAGATCACTGACCAAGAAAATTTCACATCGCAATTCTCCACATAAAAAAATAAAACCGATGCTGTCGGTTTTATCTGTGAAACGATGGTATACCATAAGCTTGCTGCGTCCATGCCCCATGGGATCACCTTCAAAAGGATAACCCTGTGACATAGAAGCAGCATAATCTTATTATTGCGAACCTCTTAAGAAACAGCGTTCTCCATCGAAGGCAGCAAAATTTCAAATACTTGTCCATGCTGCAAAATCGTAATGTTACGACCTTTGTCTCTCATGACAACCACTTCTGGTTTCGTGGACATACGCTCCAGATAATGTTCAGGCACATCGCCAGAATGGCTTACAGTGATGCCTTCTACTTCTTTTTCTTCGTTTTCAGCCATTTCCTGTTCAACGATTTGTTCGAAAATATCGGAGAAGGCCTCAAAATTGTCAGTGTACACGGAAATGCATTTCATGATTACTCATCCTCTTCTGCTCATTAATTTATTTTTCGTTTTGGGGTTGTGGCACGTTCCTTATCTTTCCTGATTTGGGACGTTTTCATACGCTTTTTACCTTCTCTGCATATGTCCAGCAATGGACAGACATGACATTGAGGGTTCTGTGCCTTGCAATGGTAGCGTCCAAAAAATATGATCCGATGATGGGTTAAAGTCCACTCATCCCGGGGTACGCGCTTCATCAGTTTTTTCTCGACCTCAAGTACGGAATCATCCCAACCTGCCAGTGCCAACCTTTTGGATACACGTTCAACATGCGTATCCACGGCAATTGCCGGGACTCCAAATGCATTGGATACAACGACATTTGCCGTTTTCCGCCCGACACCAGGGAGCGTCACAAGCTGATCATGTTCCTGCGGTACATCACCGCCATACTGCTCTATTAAAATTCGGCACATGTTCTGAATATGCTTGGCCTTGTTTCGGTACAAGCCGATACGCCGAATATCCTGCTCCAGCTCTTCGAGAGGAACAGACAGATAATCGGCAGGACTGGTGTACTTTTTGAACAAGTCTGCGGTTACCTTGTTTACCGTTTCGTCGGTGCACTGGGCAGACAACAGGACAGCTACAGTCAATTCAAACGCGTTGCTGTGATTTAATTCGCAATGTGCATCAGGAAACATTGCTTCCATTGTATCGAGTATATGCCTAACAGTGGCTGCATTCATGAAGAGCTACCTCCCACAAAATGACTCCACTCGGTGGAGCCTTACTTCGAAGCTTCTTTCGAGTACTTTGCGGAGACCCCAAAAATCTTGCAAAAAAAACGTCCTGATACGGGAAAGATCCCGCATCAAGACGGTCATTCTTTTGATCCTCGAAAAGAAACGATTACTGTTTTTGGATCTCCAGTACAACGTTGTTCAGGAGATACAATACAATATTATCATTATCTTTGAGAGATTGCACGCTTAAAGTGTTGTCACCCTGGTGAACAAATGCGCCTGTACCCAGTGCAAAACGATAATTCGTGTCCGATGTGGACTCACGTTTAACCAAAATTTGGTTACCCACACCATCATAAGACCAGAACTGTTTGCTCATTACTGTCAGCACTCTGAAACGGGTGGAATTATCCGTATCCTTCGTCATTTCAACACGATCACCTACCGTAAGACTGCCAAGAGTAGTTAATGTAGATCCCGATTTGACCACTTTTACAGAACCACTAACAGGAACCGTCTCACTTTGACCATTGAACAGCTTCAGTGTAACTGACGAAGCATCAACAGAAGTAACCTCCGCAAGCGTACGTTTCACAACTTGAACCGCTTTAGGCGTCGTTCCCTCAAATGTAACGTTAATCAGGTTGCCCGCTGTCAATTGTGACGCCGTAATGGTCTGACCGCTTTCTCCTGTCAGAACCGCTTGATCAACGTAGAACTGACTTGTCAGCGAATCCGATTTCACACGAACACGACCGTTGGTCTCTACAGAGACTACTTCAAATTGAGCTACGGTGTTCAAAGCCACTTTCTGTACATAGTCCTGATTCGAACCCAGCGTAACTGTGACACTATCACCAATCTTCAGATCACTCAGACTGGCTCCAGATTTGTTGTAAATCTCGATGGTTGGAACTGTAGAGTACGGTACTGTGATCGTTTGGTTTCCAGACAACAAACTGATTTTTTTGCCCGAAGTATCAATACTGCTGATTGTGCCTTCGTATTTGTAGATCACTTTAACGGATAGCGCACGAGTTCCCACATACGTCAGATCCAATTTGCGACCATCATTTAACAAAGACTCCAATCCAGCAAGTGTAGGCTTCGATGTGTTGTAGTCCAGCTTCGTTTTGTCATCAAGCGTGAACACAAACGGTTTTTTATTGCTGTCGATAACCGTCAATACTTTTGTTTTGCTGTTGTAGGATACAACGGAAACCCCGTTCATTGGCTCCATCTGACGTCCAATCACTTGAATGCGCGTCACACGATCTTCAGAGTTTAGCGTAAGTTCAACCTGATCTCCATTGGTTGCGTCCGTAATCAGATCATTCAGCGTAGCATCCTGGATTCCGTTAATAATGACTTCCGGCTTTTCTGCAAGCAGCTTCGCTTCCAGCGATCCACCTTCACGTTTAAACGTCAGTGTCGATTGGTTACCACCGATCTCCACCAGTGTACCGCGTAATGACTGCTCTACACCTTGCGACAATTCGATCGTTTGCAGGATGCTGTCTTTCACCGTATATTTCACTGCACTTCCCGCTTTGAGCTCAGCCAGGGAAAGGATTCGGTCCTGGTAACGAATGATCAGATTATCGTTGTAGGTGTATTGCTCTGTAGTTCCGGCTGCATTGGTAAGCTTGATCGTTTTGGCAGAAGTCGTTACTTCCGAAACAACGCCACTATCACTTTTGTTGACAATACCGGACTTCACACGAATAACAACTGTCTTTTTGTCAGCAGAGAACGTCTCACGCTGTACTTCAATAGTGCTGTCTGTTGTAATATCAGACAATTTGATTGCATTTCCGTTTTGATCGATAAATGCCGTTGCCTCATCATAACCGTACGTTTCATAATTCTCGCCTACAAACAAGCCAATTTTATTACCTGACAATGAACGAGCAAAAGTACCTTCAACGCTTTCTACCTGTGGTGTAGCATCAACCACTTCCACATATGAAGCTGTACCGGTAGTACCTACAACCTGAACTTTCGTATACAGCTTCACATCCGCAGACGATGCACGGGACTCACTGTCTTTTGTAAAGTAAGGCGTACTGCTGTTCACTGCGAAGTTGACAGCTTTTCCGTCCACAACCAGCGTGATCTGCCCATCTTTTAATCCTGTTACATAACCAGTGGATGTGTTCGCATACTTCGTATCGGTTAACGTTTCGCCACGGCTAAAGAATGTAGCGAGTTGGGCACGCGTTACAGAGCCGGTTGGATTAAATTTGTTGCCATCCACACCTTTGGCCAGATCGAGGCTTACAGCTAGATTGATGTACCCTTTGCCACTTTCGGAAATGCTATCATTATCAGCAAATCCGGTAGATTGATTGTTTTGTGCCTTCGCTTCAGCATCTTTGTTCAACGAACGGATTAGCAATTTCGTTATCCATTCACGTGATGCCTGTTTCTGTCCCCAGGTTGTTTTGGATACATCCACTGTGGATTCTTCGGTTTTATCAATCAGTCCCAGTTGAATCGCCAATGCGACATATGGCTTGAAATAGTTTCCCACTTCCATATTTGTCGGTAATGCCGTAGCCGTGCTGTCGTTCAACTGGTTCTCCTTGTTCATAAAACGAATCGCCATCGTCACAGCTTCCTGCTGTGTTACCGCGTCTCCCGGACGGAACAGGCCGTTGTTACCGAGAAGAATGCCTTGATAGGCCAGCTTGTATACATGTTTCTCAGCCCAGTATCCGACCTTGATATCACTGAACAAACCGGTTGGTGCAGCTGTATTGCTTACATTTGCAGTCTGCCCTTGCCCCGTATCTGTTGATTCTGCTGCCATGGCAGCTCCGCCGGCGCTAAGGGCCATCATGCCTGCAAGCACGGCTGAAACTACTTTTTTAGAGTGTGATGGATTGTTATATTTAAAAGTCACCTGTGATTCCCCTCTCTCATGTAAAACGGCCGATATTCCGCAGATTCACGGTAAAACAACATGCTGTACAACCTATTCGGATCGTGTCATTGGATGCTCAAGATCCACATGTCCCATCAAACTCTCGGATTTCTGGCCGTCTACCAGCAAATCAAGTGATTTGACTTCATCAAACTGGAAGAACGTTTGCTTCAAAGCATCAATGGCAAATACTTCACCACCTGCACCAAGACGTGCTGTGTCCGGCATATGGATATCCAGTGTAAGCGCCCCGTCTTTGAACTGAACAGATTTCAATTCAATTTCTTTCGCCCAAAGGGGAACCAGTTTGTCGTCCTTGCTTTGTTGCAGCGCTGCAAATGCAGCCTTGTACTTGGCATCATCCGAAGCGTAAGAAATATCTGCCGATGCCTTGTGCAATTCCAACTCTTCCAGATCTGTGTAGTACACATTAATGGTCTTCTTCTCATTACTTTCAGAAGTTCCAGGCTTCTCCGAAGTAGTTCCACCCGATGGAGTCGTTGTACCCTCCGTACTGCCTTCTGTGGTACCCGGTGTCGTTGTCGTTGTATCCTCCGGATCCACAGTTACAGGTTCAGTAATATCCGTCTCATTCTGATCCTCAGACGCATTATTCTCTGTTCCCGCACCTTGAGTCTGATTTGGAGCTGGAGCAGCTGTTGGCTTGCTTCCACATCCAGCAGCAACTGTCATAACCGTTACCAGCAGCGCTGCAATCCATAATTTTTTGTTCATTCTAACTCCGCCTCCTGATCATAAGGGCTTAACCCTTATTTAATTCCCAGATACTCCTTGATCCCTGCAACAATTCCTTTGGCTACACTGTTCTGAAAACTTTCAGTGAACAATGCCGCTTCATCACTCTTGTTGCTCAGGAAACCGGCTTCCAGCAAAACAGCCGGCATCGTTGTTTCACGGGTTACGTGGAGACTTGCCGTTTTTACTCCGCGGTCCTTCAGGCCAGATGATTGCAGAAGGTACTTGTGCATCACCGTAGCCAATGCCTTGCTATTCGAACGGGTGTAATACGTCTCCACACCGTTTGCCGCTGCAGACCCGCTGTTCGCATGAATGGAAATAAAGATATCCGCCTTCAATTTTTCTGCGATTTTTACTCGTTCACTCAAAGCCAAAAATGTATCATCGCTGCGCGTCAGCACAACGTCAATGTTGGGTTCTTTTTTCAGCAATGCTTCCACTTTCAGAGCCATTGCCAGATTGAAGTCTTTTTCCTTCTTGCCGGTTACACCGATGGCTCCCGGGTCCTGATCACCATGTCCAGCGTCTATAACAACAACTTTTTTGCCGTTATTTCCAACAGGGGGTTGCGGCGTTGTAGTGCCTTCTTTGTTCAGATCAATCATAACCAGACCAGAGTCACTTTGCACGTCATAACCTTTGGCAGTGTTCAGATCAATGACAAAACGAAGGGTCGAAGGACTATTGCTATACAAGGAATAACGAATCTTCGACACGTCGGGATATCCACTCACTACAAGCTGTCCATTCTGGTTGCTGTCCAGAGCTTGTCCTTCACTGAAAGAGTCAGCGAATGCGGTATTTGGCAAGTCTATAACGATTCGATCCGGTCCTGTCATCGTGAAGACGTTCGGCTTCGTATTTCCGCTTGTTGCAATCAAAAAGCGGTTGTCACTGAAGCTGATGCCGTTCACCAGTACAAGACCCTCCTGATCCGATCCTCCACCATCATTACCAGAGTTCGGAGGAGTGGTTGTCCCGTTTCCGGAACCTGAATTCTGGGTAACTAATGTTACCGTCTTCGTTGTATTGTTCCAACCCACCTTAAGACCCATTTGCTCACCAATGAACCTTAAAGGCACAAGTGTGGTTCCATTTTTCACGAGTGGCGGGGCATCCAGGTTCACGTTACTGCCGTTCACCGTTGCCGTCTTCTGTCCAACAATCATCTGCATGGCAGTGTTGTCTTTGCTAATAGTCACGGTGCCTGTTGCCTGTTTCCAGTCCACACCATATCCCAGGCTCTCCGAAATAACCCGAATCGGAACCATCACTTTGCTATTGATGATTTCCGCTTTGGCATCCGAAGGCTGCACAATTTCTTTCCCATCTAGGATAATGTGCGTATCTGCTGCTGCATGACTATAGCCCGGGAAAACGAGCCCAAAGACAAATAACAGTACCAAAAAACCGAACTTCTTCATCCTTCACCCCTACCATTCTCATATTTTTTTGCCGCATGTTGTGAACCATCAGCTCCGACTGACCACTGAGGCATTACCAGACACCTATTAGACGCCCCGTACTCTCAAAAGTTGCGAATATATTCCAACATAACAGAAAAAAAACGTTGTCAAATCAAGCTTTTTCTACATTTTATTGTCTGTATTTTTCCTTAATTATCAATTATGCATCTCGAAACAACGCACTAGCCTGACCTTCATATTTGCGCACGACCCACATTACAGACCCAAATATTCAACAATTCCGTCTACGATGGCCTGTGCACATTTATTTTGATAATCTTCGGTCAGCATCAATGCTTCATCAGCAGGATTACTCAAAAATCCGAGTTCAAGCAGAACCGCCGGCATCGTTGTTTCACGGGTGACATGCAGACTGGCCGTCTTGACTCCCCGGTCCTTAAATCCCGTAATCGGCAATACATGCTTGTGCAAAATGTCGGCCAAATCCTTGCTTTCCTTACGACTGTACAATGTTTCAATTCCATTAGGAACAGGCGTTGTAAACTTGTTTCCATGGATCGACACAAAAATATCAGCCTGATTCAGTTGGGCGATATCCACACGCTGCTGCAGGGATAATTCCGTATCATCCTGCCTTGTAATCACCGTCTGTATCTCCGTATGTTGTTGCAGAAGTGCCTGAACTTTGAGTCCCACAGCCAAATTAAAATCCTTCTCATAGGCGCCTGTCACACTGACGGCCCCCGACTGTCGTCCACCATGTCCTGGATCAATAATGACAACCTTTTTGCCATTATAGGTTGGCAGAGCAGGCTGACTTGTTGGTTCTCCATTACTCGCCGCAAGGTCAACAAGCAATATGTTGTTCTCGCCCAGTGACCATTTGGCTGTCGCAACCTGACTCAGATCAAGAACCACACGCACCGTTGAAGGCGTTTGGCTGAACATTGCATATCGCACCTTGGAAACCAGCGATGAATCCGTAACCAGAAGAGTTCCACTGCCATCCGGATTGGAAGCTTGTCCTTGGATGAACTCCTTGGCAAATGTGGTGCCGGGCAGATCTACGATGATACGATCTGGTCCACTGAGACTGGAAACCTTCGGATTGATTTTCCCGTTCGTCGCCAGGATCAGACGATCCCCACCGAAGCTGATACTTTGAAGCTCGGACAGACCATCCGGTTCAGGAGCTTCCACCGGGTCATTTTCACTTTCCGTACCGGCTACAGGAGCAATGCTAGATAGGCTGACTGTCTTGGTTCCATTGTCCCATCCCACATGAAGTCCCATGCCTTCACCGACAAAACGTAACGGAACCAGTGTTGTCCCCTGTTTAATTAGAGGCGGAGAATCGAGACTCACCCGATTTCCATTCACGGTGGCCGCATCTTCGCCAGCCGTCATCTGGATACTGCTGTTACCTTTGAGAATACGAACGGTCTGGGTCGCTTTCTCCCATTTCACCTGATAACCGAGGTTTTCGGAGACGATCCGAATGGGCACCATCACGGTTTTGCCAGTATTCTCGGCCGGAGCTCCCGACTGCTGATTAATGGTCACACCGTCCAGCACAATCGAGGGAGACGAATCGGCATTTGCCATGATAGGAAATAAACACAGGAACAGAAAAACAAAGACTGCTGACGACCATTTCTTCATACATCAACCACCATTCTGTTTGTCTTTTGAACCTTCGACCTGATTCGCTGTGATGCAACACTCGACTCTATCTACCCTTCCATAATCTACTAATCAGTTTATCAGATATTGTCACTCCATCCGGTTACAACGTTGTCATATTTAGTCGGAATACCCTGCAACTCGAAGACACAATTGCATCATTGCCAAATGCAAAAAAACTCCAATTCGACCCAAGGAACGGTGAAGTTCCCTGGCAATTGGAGTTTGGATATACGAACTACAGATAAAAGATTAGACTGAGGCCGTTTGCCCAAACAGCTTGGCCGCGTGGCGCTCTTCATAAGCTGTAATTTCATCATCATGCTGGAGTGTCAGGCCAATATCATCCAGGCCTTGCAACAGGAACTGACGACGGTGCTCATCCAGATCAAAATTAATATGCAATCCGAACGCATCTGTAATCGTTTTGTTTTCCAAATTGACATTGAGTTCATAACCTTCATGAGTCGCTGTACGCTGGAACAGATCTTCTACCTGCTCTTCTGACAGTTGGATTGGCAAGATCCCGTTCTTGAAACAGTTATTGTAGAAAATATCCGCATACGATGGTGCAATAACGCAACGGAATCCGTAGTCCATAATCGCCCATGGTGCGTGCTCACGAGAAGATCCACAACCAAAGTTGGCGCGCGAGATCAGAATGGAAGCCCCTTCGTAGCGAGGTTTATTCATTTCGAAAGAAGGATTATTGTTACCCTCTTCGTCAAAACGCCATTCATAGAACAAAAATTGTCCAAATCCGGTCCGTTCGATCCGTTTCAAAAATTGTTTCGGAATGATTGCATCTGTATCTACATTGACCCGGTCTACCGGTGCAACGATGCCTTGCAGTGTTTTGAATTCTTCCATATCATTCGTTCTCCCTTCAATCCGTTCGTTGTTAGATAGCTGCTTCCGTTTTGAAATTCCAGTCACGTACGTCAACGAAGTGTCCTTTAACCGCTGCTGCTGCCGCCATTGCAGGAGATACAAGGTGAGTACGTCCTCCGCGTCCTTGACGTCCTTCGAAGTTACGGTTGGATGTCGAAGCACAACGTTGTCCTGGTTTCAGTACATCCGGGTTCATTGCCAGACACATACTGCATCCTGCATCACGCCATTCAAATCCAGCTTCCGTGAAGATTTTATCCAGACCTTCTTTTTCTGCCTGAATTTTAACACGTCCCGAGCCTGGTACAACGATCGCTGTAACATTGCTGGATACGGTGTGACCTTTGGCTACCTGTGCAGCAGCACGCAGATCTTCAATCCGTCCATTGGTGCATGAACCGATAAATACATAATCAACCGGAATTTCGGAAATTGGTGTTCCAGGCGTAAGGCCCATATATTCAAGCGCTTTTTCAGCTGCTTTACGTTCGTTTTCAGTTGGCAGTTCAGCCGGGACAGGAACTTTCGAAGAAATGTCGGTTCCCATACCTGGGCTAGTACCCCAAGTTACTTGCGGAATCAAGGATTCCACATCGATTTCAACCACACGGTCGAATTCAGCACCTTCGTCAGTAACAAGCTCTTTCCAGGCAGCAACCGCTTCATCAAATTTGCCATCGGCAGGAACGTATTCACGTCCGCGCAGATATTCAAAAGTTGTTTCATCTGGAGCAATCATGCCCGCTCTTGCTCCACCTTCAATGGACATGTTGCAGACGGTCATGCGCTCTTCCATGCTCAGTTCACGGATCGATTCACCCGTATATTCAATAACATATCCAGTAGCGAAGTCTGTACCGTATTTGGCGATGACTGCGAGAATCATATCCTTCGCTGTTACACCCGGGTTACGTTTACCGACAAAACGAACTTCCATCGTTTTGGCTTTGGCTTGCTGCAAACATTGGGTTGCCATAACATGTTCTACTTCACTCGTACCAATCCCGAATGCAAGTGCGCCAAATGCACCGTGTGTGGACGTGTGGCTGTCGCCACATACAATCGTTTTACCTGGATGAGTCAGACCGAGCTCAGGACCCATAACGTGTACGACACCTTGATCAATGGTATCCAGGTCATACAGTTTTACGCCGAAGTCACGGCAGTTTTGTGAAAGTGTGTCAATTTGTTGTTTGGAGATTGGATCTGTAATGTTGAAACGATCCTTCGTTGGAACGTTGTGATCCATGGTTGCAAATGTCAGCTCAGGGCGACGAACTTTACGGCCGCTCAGACGCAGACCTTCAAACGCCTGCGGGGATGTTACTTCATGCACCAGATGCAGATCGATATACAAAATGCTTGGTTTGCCTTCTTCCTGATGAATCACGTGATTTTCCCAGATTTTCTCAAACATCGTTTTTTTACTCATCATTTTCACCTCATCATAAGTTCGGTCCTTGGAAGAGCTTCAGTACATCCTTTAAAAGTGAAGCTCTTGAATGACATAAATATATCACCCCGTCCTTCATTGTTCCAAGATATAATATCTATAGATGTAATAGGTTTAACCTATAGTGAGGGAAAAGCAAATAAACCACTGCTATATGCAGAGGCTTCAATTGATAACAATTATCATTATCATGCAAGTCTTATACTACGTTCCAGTCACTTCAATGTCAATGCTTTTTATGTTAAATAGAAAAAAAGCAGCCCTTATGCCAGGGCTGCGATGACTAATTCTCACCAGCTCTAGACGTTCCCGTCCACACACAGTACAAACGACATATGAATAACCGAATGAAATAAATGAGACAACGGATCTGCAGATTGAGGTCTTGAAAAAAAGTACGATCGCTACCTCCCGTATTCCCCACATCTATCCATTCATTGCATTCCTGCCTCTGCTGGAAGTGAATTACTTCTTATCCCCACTGATTTACTAACGAAATTATAGGCTTTAGCAGAATCTAAGCCGCTTAAAGTATAGCTGTAACTTGTTTGACCGCTGACCGCCGGCACATACACGCTCCAATTCGTGCTGACTTTATCATTCTTCTCGTAAATCCGGTAACCTCGCACCGGCTCAGAGCTAGTTGCTGGCGCTTTCCACGAAAGAACTGCACGGTTCGCTGACTGTCTTACTGCACTTAGATTTTCGACTGTGCCGGGTTTGACGTCCATCCGTTTAATACTGTAAGCATCATAGACGGCAAGGGGTTTATCTTTAACTGCTGTGTAGGATGTAACTTTCAGCACGTCGCTTGTAATGGAAACATCCAGGAACATTTTCTTGTTGGGCTGATCGTTTTTTGCTACAAAAAACGTGTCTGCATCTGGATTAAGAGCATAGAATTTTGAAGCGGCCGAGTTGCCCATTAGATACACGGTTCCTTTGGGATTCAGCACATTTCCATGCTCATCGGTAATGACATTTTTAATCGGAACGTTATTAAGCATTTGAAAAGATCTCATATACATATGCTCATGTCCCTCAAACACCATATCCACACCCAGCTCATCAAATACTGGAATCAGATATTTCCGGTAAAATTCTACACGTTCGCTTTCTGCCGAAGCATTATCTCCTGAAGAATAAGCTCCCTTATGCATAGAGACGAACTTCCACTTCTTGTCGGTCTTTGCCACCTGATTCCGCATCCATTCCAATTGCTTCGTGAACTGAATATCCGCTTTGTACGGCTTGACCTCCCCTTCGTACTCGGAATTGATTTGCATAAACAGGGCATCTCCGTATTCGAAAGCATAGTAGCGTACCCTGCTGACATGTATAACGATAGAATATTAACATTCCGGTTAGTGAGATTACCTCATATACTCATTCGCCATTATGGAGACCTTTTGAAAAATACCCATAATCGAGTAGGTGGGGGCGTCAAGCCCCTACCTCTCACAATTCTTGGGTTTATTTATGTAAAGCCCACTAGACTTATCTAATGGACTTTCTCTGTGGAATCGCAAATAATATTGATTTATAAAATTTGACCGCCCACCATCGTCCAGAGAACCTGAAATTCATCATCCAATAGGACCAGGTCGGCATCGAAACCAGAGGAAATTTCCCCCTTTTGTTGAAATCCAAGAATATTGGCCGGCGTAGTTGAAGCCATCTGTACGGCATCTATCAAGGGAATTCCGGTTTCGACAGTATAACGTAAGGCTTCATTCATGGTAACTGTACTGGAGGCCAGTGTATCATCCTCCAGTCTTGCAATGCCACCCGATACCGTGACATGATGGCCTCCAAATAGATAATTCCCATCGCCCATACCCATTGCTTGTAAAGCATCTGTGATCAAGACCATTCCTTCAGGTCCTTTCAGGTTATGCATCAGTCGAATAATAGCAGGATGCAGATGGACATTATCCACAATAGCTTGAAGACTTACATGTTTCTCTTCAAAAGCAGCCACAATCAGACCCGGATCTCGATGATGGATCGGCCGCATGCCATTAAAACAATGCGTAACATGACTCGCACCTGATGTAAAGGCTTGTTTGGCTTCCTCATATGTGGCATCCGAATGAGCGATCGCTATAACTACTCCCTGTTCTTTCAAAAAGGAAATCAAGTCCATTCCTCCCGGCAGCTCGGGAGCAATAGTAACCATCTTAATGAGTGACCCTGCTTCCTGGAAAATGATCTTCATTTCTTCTATGTTGGGATGCCGCAAATACTTTTCATTCTGCATTCCTTTTCGCTTCGGGTTCAGATACGGTCCCTCTAAGTGAATCCCTGCGATCTTTGCTCCCACTTCTTGTCCTATTACACGCTTGACACTACGAATCATTTTCAGAAGATCCTCCATCGTAGAACTAACAGATGTAGCCAGAAATGAGGTACACCCCGTTAAAGCACATTGGCGTGAAACTTCTTGAATACTCTCTTCAGTACCGTCCATCATATCAAAGCCATTGGCACCGTGGATATGGACATCTATCATTCCTGGGACTAGCAAATGTCCTCTCCCATCAATCCGTTCATACTCTCCTTCTAGCGTAGGAAGATCACCTGTGTCTACCCTCATGATTTTCCCTTCAGAAATCCACACATTGGCTGATGGAACGATACGATTGCGAAGTGCCATTTGTACATTATGCAAAATATAATCCATAAAAATCCTCCTCTTCCCGATGGTTATCAGTCTTGCATTCGAACCTCTTCATTTTCTTCCTGACACTCAATAACAGTGATGTTCTTCTGATCCAAAACTTCTCTGATCTCACTCGGGAGTTCCAGATTTGTGACTAAAATATCAACGAAATCAAAGTCCAGCCGATGAATAGATTTGCCAATAAATTTTGTGTGATCGGCTACTACGATAACCTGATCAGATCTTCTGGCCATTTCTTTCTTTACCCGGGCATCTTCTTCATATGGATAATAAAGTCCATCAGACCGGATCGCCGATGCTCCAATGAAGGCTTTATCAGCACGAATTTCACTTAGTTTATCGATAATGGAAGAACCATATAAAAAGCGGTGCTTTACATTCAAGTAACCACCGAGAATATAGATTTGAAGATCCTCTCGATTGGACAAGATCCCTACGTTATCAATCGAGTGCGTGACCACCGTACAATTTTTTGCGCTAATTTGCTCTGCTACAAATTGCACCGTGGTTGATACGTCTAAAATCACAGTCTCATGGTCTTGGATAAGTTTTGCCCCAAACTTCCCTATTTTTTTCTTACTCTCGGATTCATCAATCAAACGATCCTGATAAGACAGCATTTCTTTCTGTAACTCAGGTAACGATAGCCCCCCATGAGTTCGAATCACAACGCCTTCTTGTACTAATCTAACAATATCCCTTCGTGCAGTATCCCTTGATACTTCAAACAGCGTACATATATCTGTAACACTCATCGATTGGTGTTGTTTCAAGTATTCGAGTATTTTTAACAATCTTTCCTCTTGATACACAGTACATGCACCTCCTTTTAAGTAATTATAAGCATTATTTTAATTTTATCAAGTTATTATAAGTAAATATTAAGTAAGTGCAAGTGTTTATTTCTGACTTTTCAATAAAAAAGACGTTAGCCAGATGAATTTACATCCGTTAACGTCTTCATAAGTTAAGATTTACTGCTAAGAAAAGATTAATGAACGGATTTCGGAACCATTTGCTAAACAAATTGACTTACACCACTCAGATACTTGTCATCAAAAAGCGCTCTAGGAAAGAAAACGCCATTTAGATGCAGCCGTGTTCTTGTTTTTAGCATGGAATGATCTGCATTAGGCAAAAAGGCTACCGATAATAGATTTGATTGAATATTCTGCCGATAAACAAGCTCTGTATTATTAACATCTACATTTAAGTTGTATCTGTCCAAAACGATCTTGAGTCCAATGGATTCCCAATAGTTTTTTTAATGCTCGTTGCAGAATTGGACTTCACGCTTTTCACCCCCTTGGGGCAGTTTCTTTTTGTTATAGTTTTGCCTGTGTTGTATTACTCTTTTAAGCAGTTTAAGCGTTTCAGTTAAACTAATCATTTCTTATTTGTAGTGATATAATAATGGCATAACGAAAGGAATGACGTGTGGATATGGAATTCAGACAACTTCAATATACGCTGCAGATTGCGGCAGAGCGGAATTTCTCCCGGGCAGCTGAGAAGCTGCACATTGCTCAGCCTTCTTTAAGTCAGCAGCTATCCAAACTTGAAAAGGAACTGGGCGTACTGTTATTTCAGCGTAATACCAGCACCGTGGAACTGACCCATGCAGGGGTGACTTTTGTAGAGCAGGCTCAGAAAATAATTGATGCAGTCGAGCTGCTAAGACAGGAAATGTCGGACATCTCCCAGCTGCGCAAAGGTAAAGTCGTTGTAGGCAGCATGCCGATCACTGGCTCCCACCTGCTTCCGCATGTGCTTCCCGCATTTCAGCAGGCCTATCCCGAGATTGAAGTAACCTTGCTGGAAGACTCCGGGCTGACGCTTGAAAAGTTGACGGCTAGTGGCAAGGCTGACTTAAGCCTGCTCTCGCTCCCATTGCAGGAGCCAAGCCTATCTTATGTAACGATTGGAGAAGAGCGAATTGACTTGGCGGTTCCCCCAAATCACCCTCTGGCACGCAGAGGAGATCCGGAGCATCCAGTTCCAGTACGGATGGAAGAGCTTCGAGATGAACCCTTTGTTGTGCTGAAGAAAGGACAAGGCTTCCGCAAACTTACATTTGATCTGTGTGAGGAAGCTGGGTTTGACCCCAATGTGGTATTTGAGAGTACAAATATTGAGACGGTGCAGTCACTGGTGGCTACAGGTATGGGGATTACACTGGTTCCGCGCTTTATTGCCCGTGCGCCCCGCAGTGAATTTGTTCCTGTTTATGTACCGCTAGCTGAGCCAACGCCCAGTCGTACCCTTGTAGTTGCATACCGCCAAGGACGGGTTCTCTCCAAAGCCGCGGAGGCATTCATTCATACGTTTCAACAAACCGTAGCCGAGCTCTCTCAAGGAGAATAATTGGACGGTTAGCGAAATAGCACGCCATACATGTCAATAAAATAAACAAAGGCTTGACCCATAAGGGCCAAGCCTTTGTTGTATACTCGTCTCCCGCATCCGCAGGATAAAGTTCTTACATGGTATTAGCAGTACATCATCGTTACAGTACAATGTTGCTGAATCATCATTGAATTGTTAACGTAAAAACGTACATATGAGAATTTCAAGTTTGGCGGTTTATTTTCGCAAATTACGTTCACTTGTCAGCCTGTTCTGCTGATTCACAAGGCGGCCTTCGTCCTGAACAGATTGTTCAGGGGGCGATAGCCCTCCTGCCCCATTCTCTAAGAATGGCCTCAAGTGATCTACCCTAGTGTTTTCCTGTTCCAGTCTCCTGAGCGTATCTTTCACATGGTTGTCCATTGATTGATCATCCTCCTTGGTGACGGGATAGGTATCATTACCCGCCTCCCGGAAGAATAAACACTTTATTGGAAAATTACAGATTTTTATTTGCTGCCAAAATAAATGCCAGGTTTGCGGTCTTCGAATACCGGAATACGTCCACGAACCTCATCCACAAGCGAAGGACGGATAATTCCGGTCACAATCTCTTCTCCTTCTCCACCTTCAGCCACAATTTCACCCCAAGGATCAATAATGAGGGAATGCCCGAAAAATTCGGTGTCTCCGCTTTTCCCTACGCGATTGCAGGCAATAACGTACATCTGATTCTCAATGGCCCTTGCTGTAAGAAGTGTACGCCAATGATGCAAGCGCGGGTTGGGCCATTCAGCAGGGACAATTAATGCTTTAGCTCCGTTCAAGGCAAGTGTTCGAGCAAGCTCAGGGAAACGGATATCGTAACAGATCGAAGCTCCAGCGGTAAGGCTGTTCTCCAATTCGAATATTTTCGGTTCTGTACCAGGCTGCAAATACTTCTCTTCATCCATCAGGCGGAACAAATGCAATTTATCGTAACGTGTCACCTGATTTCCTTCACTATTATAGGCGTACATTGTATTGTAGATTTGGCCATCACGTTTCTCCGCAATGGAACCGCCAACGATGGAGATTCGATGTTTTTGGGCAAAAGCCGCGAGCCACTCTCTTGATTTCTGGCCCTCCGGGTCAGCAAGCTCATGAATTTGTTCCAAAGCATAGCCCGTATTCCACATCTCGGGCAGCACAGCCAATCCCAAGTCGGGAACCTGTTCTACCGCTCGTTCGAGCAAAAATTGCATATGTTTATGGTTGGCCTCAGGGTCTCCGAGCTGAATATCGCCCTGAATCAGGGCCACACGCATTTCCCCTTGTTGCTGTTCTGTCATGACAAGCACTCCTCTGAACCGTAATACCTGTAATCATAGCTTGATCATTCAAACATCTGCAACCTGTTTTCGTTCTGAACTCCTGCATAACAACTCAGGCAGCAATGTTAACAATCGGTTGCTCGTCAGTGCATCGCCCAAATTCCATGTTGTTTCCTTCACTCCGTACACCTGCCCCTTCTGCACGGCTGGAAGCTCGCCAGCTTGGACTTTGCCTCAACTTTTCTGTGGCCTGCCTTGCAATAACTTCTTCAGGAAGCCGTCAATAATACTGCCGTATTTCGTATACCCTTTTTCATTTCTATTTCTTCCCTTAATCTCAATGGACAAAACGAAATACTCATTTCAGTTTTGTACAAAAACTCAAATATTGGCTCCACACAAGTATTCATGAAGTGTTTTCCCCCTATACAGCTCGGGATTGACGTGATAAATTAATGAATACTATATTGCCATCTTTAATAACCGGAGTGATGTATAGCATGACTAATCAGCCTAAAGCATCGGGTCGTTCAGCCTTTACCATACCTACATCCGATGTAATGACACAGCTTCCTACGCAATTTTTTGCTACTCTTGTTCAAAATGTAAACCGTGAAATCGCAAGTGGTCACGACGTGATTAACCTGGGTCAGGGTAACCCGGATACACCTACACCGCCCCATATTGTCAAAACATTGCAAGAGTCGGCGGAGAACCCGCTCTATCACAAATATTCGCCTTTTAGCGGACATGCTTTCCTGAAGGAAGCCGTTGCGAAACGTTACAAGGAAGATTATAACGTGGACCTGGACCCCGAAACGGAAGTTGCGATTTTATTTGGCGGAAAAACGGGCTTGGTCCAGTTGCCTCAGGTATTGCTCAATCCTGGCGACGTATGTCTCGTACCTGATCCAGGTTATCCGGATTATTGGTCCGGTGTGGCACTGGCAAAAGCGCATATGTCTTTTATGCCACTGCTGGAATCCAATGCATTCCTGCCTGATTATGAAGCAATCTCTACCGAGGATCGGGAAAAGGCCAAGCTGATGTTCCTGAACTATCCCAACAATCCAACATCGGCAACCGCCCCGCTTTCCTTCTATGAAGATACGGTAGAGTTCGCCATTCAAAATAAAATCGTCGTAGCCAGTGACTTCGCCTATGGTGCAATTGGGTTCGACGGCCATCGTCCGGTAAGCTTTTTGCAGGCACCAGGTGCCAAAGAAGTGGGCATTGAGTTCTACACATTATCCAAAACCTACAATATGGCGGGTTGGCGCGTCGGATTTGCTCTGGGCAATGCGGAGATCATCTCCAAAATCAATCTGCTGCAGGATCATATCTACGTGAGCCTCTTCGGAGGCATCCAGGCCGCTGCTGCGGCAGCACTGACATCTTCCCAGGAATGTGTCACTTCACTGGTTGCACGTTATGAATCACGTCGCGATGCTTTCTATGATGCACTTTCAGCCATTGGCTGGCAGGCCCCTAAACCGGGAGGTTCCTTCTTTAGCTGGCTACCTGTACCTGCAGGCTTTACTTCTGCTTCATTTGCTGACGTGTTACTACGTGAAGCAAAAGTCGCGGTAGCACCAGGTATTGGCTTCGGTTCACATGGTGAGGGCTACGTACGCGCAGGATTGCTAAGTGATGAAGACCGATTAAGGGAAGCAGCGGAGCGGATTGGCAAGTTGAATTTATTCAAGTAATTTACAGGTGCATAACCCCTTTGCATCTGCCAAGTTTCCATGGTATGTTATAAGGAAATATTGAACGAAACGTGATGACGGGACCAGTACGAGAGGATCAGCCGCGCCCAGAGAGTAAATTCCATCGGGCTGCAAGAATTTACCGCGGCTTCTCTCCGAAACCTACCCCTGAGCGGCCTGTGATGCACAGGACAGTGCCTTCTGTTACAGGGCATGAAGCCGGATGATCCAATCATCAATAAAGGTGGTACCGCGGAAGTAACGAACTTTCGTCCTTTTTAATTAAAAGGGCGGGAGTTTTTTTTGTACCCAACGGTCTGCTCCAGGGTCAATCATTAATATTGTTTAAGGAAGTGAAATCATGACCTCACGTATTGTAATTAAGATCGGAAGCAGTTCGCTTACTACGGAAGAAGGCGGGCTAGATCGGAGTGCCATTACTTTTTTTGCTGGAGAAATTGCTGCCTTGGCCGAACAGGGCCACGAGGTTCTTCTGGTTACTTCGGGAGCGGTAGCTGCCGGATTCCGGGAGATTGGTTACCCCCAGCGTCCCAAGCAATTGCATGAAAAACAAGCTGCAGCGGCTGTTGGGCAAGCTTTGCTGATGCAGGCATATCAACAGGCTTTTGCAGCGCACCGCGTTACTACAGCACAAATTCTACTCACCCGTACCGACTTTCACAGCCGGAAACGTATGGGCAATGCAGGCATGACGGTAGAAGAACTGCTCAAACAGCGTGTCATTCCGATCTTTAATGAGAATGATACCGTATCTGTCGATGAATTGAAGTTCGGAGATAACGATCTCCTGTCTGCTCTGGTAGCGAATCTGGTCAAGGCACAGCATTTGGTCATTCTTACAGATACCAACGGTCTGTACACGGCTGATCCGCGAAAGGATCCATCTGCGTTTCGTTATGACCGCATCCCCGAAATTACGGCAGAAATTTACGCCTATGCTGGCGGTTCTGGATCATCCGTAGGTACAGGCGGTATGCGATCCAAGGTGGATGCAGCCAAAGTGGCAACGCGTGGAGGCGTGCCTGTCTTTGTAGGTAGTGTGAAGGAACCTGGAGATATGCAAAGAGCAGTTGATGGCACCGGAAAAGGAACGTATTTCGAGACTCGCCTTGCCGCTCTCTCTCGCAAAAAGCAATGGCTTGGCTTCATGTCTACTCCGCTCGGCACCGTCGTTGTGGATAATGGTGCAGAAGAAGCACTGGTCCATGGTGGTCATAGTCTCCTGCCTGTAGGCGTCAAACGCGTGCTCGGTACCTTCCATGCCGGAGATGTTGTAGAGGTGCTGGGTATGGATGACACCTTGCTCGGTCGTGGTATCGTCAATTATGATGATGACCAGCTACGGCTCATCGCAGGACTGCCAAGTGGCGAAGTAATGAAGCAGTTGAACAGCATCCATCGACTTGAGGTTATTCATCGGGACGAGTGGATTACGTTAAAATAGAACACCTATAATCCTACCGAGTGTACTACTCAGGATCATAGGATATAGCCATTAAATAATCTTTTGTTTCCACTTTATATATGGGAGGAATTTATGATGAGTGAAGTCAGGGAAAAAGCGAGTATGGCCCAAGCCGTGGTTCCACAGCTGAATCGTCTGAGCACAGAACAAAAAAATAACGCCCTGCTGGTCATGGCGGACGCATTGATTGCCCAAGCGGACTCCATTATTGCAGCAAACGCTGACGATCTGGAACGTGGCAGACAGCAAGGCACACCAGAATCGATGCTGGATCGCCTCGCTTTGAATAAGGAGCGTATCGCCGGCATCGCTGAAGGACTGCGTCAGATCGTGGAGTTGCAGGACCCTGTAGGCGAAGTGCTGGATACATTCACTCGTCCGAACGGATTGCACGTTGAAAAATTGAGAGTGCCCATCGGTCTGATCGGCATTATCTATGAGGCCCGTCCAAATGTTACAGTAGACGCAGCCGGACTTTGCCTCAAAACAGGCAACGCTGTACTTCTGCGAGGCGGCTCCTCAGCCCTCTCCTCCAATCGCAAAATTGTGGAGGTACTCCATCAGGCACTGGCAACAACGGATATGCCAGCTGATGCCTTGCAGCTTGTTGAGGACGCAGACCGTTCCTCCGTGGACGAAATCCTCAAGTTGAACGGACTGCTGGACGTCATTATCCCGCGCGGCGGAGCCTCACTAATCCGCAATGTGGTCGCCAATGCAACAGTGCCTGTGATCGAAACCGGCGCAGGTATCTGTCATACTTATGTGGATGAATCTGCCGATCCGGTCATGGCAGCGGAGATTGCCGTTAATGCCAAGGCACAGCGTCCATCCGTATGCAACTCCATGGAAACCTTGTTGCTGCACGCTGTTTACGCCGAGGAGCATCTGCCGACACTGGCTGAACAGCTCCGTGAGGCGAATGTACTGTTGAAGGGTTGTGACACGGTTCTCCGTCTCGTTCCCTCTGCCCTTCCAGTGACGGAAGAAGATTATGCGACAGAGTACAATGATTATATTTTAAATATCCGTGTAGTTCAGAACCTGGATGAAGCGATGGAGCATATCGCACGTTATGGCACAAAGCATTCAGAGTGTATCATCACCAAGGATACCAGCAATGCAGAACGTTTTTTACATGATGTAGATGCGGCTGCTGTATACCATAATGCTTCTACTCGTTTCACAGACGGATTTGAATTCGGTTATGGAGCCGAAATTGGGATCAGTACCCAGAAGCTGCATGCTCGTGGACCGATGGGTCTGCCTGCATTAACGTCAACCAAATACCGTATCACTGGCAATGGACAAATCCGGCAATAATATCGCAGCTACAGTTATATAGGAGGAACGATAAATATGAGTCAAGAACAACAGACGTTATTACAACAGAAGATTACTTTTCACGGAGCAGGTGCGATGGCTGAAGCCATCGTGCGCGGATTAATTTCCCGCCTTGTCGTACGTCCTCAGGATATTACGATGCTGAACCGCAGCAACCAGAAACGTCAGGAGGAGCTCAGTACCCGTTATGCCGTACATACCGGAACAGCTGCACAATCGCTGGATCATCTCGCCGCTTCTCCGGTTATTGTACTCTGCATGAAACCGAAGGATGCTGCCGCAGCGCTGCGTGAACTTGGGCCACTCCTGTCGCCGGATCAATTAATCGTCTCCGTTATTGCCGGATTATCGATCCGTACGATGCAATCCCTACTGGGACGCAAGCAACCGATCGCCCGCACCATGCCGAATACGTCCAGCACAATCGGACTTGGCGCAACCGGTCTTGCCTTCTCAGAAGAGATTACGGATGAACAGCGCAGTACAGTCATGACGATGTTCGAAGCTGTTGGAATCGTGACCATCGTGCCTGAAGATAAACTCGAAGTGCTCACAGGTATTTCCGGAAGTGGTCCGGCTTATGTATACTATTTGATGGAGGCCATGATTGCCGCAGGTATTCGTGGCGGCTTGTCCAGCCAACAATCCCGCGATCTGACTGTTCAGACCGTCCTGGGCGCATCGCGTATGGTGCAGCAAACTGGCTTGGAGCCAATGAAACTTCGTAGTGATGTAACCTCTCCGGGAGGCGCAACCCAAGCAGCACTAAAAACGCTGGACGAGGGAGATTTCTTTGAAAATGTAATCGCAGCCGTCAACCGCTGTGCAGAGCGCTCACGGGAGATGGGAGCTGCTTTGGAAGGAGATTTAAAATGAATAATATGTGCACAGCCACATATCGTCTGCATGATGATCGTGCAGACTTCCGCAAGAAGGCTGAGTCCATTGCTGTCGGCATGACCGTTGGCAGTTGGACCGAATTGCCTCAGGCCAAGCGTGAGGCGATGCAGAAACATCTGGGTGAGGTCATCAGCGTTGAGGTGCATGAAGCTGAGGGCATGGCCCCAGGTGAGCGTTACGCCGATATTACCATCGGTTATCCGGATGTAAATTTCAGCCGTGACATTCCTGCCCTACTCGTGACGGTCTTTGGCAAAATCTCAATGGATGGACGCATCAAACTGAAACGGCTTGGATTCTCGGATGGCTTCCTTAGCGCATTCCCCGGTCCCAAGTTTGGACTGAATGGTGTTCGTGATCTGCTAGGTGTACATGATCGTCCATTGTTAATGAGTATCTTTAAATCAGTTATTGGACTGGATGCTGACGAACTGAAGGAACAGTTTATTCGCCAAGCTCTTGGTGGAGTAGACTTGATTAAAGATGATGAAATTCTGTTTGAGAACAAACTGACTCCGATTGAGAAAAGAGTCGAGGTCTGCATGAAAGCTGCCGAGCAGGCACGCAAGGAGACGGGTAAGAAACTTCTTTATGCCGCAAATTTAACTGGACCTACCTCACGCCTGAAACAACAGGCTGAACGTGCGATAGGTGCAGGAGCAAATGCGTTGTTGTTCAATGTCTTGTCCTACGGATATGACGTTCTGCACGAACTTAGCAGTGATCCAGACATCAACGTACCAATCATGGCTCACCCTGCGCTTGCAGGTGCACTGTATCCTTCACCACACTATGGTATTTCGGCTTCCGTTCTGTTGGGACAGCTGATGCGACTTGCCGGAGCAGATCTGGTTCTCTTCCCTTCCCCTTACGGATCGGTAACGATGCCAAAGGAAGAAAATATGGCCATTACAGAACAATTGCTGTCACCTGAACTTCCGGTCAGAACCAGCATGCCTGTGCCCTCAGCAGGTATACACCCTGGGCTTGTACCGCTTATTCTGCGTGACTTCGGCACCGATGTCATCGTTAATGCCGGTGGAGGCATTCATGGGCATCCTATGGGTACAGAGGCAGGTGGACGGGCATTCTTGCAAGCAATCGAGGCAGCCCAACGTTCGATTCCACTGGCAGAATATGCAGTCGAACATCCCGAACTGAAAAGTGCACTGGATCTGTGGGGTGGAGAACGATGAGAAGTGATAAAAAAACAGTTATTTTCTGTGATTTTGATGGCACGATCACCCTTTCGGACAATATCGTAGCGATAATGAAACATTTTAAACCCGAAGGTATTGAAGCAATTATGAAAGACACGATTGAACAGCGAATTTCGCTCCGCGAAGGTGTGGGAGCGATGTTCGCTCTGTTGCCTTCTTCGCAGAAAGATGAGATTGTGGAATTTGTACTTGGACAGGCTGGCATCCGAGAAGGGTTCAGCGAATTTCTTGCATACGTTCGGGACGAGGGCATTGAATTCAATGTCACGAGCGGCGGAATGGACTTTTTTATCGAGCCTTTGCTCGCTCCATTCGATATTCCACAGGATCACATTTATTGCAATGGGGCGGATTTCAAAGATGAATTCATACGGATTGAATGGCCTAATCCATGTCAGCCTCCTTGTGAGAATGGCTGCGGCATGTGTAAAACGACGGTTATTCGTACATTCCCGGAAGAACAATATAATCGTATCCTCATTGGAGACAGTTTAACGGATTTTGAAGGTGCCAAAATCGCTGATCTTGTCTACTCCCGTTCTATTCTGACGGATAAGTGTATAGAGCTGGGTGTGGATCATGTCCCATTCACAACCTTCTACGATATTATGGAAGATATGAAACAGAAGCAAACACAAGGAGTGCTGTAAAAATGGGTTTTGAAAAGATTACATTGGAACATAAACGCCAGGTCCTCGAAGAGCTGGCTGATATCAAAGCGCTGTTTGCCAGCCGTAACTGGTTCCCTGGTACAAGTGGCAACCTGTCGATGCGTGTGGGCGACTTCGACCCGGAGCAATTCTACTTTGCAGTAACTGCATCAGGCAAAGACAAATCTCTCCGTACACCCGAAGACTTTCTGTTTGTGGACAAACATGGTAAGGCCATTGAGACGACAACCCTGAAACCGAGCGCTGAAACGTTGATCCACTGCGAAATCTATCGTTTAACCGGCTGTGGCGCAGTATTCCATGTGCATACCGTATTTAACAACCTGATCAGTGAGTTCTTTGGAGCAGATGGACACGTACCGATTCAAGGCATCGAATTGATCAAGGCGTTCAACATCTGGGAAGAAAATGCGGAGATTCGTGTACCGGTTCTGCCTAACTTCGCGGACATTCCATCCATCGCTGAATTGGTACCAGGTGTACTTGACGCGAGCGTACCAGGAATTTTGCTGCGTAATCACGGGATTTATGCCTGGGGCAAAGATGCTTTTGAAGCGAAACGTCATCTGGAAGCGTTCGAGTTCCTGTTCGAAGTGATGTACCGTCAACTTCTGTTGAAGGGTGCTACCAAATAGCAATCATTCATTCGAAATCAAAGCTGCAACACCAAAAACACGCCAAGGCGGATAGATATAGCCCTCGGCGTGTTTTTATGTTTGGGTAATTCTTTGTTTTCTATGATTTTCTTTGTTCCCCCTTTGGAAAAGGGAATCGAAAAAACTGTAAAGTTCTACAATCGGTCCTCCCGATCCTTGAATAAAAAGAGACTGTCTGCTCCCTCATCAGTTCGATGAACCGTACTATTCGTACTCGCCCCACGCTGCTTGCCGAACAATAGCTTCAGACCGCCAAAAATGAGCAGCAAGGACACAATGACGGTGTTCACATACGAACGAATCTCGTACGTCATAAATGCATCCGGGAACATCTCATTCAGCTGTGGAATGACCAAGCGGATAAACAGATAGTACAATCCCAACGCAGCAATTCCGAATCCAATCAGGCGCTGGTGACGAGCCCAATCCTTGAAAATGGGTTGATCCGTCAACGGTTCGCGACCATACCGGCTTGAACACTGAAGTCCGTCAAAGAAGCTGTAGAACCAGATCAACGGAATCATGAACAGGAACACCGATAAATGAAGCAGGTCCAGAACGTAAATGCTGCCGAGAAACAGGAACATGAGTTGCATGCCTCTTTTTTGCAGTCCCAGATACAGATGTCCCGCACCCGGGAAAGCTGATAACAGGGTTGCCAGCACTTTACTTCGCCGTCCAGAAGCCCTGCCCATCTCCAGTTCCTCGAACAACGTACGATCTTGCAATACCTCACCGGCCTGCTTGCGATGCACATGTTGAACTGCATCAAACATACAGTACACCCAGATGACAGGCAGAATGAGCAAGAACATCAGAAATACGGATTCATTCGTAATGGAAGCTACAAAAACCATCATGGCAAATGAACCGAAGAACGCGATCAGGAACGATAACCCGCGATGTAACAATCCGAGATGAAGATGTCCCAGACCTGGAACAAAGGAAAGCAAAATCGTAAAAAATCGTTCGCTTTCACTACCTTTCCGATAGATCGGTTGATCGTAGCCCCCTTCGAGGCCACCATACTGAACGCCCTGATGCTGATGTATTCCCTCTTGGTCCATCTCCATCTGTCCCAAGTGGCCTTCCTGATCAGGGTATGCTCCCTGATATGCCGCCCCCTGATGGGGACCACCGTAATGTGTGCCATATCCATGGTATCGGGCATCATGCATTGAAGGGGCACGAAGCAGAACGATAATCATATCCAGCATGCTGACACACCAGAAGAATATGGCTCCCAAAGCCCCAAGAATCATTAATTCCCGCTCACTCACCAGAATTGCCAGCATAAACGCACCAACAGCTGTCCCAAAAAAGAGTAGTGGATAGATTACAGCTCTGGCAGGCCGACCCCAATAGAGAAAACCTAAACCCGGAATCAGGTTTAATAGAAATGCAAGTAATTTGTTACGATCTGATTGCACAGTCGTCATCCTTTCTTTTCAGGCAATGCGAAACAATTTATGGTCCAGGCTTGAAGTGATCCAGCCATGATGTGGCTGCCTCCGTCCATTTTTCCGAAAATGACCCCCTGTGCTCACCGTCCTGGAACTTATGATAAGGCGCTACCTTGTCAAACAATCCCGAGGAGAGAAAGATTAACGTCAGACAAGCCGCCACGGCATAATGAAACACTTTGTGATCCAGCCAGAGACGTCTTCGTCCGGAACGCGATTTGCGCTTTGGTTTGGAGGATTGCATCTCCGTAATTTGATTCATGACTGAATCGGCAAAGCCTACAGGGTCTTTCAATTGTGGCAGCTCCCGATGAATGCCGAGTGCTTCGAGATAGTTGTCCATCGCTTCCGGAACGTCCATAAGCATCTGTTCCATCATACTTGCCTGGTTTGCAGTCATTCGGCCTTCAATATAATCAGTCCATTCCTGGACGGTATACATCCTTTTATTCCTCACGCCACTCATCCTCCTTCCAATGATTTCGAATCCACTGCCGGGCACGATATAGACGGGACTCCACGGTTTTCACTGCCACCTGTGCATCACGGGCAATCTGCTCATAATTTTTTTCGCTTAAGTAATACGCAGTTATAATGTCCCTGTGCTGGGCAGGCAGCTGATTGATACGCTCGCGCAACTTCTCCTGACGCTCTTCACGCACGAGGCGGGCAAGAACATCTTCTTCACGACCGGGCATGTTTATTATTTTTTCTTCTCCGCCCAGATCCTCAGCGCTTCGTCTGCCCAGCTTGCGTTTGGCATCAATTGCTTTGTGAAAGGCAATTCGGGTTAACCACGTTTTGAAACCTTCGGATCGGTAATCGGGGAGAGATTTAACCATCTGAATGAACGCCTCCTGCGCTGCATCCTGTGCATCCTGATCGTTCCGCAATACGGAGTAGGCCACATGGTATACATGCTGGCTGTACTTTTCGATCAACAAGCGCATCTGGGATGTATCGCCTTGACGGATTTGTTCGATTAAGCGCGCTTCATCAATGACTCTCCCCTCCTCTCCACTACAATAGACGACAACTTGTTTGTTGACCCCTGCATATTCATTCATTTTTTTATAAAAAGGTTACACATTGCCTGAAAAGTCAGTTCTACCAGGAACATTAACGTGTCTAACTTAACATCTATACAATCTAAAAAAACAGGCTCAGAATATATTCTGGCCTGTTTTGGTTTATTCTGAATGAATTTATTGCCTAATCTAACATTGGTATTAACGTCCACCGTTCCGAAACCGCTGCGTATATGCCTTGGCGTCCTGCACATTCTTCACACGGTTACGGCTCCATTCAAGCAGAATTCGGTCGATATAGCGGAAATGCACTTTACCAGCAAATACCGCTTCCTTCAATGCCATGAGAATCAGTTCCTCCTGATAGCGATCCTGATCCAGCCAGCCGGATATCGTCTCGCATTCCATCGGGGAAAGCGGGCGGCCAAATTCTTTTTCAAAAATAGAGAACATATTTCGTTCTTCCTCTTCTTTTTGAACACTGTTCGAATCCGGGCGCAATGCATTAGTGTCCAGCTGCTGCTTACGAGCAACGGCCATATCCTCTGCTGTACATCCTGCCAGCTTGGCATATAATCCATGCAGATCATAACGTTCATACTGAATGTCACGCTCTTCATCTCGATGCTCGTCAATGTGAATGTACCCGTCTCTCATGAGACGCTGCAGCATTCTTGCGATGCCTTCAGGAGCAAGACCCATACGGGTTGCAAGCTCTTCGAGCGTTGGGAACTCATTGAATTCGACTTGCCGGAATCCAAACAATTGAATCAGCAGAAGCACCTCTGCGTCACTTAACCCCAGCTGATGATAATAGCGCAATAAAGCATATGGGAGCTGCGCTGTCCCTGATGCCATACCGTAAGCTGCTCCATTCAACCAGGCTTTGGAGCCGGTTTCTTCCATGGACTCGCGGTTAAGCATTAAGGGTACAGACGATAGAGCATACGTGGGAATGCAATTGTCTCACGTACGTGATCCAATCCACAGATCCATGCTACCGTCCGCTCCAATCCCAGACCGAAGCCGGAGTGAGGAACCGATCCGTATTTACGTAAGTCCAGATACCACTGATATGCCTCTTCCGACAATTGATGCTCATCAAAGCGCTGCTGCATCAGTTCCGGATCATCAATACGCTGGGAACCGCCAATGATCTCTCCGTATCCTTCCGGTGCGATCATATCTGCACAGAGGACCACTTCAGGACGATTTGGATCAGGTTTCATGTAAAATGCCTTGATTCCAGCCGGATAATGGGTAATAAAGACCGGTGTTTCGTATTTCTCGGCAATCGCCGTTTCGTGTGGAGCACCAAAGTCTTCTCCCCAAGGAATATCGAAGCCTTGTCCATTCAGGAATTCAATTGCTTCATCATACGTAATGCGCGGGAATGGAGCTACAATTTTTTCAAGCTTGGATACATCACGTCCGATGGATTCCAGTTCAGCACGGCAGTTTTTCAGAACCGTTTGAACCACGTGAGCAATAAACTTCTCTTGCACTCGCAGGCTTTCCTCGTGATCCACAAACGCCATTTCCGGCTCAATCATCCAGAACTCAATCAGGTGACGACGTGTTTTGGATTTCTCGGCACGGAACGTAGGTCCGAAGGAGTATACTTTGCCCAGCGCCATTGCTGCAGCTTCCATATACAACTGTCCACTTTGTGTCAGATAGGCATCTTCATCAAAGTATTTGATGTGGAACAAATTCGTCGTTCCTTCAGCAGATGAAGGTGTAAGAATCGGAGGATCAACCTGTGTGAATCCGTTACCATCAAAGAACTGCTGAACAGCGCGGATGATTTCCGCACGAATAACCATAATCGCACGTTGTTTTGTCGAGCGCAGCCACAGATGGCGATGATCCATCAGGAAGTCTACCCCATGCTCTTTCGGAGTGATTGGATAGTTTTCAGTCAGATGGATAATTTCCACACCAGTAACTGTCATCTCATAACCGGATGCACTACGTGGTTCTTCGCGGATAATACCTGTTACATACAATGAACTTTCTTGAGTCAAGCTCTTGGCAGCATTCCAGATATCTTCGCTGACTTCACTCTTAACCACTACCCCTTGAATATATCCGGTTCCATCACGCAGTTGCAAAAATTGAATTTTGCCGCTGGAACGTTTGTTGTTAATCCAGGCGCCGATCTTTACAGTCTCGCCAACATGCTCGCTCACATTACGAATTACACAATCCGTACTCATGCCCATATCTCTCCTTGGAATCCTGAATTTGAAAATGCAGCGGGCAGGCATATGCCTGTCCCCTGCACTTCCTTGTCATACTATATTCACTTTACAATTAGATTACAGAGAATTCAATACGATTCGGTGTGTATCTCTTGCAATCACCAATTCTTCGTTCGTAGGAACTACGAGAACGTCCACTTTGGAATTGGCTGTTGTGATGCGGCGTGGTTCTCCAGAGCGAATTGCATTCAGCGCTTCATCCAGTTCAACACCCAGGTACGTAAGTTGCTCACATACTTTTTGGCGAAGAACAACGGAGTTTTCACCTACACCAGCCGTAAATACGATCACGTCTACACCGTTCATTGCTGCTGCATAAGAACCGATGTATTTGCGCAAACGATATTCGTACATCTCAAATGCAAGCGTGGAGTTAGCATCGCCAGCCTCCATTCCTTCCGTAATTTCACGCATGTCGCTGCTGATGCCGGAGATTGCAAGAAGCCCACTATGTTTATTCAACATGGAGTTTACTTCGCTAACGCTCAGTTCTTCCTTGTTCATAACATATGGTACAATGGCCGGATCCAGGTCACCACTACGTGTTCCCATCATCAATCCTTCGAGTGGAGTCATGCCCATGGACGTGTCCACGGATACGCCACCCTGTACAGCTGTTACGCTACCACCATTACCAACGTGGCATGTGATGATCTTCAGATCTTCCAATGGACGATCCAGATATTCAGCTGCTGCCTTGCTTACGTAATCATGGGAAGTACCATGTGCTCCATAACGACGCACTTTATACTTTTTGTAAAGCACACGTGGAATGGCATACAGATATGCTTTTTCCGGCATCGTTTGATGGAAAGCCGTATCAAAGACCATTACCTGTGGCACGCCTGGCATATTGGCTTCAGCCGCACGAATACCCATCATTGCTGCAGGGTTATGCAGTGGAGCCAGATCGAACAGACGGCGAATTTCTGCTTTGGAAGCATCATCAACCAATGCCGATTCTTTAAACGCTTCACCACCGTGAACCACACGATGTCCAACAGCCTGAATTTCATCAACAGAACCAAGCACACCGTTTTCTTTGTCAGTCAGGATGTCAATAACTTTACGAATCGCTGTAGTATGTTCGAGAATTTCGCTAACTTCCGTAACATCCTCGCGGCCCGTTGGTTTGTGCGTCAGAATGGAAGAGTCCATGCCGATCCGCTCTACCAGACCTTTTGCCAATACGGATTCATCCGTCATGTTATACAATTGATATTTGAGCGAGGAACTCCCCGCATTAATTACGAGTACTTTCACAGCCGGTCACCATCCTTGTCGTACTTGAAGAATCCTTCGCCTGTTTTGACACCCAGGTGTCCTGCACGCACCATTTTCTTCAGGACTGTGGAAGGACGATATTTCAATTCACCGAATTCACGGAACATTCTTTCGAGTGCAGCTTCTACCGAATCCAATCCGAAACGGTCTGCCATCTCAAGCGGTCCGTGCTGGAAATTGTATCCGATACGCATTGCGTCATCAATATCTTCAGCGGAAGCGACACCTTCCTGCAGTACATGCAGCGCTTCGTTGATCAGAAGACAGATCAGTCTGGACGTAACAAATCCAGGCGATTCATAGATCATAACGCCTTTTTTGTCCGCTACTTCTTCCACAAAACGTCTAGTTTCTGCAAAAGTGGTATCGGATGTTTTCAATCCACGAATAATCTCTACAAGATCAACCCGGGAAACCGGGTGAATAAAGTGCATACCAATAACACGCTCTGGATATTTGGTCGAGCTTGCTAGCTCAGTCAAACTCAGCGTGGATGTATTACTTGCAAGAATTACGTTGCTTGGACAAACTTGGTCAAGTTGACTGAATACCGCTTTTTTCGCTTCCAAATCCTCAGAAATAGTCTCAATGACCATATCGCAAGTTCCGAGTTCAGCCAGATGAGCAACTTTAGTAATACGGGAGAGAATCAATTTCTTCTCAGCCTTCGTAATGGCCCATTTCTCCAGTTGTTTATCGAGGTTGGTCTCAATCATGTTATATGCATGATCCAGCTTCTCCGTTGTGTGCTCCACCAGAAGCACATCAAGTCCTTTGGCTGCAAGCATCTGGGAAATACCTTGCCCCATCGTGCCGCCGCCGACAACTCCTATCTTTTTGAAAAACATGGTTCTGCTCCATCCTTTCGATTCTCTATTTCTCTATTGTACCCTGTTCGCCGAAAATTACAAATTTCGACCCAACATATAATAATATCTTAGCACGACTGAAATGTAAAAAAAAATAACCGACATAAATAAATTATGCCGGTAGAAGGGCGCTGTCACGAAATTGACAACGAAATTGATCGCCAGACAATACTTCTTCCCTGAGCAACGTGTCGAGGGAATTGTCGAATATTGTCCGCTGTTCTTCAAGCAACCGCTTGGTCTGTTCCATCAGGTCTTGCAGGATCAATTTGTTCTCCCGCATTAATTCTTCCGTAGTTACCATATCCATGTTAACAATACCCAACGTTGTGAGCCCGGAAGCCATCATCGTCTGTACCACATTCGTTGCTTGTTCAAAGTCATTGCGTGATCCTGTACTGCGTCCACCGTAATACATTTCCTCCGCTGCTGCACCTCCGAGGGCAATCATGATTTGCTCTTCAAGGAAGCGCTTCGTGTACAGAAACTGCTCTTGTTGCGGGTTATGACGTACATATCCCAGGGCCTGTCCACGAGGGCTGAGTGCAACCTGACTCACACTGCCAGGACGAACCAGTTCAGCCATGATGGCATGTCCCAATTCATGAATAGCCACTCTTTTCTTCTCTTCCACGCTGGATTCGCGGTCTGTCTTCTCACCCATCATTACTTTATCAATCGCAAGGGACAGATGACGCTGTTCAATGTTGGGCAGCCCATCCCTCATCGCGTAAATTGCTGCTTCGTTCATCACACTTTCCAGCTGTGCTCCAGAGAAACCATAGGATTCTTCTGCTGTCTTCTCAAGGCTGACCCCTTCCAAAAGAGGTTTATTGACTGCATGCAGCTCCAGTATGTGTTTTCTGCCTTTCTTATCCGGTAAGTCTACCTGAATATGACGGTCAAAACGTCCTGGCCGTGTCAATGCGCTGTCCAGCATTTCTTTTCGGTTCGTAGCGGCGATCACGAGTATGCGCGGTGTGTCGGAAGAGTATATGCCATCCATCTCCGTCAACAGCTGATTCAGCGTCTGATCATATTCACGCTGCTGTCCGCCTTCGCGTTTTCCACCGATCACATCAATTTCATCGATAAATATAATAGCATTTTCCTTGTTTTCTTTAGCGGCACGTGTTCTTGCATCACGGAACAAATCCCGTATTCTGCCTGCACCTACCCCAACATACATCTCAACAAACTCACTGCCTGAAGCAGCTACAAAAACAGAATCCGTATAATGTGCAGCAGCTTTGGCCATCAAGGTTTTACCTGTTCCTGGAGGGCCAGTAAGCAGGATACCTTTCAAAGGACGAATACCAAACTTCTGAATTTCCTCATGTCGAATAAGAAAATCAAGCGCTTCCCGCAGTTCCTGCTTCGCACTCTCCTGACCACCGATTTCTTCAAACGTCAGCTTGGAAGGCCCTTTTTTCTTGCGTTTGCGTTCCTGGCCCGCTCCTACCGTAATTCCACCGCGCATTTGCATCATGAACAGTAGAGCACCCACAAACACTGCTGCGATCAGAATGGGAATCATATTTACACCGATAAAAGTAAGAAAAATAATCAATACGGGTACAAATCCAATGGCAATTTCTTTCGTCCATTTAGGCATTAGGCCACACTCCTATCTGACCGGGCACACGCGGCAGAATAATAAACTTACTGGCATCTCCATCTCTGAGACTGACATAAACATTATTGTCATCCATAGCTGTGTTTACCTTGATCCCATTTGTAGCCATTTTAGACAAGGTCGGTGTAATCTCGGTGTATTGCTTGTTCTCCATCGCTTGAGCTACGGTAAACATGGCGCTTCCCCACCAGCTCTCTAGCGCTTCGTTGGAATGATCCACCACATCCAGCTTCAACGAACGAGAACCAATCAAGGTCTGTCCTTCTTTGTGAATATATTGTACCAACCTGCCCAGATCAACATCCGGCTGCAAATCGAGTTTCAACTGTACATCATTGCGGTTAATAGTTAATTGAACATTATTGACCCCATCGTACTGGGTAACCATCTTTTCAATTGGGCTTTGCACAGCCACATGACGATACACAAACCAACCTCCAAACAACACAACGGCTGAAATGACGGCAGTCAGAGCAATAGGCAATACTTTTATCTTCAAGTGAGTTACCCCTCCTAAATTTTGGCCCATCTTGTAGCTTTTAGGCAAGAATATGAATATAGGCATGTAATATCCTGTGATGTGCCTGACAGGATTTATTTGTGTATGATGTATCCTTGAATACATATTTGAGTATATCACATCGTATATACAATATCTAAGGCGAAAATATGAATAAATTAATAATTTTAACTATTCAAATCCAAAATGATCAGGAAAGCACGTCAAAGAACCGGTCCAGTCGGGTTCCGTCTGCCGGTTCTTTAATGTATTCTTTTCAAATGATAGTAAGCTTGCTGATTCTAGCTATTCGGGATCGTATAGACCAGATCTACCTGTTCCCCGTTACTAAAGCGGTAAAACCGATAATAGTTGTGGGTATCATCATTATAATACACTTGCCATACATAGATTCCATTCACAACGCCTGGCATGATTCGCTTGATTTCCCCACCTGGAACTTCAGAGCTGAACCGGTTTCGAATCTGTGCTTCATTCATGCCGTTTTTTAACAGTTCACTGTGTACCGCATTGGTTCCCGTCACCGGTTTGTTATTCTCATCAAACTTCACCCACACCATGACATCCTGGTTATCCTTATTTTTGCCGATCAGGGTCCAGTATATATTGTCTCCGCCGTCTTTCTGCCCCCAGACATACTTACGCAGGTCTTCGTGTGATGTAATCCCCAGCTGTTCCTGGGCTGCCTGTATGGCCAACGCCTCTTCCTTGCGCTGATCCTGGGTCACATAGACATAATAACGCTGAAGTCCAAACAGAATCAGAACCACGAGCAGCAACGAAATCCATATCCACTTCTTTTTTTTCTTCAAAAGCCGAACTTCCTTTCCCTATGACTACGCTGTCCCTGTAATTAACGGGCAAGCAAACTGTCAAATGCCAGTTGAGACTCACGCAGAATGCGCTCTTCATCCATCGTAAGACATTCACCATGTTTAACCACTTGTTTACCATCCACCCACACATGCTCCACATCTTTGGCCGATGCAGAGTAGACCGCATGGGAAATCAGATCCGTATGCGGATAGAAATGGGCTTGCTCGATGTTCAACGCGATGAAGTCGGCCTTCATGCCTGCTTGCAGAGCGCCTGTATTGTTCAGGAATATGGATTTGGCACCATACGAAGTTCCAAGCAGAAGCGCTTCCCCTGCCGGCACTGCGGTAGGGTCACCAGACACACCTTTGTGAATCAACGCAGCCAGTCTCATCTCTTCAAACATATCCAGGTTATTGTTACTTGCTGGTCCGTCTGTTCCCAGGGACACGGTCACGCCTGCTTTCAGCAGATCAGGTACACGTGCAACACCGGAAGCCAGTTTCAGGTTACTGCCTGGATTGTGGGAAACCGCTACATCATGCCGTGCGAGAATCTCGATCTCCTCATCATTCAGATGTACCGCATGTGCAACCAGAGATGGACGGGAGAAGAAGCCCAATTTCTCCAGATGTGCAACCGGACGCAGTCCGTAATCAGCCACGTTCTGCTCCACTTCACGAAGCGTCTCAGACATATGCGTATGCAAAGGCAGATTCAGGTCATGAGCTACCTGTACCAGCTTCTCTATGTAATCCGGAGGGCAAGTGTAAGGTGCGTGCGGAGAGATAACGGTTGTAATTCTTCCGTCTGCTTGTCCATTCCATTGACGTGCAAATGCTGCGGACTCTTCCAGCTTGCGCTGTTGTTCTTCTTCTGAGCAAAGTCCGATTACTCCACGTGCCAGAGCAGCCCGAACGCCGGATTGTTCCACCACTTTCGCAACCTGATCCATATGATCATACATATCCAGAAACGCTGTTGTTCCGCCTTTCAACATTTCAAGCACGGAAAGTGATGTGCCCCAATATACGTCTTCAGACGTCATTTTGGCTTCCATTGGCCACATCTTCTCCTGCAACCATACTTGTAACGCCAGATCGTCTCCGTGGCCTCTCAGAAGTGACATGGCTGCGTGACCATGCGTATTGATCAGACCCGGCAAGAAGAACAGTCCTTTTCCGTCCACCTTTGTCAGACTTTCGTCTCCTTCCGGCAATGTCTCACCAATATGCACAATCTTGTCATTCTCAACGACCATATATCCTTGAACCACTTTCCAATTCGTGCCCTCACTCACGGCAAATTTGCCGTTGTGAATGACCCATCTATTTGTCGTCATCTTCCTCGTCGTCCTTTCCATTCTCCAAGTAATAAGCAAGGCTAAGCAGATCCGTCGTAAAATCGGCATGATGAATGCGAATATGCGGCGGGGTCTTCAGGATGGTTGGCGCAAAATTCAGGATCGCTTCAATTCCCGACTCAATCAGCTGATCCGCAACGTTTTGAGCTTCCGTATCTGGAACCGTGATAATACCTATACGAATGTTATCCTTTTTAACCGAATCCGTTAATTCATTCATCGGCTGCACCGTCAGACTGTTGATTTGACTCCCAATTTTCGGACCGTAGGCATCAAATACAGCGACAATCTTCATATTGTCTTTGAGATAGGCATTGTAATTGGACAAGGCATGTCCCAAATTACCTGCTCCGACAAGAGCTACATTGATCTGCTGGTCTATTTTTAAAATATGGCGGATTTTCTCGATGAGATATGATACGTCATACCCGATCCCTTTACGACCAAAGTCACCAAAGTAAGCCAGGTCTTTACGAATCTGGGCCGGATTCAAATCCAGCCTCAGTCCAAGCTCTTGTGAAGAGACCGTATTGACTTCGCGCTGATGCAGTTCATTCAAATAACGCAAGTAAACAGGCAATCTACGCACCACGGCTTCCGAAATTTTATCTGATTTCATTCATTGCTCCCCCTTACAAAGGCCACGATAGATAGATGAAAAAGATGAGCACCCTGTCTAAAACGAGCAAAAAAATTACTGAGTTAAACAGGATGCTCATTGTTATATAATGGATAATTGCTTTAATTCCTTTAATTGCTTTACTCGCATATCCACGAAACGAATAAATCATATTACTTAATTTTACCGCCAATCACCGGCGTCTTGCAATAATGGAAGGTACAGAGCGTATCTGTTATTGTTGCTCTTCGGTCGGTCTCTCGAGCCATTCCGAAATGCGTGGAACCATCTGCTCGGTGAGCATGTGCTCCATTTTGGGACCAGGTAATGAATATAAAAAGTACTTGCCATAATACGCTTCAATAACGCGTGTATCGTATACAATTACAATGCCTCTGTCTTTACCTGTACGAACCAGTCTGCCAAATCCCTGTTTGAAACGGATGACGGCTTGTGGCACGGACAGCTTCATAAACGGGTTTTTCTTCTGCTGCTGCAAAAGCTCGCTCTTCGCTTCCACTAATGGATGATTCGGTGGCTGGAACGGCAGTCTGACAATCGCTAGACAGGTCAGCGCCTCCCCGGGAATGTCCACCCCTTCCCAGAAGCTGCTTGTGCCAAGAAGCACCGTTGCTTTCGCATCCTGAAAGCGGCGCGTAAGCTTGGAACGGCTGCCGCTGTCCACCCCTTGCCCAAGCAACGAAATATCATTGCCTGACAAGGCCTCCTTGAGCGGGTCATAGACCTGACGCAGCATCCGGTAGGAGGTGAACAACACCATCATGCGTCCCCGAGTGGCGATAGCCGTTTCCGCAAGCGAGTGCACGAGCATATCCACAAAGTGGGCATCGCCTACACTGCCCTTCACGCTTGGGAAATCCCGCGGAATGACGAGCAGTGCCTGTTCTCGATAATTGAACGGTGACGGCAGCATACTCGTTAACAGACGGTTATTCTCGGCAGCTTCCTGCAAACCCAGCTGTTCGATCATGAATTGAAATGACTTGTCAACGGAGAGCGTAGCCGATGTAAGCACAACGCTTTTCTTTTTATCAAAGAACATATCCTTCAATTGTGCACTGACATCGACAGGAACAGCATAGAGTTGCAGTGACTTACTGCGGAACTGGCCGCTGGCCTCCATCCAGTACACGGTATTCGCATCATCCATCCGCATGAAGAAACGCAGATTATCTTTGATCGCTGCCAAGTCCTTAAGCAGACCTGAGATATCCGTAATCAGACTATCGGACTGATAGTCGTCCTGATCTTCTTTCACTTCAAGCAACAGCTTGTCGCCTTTACGAATCAAATCGCCTAGGGTTACATAGATTTGGTTTTCAGCATCCTGCAATTCCTGCCATTTGGCTGGTTTTTGCGAAGGCTTCAGTCTAAGAGAGAATTGTCCTGTCTCGCCTGGAGAAGCATCGCTGCGTTCAGGCAGCAGGCCGAACAATGTATCGCTTAGTCGATCCCACATCTCTTTAACTTCGACAGCAAGCGGGAACATCTGATCAATCATGGAGCCCCACTGTACCGAATTTTCATGACCCGACAATTGAGAACGAAGCATAGGCAGTTGGCCATTACGGCTATCTTTAAACAGTCGGGTCAGTGTATGAACCAACGTGAAATATTTCATGTGAAGACCAAGATGCTTACCTGCTACATCCTCCAGATGGTGTGCCTCATCGATGACCAGACTTTCGTAGGCTGGCAGCAGCTGATGTGCTGCTTTGACATCCGTAAATAATTTCGAGTGATTCGTAATGACGATATCGGACAGCCCGGCTTCATGTTTGGCCCGGTGATAGAAACATTTGCGGAACCAAGGACAGGAACGTCCAAGACAAGACTCAGACTCACTCTGTACCGTCTCCCAGAAGTCTCCTCCGCGCCCGCTTAGATTCAGCTCCTCGTCGTCTCCAGTCTCGGTCTGGGTAAGCCAGACGATCATCTGAGCCGCTGTAAAATAATCCTCTTTCGGTGTGGCAAACTCACGTTTATTGATTTTATGCTCAAACTTACGCAGACACAGATAGTGCCCACGTCCTTTGAACACCGCTGCCTTGAACGGGAACGGAACCACTTGGGTCAGCATAGGAATATCCCGCTCTCTCAATTGCTCCTGCAGGTTGATGGTATGTGTGCTGACCATAACTTTCTGTTCCTGTTTCACACTTTCATAGATGGCAGGCAGCAAATACCCAAGTGATTTACCTGTACCTGTTCCAGCTTCAATCAAGAGATGTTTCTCTTCATCCAAAGCTTGTCGTACACTGCTGAACATCTGAGTTTGGGCCTCACGCTCCTCATAATGGTCCAGTGTCTCCTTCAGGTTATCTCTAACCTGATCCATGAACTGCTCAAAACTTACGCCTTCCAGCGGATTACCTTCTCGCTCATCGCGTGGTGAGCCTATATCGGTCCAGTCACTCACGTTCAGGGCGAGCTGGCGGTAATACGTATGACCATCCAGATCCTGAATCGGCTCTGCTTCCTTCTCAGTACGCATTCCATCAAAGAACCAACCCAAGTCACTGTCTTCCGGTGCAAACAGGTCACTGAGGCGCTGAATCGTGATCAGAGGCAATGCACGAAGCTCATCGAAACACTTCAGTAATACAAAAGCTGTTGCGAGAGCATCACTGTCTGCCTGATGAGGTCGGTCATGCTGAAATCCAAATTCCGAAGAGACATAACCGAGTTGATAAGAGCCCAGTGACGGGAACGTGATCTTCAGGAAATCAATCGTATCCAGAATTCGTCCGGTAAATGGCAGATAACCGCATCGATCGAGTGCATTTTGAAGAAAATGAAAATCAAAAGCAACGTTGTGTCCAACAAGAACAACATCGTCGAGCAGCGGAACCATTTCCATCATCATCTCTTCCAATGAGGGAGCATCCGCCACATCTTCATCAGTAATACCTGTTAACCCCGTAATAAACGGAGGAATCGGTACACCTGGGTTCACATAAGAACTATATATTTGAGTTATGCTGTAGTCATGATCTATGATGGCAAGTCCGGCCTGTATAATCTCACCGTCGGACTGCGTGCCGGTTGTTTCGAAATCCAATACGGCAAATTTCATTGCAATGTACGGTCCCTTCCATTCCAGTCTATGTTACAGCATAGCAAAAAAAAGGGCATTTGAAAATTAACTGACAAAAAAGGCGGTGTCCCCACCGCTATGCCAGAGGAGGGAACACCGTCTTTATGCCGCCGAATAGCCCTTAATTTAAGGCAGTCAGCTGATTTGCATATTGCAATTTTCCGCTGTTTAATCGACAGGCTTCCATGTTATACAGCGGTTCGGTCAACGTTGGGTCATACTGAAGCGCCTGCGCAAATAGTGAACATGCACCATCAGGGTTCGCAAGCTTGGCCTCGATACAGCCCAGGACATTACATACCAACCCTTTCAATCTCCGCGAACCATTCAGGTGCATAATCCGCTGCAAATGTATTCCTGCTTCCTCGGTTTGTTCCAGGTTAAGATGAGCAAGAGCCAGATAAAAACGAGTCAATGCACTTTCCGGATAGTCGGTCACAACCCTGGAAAATTGCATAATCGCCTGCGGGTACATTTGCAGTTTGAAATATCCCTGACCGCGACTGAAACACTCCAGATGCAGTTCTGGCAGTGCGGTAACAGCTTCCTGTTCAGGTTCGAGGGAAGCAGGCTTATCCAGTTCCCTTTCCCTCACCTGGCTCATTTTTTCTTCAAACATCAGCCACTCATCAAGCATCCCGTCACTCATCCGCTTCAGCAAATTCCACTTTTGCAGCAATTCCTGTTTGCTTAGGCCTTCAGCAGAAGGGTAGCGCTTGATAATTTCATCTAACATGTCGTTCATTTCTGCGAAAACATGCTGGAACATCGATGCATCCCCACCCTTGAAAAAATGGATTAGTGCAGTGACCTGTACTCATTTTTTGTAGAATGGGTCGATTTCATTCCCCTTACCAGTCGATTACATAATCGTCGCATGAACTTCTTGCTTCATCGTTTGCACAGGTTTATTCTGTCCATCCACAAATACAACGGTAGGCTTGTGATTATTTGCCTCTTCTTGAGACATCATCGCATAGGAAATGATAATGACGGTATCTCCAGGCTGTACCAAGCGAGCTGCTGCTCCGTTCAAGCAGATCACTCCACTTCCACGTGGACCTGGAATGACATAGGTTTCCAGACGTGCACCATTGTTGTTATTCACAATTTGCACTTTCTCATTTTCCATCAGATCGGAAGTTTCCATCAGATCTTCATCAATGGTAATGCTACCCACATAGTTCAGGTTTGCTTCCGTAACGGTTGCCCGGTGAATTTTGGATTTCATTAGTGTTCTAAACATGGGACAGTACCTCCGATTTTTGCAGCCTTATGTTGTCAATCAATCTTGTTTTGCCGAATTTTACTGCCAGTGCAATCAACAGATCGTCACGACCATGAACTTTCTCCTGATCTGCAAGTGGCTCCAGGCTTGGAAAAGCCTGAATTTCAGCATAATCAATCACGGCCATTGGTGAACGTTCAATGTTCTGACGCAATATACCGCGGATATCTGCTGCTGTCATCGCCGTCCCTGCATCAACAGCTTCCTGTGCCTCACGCAGTGCCTTGGACAGAACAAGAGCTTCCTTACGCTGTTCTGTGCTGAGATACACGTTGCGCGAACTAAGCGCCAAGCCATCACTTTCACGAACGATAGGACAAGGTACAACCTCTACCGCCATGTTCAAATCGTTAACCATCTGCTGGATCACAGCTACCTGCTGTGCGTCCTTCATGCCAAAAAATGCACGCTGCGGTTGTACAATGTTAAACAGCTTTGAGACGACCGTTGTCACTCCGTCAAAATGCCCTGGACGAGAAGCACCGCATAAGCGATCCGTTAGATGGGAAACGAATACTGTCGTTTGTGTAGGCTGTGGATACATCTCTTCAACAGAGGGAATAAATACGATATCCACTCCTTTTGAACGTGCTGTTTCCACATCTCTGGCTTCATCCCTAGGGTAACTGTCAAAGTCCTCATTCGGACCGAATTGAATCGGATTTACAAAGATGCTCAAAACGACGATATCACTTTGTTGTTTGGCCGCATGCATCAAACTTGCATGGCCTTCATGAAGAAATCCCATCGTAGGCACAAGTCCTACAATGGACTCTCTGGACTGAATCGACTGACGTTTCAAGCTAAGTTCTTGTCTTAATTCTGCGATTGTCCGTATCACTTTCATACGCTCGTCTCCACCTTTTCTTTGCGCTGTCCGTACAGTTGATCCAGAACGCCGTCAGCAGCGGTAAATACATGCTCTTCTGCCGGGAAGGACCGGTTCTTAACTTCTTTCACATAGGACTCAATGCTATTGCGAATCAATGTACCTACGTCTCCATACGATTTGACAAAGCGTTTTGGCGTGTATGGGGAAGCATACTGAACCACATCATGGAATACCAGTACCTGACCATCACACCCTCTACCTGCGCCAATACCGATCGTAGGAATAGACAGTTCTTCCGAGATCGCTCTTGCCACTTCTTCAGTGACGAGTTCGAGTACAATGCCGAAGGCTCCGGCTGCTTCAAGCGCCTTGGCTTCGTCCATCAGCCGTCTGGCATCTGCAGCATCCTTGCCTTGAATACGATAACCGCCAATCTGATTTACGGATTGCGGAGTAAGCCCGATATGTCCAAGTACAGGTACACCGGCTTGCACAACCGCTTTTACCGTATCTGCGATTTCGAGACCGCCCTCCATCTTGACCGCTTGTGCATGACCTTCCTGCATCAGGCGACGAACCCCTTTGAGCGTCTCGTCCAGGCTGCCATGATACGTCATGAAGGGCATATCAGCCACGATAAACGTATTTCCCGCTCCACGTACTACAGAGCGTGTATGGTACACCATATCGTCGATCGTTACAGGCAAGGTGGAGTTATAACCCAGTACCACATTTCCCAGTGAATCACCGACCAGAATCAGATCGATACCTGCTTCCTCGGCCAATTGGGCTGTCGGATAATCGTAAGCTGTAATCATGCTAAGCGGCACGCCGTCCTGCTTATATTTTTTCATTTTCACAATATTCAATGCTTGTTTATTTGCCATTTTCGTCATGGCTCCTCTCATCTTTTCAATTTAAACACAACAAAAAAACCTTTTAGTTTCCACTAAAAAGTCCCGAAAAGTCAAAAAAGAGTCACTTGCGATCGTCCCTTCTGTCTCGGTCCTCTTCGGCTCAGAGCAGAATCCAACAACTCACTTTATTGCTATTGCTGCCTTGTCACTGCACCATTTTGAAGCAGAACAAAGCATACTATTGCCGGAGTGCAATTCGGTCTGCATTAGCCGATATCGCCTCACGAACACAGTATACCAAAGTTCTGCCCAAAGTTCACGTCTTATGTTCATTTTAACGGTGTAAATTCGACAAATTGTTTAATTTACCAATGAAACTTCACCGGAGTATACCGATACACGCTCACCGTTATTCTTCTCCAAAATCAATGCACCAGACGGATCAAGGCCTACGGCTGTACCCTCTATGATGCCCTGCGGATTAGCCACCTTAATTCCACGATTCATGGATACGGACAAAGCCTCCCAGAGCGAAGAGATCACACCGAACCCTTCTTTTTGATACAAAAAATACAAACGCTCCAATTCCGAGAGAATGGCCGCCGCAAGTTTGGTTCGGTCAATGTTTTGTCCGGTCTCCATCTTAAGTGAAGTTGCGATTGAACTCAGATCTTCAGGATAATCCTTGGGATCAAAGTTCACATCCACGCCTATGCCTGCAATACAGTAGCGTAATTCGTGGTCTTCAACAGTCGATTCAAGCAGAATCCCGCATACCTTGCGACCATCAATTAAAAGATCATTAGGCCATTTGATCCCGGCATCAGCACCTGTATATGACCGAATGGCACGACACACCGCCACACCCGTTAATAACGTAAGCTGTGGTGTATTTTGCAGTGCAAGCTCCGGACGCATTAAAACACTCATCCAGATGCCTCGTCCAGGTGGGGAGAACCATTTACGTCCAAAGCGACCTCGTCCACCCGTCTGTTCTTCTGCCAGAACTACTGCCCCCTCGCCCTGTCCCTGTTCAGCCATGTGCTGAACATCACCTTGGGTGGACAATGTGGAATTCAGAATGATCGTCTTCCGACCAAACACCGTCGTTTCCAGTGCCAGCTGAAGCGCTGTGGCATCGATACTGTCCGGTTTCGTGACCAAACGATATCCTTTGCGAGAAACCGCTTCAAACTCATAACCCATGTCACGCAGTTTGTTTACGTGCTTCCACACGGCCGTTCGGCTAATGGAAAGGTTGCGACTGATCTCTTCACCAGACACAAACTCTCCTTCTGCATTCAGTAACATATGTAACAGTTCCTCATGCTTTGTCATCTGCAGCCACCCGCTTTACTTCGTTGGTCAGCATGTCATGCTGATTCGCTATATTTCCGATCGCAGTCTCTCTTAAGAGATGTTTCATCAGTTGTCCGAGCCATGGCCCACCCTTACGTCCAAGCAGCTGCAGAACGTTCTCACCCGTAATATGCAGATCTTTCAGTTCATGCACCTTCATAGATTGACTCCATGCAGCACCTCGGGATTGTATTACGTCGATCTGTTCTTCGTGCAGAACTTCTTGATCTCGCCAACCTGTTGGAAGCAGTCGTTGGATGATGAGCCAGTCCTCTGCTGCCTGACGTCCGCAAGAAAGCACAGTTACAATCCATTCTGATCGTAGTGTCTCTTCATCCTTTTGTTCCTGTACGACAGTCTGGATCAACTCTTCAACCTGGAGAACTCCATTAATGCGGGAACGATCGTCATTAGAAAACGTCCATTTTCGAAGTAAAGCATCTGCTTCATCTCTGGTAAAAAGGCCTGCAATCAGCATCATGGACCAGCGCAATAAAACGTTCTCTTCCTTCAGTTGTTCCATATTGGACATTAGGGATTTATTGAATCGTTCCATGGAGATTGGTGCCTTCACATGCTCCAGTGCCTGGCTGCGAAACAGCAATTCCAGACCGCGCAGCGGATGGGGGCCTGCCATCATTTTCACCATTTCGGTACGTACTCTTTCCATGGCGATATTTTGGAGCAGATCCTTTTGATGAACAAGCCCCTTCCAGGTGTTGTAGGCAATTTTGAAATCAAATACCGAAGCAAAACGAACACAGCGAAGCATCCGCAGCGCATCTTCACCAAAGCGTTCTGCTGCCGATCCTACACATCTGACCCGCCCATCCTGAATATCCGATTGTCCACCAAAAGGATCAACGATATTTCCGTCTCGATCCATAGCGAGAGCATTCATAGTGAAGTCACGCCGCTGCAAATCTTCTTTGACATCCTGCACAAATTGAACGGCGGCGGGTCTTCGATTATCCTTATATTCAGATTCGGTGCGGAAGGTCGTAACTTCAAAGTAAAAGCCTCCTGAACGAACAGTAACCGTTCCATGCTGGAGGCCTGTAGGAATGCAATCGGCGAACAGTTCCATGACTTGCTCAGGGGAAGCGGACGTGGTGATATCCATATCATCCACGCTACGTTCCAGCAGTTCATCACGTACACAACCACCGACCCAATAAGCTTCGTACCCTTTTCCATTTAATGTCCGCAGCACCTGTTCACTTTGTCTTGCCATTTCATGGTCTACCTGTGTCCATTGAACCACTTACTCTCACCCCATAACTACGTGTTGCTTGGTGTGGCTTACACAGATATACTTCCAAGATGGAACTATCCTATCTGACAATCAGCCACAAACCGGCTTCAGATTCGGAACTTCACGTCCCAGTACCCGGTAGTATATTTGTTCATATTCGTGCCGAATGGCATCATTACAGAAATCATGGTGTGCCCGTCTCAAGCATGCTTCTCTGAAGTCCGCTATCAAACGGTCGTCTGTCAACAAACGAATCGTGTTCTCCGCCATCGATTGCGTGTCGCCGATTGGAGATAAAAATCCGGTCTTGCCGTGCAATACCAGCTCAGGGATACCCCCTGCCTGTGATCCAATGGTAGGTACACCACAAGCCATGGCTTCGAGTGCCACCAGACCAAAGCTTTCCTTCTCCGACGGCAGCATAAGCACATCAGCCATCGAAATGACTTGAGCAATATCATCCTGCTTACCCAGGAAATGAACCTTGTCATTCAGTCCAAGCTCATTAATCTTCCATTGAATCTTCGGCAAATCCGGTCCTTCTCCAACAAATAACAGTTTGGCAGGTACTTGCTCCTGGACTTGACGGAACACTTCTACCACATCCTGTGTTCTCTTCACAGGACGGAAGTTGGAAATATGCATCAGTATTTTTTCGTGAGGTGCTGCGAAGTCTCTACGCAGACTTGCGGCATCACGCGGATAATAAATTCTTTTATCAATAAAGTTATAGGTCAGATCAATTGGACGCCTTATATCCAACAATTCAACCGTTTCACGAATCAAATCCTGGGATACCGCCGTAACAGCATCACTCTCATTAATGGCAAGTCGAATCAGATCTTTCAACGACTCATCCTGTGCCAGTACGGTAATATCCGTTCCATGTAGGGTTGTAACAACCTTCAAGTCCTCACCAACCATTTGTTTAGCCAAGAAGGCACACACCGCATGTGGCACTGCATAATGTACATGCAGCAGATCCAGTTGCTGTGCTTTGGCTACTTGCGCCATTTTCGTGGCCAATGACAGGTCATACGGCGGATAACGGAAGACGTAATAATCGTTGACCTCAACTTCATGATAAAAAATATTTTTCTGAAATGTACCCAGTCTAAACGGGATACTATTAGCAATAAAGTGAACCTGGTGACCCTGTTCGGCAAGCAATTTGCCCAGCTCCGTTGCGACAACGCCAGACCCTCCGAGGGACGGATAACAGGTAATACCAATTTTTAGCTTTTGATCCATCCGGTGGACGCTCCTTTAATCTCCCGCGTGTGCAGGTTGATGTAATGCAACGGAAATGCAATTGATAAATGATTTATACGAGCAAGTTCGATCGTTTTATGACTTGGCAGCTTGGCCAAATTGATGAACTACATAAGGTGTAATGCTAGCGAATCCTTCTGCAAAAGGAATGAGGCTACGCTGTCCGAGCAAAGAATCTCGGGCTTTCACACGTTCAATATATCCTTGAGTCAATGGAGTGGCAACTGCGCCTTCTCCCAATTCGAACTGGGAACGATAACTTAGCAACGAATTTTCCTTCTGCTCATAGTGTTCCGTAATATCCACAATCAAATCCGTTGGTCCGATATCGTTAATGAAGTAAAAATACAATTCTTTCACCTGAACTGCGGGCATGTCCGGCTTATAGTTTCTAAGCTTGGCATTAAAGACAGCCTCCTGCACCAGTTTGCTGCACATCACATGATCCGGGTGACGGTCCTCCCAATATGGCGCAAATACGATTCGAGGGGCATGACGCCGTATCTCGGCAGTCACAGCTTCGATGTGTTCAGGAGTAATATACAGCCCCCGATCAGGCAAACCGAGATTGCTTCGACACGAAAGACCGAGGACGCGGGAGGCTTGCTCCGCTTCCTCGGCTCTGCGCTCTACCGTCCCGTTGGAGGACATCTCCGCCCGGGTCAGATCACACACGCCTACTTTCAGTCCCGCTGCAGTATGTTTGGCAATCGTTCCTGCCATCCCAATCTCTGCATCATCCGCGTGTGCACCAAATATGAGAATGTCCAAACTCATTGAGCATCACCCGAATTCAATCCACCCTCAGGCTTGTATTTATGTACAAGCTCTCTCCAGCCAAAATCACCGCGATCGAGCGCTTTGACAAGAATTTCTGCAGTTGCAATATTCGTGGCAAGCGGTATCCCCTGTACATCGCACAAACGCAGCAAAGCGTTAATATCTGGTTCATGCGGCTGTGCCATTAATGGGTCACGCAGGAAAATAATGAGATCCATCTCATTTTGCGCAACCAAGGCTCCGATCTGTTGATCCCCGCCCAGTGGACCGGATTCAAACCGATGGATCTGTAATGAGGTTCCTTCCATAATGCGAAGACCTGTTGTACCTGTTGAGTATAGTTGATGGTCTGTAAATACATTTTCGTAGGCTGTCACGAAGTTAACCATCTCTTCTTTTTTACGATCATGGGCAATAAATGCGATTTTCAACATGACAATCTCCTTTTAGTGTGTGTTCAAAAAGTCAGGTTTTCAGCACCAAGAAGGTTGGATAAAGCTAGGGACTGAGTAGCGGAGCTACACACGTTTTCGGAGAAAACGGCTTCGGAAGCATGTGCTTGCGAACCTACGTGAGCAACGGAAGGCCCGGCTGAATTCAAGATTCAATGTCGTATCCGCTTCTCGTGTGACCTCGTGATCAAAAGTTGACTTTTTGAACTACCTCTTTTAGTCGATAAAGTGATCAAATCCGTAGATAAGTCCTGTATATTCCATAACCTTCTGTACCCCAATCTTAACACCAGGCATATATCCTGCACGTTCATATGAGTCATGACGAATTTTGAGTGTTTGGCCAAAGTCTCCAAATACGACTTCCTGCTGGGCGAATATACCCGGCAACCGTACACTATGAATTCGGAATCCATTATAATATCCGCCACGAGACCCTTCGATTGTCTCTTCTTCATTCGGATTACCCTGACGAAGTTCCTCGCGGTTTCCTGCAATCAGCTCGGCTGTTTTGATCGCTGTTCCTGAAGGAGCATCCAGCTTCTGATCGCCGTGATACTCAATGATTTCCACGTTCGGCATATGTTTGGCAGCCTGTGCGGCAAATCTCATCATCAGAATAGCACCGATTGAGAAGTTCGGGGCAATCAACCCGCCAATGCCTTTGTCCTGACACTGCTTGTCCAGCTGTTCAATCTGCTCCGGCGTAAAGCCGGTAACACCCATAACCGGTCTTACTCCGTGACGAATGGCAATCTCTGTATGGGCAAAGGCATATTGAGGGACTGTGAAGTCCACCATAACCTGTGGTTTAGTCTCCGCAAAAGCCATCTCGATATCATCGGTCAAAAGTACCCCACATTCGGGCAGACCGACAAGTGTTCCGGCATCTGTGCCTACTCCGGAGCGGTTGACCGCTGCGGCGAGCTCCAGTTCAGGATCTTGAAGCACCAATTTCACTACTTCACGGCCCATCCGGCCAGCCGCTCCGATTACGGCAACTCTTATTACTTCACTCATCTTGGCTGCATCTCCTCACTATGTTGGTTCGTTTGGTTGAATCCATTTCAACCGATATCCATTCTGTTATGAAATGGACTCTTATTGAATGGACTTCATTCGCTGCTTAATTTCCTGTAACAATAGATGCAGTTGCTCATTCTGCGGGTCCAGCAACAATGCGTCACGAACGGACCGGGTAGCAAGATCGAACTCATTCAGATCACTGTAAGCAAGAGCAAGCATGATATGCGCTTCCACATATAACGGGTCAAGTTTAACTGCCTGTTTCAGCAGATCGGCCGCCTGCACATATCGTTCATGCGTTCCGTCTCCGGCCTGCTCTAGAAGCACCTTGGCCTGAAGACTTATCTCTTTGGCTTCCAGGGTCTGCAAATGTAAAACATACTCCTCTAACCCCTGAGACAGTTCAACAGCCTTGCGTGCATATTCAAGCGCTGAACCCAGGTGCTGACTGCGGGCATGTGTAATGGAACAACGATAATAGAGCTCCGCATGTTCCGGGTGAGCATCAATGGCGGACTCAAACCAGCGAATCGCCTGCTCAAAATCATTTTGCAAAATACAGCGGTAAGCATGCTGCATATACTCTTCCGGTGTCATCATCCAAGCTGTCCCTCCCCATTGAGGTGATGGTACAGCATATGTAATCTACGCCTAATCGGTGTTTTTTGGCGTCCACCGATTTGCATCGCGTGTGTTAAATTTATGCATGACTTTGTCGTGAGCCTCTGCCAGGTCGATCCCGAGAGAGTTAGCAAAACAAATCGTGATAAATAAAATGTCCCCGAGCTCAAGCTCAATGGAATTGTCTGCCTCGGAAGATTTTTTCGGTTTTTCACCGAACTCGTGATTCACTTCCCTTGCAAGCTCTCCCACCTCTTCAGACATCCGGGCCAGCATGGCCAGCGGACTGAAGTATCCTTCTTTGAACTGGGAAATATATTGATCAACCTCACGCTGCATTTCTGCAATGCTTTTCTCCATGAGAACGGATTCTCCTTTTGAAATTGTGTCGTATTTGTTCCTAATATATCAGTTATTTAGATTCACTTCCACCATCATAAACGACAAATCATTTTTAAAGAATCGATAAACAGGTATACTAAGATGGGAATGATTGCTTTCTCATTCTAATTTGTAATATGGAGAGGGAACTTATGAGCACTTCCAAAACCTGGGTTCAATTCAAATTGATTCTCCCCATCTTATTGGGTACAGCATTATATGCCTTTGGACTTCTATACTTCATCATCCCCAATCAACTCATGGAAGGAGGCGTAACCGGGATTACGGTCCTGCTGAATTATGCGTTCAACATCTCTCCTTCGCTTACAACCTTGGTTGTTAATATTCCACTCTTTCTGGTGGGGCTCAAGATTTTGGGCGGCAGACAGATGATCTATACAGGCGTGGGTATAGGAGCGCTTACGGTGTTCCTGTGGTTATTTGAAAAAATGATTGATCTTGGCTGGATTGAACCGCTGCATACCGAGAATGATCTTTTACTTGCAGCGCTTTACGCTGGGGTTACATTGGGAGCAGGCCTTGGAATCGTATTCCGCTGGGGCGGAACGACAGGTGGCTCTGACATCATTGCCCGCATTCTTAATCGAAAGTATGGCTGGAGTATGGGACGTGTACTATTAGGTATCGATTTCATCATTATTGGTATCTCCCTCGTCTACATTCCAAAAGAAAAAATACTGTATACTCTTGTAGCTGTATTTATCGCCTCTAAAGTAATCGACTTCATTCAGGAAGGGGCCTACTCGGCCCGCGCATTTATGATCATCAGTGATCATGCACCCGAGATTGCAGATTTGATTACCCGTGATATGGATCGCGGCGTAACGCTCATTCCAGCCATTGGTGCGTATTCGAAACAGGCCAAACATGTTGCTTACTGTGTCATATCCAGGCAGGAATTCAGACGTTTGCAGACGATTGTGCGTTCGGTTGACCCTAGAGCTTTTGTTATTATTAGCGATGTGCATGACGTACATGGAGAAGGATTCAAGGAAAGTTGACCTTATACTTGTACAGAAAGAAAACCTCTCTCCCCAAGAGAAGAGCCACGGGATGGGCTTCCTTGTAGATCGAGGTCTTTGTCATATCCTGATAACAGTAATGGATTAACGCCGAAATGGAAAAACACCTTGCTGCTGTGCCCGATATTTACGATAACCCGCATAACTAAGCACTACTACGATCACAGAACTAATTAACAATCCGGCTGCCCTCCGATTTGGCCCCTGAACAAACGGTACAAAGGCGCTCTCATCCTTTTCACGACCAAACAACTGGTTCACCAGCTCTTCACCATGGGTTACCATACTCTTCAATTGTGCAATATCAGTCTGTTTGGCAGCAGTCAGACCCTTCGTATGAGATAACCAGGCGTCCAGTTGGGCGATCTCGTAAGGTTCACGGCGGATCATCGCCGCAGGCCGGATCGTCTCGTAATGCTCCTCCAGCAAGGCGTAGCGGCTTGCTATTATCGCCGTGCTTAACTGCTGATCTGCCGCGGTTGATAGCGCATCAATATCATTTTTTACGATTTTATAATACTGGAGCCATAGAGGTTTTGCCGGGTTGGCGAGACTGTCTGCCGCAAGTCGAAGTTTGGCAGAGGCTTGCTGGAGAGAAGCATCATCACTTTTCACCCTGACCGCGGCTTCTTTCACTTCAACAATGGTCTCGGATAGGGCATGAATGCCTTCTACTGTCGTCTGACCCTCAAAGGATATATGCTCCAGACCTTTACTGATTCGCAAAATACTGCCTCTAACCTCTTCAATATCATTGTCCAAGGCATGTCGATACAGCAGGGCCGCTTCTTCATTTAATTGCTGAATAGAATTTTTGGCTGACACTTGCTGATCGGTATTTCCGTTCGCACTTTTACTTTCCGCTGATGCGCTGTATGACAAGTTCGTCCAGAACAGTAGAGTCATGAACGACACCACCATAAATCCAGTTTTGATCCTGAACGTTCTCTTCATGGACATCCCTCCCACCATCAATGTATGGCAGGGAAGAGTCCCTTAGAACAAGCTTACATGATGAAATCAGGTCCGTTTGGCCTGCCTTAAGGCAAGCCATGCACAGAGAATGCTCACTAGCGTCAGTCCAACGGTGAAATTGCGTACACCATTCAGATGGTCCATCAGCGATGCAGGCAGCCAAGGGAAGATATCATAGGTATAATCCATTGTATCGTTTAACAGCGTCCATAATGCAGCAATCACCAAAGCACCCCAACGGAACCCAAAGAATCGCACATACAGCAAAGCCTCGATAGCCATGGCACTATGCGACGCAATTAACATCCAATCCTGCCAATTCTGTGCGCCCCCCTGCATCCAGCCTGCAAAAATGATGGAGACTGCCCACACGCCGTATTTTACCGAAGTAACCACAGCAAGCGCCTGTACGACATGTCCGATCCGATTCAAAAGCATCGATTTCGGTTTGTACAAAATCCACAACAAGGATAGGGTAAAAAACAGACTCGCAGTCGGACTGTCCGGCACAAACACAATTTGCCATAGTGGTTGCTGGGACAGCGTATACTCCAATTGATCCCCGTACCATATGTATCCATATACTGTTCCTAATGCGTTACACCAAAAAAGAAGCCACAGGAAATAACGGTTCGTTAGAAATTCCCGGCTCCAAAAGTACGATAAAGCCACAGGCTCTGCCCCTTCCATCATATGTGTTCTGCGTTCCAAGAAAGGCGTTGCGAAAAACGCCTCAAAAAAACCTGACCGCATAAACGATCAGGTTTCATTGCTTATTTCGATTTTACTGTTCTGCCTTCTGTTTCGCAAGCCATTCCGCCAGGTGATTGATGTCGTCATCTGTCAGCCCTTGGGCGATGGCTTTGTCGTACTGAGCAGGCATACTGTTATATCCTTCTTTGATAATAGTCAAGATTTCTTCCTGGCTGTGTTTGTCACCCACACCCCGAAGCGAAGGCCCTCCTGCTCCCTTCATATCTGCCGCATGACATCCGATACATCCGGCCTTTTTGAAGGTATCCATTGCAGGGTCATCCTTCTCAACGATCGCCACTTCTTCTTTTTGACCTGGCGCATTCGACGTAGGAAGACCCTGCGCGTGTTTCTCACGCGCTTCTTCTTCACGCTGAATATGTTCCGGCTTCTGGCCGCTTGCTTCCAACTCATGCGCGTAGTGTGTCCATGCAACATTGGTCAGGTAGAAAACGGCCATCACCGATAGTATCATGAGCGATGATGCAATCGGACGTTTGTAGAAACGCCGCTCCTTGCCTGTATCGAGAAAAGGGGCCAGTAACAAAGCGCCGAAAGCAACTCCGCTGACTCCAAGTACCCCGAGCAGGACATAATCACCTGAGGCATATGGGTATTTCAAATACTGATACAGAAAAAGGAAGTACCAGTCCGGCATCGGGATAACCGATGCACTTGGATTGGCCGGATAGCCCAGTGGTGCAGGTTCCGAAATCGTTAATACCAGAATACCAACCAGTACAACGACACCAACCATCCATTCCTTCAGCAAGAAGTTAGGAATAAAAGCCTCTGATTTGCCGGGATACGCCGTGTAATCCGGTGGAGTTATAAACCCCGCTCCTTTACGGACGCGTGAGTCCCCGACGAAGATAATCTTTTCCTGGTCATCTGACTTGTGTCCGTGAGCCATGTCGATTCCTCCCTTCTCAGATTATAGTGGTCCTGAAATGCCCTGTCTGCGGATCATAATAAAGTGACCGACCAGAAGCACCAGAAGCACAGCCGGAAGGAAGAAGACGTGCAGGGCAAAGAACCGCGTTAACGTCTGCGCACCTACAATAGTTCCGCCTTGCAGGAATTCCTTAATGATCGGCCCCAGCCAAGGAACCGTATTCGCAATCTCCAGAGTAACCTTGGTTGCAAAGTAGGCTTTGTTATCCCAAGGCAACAGATAACCGGTAAGTCCCAGACCCAGCATGACAAAAAAGATCAGCATGCCGACAACCCAGTTCATCTCGCGTGGTGCTTTGTAAGAGCCGGTAAAGAACACACGCATCGTATGTAAGAACATCATAACGATAACCAAGCTGGCTCCCCAATGGTGCATCCCGCGTACAATTTGGCCGAAGGCTACTTTGGTCTGCAAATACTCAACACTGGCGTAAGCATTAATAATATCAGGCACATAATACATGGTCAGGAACATCCCTGACAAAATTTGAATAACGGTGATAAAGAACGTCAATCCACCAAAGCAGTACACGAATGCGGAAAAGTGATGAGCAGGGTTTACGTGCTCTGGAACTTCATGATCCGCAACGTCCCTCCAAATTGGCGTGATATCGAGACGCTCGTCAATCCAGTCATAGACATTTTTAAACATCTGCGTTCACGCCTCCTATTTGACTCGGGTGTTCGGAATAATGTCGCCCAGATAAACCCAACCCTGATCTTCCTTAACCACATACTCATCGAGCGGCTTCGGGGCTACGGCAAGATTCTTGCCTTCCTTGTTATAATGCGCGCCATGGCACGGACAATGATATTCGTCAGGATATTGCTTATCACTGTTCCAACCTACGGTACATCCCAAATGTTTACAAATGGGTGAAAGCGCATAGATTTTGCCCTGTTCATCTTTCCTGATCCAGGCGATTAACGAAGCATTGCTCAAATACCAACCGTCTTGCTGTTTCAATTCAAACGTAAATTCTTGAGGTTCATTCGTAATTTTGCTGATTTCCGCTACTTTGACAGAGGTGCCTTCTCCCTTGTGCTGCAAAATCGGGTCCACCGCAAAACGGACCATGGGGAGTATTGCACCGGCGGCCATGTAGGCTGTAGCTCCACCAAGCGTGTACGTCAAAAACTGCCTGCGTGACATTTCCATGCGGCTTGGCAATTTCATCGAAGCTTCGTGCTGGTCATGCTCACTGCTCATACTGTCTCCAACCCCCTTTTTCAGCCAACTCTCTCAATCATTTTCATTATCAGAAATTCCACGACTTACTAGAACATACATAATCATATAGTAGCCCTAGAACACCGTCAAGAATTTGTCACACATTTTTAAGGTTCATTTGTAAGCGTTATTAAAAAAATGTTGGTAAATTGTCACATTTGTCACAGGTAGGTCATCTTTTCCATAACTCACGGATTTTTTCCCCGACAAAACGTGAAATCCCTTCTTCTCCAACCTCTCGAATTAAAGTAGACTGACTTAATACCAAATCTGCAGAGGTAATTTGGGTCTGTTCCAACTCGCCATCAGATGACATTATAACCACATATTTGAAACCGGAGGATTTGAGCTGTTCGGATAAGGTATTTAATTCCATTGACATATCCGGACACGCATAATGGAATGCAGGGTAAGTCATGATACGCCCTTTGAAAGGAATCTCCACCAGATCTAAAAAATCTCTAAGCCGCTCCAACGCCTCGGTTGCTTCTACCGGGGACTGCTTTCCCGTCAGGGCTGTATATGGAATAAGGCATGTATCCAGATAAAGTTGCAGTTCCGCCCAGCTGTCTTGAGTCATCTCACTGAATTTCAATTCCCTAATTCCCCTCTCTATCCATTTTATTCCCATATTATATATGAGCGTATATTATAAATCCAGAGATTCATACTTTTTCTGCTTAAGAATGACAGAGAACACAAAAAAGAAATGCGCGTTTCACGCATTTCCTGTCTTATATATTATTTTTACATGCTCATCAGTTTATGGCCTTCAGTTCATCCGTCAGATTCCGGAAAGCTACTTCGTCTCCGGTAGCCAATGCCTTATCGATTTCCATATACAGCTTCTCGCTGCGTTGTTTACGAAGCGCGTCGTCCCACACCATCTCAGCAGCCAGCCCCAACATGACTTCATACGTAACTTTCATTTTATCCAATAGGATGCACCTCCAAAACGGATTTAAGAGCTCCTGTACTCCTTTCCTTTGGCAACATAACCTAGTGTAGTTCTCGACATCCGCTCAAGATCTGCGTCTGTCAACTCACGTATCACTTTGGCTGGTGTGCCCAAAGCAAGGGTATAGGGCGGTATTTTAGTATTTTCAGTTACAACAGAACCGGCCCCGATCAGCGTATATACACCAATTTCGGCTCCGTTGAGAAGGATAGCGCCCATACCAATCAGCGAACCTGTTCCGATACGACATCCATGGATAATCGCAGAATGCCCCACCGACACATCGTCGTCCAAAATCAAAGGTTGATCCGTGTTGACATGCCCAACAGCATTATCCTGTATATTACAGCGCCGTCCAATCACAATGGGTGCCAGATCGGCGCGCAGCACAGCATTGAACCAGATCGTAGATTCTTCACCCACTGTCAGATCACCTATAAGTTTGGCGCCTTCAGCCATATATACTGAAGGATGTAACTGGGGTTGCATACCTTTGTATGGAATTATCATAAGTATCACTCCTTAATTTGGGAGTGATTTTAGCAACTTGTCCTTCACTTGTCAAACATTACGGGGGTAACATCCCCCGACAGCGAGCGACAGGATAACGCAAGGCGTGAACCCCATGCTGTCATTTGTACTGTTCGCCCATCTGCATGTTCTCCAATGCGAAGCATGCCCAGATGCAGCATCATTTTGAGTATCCTGTTGTCATAAATCGTCTCTGCAGTGTCATAATAGAACGGCTGAATGTAGGGACCAATCTGGCGGAACAAAGACTCTGCTGTGGACCAGCCAGCTGCACATTCCCCTGTCCAGTACACTATTGAGGACAGATTTGGAATAGCACCTTTATAAAGTCTTAACCAAAACCGAAATAGCTGTATCATCTCGGCTGTTTTCTCCGCACCCAGCTTGTCTTCACCAGAAGGTGACAATTTCAGCTTGCCCTGCTCCTCACGGACCAGACGATGATGAAAAGCGTAGTCATAGATAAACGCAAATCGGTCGGGGTAGTCTTTGAACGAACGACCATAACCGAATCTCCATCCAGCCTTACCCACCAACGCTTCACTTACATGCAAATGCTCCATGATCTGCTGCTGGGAACGACGGTACATCATGCCTTCTGCGTTTAGTGCTATTTCATGCTGCTGGACAAATTGTAGAAACAGTTTCAGATCATCAGCGAGTAGATGGTATTCATCCCTATAAACGGGAGGCTCGCTTGTCTGTGTAATGCCTGCCTTCAGGTGAGTGGACAACACATCCCGAAATCTCATTTGCAAATCCTTAGGTACCTGATACAGGTATCTGGTCTGCTGAGTTGTGCCATTGAACAACCATCCACTCTTCGTGAAGCGTACGATAAGATCACGTGGACTGGCTCCAGCTTCGCTATCTTTTTTATCCATCGATTGACGAGCAATGGCGACAAGTTCCTCCATACCGAAGTATTGGCGGGCATCAAACAGCAAGTTGTTCAAAAATCGCAGATCTACCTGATTTAGTTCGCGAACCTGCTGCTCAAAAAATGGTCTGCTGCCCAATGTAGTGAGAATACTCTGGATGAGTTCATGTTTGGAATTGGGCTTACACTCGCACTGGTAATAGTCTGCTATTCGATTAAGCTGGCCGATATCGGCAAAAGTAAGCATATCCGCTAGATTCATGGGTCCATCGCCTCGCCCTTGACTACTTTTGGCTGTTGATTCGGGGCCTGAAGTAGTTTGGTTTTGTAAACATCGTTGACGGAATTCCCATGATCTAAACCTCTTTTTTGCAAATCTTTTATGTTTTAACCATACTATGCCCGAAGTTGCCTGCTCAGAAGAAGAATGAGAGGTTCAAAATCATATAGTATGATGGTGACAAACGCCCATAAAGCAAAAAAAACAACCTGAGTCAATTACTCAGGTTGTTTCGCCAGATCCAATGAAAGGTGTCTTGTGCAGTTGTAAAGCAATGGTCTCCAATCGTCACGTTCCTTCTCCAGGATCGTAAGCGACAGGTTTCCAATTCGTTCCGTATAGCGGTCTTTATACAAAGCTGATAGCAGATTGGCTAAAAAAGCGCCATGGGAGACAATCAGCACATTTTGGTCCTGATGAGCCTCCCATAAATCCTCCAGAAAGCCCAATGCACGTGTCTGAATATCAGCAATCTGTTCCTGCCCTAAATCCAGCGTCTCCCAGGAAGCACCCCAGCGAGCAACACGCTCTTCCGATGTCAGTCCTTCAATTTGACCAAAAGCACGCTCTTTCAAGCGTGCATCCGGCTCAAGCAAAGGAACATTTAATAGCCCGGAGATAATCTCTCCCGTCTCCTGAGCCCTGGACAGCCCGCTCGTAATGATGTAGTCCCAGCGATACTCTTCGCTAAGCAAACGTCTACCCAGACGCTCAGCTTGCTCACGACCTTCCGCATTCAGAGGTATGTCTGTCTGTCCCTGAATACGCCCTGCTGCATTCCAGTCGGTTAGACCGTGACGAATAAGCCCAATGCGCATCTCATCCCTCATTTCTCTATACGGTGAACGAAAGCTTTACCTAAGCACGTGCACCTTGTTTGCGTTTGTTCGTTGTACGATGCATCCGCCCAAGAGAGAACAGAGCCATACCTATTGCAAGCAGCGACAACGCCATCCAGTACTGTGGATACGCTGGACCCATGCTCACGACGAAGGGCTCAATAATACTCCCTCTGTCCGCTCCCGTCATATTGTACTTGTACAATCCGGAGGAAGAAGGCTCACTGCCCGCTACCCCTGTCTCCAAGATACCCGTAGAGACCACGCTGGTCTGCTCAGCTTCTGATACATCTGGCTTAAACATCGCCATGTACAGAAAGCTGCATAAAAAAATTGCCAGGAACGCAGCAATCCACAAAGACATGTGCTTGCGGATCACAGCAGAGAAACGATTAACCTTTGCCTCTTCCGGCAATAGCCATGGAGACTCCGCGTAGATCCGGTCCATAACATTACGGTTCACTTTCTCTGCTTGTTGTTCTGTCACTGGGACCGGTATGCTGTGCAGCAGAATTTGAGCTTCTTCCCATACCTCAAATTGCTGCGAGCAATCTTCACAACCAGCGAGATGAGCATGAAATGCAATTCGCTGAGGATGAGCTTCCGGCAAGTCCCAGACCAGTGCAAACAGTTCCTGGGCTTCATTGCAATTCATCTGTTCTTCATCCCTTCATATGGCTCGTAGACCGGTTCGAAGAAATAAGGTTCCAATTGAGTTTTTACGCTTGACCTTGCTCTGAACAATAACGATTTTACAGAACTGACGCTCTGCCCAAGAATATTTGCAATCTCCTGGTAGTCTAGTTGATCATACTCACGGAGTATAATGGCAGAACGCTGCTTCTCCGGCAAATTGTTAATTGCATCCCTAACCAGCATCACCCGCTCACTGCGCAATACAGCGTGCTCTGGCGCGTTCTCAGAAGGAGCAACAGGTACAAAACCGCTCTCTTCAAGTGGAACACTCCCACTACGCTGTTTGCGAAGCTCACTCAGTACCGTATTTCTCGCAATGGTATATAACCAGGTTGAGAATGAGGCATCCACCTCTCGGAATGAGTGCAGACTGCGGAACGCCTTATAGAAAGTCTCAGAACAGAGATCTTCCGCAAGCAGCTCCATATTAGAACTTTTCAACATATGATATACGAAAGCCAGTATTTTACGCTGATAACGACTCATCAGCTCGGAATATAACTCCAGGTTACCTTCCTTGATCTCTCGAATCAACTGGGAATCCGTCATTTGAGTGCGACCCCTCCTCGCCCATCCATGTGCTTCTCCCCGTTCGACTCTATCCATGTATTACCGAACGAGCACAAAAAAGTTGCGGTTTTCACCGCATAAAACAGCGTTCAGCGCCAAAACAGGCCTTCCCGCCAAATTCCCCTATGTAATGGCAATTTCCCCAACGTTTCTACATTAACAGTATTTATTGTACAACGGTCTGCATCATCCTGGCAAATCCATGACTTCCGTTGAAGCCCGACCAGTCATTATTATGCAGCCATTTTCTCGTCCATGACTTCAATTTGATCCCTTTTGTGAAGCCACTCATATATCGGACGAACGAAGGCCTCAAAAAGTTTGTGTGAATTAAGAAATAATTTTAAAATTTCAGCAGAATTTCGCCATAACATATTTTTAGCAATTGCACTATTAAATCTTATTTCCGATCATCAAGCAATTGTCCAAATGAATATTCCATTCCACTTTATGCAAGGATTATATTTCCTTAATTTACGAATGTTATAATTATTTTAAACAATTTCACTCAAAGTGTTGACAAAATGAAAACGTATACATATAATAAAAGTACAGTATGGTTTCTCTCCACTCCTATCCAATAACTGTATTGCTCTACGTGAGCAATGGCCGCTTATGTAAGCGGTCTTTTTTTTGTCTTTTTTTAGAACATATCCTGTAACAGCTGATTTTCAACATAAAAAAGAGGGCTTTCGCCCCCCTTCCAATAACCTAAACCCACACTTGATACCCCAGGGAATCCAGCAACGTTTTGGCACGTTCCATTTCTTCTTCCTGCCGGAACGACAAACGCATAATGCCAGGTACATCGACCCGGTTCTCAATAATCTCCATGTTGCTTAAGTTAATATCATTCGCCCCAAGCTCGGTGGCAATTTTGCCGATCATCCCCGGTGCATCCTGCACATCCGTATAAAGATCAAACAACGACGAGATCATGCCTTTCCGTCGTTCTGGCAGCACACTGCGGAACTCGCGTGCCTGACGGAACGCCTCCTCAATGCCCTCACCATTTTGTTGCTCCAGCATTTCGGTGAAAGCCGTCATTTGGCCGTTCCAGTCCTTCAGCAAGCCCAACAGCACCTCACGATTACTCAGCAGAATATCTCTCCATACAATAGCATCACTGGAGGCAATCCGGGTAATATCCCGGAAACCGCCTGCAGCCAACATTTTATACAAAGGGTTCGATTCATTATATTCGCGCACCTGGTTCACCAGCGCAACTGCAATAACATGTGGCAAATGACTGATCGCTCCCACAATGTCATCGTGCAGCAGCGGCTCTACACGAACAATCTGCGCACGTGTATACGCAAGAAGATCAGATAACCTGTCATATGCTTCCTCAGGCACATGTTCTGAAGGGGTCAAGACATAGTATGCATTCTCGAACAACACAGCCGAGGCTGCATCCACACCTGCACGCTCAGATCCGGCCATTGGATGACCGCCGATAAAGTATGCATCACTCATGCGGACATGCTCCGCACAGGCTGCGATGGACGCCTTAGTGCTTCCTACGTCCGTAATGATACATCCCTTTTTCAAGGGAAGCTTGACCAATTGTCCAAAATAGAATTCGAGCAAGCCAACAGGTACGCACAAAAAAATAAAGTCGGCATCCTGTACCGCTTCCTCCAGAGAGAGCGTAGCATCATCCACTACACCACTCGCTATGTACTTGTCCTTCAGTTCAGGCAGGTGGGCATAGCCCATCACCGTTACACCGGGCTTGCCTTTGAAGCAAAGCGCCAATGAACCGCCGATGAGCCCTACACCGATCATTGCAATTTTTAGTTTCATGGGTCCTCACTCTTTTCATCGCCAGATTTAAGGGCGTGCTACCGCCTTCTCAGCCAGCGTGTTCTCCAGTGCCGTGACAAACGCACGGTTCTGTTCTGATGTTCCGACGGACACACGAATGTATGTTGGATATACATCGAATCCAGGACGAACAATAATGCCTTGTTTCAATAGTGACTGGAACGCCGTTGCAGAAGGCATATCCAGATCAACCATGATGAAATTACCCTGTGAAGGGAAAAACGGCAGTGCTAACCTCGTAAATTCATTTTGCAAATATTCTCGTTCTACCGCATTACGCTCCGCACATGCTTGGACAAAAGCCTGATCCTCCAGCGCTGCTTTTGCGGCAACCTGAGCAAAGCGTGAAGTATTAAACGGCTCACGCACGCGGTTGATCAGATCAATCACTTCCGGACGTGCAATACCGTATCCAATACGCAATGAAGCCAGGCCATAGATTTTGGAGAATGTCCGCAAAATAACCAGGTTAGGATAACGCTCAATCATAGGGACACTTTGTGGATACGCCTCATCCGTTACAAATTCATAATAGGCTTCATCCAGCACAACCATGACATGAGAAGGTACACGATCCATGAATCCCGTCAATTCCTGCTCAGAGATAATTGTACCTGTTGGATTATTGGGGTTACACACCCATACCGCTTTGGTCTTATCATTGATTTGCGCCAGCATGGAAGTCAGGTCATGAGTTCCATCTTTAAGTGGCACTTCAATACTGACAGCACCCTCAATGTCAGCGTTGCTTTTGTATACAGAGAACGTCTGGTCGGCCATGATGTTCTCGTCTCCTGGGAGGAAGAATGCACGAGTGATCAACGCAATGATCTCATCCGATCCACAACCAAAGATCAGATTATCCCGCTCCACCCCCAGATGCTTCGCCAGCACTTCAGTCAGTTCCGTGGAACTGCCATCCGGATATATGCTTACATTGACCAGCTCCCTGGTGATCGCTTCAAGCGCAGCAGGCGAACTTCCATATGGATTTTCGTTGGAGGCCAGCTTGATCACTTGCTCCAAACCCAGTTCACGTTTCACTTCTTCAATCGGTTTGCCCGGCTTATATACAGGCAGATTGACAATCTGGGACTTCGGTTTCAACCCGACCGCCTCCTGTTATTGAAATAGTTATGGACATGCCTCAGCCTGTGCTGGGCATGCCCCGGGGATGTACATCATTTATTCCCTATCCTTTTAATTGTGCCACAAAGTTGCGAATTTGCAACAGTCCCGCCTGACGAGTATCAGGGTTTCCAAGAAGAGGGATAGCTTCTTCGACCTGACGAACAATAGCACTGCCTACAACAACACCGTCACAGATGCGGGAGAAACGAGCTACCTGCTCGTGACTGGAAATGCCGAAACCAACAGCGACCGGAAGATCTGTCAGACTCTTTACAGTTTCAATAAAGCTCTCTACCCCATCGAAAAAGGAAGCTCGCTCTCCCGTAACACCCAGAGAAGATACACAATAGATGAAACCCCGTGCTCCCGTGACAATACGCTCGATTCTCGCGTTGGACGTAGGGGCAACGAGCGGAACCAGATGCACACCTGCAGCATCCGCACGGCGTCTCATATCCTCCGCTTCCTCAATCGGAAGATCCGGGATGATCATGCCGCTGATCTCATGTTTGACCAACTCGTCAAAAAATACATCCAGTCCGGTCTGTAAAACCGGATTATAGTAGGTGAACAACACAAAAGGCAGTTTTACACCCGCAGCACGTGCTCTTGCTGCAGTCTCCATACAAATCCGAATCGTGATCTGACTTTTCAATGCACGCTCGGAAGCACGCTGGATTACCGGTCCATCTGCTAGCGGATCAGAATAGGGAACACCGAGCTCCAAAATGTCTGCCCCCGCCTGTTCCAATTCCTTAATGATTTCCACCGTGGTGTCCACATCTGGATCTCCAACCGTAAGGAAAGGAATAAGTGCTGTCCGGTTCTGTTCTTTCAGTTGCTGGAAGGTCTGGTCCATCAGGTTCATGCCAAGTCCCCTCCTGTGTATTTCATAATGGATTCAACGTCTTTGTCACCACGACCGGAAAGACAGATTACAACGATATCATCAGCGCTGAGTTCAGGCGCAAGCTTGACAACCTGCGCAACAGCATGGGCTGACTCCAAAGCGGGAATAATGCCTTCTGTTCGGCTCAGCAACTGCAAGGCATCCAATGCCTCTTGGTCTGTAATCGGGACATATTTTGCACGTTTAATATCTTTAAGATAGGAATGCTCGGGACCAACGCCCGGATAATCAAGTCCCGCTGAAATGGAATGGGCTGGCTGAACCTGTCCATATTCATCTTGCAGTAGATAACTCATCGAACCCTGGAATACACCATGTGTCCCTTTGCTCATCGTAGCCGCATGGAACTCGGTGTCCACCCCTTTACCTGCTGCTTCAACACCAACAAGCTTCACATCCTGATCGCCAATAAACGGATAGAACATGCCGATTGAATTACTTCCTCCACCTACGGCTGCTACAATCACATCCGGCAGCCGTCCTTCAATCTCCTGAATCTGGCGCCGTGTCTCATCACCGATCACTCGCTGGAAGTTACGTACCATCATTGGATAAGGATGAGGGCCGACTACTGATCCAAGCACGTAAAAGGTATCCTCAACATTACTAACCCAGTAGCGGAGCGCCTCATTACCTGCATCTTTCAATGTACAAGTGCCAGATGTTACCGGAATGACTTCTGCCCCAAGCAGCTTCATCCGAAATACGTTTAATTGTTGTCGTTGCGTATCTTCTTCACCCATAAACACTTTGCATTCAAGACCCAGCAAAGCAGCTACGGTTGCCGTGGCAACGCCATGCTGTCCTGCACCTGTTTCAGCGATGACTTTCTTTTTTCCCATCCGTTTAGCCAGCAATCCCTGTCCAATAGCGTTATTGATCTTGTGCGCTCCCGTATGGTTCAGGTCTTCACGTTTCAGATAAATTTTGGGTCCACCCAAATTGCGGGACAATTGCTCTGCATAGTATAAAGGCGTTTCCCGTCCAGAATACTCGCTTAGCAGATAATTCAGTTCCTTGTTAAATTCCTCGTCTTCGGAGAAGTGGCTGTACGCTTCCTCCAGTTCGATTAGAGCGTTCATTAGTGTTTCAGGTACAAAGCGGCCTCCGAAGGGACCGAAACGCCCGTGTTGATCCGGCAATTGATGTGTCATGCCTGCTTCACCCTTTCTACAAATGCTGTAATTTTCGCAATATCCTTCACACCTTCGGACTCTACGCCGCTGGATACATCGACGCCGTCCGGTGCATATGTCTGTATCAGTTGTTGCACATTATCCGGCTGCAATCCTCCTGCCACGAACAACGTGATTCCTTGTTTTCTTGCCCATTCGGCATAGGGAGGAATTCGTTCCCAGGCAAAGGTTTTACCGGAGCCCCCTCCATAGAGCGGGTCATACGTATCGAGCAATATGGCGTCCACCACATTTTTATATGGATCAAGTGCCAATAAGGCAGTATCGTCAGCTAATGAACCTGTTTCATCCTTGGGAAAAGAGAAAGCCTTAAACACTTCGGTACCGAAGCGCTGCTTCACTTCTTCACAAAATTCCGGCGATTCCTGTCCATGCAGCTGAATGACATCCAGCCGTGAAACCTTCATGATGCTTTCCAGCTCTTCGAGCGCGGGATTCACGAAAACACCCGCCAGCTTCGGCCGATTGAACATCGTCCAGTCCAAGAGAACTGTTCTTAGCTCGGCACCCTGTTCAGGTGTAATACGTCGACGGGATGGGGCAAAAACAACACCAATGTAATCCACAGGCAAGTTTATCATCGATTTTAGCACTTCAACGTCCTGAAGTCCACATATTTTTACAGCCGTTGCCGGCCGGTTTTGCAGATTCACGTCTCCGCTGCCTGTGCCGTCATGATTGAATGCACTCATGCTTTTGGACCCATCAGTTCATATACCGCAGCCTCAACATCGTCCTTGCGCATCAGATGCTCCCCTACAAGGATACCATGCACACCTGCCTCAATAAGAGATTCCAATGGCTGAGGACCGTCAATCCCACTCTCACTGATTAATGTTACACCCTCCGGAATCAAGTTCATCAAATCCAATGTGGTGTTGAGACTGGTTTCGAACGTTTTCAGATTACGGTTGTTGATGCCCACAAGTGTTGCCTGCGGAATATCGAGTACTTGCTCCAGTTCAGCACGGTCATGGACTTCAATTAATGCATCAAGACCCAGACTTTTGGCAAATGTCAGATATTGACGCATCTGTTCGGGTGTCAGAATACTTGCAATCAGCAAAACGGCATCCGCGCCAAGCAGCCTTGCCTCGGCAATCTGTCGCTCATCTATAATAAAATCCTTGCGCAGTAGCGGTATGTTCACAGCTTCATGAATGGCCTGCAAGTATTCGCTATTTCCCTGGAAATAAGAAACGTCGGTCAATACGGATATACAATCCGCTCCAGCCCGTTCGTATGCGGAAGCAATCTCTACCGGATGGAAATCAGGACGAATCAGTCCTTTGGACGGAGAAGCCTTCTTCACTTCAGCAATGAGACCCAGCTTACGGTTACGTCTCTCTGATAGAGCACGTTCGAATCCACGAGTATTGGGTAATGCCTCTATCTTTTTCAGCGCATCGTCCATCTGAAATGTTTGGGCGAGAACTTCAACTTCTTTATGTTTGGTTGCTACGATTCGATCAAGATACATGACTGTACGCCTCCGTTGTATGAATTAACTGTTCCAGCTTTCGGGCAGCCTTACCAGAGTCTACAGCTTCTGTCGCCATCAACACACCTTCTGCAATGGTATTCGCTAGACCGGATACATAGATGCACGCCCCGGCATTCAACAGAACGACATCGCGGTATGCGCTCCGTTCTCCCTGGAAGATCCTTTTAATAATTTCGGCATTCTGAGCCGCATCTCCTCCAAGAACCGATTCCAGCGGATGCAACGATAATCCCATATCACGTGGATCAATGTCATACGTATGCACTTCGCCATTACGCAGTTCGGATACTTGTGTAGGTGCGGAGATGCTGATTTCATCCAGTCCATCATGACTTGCTACAACCAAAGCTCTTTTAAGTCCCAGACGATTAAGCACTTCAGCGATCATCGGTGTCCGGCTGCGGTCATATAAACCAAGCAATTGTCGATCTGCTCCCGCAGGATTGGTTAGAGGTCCGAGCATGTTAAAGATCGTACGCACACCCAGCTCTTTTCTTGGTGCAGCAGCATGTTTCATGGAAGGGTGGTACACCTGAGCAAAACAAAAACAGATTCCGATCTCATCGAGACATTGTCTCGCCTGCTCTCCGTCCAGATGAATATTCACGCCCAATGCTTCAAGTACATCCGCACTGCCCGCCTTACCTGAGGCAGAGCGATTGCCATGCTTCGCCACCCGGACAGAAACAGCTGAAGCAATGATGGCCGATGCCGTTGAAATGTTGAACTTATGAATACCTGAACCACCCGTTCCACAGGTGTCCAGCAGTCCATTGCCGTCGGTCAGGATCCGTCCGCCCTGTCCACGCATGGCTTCGGCAAATCCCGTGATTTCATCCACCGTTTCCCCCTTCATCCGCAAGCCCATAAGCAAACCTCCGATTTGAGCCGGGGTGGCTTCACCTCTCATGATGGAGTACATCAAGTCGCGTGCTTCTGCCTGTTCCAGATGGCTGCCCTCCAAAATTTTGGCAAGGCCATTCTTCATCCCTTCCGCATGACTAACTTCAGGTACAGATCGCTCGGATTCTTCATTCATGACTGGGTTCATATTCATTTCCGGTCTCTCCTCTCTCAGTTTTGTGCAGCCGCAGCCGGGGTAACAAAATAATCCGCATTGGCAAGTTTCAAGGTGTGGTCCTTCTCTTTGGCAGGAAACATTGCTTCTGCTGTACGAATCGCTTTCAACAACGCTTTGGCTTTATTTACGGTTTCTTCATATTCATTCTCAGGCACCGAATCCCATACAATTCCGGCTCCAGCCTGCACATAAGCTTTTCCTTTTTTGAAAATAATCGTTCGGATTGTAATACAGGAGTCCATGTTGCCCGAGAAACCAAGATAACCGATAGCACCTGCATAAGCGCCACGTGCTTCTTTTTCCAGTTCCGCGATAATTTCCATCGCACGCAGCTTCGGCGCACCAGATACCGTACCCGCTGGCAAACACGAAAGAAATGCATCAAAGAAATCCTTGTCTTCTCTAAGCTCACCTGTAACATTGGACACCATGTGCATGACGTGGGAATATCGTTCAATCTCCATGAACATGTCACATTTCACACTTCCGAAGTTAGACACACGTCCCAGATCATTACGACCCAGATCGACAAGCATCAGATGTTCCGCACGTTCCTTCTCATCCTGCAGCAGATCTGCGGCCAATGCACGATCTTCTGCTTCCGTAGCTCCTCTTGGACGAGTTCCCGCAATCGGCCTTGTCTCTACGCGGTTTCCATCCACTTTTACCAACGCTTCCGGTGAAGTCCCCACAATAATTTCATCGTCCATTTTCAGATAGTACATGTAGGGTGATGGATTTAACGTCCGAAGCACGCGATATACATGCAGCGGAGAAACTTCGGTATCAATATGGAATCGTTGGGATAACACCACTTGAAAAATATCTCCTGCCCGAATGTACTCTTTGGCCTGCTCTACATTCCCGATAAACTGCTCCTTCGAGAGATTGGATCGAATATCCCCCAGTTCCACGTCTCCTGGAATGGAACGCGGGTTCAGGTTCTCCCCTGGTCCTTGCTGCTGCAAGCGTTCAGCCGCCTGTTCCAACTTCTCCGAAGTTAGAGCATAAGCTTGACGGATATCATCATCCGTTGCACCGTCTTTCACGTGCACATTGCCCACGAGCAGCATCTGCTGCTTCACATGGTCAAACACGATAATCTGGTCACAGAACATGAAGCGAATATCATCCATTTTGAGATCATCCAGCGCGTGGGCTGGAAGCTTCTCGTAATATTGCAGCAGATCGTATCCAAAGAAACCAATGGCCCCGCCTGTAAATGGAGGCAGTTCATCATCCTTCGGACTGCGATACTTACGCAGCAGCGCTTTGAGCTCTTCAATCGGCTTGCCTGGCAGTTCTCGAATCTGGCCCGCTTCTTCTACCACGATCCGGCCTTTTTTGGCCGAAATCATCAGGAACGGATCTGTACCGATGAAGGAATATCTCGCCCATTGAATTCCACCCTCCACACTTTCGAGCAGAAATGCCCGGTCGTTGTCAGCATAACGGCGGAAAATCCGAATCGGGGTCTCCATGTCTGCCAGAATCCGTTTGACTACCGGAATCAGATTATATTCATTCGACATTTTCAGTACTTGATTAACGTTTGGCGTTATCATCAGATCACGTCCTTTCAGATTTATATAAGTTCTACTAAAGAGGTTTACACTGAGCACTCCGATGACAGAACAACCTTCCGATCGCTGTTATCTCAAGATTTTTTGATTCCCTTTCTAAAGGGAAAATCCGGTGGTAAAGGCGAACGCTCCGCTTCTTCAGGTTATTTCTGTCCTCTCCGTTTTTGTGTAAAAAGTTTAGTTGAACCTATATGGGTAGAAGAAACAATTCAATATACAAAAAAACCTCTACCATCAGGTAGAGGTTTGGTTATAAGCTGTTTCAACAGGTTGGTGCTTCATAAATAACAAGTCCCTATACATGCATCCTTACCGAATTATCACACAGGCTGTAGTATGGATGAATTATAAATCCATCAAATACAAAGGAAATGTAGCGGCATACACTGATTCTCACCCATAGCACTCATTCTTTCATGAAATGCATGAGGATATTGATCGTGTTATACCTAAACAAAACGATGTCGCTAGACACGTTTGCATTCCTTCATCCTGTTTCCAATAATTCCGTAGCACGACGTACCGCGAATCAGTTGACCGGCTTCTGTTGCTCCGGTTACCACCCGCTGGACTCTGCTATATACTCCACTCATCTCAGCTGCTCTCAGCTCAATCTCTACTCTACTCAACTGGTTCTCACTATACATCATTCCGAATGATTTGACAACCACTCTAATTTTACGAATTGGAAGGTGCCGCCAAATCGGGACGCAGAGACTGTGCACCGTTAAGATACACATGGTTGATTTCATTCTGACCTTTTGCAGTGTTAACATGTACCATAAAACGGATGCACTGTGGCAAGGCGCCTGCAACCGGAACTTCCAGTGCACACATCAAGGGTACAAGCTCCCAGCCATGCAACTGGCGAATTGCCTTTGCTGGGAAAGCAGCATCCAGATCTCCAGTCATCGTAATCCACACACTGCAAATATCTTCGGGTTGAATCTCGTTACGATCCACGATTTCCTGCAATAGTACAGCCGTTTCTTTCAAAATATGTTCTTCGTTATTATGCGTGACTGTAGTAGCCCCGCGAATTCCCCGAGTAACCATCGCTTTTAATCTCCCTTCTTGAGCATTTCAATGACGTCGCGTACTGCTGTAACCGGTACATCCTTCACAATTCTGGCAGCGCCGATCCGGTCAGGAATAATGAAGACCATATGGCCCTCACGGAACTTTTTGTCGTGCATCATTGCATCCATTAATGCATCCGTATCCAGATGTTTTGGCATCGTCACCGGCAGGCGCAGTGAACGCAGCATGCGAACGGTATCGTCATAGAGTCCTGCTGGGGCTCCCAACTTCTCGCCGAGCAATGCCGAGCCCGCCATACCAATCGAGATGGCTTCACCATGCAAAAATTCGCCGTAACCGGCAATCGCTTCAATCGCATGACCAATCGTATGACCCAGGTTTAACAATGCACGTTCTCCATTTTCCCGTTCGTCACGCGATACAATCTCTGCCTTGATACCACAGCCTCGTTCCAAGCCATATCCCAGAGCCTCTGGATCAAGGGCAAGCAGCTTATCTGCATGCTCCTCACACCAGTATGCAAAAGCTTCGTCCCGAATGAGTCCGTGCTTCAGCATCTCTGACAAACCAGCCGAGACATCACGTGGCGGCAAGGTTTGAAGAGTATCCACATCGTAAAGTACCAGCTCTGGCTGATGGAATGCACCGATCATATTTTTAGCCAGCGGGTGATTGACAGCTACCTTGCCGCCAACACTGCTGTCATGCGCCAGGATCGTCGTAGGCACTTGTACAAACTTGATTCCACGCATATATGTAGCAGCGACAAAACCAGCCAGATCCCCCACTACACCGCCGCCTAGAGCAACAATCGCCGAACTGCGATCCAGTTTGCCTTCGATGGCGACAGTCATCATATCCTGATATACCGAAAGGGATTTCGATGTTTCACCAGATGGAACAACTGCGGAGACGACTGTAAACCCAGCCGTACGCAGTGTTTGTTCCAGATTGGACAAGTATCTGGGTGCCACATGCTCATCAGTTATAATGAGTAAGGGGCTTTTTTTGGTTAAGCCATATTGCTCAAAATATTGAGGCGCTTGAGCCAACAGGCCGCTGCCAATCAGGATTGGATAAGAGCGCTCCTCCAACTGCACTGTCAGCTGGCGCATCTTAGTAATTCTCCAGTTGATTATTGTAGTTGGCAAAGTTCGCGCGGATTTCCTCCATGGAGTCTCCGCCAAATTTCTCAAGGAAAGCTTTTGCGATTTCCCAGGCTACCACATGCTCCATTACCACACTAGCTGCCGGAACAGCACATGCATCAGAACGCTCAACCTGAGCTGTAAATGCTTCTTTTGTGTCGATATCCACACTTTGAAGCGGTTTGTACAACGTAGGAATAGGTTTCATAACCCCACGTACCACAACTGGCATACCGTTAGTCATTCCACCCTCGAATCCACCCAAACGGTTGGTAGCTCGGTGATAACCACGCTCTTCACTATGCACGATTTCATCATGCACCTGAGAACCACGAATCGTTCCGGCTTCAAAACCGATACCAATTTCCACACCCTTGAATGCGTTAATGGACATTACACCCTGAGCAATCCGTGCATCCAGTTTACGGTCATATTGTACGTGGCTACCAAGACCCACAGGCACACCTTCAACGATACATTCCACGATTCCACCGATGGAGTCGCCTTCCTGCTTGATCTGATCGATGTAAGCTTCCATCTTCTTCTCGGTTTCTGCATCAGTCACACGTACGGAAGAAGCTTCTGTCACTTCGATCAGCTCATCGATCGGCAGATCTTGATAAGGAGCTTCAATTTCTCCGATACGCAGCACACGTCCAGCTACTTTGATTCCGAATTCAGCAAGGAATTGACGTGCAATAGCACCACATGCTACACGCACCGTTGTTTCACGGGCACTGGAACGTTCCAGCACATTACGCAAATCTTTCAGGTTATATTTGAGCCCACCATTCAAGTCGGCATGTCCCGGACGTGGACGATGAACGCGACGTTTCTCTTCGTCACTGCCTTCAATCGGCTCAATATTCATAATATTCTGCCAGTGTTTCCAGTCATTATTTTGAACAACCAATGCTACAGGAGCACCTGTTGTATATCCGTGACGGATACCCCCAACGAAATTGGCCTGATCCTTCTCAATTTGCATGCGACGTCCACGACCATATCCCTTCTGGCGGCGGTGAAGCTGAAAATTCAGCTCTTCAAAGTCAATATTCAGATTACTTGGCAAACCTTCAATAATTGCGGTTAATTGGGGTCCGTGCGTCTCCCCTGCGGTTAAATAGCGTAAACTCATAATACGTTCCCCCTTTAAACTGTTAAACTTCACATTGCTAAAATCCCATAATTTCTTTGCTTATTATAGTATAGCTGACCGGCTTTGACAAGAAAGCCGGTCGTTTCTTGTCCTAAAATAGATTGGACTGGAATGGTGATTGAATGAGATTCCGACATGTCTGAGAGATACCCTTTTATCCATTATGCAAATAACCGCCTGGACACATATACATGTGCACGCCAGACGGTTATGAAACAATTGAAATTATTTTTTGCGATAAAAAAATGTTTCGGCTGTCTCCAGACCATATTGTCCCGGGGAAAAAATCTGTTCCGTACTGCCCACGAACAAAATACCGCCTGGACGCAAACTTGTTGCAAACTTGTTATACAACAGGTTTTTGGCTTCCTCGGTAAAATAGATCATGACATTTCGGCACACAATCAGATCATATCCTTCGTCAAAACGATCCAGCAACAGATTTTGCTTCATGAACTTGACTGAACTTTTCAGTTGTTCATCAATACGGTACACCAAGCCATCCTGCTTGAAGTATCGATTGGCTGTTTCCTTGGGTACATCTTTGAGCGAGCGCTCCATATAACGCCCTTCCTTGGCTTTGGCGAGAGCACCTTCATCCAAGTCACTTGCTGTAATGGAGCTTCCCTTAAGAATGCCCATCGTGTCCAGAATCATCGCCAGAGTGTAAGGTTCTTCGCCTGTGGAACAGGCGGCACTCCACACCTTAACGCCACGCTTCGGACCCAGCAACTCGGGCAGAATTTCATCCCGCAATACTTCCCAGCGATTAGGATTACGCCAAAATTCCGAGACGTTAATGGTCATGCGGTCCAGAAACTCATAAAATAGTGACTTGTCCTTTTGCATGGCATCAAAAAAGATAGAAAACGTATGAAATCCGTTTTTGTTACGAAGTGTGGTCAGCCTTCTTTTCATCTGGCCTTCCTTGTATTGAGCAAGATCAATGCCTGTGCTCTCTTTAATTTTCCGAATAAATCCAGCGTAATCCGGGTCTAGTAGTTGTTCCTGCTCCAGCATCGTATCACCCTTCTGGCTAAAAAATTACAACCAGGCTGCGATGCTCTTGTCGTACGTTACCAGCTCATCCGGAGCAAAGAAGTTTGCTGCTTCACGAGTGGCGCTTTCCGGTGAATCCGCCCCATGAATCAGATTATGCGGTGTGTGGCTGGCGAAATCTCCGCGAATTGTACCCGGAGCCGCTTCCTTCACATTGGTTTTCCCGATTACGATGCGCGCAAGCGCCACGATGTCGTCACCTTCCCAGACCATAGCAAATACAGGTCCAGATGTGATAAAACGAACCAGATCATCGAAGAACGGTTTCCCCTCATGTTCAGCATAATGGCGTTTGGCCTGATCTTCAGACATCTGCACCAGCTTGCCTGCCACCAACTTAAATCCTTTGTCTTCCAGACGGCTAACGATACGCCCAATCAAACCACGCTGCACACCATCCGGCTTCACCATCAAAAATGTACGATCCATAGGCTCACTCCTCACTCACGGTTCAAAGTTATTTCATTATGTAAACGCAATCCCTTTGATTGTAACATACATGTCCAAATCCTCCCAATGAGGAATATCACATGAACGTTATTTTTTTTGAGTGAGAACAGCTACACGAAGAACTGCATTCATGAATAGGCGCCGTCCATAGCAGAGTAAAGTCCAAACATATTAATGCGTACGTTTGACCACAAAATGAGCAATATCACGCAAGTTTTTGGTGGTCTTGATGTTAGGCAGTTGATCCAGAGCATCGAGCGCTTTCTTCATATATCGGTCAGCCAAGGCTTCTGCTTTAGCAATTCCTTGACTTTGGCGAATCATTCCAATCGCATCGGATGCACTCGCCCGTCCCTCCTCGTGCTGGATGCGGGTTATCTCCTCCAGCAAAGGTTCACGCAAGTTGGGTTCCTGTAATGCATACAGAACAGGGAGCGTAATATTCCCCTGTTTCATATCACTGCCTGGAGGCTTGCCCAGTTGTTTCTCGGTACCAACCAGGTCAAGTACATCGTCTTGAATCTGGAACGCCATACCCACGTTGTAACCGTAGGTGTATAGCAACGAAGATTCATGTTCCGGCGCACGAGTAGCAAGCGCCCCCAGCTGGCAGCTGACAGCAATAAGAAGCGCCGTTTTGCGGCGAATTCGTAAGAGATAGTTACGTACACTTTGTCCCGTATTGAAAAAGTCACGAATTTGTTCCATTTCACCAATGGACATCTGCACCATCGCTTTGGCCAGAATACGATGTATCGCCGAATCGGACAGGCCCGCAGTCATCTCAAGCGCCTTGCCGTAAATGTAATCTCCGGTGTACATGGCAATCCGATTATCCCATTTCGACTTCACCGTTGGTTTGCCTCTCCGCGTTGCGGCATTATCAATAACATCATCGTGAACCAGAGAAGCCGAATGGATCAATTCCAGCGGAACCGCTACCAGCTTCAGACGTTCAATGTCGTATGTACCAAATTTCCCACCGAGTAACACAAATACCGGACGCAAACGCTTCCCCCCTGCCTTGAGCAAGTGAAGTGACGTTTCACTTAGCAGCTTCTGTTCTCCCTGAACACTGCGATACAGCTCTTTTTCAATGTAGTCCATGTCTTTTTTTAACAACCCGAAAATATCCAATAGTTTCATTCGTTCACCCGTGTCAGCGTATTGTCAGTCCATAAATCCATGCTTACCTTCCCCTCCAGCAAGTCGGGCCTGCAGGCATAACGAAAAACCAGGGCTTGCCTTTCCTGCTTGTGTTCTTCTAAGACGTACTAATCTTCTTCGAATGTCAAGGCCGACATCCGGGAATTAAACTCTGCGACTTGTTCTGAAACATAAGTACAGAAGTTGCCGGAGCATGGGTCAAGGCTGTGGTACCATCCAAACATCACCATCAGCGCTCACCAATACCCCGGGATTGGGGGACAGCAAGTGGCCCTGCAATCGGTCAGCAGATTCAAAATTGCAGGAAGCTCAGAAGTTATCCCCGTTCATCCGGTTCTCCCCATCTTGTAAACAGTTGATGCGGGATGCGCAAACTATCGAGCACTTTACCCACCAGAAACAAAATCAACTCGTCCATCGTTTGAGGTTTGTAATAAAAAGCAGGCATGGCCGGTATCATTCGGACACCAAGCCGTGAGAGCTTCAGCATGTTTTCCAGATGGATGGCATGCAGCGGTGTCTCACGCGGCACCAGAATCAGCGTTCTTCCTTCTTTCATCATGACATCGGCAGCCCGGGACATCAGATTGTCCGACGACCCGTGTGCAATGGATGAAAGAGTACCCATGGAGCATGGCATTATAATCATGCCTTCTGCCAGGAAAGAACCACTTGCGATGGAGGCACCAATATCACTAACGGGATGAAAGATCAGGGAACCCGCACGGCCGCCGAATTTTTCTTCCAGCACACGGTCCCGATTCGTAACATCCCAGTCCATTTCTTCTTTTAACACACGCCACCCGGCATTGGAGATCACCAGATGCACGGTGTATTCCAGATCAAGCAGCGTTTCAATTAATCTGATGCCATATATACTTCCACTGGCCCCGGTAATTCCGACAACAAGTCGTTTATTGTCCGGCTGCTGCATCTTTATTTCACCGCCAAATCAATCAGGGTAAACGTAAATACAACCACGCTCAGCACACTGTTCATCGTAAAGAATGCTGTTTGTACACGGCTCATGTCATTTGGCGATACGATATAGTGCTCATAGAACAGAATACCATAAGTAATCAGCATTCCGGCACCGTACCACCAACTCAAATCAGTCATCAATAACAATGCAAGAAAACCAACAGCTGTAATCAGATGGAAAAACTTGGCGATATTCAAGGATTTCGTAAGCCCGAAACGGGAAGGTATGGAATGAAGCCCCTCTTCCTGATCGAACTCCAGGTCCTGACATGCGTATATGATATCGAACCCTGCAGTCCAGAACACAATCGTAACGTACAGCACAATCGCTGTCCAATCCATCGTACCTGTAACCGCTACCCAGCCCCCAAGTGGTGCCAGACCAAGGGTCATACCAAGAACTACGTGGCACAGCCATGTGAATCGTTTGGTATAAGAATACAATACCAGCATAAATACAGCTATCGGTAACAGCTGCATGGATAACACATTAAGATTAGATGAGGCCCAGAATAACAATGCGAATGATACCACGATAAAAATAACGACCTCACCGTTTTTTAACAAACCTGCAGGGATAGCTCTCATTGCAGTACGCGGATTTTTCTTGTCAATCGCTTGGTCAATCATGCGGTTCAAGCCGAATGCCGCACTCCGTGCACCAATCATGGCGAGTAATACCCACATAATCTGCATCCAGGTAGGAAATGTATCATTCACTAGCATGGAACCGAGTATGGCTCCCATAAATGCAAAAGGTAAAGCGAAAAGCGTGTGTTCAATTTTGATCATTTCTAAAAAGATGCGAATTTTCCTAAACATGCTGATTCTCCTTGGTTCCAATATGCAGTGCCGCGATGCCTCCAGTTAGAGGGTAGGCCTGCACTTGCTGCAATCCAGTTTCAGCGAAAATGTCGGCCAGTTCCTTCCTTCCTGGAAAAAGCGCAAGTGAGTCCGGCAGCCATTTATACTGCTCATAACGTTTGGCAAACAATTTGGCAAGATTGGGTAATACTTGTTCAAAATAAAAATAATAAATACCTTTAAACGGCTGCCATGTCGGCTTGGATAATTCCAGACACACCACCATGCCACCCGGTTTCACTACACGCTTCATCTCCGACAGAACCTGTCTAAGATCCGGTACATTGCGCAGACCAAATCCAATCGTCACATAATCGAATGAATTGTCTTCAAAGGGAAGCGACATTGCATTGCCCTGTACCAACGTAATTTGTTTTTGCCGATTTACAGCGTCAACTTTGGTTTGTCCAACCTCCAGCATATTGCTGCTGAAATCCAGTCCATGCATGTGACCTGTTTCACTTGCTTCAGCCATGGCAAGCGTCCAGTCACATGTGCCGCAGCACAAATCAAGACCGGTATCGCCTTTGGACATATTCATCTTCTTCATGGTAAATTTACGCCAAGCCTTGTGCCTGCGGAAACTCAAAATATCATTCATGACGTCATATTTACCGGCTATACTCTGAAAAACAGAATGGACAAATTCTTCTTTAGGTTTGGTCTCTCCGCTCCCCATTCGTCTGTCTCCCCCTCAATCTTCCCTTACTGCCGCATGTGAAGGCTGCAAATACGTCAGGTAAGGCTCCAGGATTGCATTGATCTCATGCAGGCCCAGTTGATCTTCCTCGTCTTGCAGCAACAGTTGTATGCGGTGTGTACACTCACGAAGCTTGTCCAGCAAAAACTCGCCGATCCGATACTTATGCACCATACCAATCCATGCTCTTGTATCAGGCTCCGGCTGACGCAGCGTATTCCGCTCGTCGTCATTGCCATACTCGTAAATATGCCAGAAAGCATAACTGTGATAAAAGTACTGTTCGTCATTCATCCGCTGCAACTCTTCCATAATCGCCTCGCAGTAGCTGAATTCGGACAACAGGTCGTTCCATAGTGATGCTTCGTTATCGCGGATCATGCCTGTAAAAGAAAGAAACAGCTGCATCTTCAGCTGTACAGTTTCACGCAAGTATTCTTCAGCCGAAACGAGAAGCTTTTTCATCCGTTCATACAGCGTCATCTTGCGTGCATTCACTTCGGATACTGCACCACTAAGTTTACCAATCATTTCGATTTTGCCTGCATGGGCAAGCAACTGATAGAAACGACTACTGAAATAATCTCCGGCAAGCACGTTCAGCTGGCGTGAACGCATCTCCAGTTCTCTACGCTCTCCGGATATCGTATCGATTCGATCATGCGTATCCATGGCCAACTGAACGAGCGAGGTTGCGAGAGCGTATAGCTCATCATGAACCTTTTCGTCTGTGCGGCCCACAAATACCTGCAGCAGACGAGCCCGGCTATCCGGAAATGATGGGATTTCCGTATGTTGTCGAATCATGTCGTAATCCGTATATTTCTTTGCTAGTTGGGGTACGCGATATGAATTCATTCTCAGCCTCCGAGCCTTTGCATTGTTAAACCATTTCTGCACTACAATCTTATATATTATAGCATATGTTTATCGGGCACGCACTGAATCCTGCTATTCTATTACCCCTGACTTGACATTTCGAATTGCTTCTTCCAAAGTTCGGTCTCCATCATATGAAACCAGTCCTTCAATTCCTCTGAGAGGATCGGACTATTCCAGTTTCGAAGCGTTTCGATTGCATACATCGGCCATTCCCCACGACGAAAATCGGCAGCGAGCAACAAATGTCTTTTGTGAAGCCATTCATCCTCTGCCATTACACGCAGCATCACCTGTTTCACGTTATCCAGACTTCGAAAGCCTAGATCAGCCACAGCAGCCATATTACCATAGATTTCGGTGTAACTTGTGCTGGTTCCTGTAACCTTTAGATCGAGCGTCAAAATGGATTGTTTCCACTCCACCCTTGCAATGGGTGTAGATAATTTCATGGTGCTCAGCACGTCCACCAGATTATCTTCCGTTAGCTGGACTGGATGCTGCGTCGCAGAAACGGGCTGGATGTTTTCACCGCCCCAGGTACGCATATGTAAGGTTTGTATGGCAACAAGCAGAAGGACCGCCGCAACCGTTGCCAGCAGTGAAGCAGTCACGATCATCCGCGGTTTCATAAATGCCTCCCTGCCCTTACCTGTTAGTGTAGTCTGTCCGGTAAAGGCTCATACCTCATTGTACAATGAAAAAAAGCAGGCTATGCCTGCAATTTTCATTATTCCGACTGAATTTGTCCATGCTTCGTGATCAGCGTGGCTTTTCCACGGATTTTAATGGCGGAAGTATGATTGGTAAATTGGGCAAACATGACTTCTCCCTTATCCAGCTTCTCGGTATGGTGGAAACGGGTATCCTGACCTCGGGTTAAGCCAATCACCTGAACACCGTTCTCCTCCGCCTTAATTACGATATAATCACTGCCGGTTGGATGATCCATCAAGCACATCCCCTCTCTTTGTTCAATAGCGTTAATGATGATAAAGATTGTTTCATTTGTCAACCAGCCCTTATGTGAATGGAGCGCAATAATCTGTTACTCCCAGGTCATACTACAAGTTATCCAACCACAGAAAGGAGAGTTTATATGAAGTACATTCCCGCAGTACTGACAGACGAGCATATTCACCAGTTAAAAGAAACCGAACAGCAACTGTCCGCAGCCGCTGGAGAAGAACTGATTCTGGTTGCCTATGCGCAGCAACCGGATGAGCCGGAGTCGCTGGACCGCAGGAAAAAAACGGATTAAAGGACAAAAGAAAAGGCCGTGAACAAGTCACGGTCTTTTTGTCGACATATGGAATATGTAGAAATCTTATTTAATTCCGTCTTTGAGCGCTTTACCTGGTTTGAATGCAGGAATTTTGCTCGCAGGAATTTCGATTTCTTCACCTGTTTGCGGGTTGCGTCCTTTACGTGCAGAGCGCTCGCGAACTTCGAAGTTCCCAAAACCAACCAATTGTACTTTGTCTCCGCTTTGAAGAGCCTCAGAGATTGCTTCGAATACGGCATCAACCGCTTTCGTTACATCCTTTTTGGACAATTCAGTAGCTTCGGACACGTGTGTAATCAAGTCTGATTTGTTCATTTGTTTTTTCACCTCCTGAATCAATGTCCTGAATGTTATACTGTGTTTCCGTTTTATAGCGAAATATACGTTCATACACAAAAAATCTACGTACATCTTAAGCGTGATGAACAGAAATCTCGGCCTGCGGTCAACAGTCATTTCTGGCAGAATGTCGCCTGAAACAAAGGTTGTTTCAGGCGCTGAACAAATTTTATACTAATACAGACAGCACACAATTTCAAGTCCGGTTGCGGTTTAACACGTAAAATGTAACGGCCAGGGCAAGCACGAGCACCCCACCTTTTACAATATCATGCGTGAAATATTGAACATTCATCATAGTCAAACCGTTCACCAGTACACCAATCAGAACCGAACCGATGAATGTTCCGATCACGTTTGGTTTACCTGCACCAAATACAGAGAATCCGACAAACACAGCGGCAACGGATTCCATTAACAACGGAGAACCCGCATCTATTTGCCCTGAACCTACTTTGGATGCATAGATAATACCGCCAATTGCAGCAAACACTCCAGCAGCTACATAAGCGAGTGTACGCACCTTTTTTACCTTGATGCCGGATAGACGTGCCGCTTCTTCATTGCCCCCCGTAACGTACATCTGGCGCCCATACTTCGTATACGTCAAAAAGATATGCACACCGATAACCGCAATGAGCAGCAGGATGACCGAAATCGGCATTCCCAGCCATTTTCCCTGCCCGAGCTGCAGAAATGTGGGGTCCATCTCTCCTGCAGCCTTGCTTCCGTCAGGAAACTGCATATGGTTATAGATCGTGTATCCTTGAGCATACGTTTTATGAATTCCACCGATAATGTACATTGTGGCAAGTGTAGCAAGTAGATCCGGGATACGCAGTTTCACAATTAGCAAGGAATTAAGCCAACCAATCACAGCCCCAATAATCAATGGGACGATAATGACAACTGCCAGCGGCTGCTGATACCAAATCATCAATGAAGCGGTAACGACAGTAGTTAACGAGACGGTTGCCCCCACCGAAAGATCAAATCCATCTACAATGAGAGATAAGGTAACGCCAATCGCCACAAATGTCACGATAGAAATTGAACCCAGAATATCGGTCAAGTTACTATACGTGAAGAAATAAGGCAATTTAATACCGAAAAATGCTATAACACCAATAATAACGATAATCGCGCCATAACGGAACGCAAAATCCATTGATTTATCCTTCATGCTTCCACCTCTTGTCCACCGCTTGCATAGTATAGCAGCTGTTCTTGATTGGTTTCGCCCCGTTTAAATTCCTTTACAATGATCCCTTCACACATGACTGCAATCCGATCACCAATGCCCAGTCCTTCATCCAGTTCACACGTGAAATAGATAACAGCTTTACCCGCCAAAGCCAGTTCGTTAATGATGCGAAAAATGTCACTTTTGGCGCCGATATCAACACCTTTTGTCGGCTCATCAAAGATAAAGACGTCTGCGTCGGCATTCAGCCATTTGCCAATGGCTACCTTTTGCTGATTGCCGCCGCTTAAATACTTCACTTCCTGCCGCACTGACGATGTTTTGATACCGAGCTGCTGCACTAAAGATTCCGCATTCTCACGCTCTCGCTTTCGACTTACAAAGCCCAATTTACTAAGACGTCCAAGCAAAGGCAGGCTCAAATTGCGTTCCACGTTTTCCTCAATCAGAATCCCCTGTTTCCGCCGTTCCTCAGGCACTGAGACAATGCCCTGGGCCGCAGCATCAGCAGGTTGAGAAAGACGAATCTCACGATTGTTAAGCCGAATCTCTCCACTCTCCAGCCGATCTGCACCAATCAACAAGCGAGAACATTCCGTTTTTCCTGCACCAACAAGCCCTACCACAGCAAGCACCTCGCCTCGACGAACAGACAGATCCACACCCTTGACCCGGACTCCACGCCGAAGACCTATTGCTTCCAGCAACACTTCACCAACCGGTGCTTCTGTCTTGGGGAACTCTTCCTCAAATGGTTTTCCGAGCATCTGCGTCACCAGATCATTAATCGTAAGCTCTTTTGCCTCACCCGTGAACACATGTTGTCCATCTCTCATAACGGTAACGCGGTCGCAGTGACTTGTAACTTCAGGAAGACGGTGCGTAATAAAAATACATGCCACTCCGCGTTCTTTCAACAAATGTACGATACGGAAAAAAGCGTCCGTTTCTTCCTGGCTCAGCGGTGCAGTCGGTTCATCAAAAATAATGACCTTGGCGTCCTGAATCAGGATACGTGCGAGCAGAATCATCTGCTTCTCCGCGAGTGTCAGGTCGGCTACTTTTTTGTGAACGGATATAGCCGCTCCTAATTGCTGCAAAGCTTCAGCCGCACGCTGTTGCAGTTTCCGCGGGCTTTTCCACCAACCTCCATTAGGAGACGCCAATTGATCCAGCATAATGTTCTCGGCAGCCGTCAATTGGGGAACCAGCGCAGCATCCACCTCTTGGTACACACAGTGAATCCCGCTCGCTTTGGCATCGCCTGGTGAATTCAGTTGAAGCGTTTGCCCATTTAATTGGATCGTGCCCTGGTCCGGTTGATATGCACCAGACAGAATTTTCATCAATGTGCTCTTGCCGGCACCATTCGCACCAAGCAGTGCATGAATTTCCCCGGCTTTGACGGAGAACTCCACGTCTTTCAGTGCAGGAATGCCTGCAAACTGCTTGTAGACATGTTCCATTTGAAGCAGAATCGGTGCAGTACTCATGACGCCAACCTCCAATCGCTCCCCTCTGGGAGTATCACTATTCTCATGTAGTTAGTTATATTTACATCATGGTTGGAAAAAGCGCGCCTTGTGGCGCGCCTCCGTTACGCTGTTTTATTTAGCAGTAACTCCGTATTCTGACATCCAATCCTTGATTCCCTGTGTACTTCCTCCCCAGCCCTCAACATACTCGGACAGCTCTGAAGTGGAGATTTGTTTGTCAGGCAGCGCATCACGCTGTACATAAACCGGGTTGAGAACCACTTGATCTTCCGTCTCATCCCCATTCAGCTTCTGGTAAGCATAACGAACCTGAACACGTCCAATGTCGGTTGGATCAACCGCTGCGGAAGCTACCCAAGGGTTTTTCGGATCCTGGATCATCTGCAAATCTTCATCGCTCATGTCAATACCATATACCTTGATTTCGTCACGTCCTGCTTGCTGAATGGCACGCGCTGCACCTTTGGCAAACTCATCCCATGCAGTCCATACCGCTGTGATTTCACCTTTTGGATATTGTTTCAGAATCGCTTCCATTTTGGCTTGTGTATCCAGTGCCGGGTTCTGTGCTGAACCAAAAGTTGCAATTTCCTTAATGTCCGGGTTCTCTTTCAAGAACTTGCCATAAGCAACCTGACGACGTTCCATTGGTGCAAAGCCGGCAACCCACACTTTTACGATATTGCCTTGTCCATTAATATCTTTTTTCATTTGCTCCAGCGTAAGTTCAGCCATCTTCTGATCATCCTGGGACAACACTGTTGCTCCGGGAACGCTAATGTCTGCATCGAACACAACAACCGGAATGTTTTGTTCTACTGCCTTTTTCACGCCCGGCTCCAGCAAGGAATCCCCGTGATCCGTCAGAATAGCATCGAATTTCTGGTTAATTGCGCTATCGAGCAACGATACCATTTTGGCTTTATCATTATCGGCGACAAACGTAGTCAGTTGTCCACCGAATTTTTCGATTTCTTCTTTAACCCCTTGCACATATTGCTGTGAGAACGTACCTGTATTAAATTCCATAATCAATGCAATTCGTTTTCCGCTGAGTGGACCTGTTACTGCTTCTGTTTTGGGCTTGTCCTCTGTTGCACCGGAAGCTGTAGTTGATGCAGGTTCTTTTTTAATTCCGCAAGCGGACAACGCCAATGTAAATACAAGCAGCACACTCAACCATACCCATTTTGTATCTTTCCTTCTCATCTCTTTCTCCCCCTGTTCACACTCTCTGTGATCTCGATCACAATAGTTGAATATTAATATAACGGCTAATCCCTAGTATGTAAATGGGTTTTACCAATTTAAAGCTAAAACTCGCTAAGTTTTTATTTGAAACTAAAGTATCTTATCCAGTTCATCCAGAATCATGAAAATAAAACAAGAAAAAGACCGCGAGGGGTGCCCCTACGGCCTTTTGAACTTACAGAATTATGGCGATTAATCCACCTGAACCTTCGTTAATGATACGTCCCAGTGTCTCTTGCAACTTGTATCGTGCGTTATCTGGCATCATTGCAATTTTACCCTGAATGCCTTCTCTCACGATGGAATGCAGCGAACGACCGAACATATCTGAATCCCATACCTTGATTGGATCGTTCTCGAAGTCCTGCATCAAATACCTCACCAGTTCCTCACTCTGTTTTTCCGTTCCGATAATCGGTGCAAACTCCGATTCCACATCGACCCGGATCATGTGAATGGATGGTGCGGTTGCTTTCAGGCGAACGCCGAATTTGGTACCCTGCCGGATGAGTTCTGGTTCATCCAGTGCCATCTCGGCGAGGGATGGAGCCGCGATACCGTAGCCGGTCGTTTTGACCATCTCCAGCGCCTCAGCGAAGCGATCGTACTCTCTCTTCGCATGTGAGAATTCCTGCATCAATTGCAGCAGATGATCCTTGCCTCGAATTTCAATACCAACAACTTCCACGAGGATCTGATCGTATAGTTCATCCGGTGCATACAGATCGATTTCTGCTACACCCTGCCCCATGTTCATGCCGCTCAAACCGGCTCTGTCGATGAATTCGTATTCCATGAACTGAGCAACAACACGATCCACGTCACGCAGCCTGCGAATATCCTTAACGGTGTCGCGCACGGAATTTTCGTAGTTGCTGCGCAGCCAGTGGTTTTCATTCAGTACCATTACCCAGCTTGGCAGATTGACATTCACTTCATGTACAGGGAACTCATACAACACTTCGCGAAGTACACCTGTCACATCATCTTCTGTCATTGTGGCTGCACTGAGTGTCATGACCGGAATGTCATACTTGGCAGCAAGCTCACTGCGCAACTGCAGCGCTTCTTCACTGCGAGGGCGAGTCGAGTTGATCACCAACACAAACGGTTTGCCCACTTCCTTCAGTTCGGCAATAACGCGTTCTTCTGATTCCACATAGGAACTCCGGGCAATCTCAGCAATCGTGCCATCTGTTGTGACCACCACACCCAGTGTGGAATGCTCCTGAATGACTTTGCGAGTGCCAATTTCGGCAGCTTCCTGGAAAGGAATCGGTTCTTCGAACCAAGGCGTGGAAATCATACGTGGTCCATTCTCATCCTCGTATCCCTTGGCTCCTTCCACTGCATAACCTACACAATCCACAAGGCGCACATTGACATCAAGTCCCTCGGCGACCTTGATTTGAACCGCATTATTCGGTACGAATTTTGGCTCCGTAGTCATGATTGTTTTGCCAGCTGCGCTCTGTGGCAGTTCATCTACTGCCCGCGCACGGTCTGCCTCATTTGTAATGTTCGGCAAAACGATTGTTTCCATGAAACGTTTGATAAATGTTGATTTACCTGTCCGGACTGCGCCGACAACCCCGAGATAGATATCCCCTCCGGTCCGCTCGGCAATGTCCTTAAAAATGTCCACTTTCTCCAATGAAATCCCCTCCCTAAATTACTCCGAAGGAAAAATGCTAAAGAGCATCCGCTTCGTTTTTTCAATCAGAAGACTGAAATCCCTGCAACGGTAGAGCCGCCTTTGTGAGTGCCCGGAAGTCGTCCGCCGCCGAACGTTGCATTCTGATGAAACCGGCGAAAGCGGCGTTAACTCGTACATGCAATTGGACTAGTATCATCTTATGTATCCGTATGCAGCATTATGACGCGTATTTTTTGTTTTTTCTCAAGGTAGTGACCTTAAGAGAATCGCCCCGCTCTCGGACTGCGCGTCTTTATTTCAATCTACTTTATGAGCGTGCCGAAGATTTTATGCCGGATCTTTGATTTGGTTTTCGTGGTTCCGTTCTAGCCGTGCAGAAGGTATACTGTTAGGGTAAGAGATTTTTAGCAGAGAAGAGCAGAGATAACGAGCTGAGAAAGGTGAGATGAGCATGGCACAGATCAAAGTATATGGACTAGGCGAGCACCTGAACCCATTGAAAGAGCAGCTTTCACAAGTCATACACTCCGTTATGGTGGATGTTGTAGGATTACCGGAGAACAAGAAGTTTCATCGTTACTTTCCCATGGACACGGATGATTTTCTTTTCCCCTCTGATCGTTCAGCAGCGTATACCATTATTGAAATCAGCATGTTCGAAGGCCGAACCGATCAAGTCAAGAAAGAACTCATTCAGCAATTATTCACACGAATGAATGAACAGTTGAAATTGTCGCCCAATGATGTGGAAATTACCATATTTGAAACACCGCGCAGTCATTGGGGGATTCGGGGTTTACCCGGTGATGAACTTGACTTGAGTTATAAAGTGGAGGTCTGAACAAAAGTAATCTGAATATAGCTTATGGACCATATGATGGGAACGATATGATATGAACTATAAACCAGCATATAAAAAAGAGATATTCCGGGATGCGGAATATCTCTTTTTTTTCTTTAAGGCCAATTCATTGGATTATGTGCATTCGAATTCGAATTAACGCTTATGATTACTTTTTTGCAACCGGGGTGTTATTTTCCCAGGTGTAGGGGACTGATTTTACAGGGACAAAGTAAGAATGCTCCAGCAAGAATTCACGCATATCTGCCACTTTCGTTGGAGGACTCTCGGACTTCTCTACAGCCTGCATAATGTCAAAAGCATAATCTACATAGACATTGCCCTCGTCATCCATCATGAAAGGCAGCTCCTGGCCCGAATATACACTATTCAGTGTAACCGCTGGTGCGCCAGCCTGTGCTGCTTGTTCCATATCCACAGCGTATAGGCCTGGATACAGTTCTTCCCCACGTGGCAGTTGATTAGTATGTACGGACTTGTACTGGTTGACCATTCGCTGAACATCATTTACTTTCTGCACAGTTTGAAGATCCATGACTTTAACAGTTGGTTTCACTTCTTCATCCTGAATGAGAAAGTAAGCGCTACCACCGCTCTCAAACGCAGTTCCGGGTATTTCATCCAGATACCCCTGCTGTTTCAGCTTGGACAGATCGACTCTGAATTTTTCATATTTCGGTGTTTCCATATCTGCATTGACCATAGGCAAAATCCCCTGATCCTGTTGGAATGCTTCTACCGCAGTTTGAATACGGCTTACGCTTTCCCTATAAGCTACTTTGGGATCGGCATTACTCTGGGATTGATACATACAACCCGTTGCTGTACTAGCAAACAACAGGAATAAGAGCAGACAGGACATCTTCTGCAAGTGACGCCTCTGCCCTCTTGGCTTAACGTTCTTCGGCATATTCTCGTTCATCCGTATCCTCCTTGAATCGTTCCAATCAGGTATTATTAGAACCAGTCGTCCTCTTCCTGCTGCTGACGCTCCAATTGTTTACGAATCGCTGCCTTGAGAGGATCCTCCGGAACATGAACCGTCACCGATCCCCGCACCTTCGCCTGACATGACAGCCGGGTGCCTGCATCCAGCAGCGAACCCAGCTTGCGCTTCTCCGCATCAGTTGGTGGATGCAGCGCTGCAAGATGTTCCGAATCCACTTTAACCTTACACATCAGGCAGGCTGCCTTTCCATCACATCGCGTTGCTATCTTCACCCCTGCACGGCGTGCAGCATTTAGCAGCGTTACCCCTGGCTTTAGCCGAATCGTTTTATTTTGCGGTAAAAATGTAATATTGTAATCCATATCTCTTCCTCCCAACCTACTGAGGCCATTCGAACCCAACAAGCTCTTCCACTTCTGCTCGGAATCGGCTTGTCCATATATTTTGCTGCCCCAACAAAGTCATTAGAGGTTGATGTAATTCGGGCATCTGCCGCATCTGTCTTGCAATGGGTTCATAACGATCGGCTCGGCCTCTCATCAGATTGAACAAGAGCTCATGAGCAAGCGGCATTAGACGCAATGTGTAAGAACCTACTTTGGCTTCAGGGGCATACTCGGCCAATACATGCTCAATTTCAATGCGGTACCAACTTTTACGTGACCACACTTCGAAACCTCCAACCAGTTCCAAGGCACAAGTCCCTACCTGATAATGACTGAGCAGCGAGGCATAAGGTCCCGTCTTATCTACGACAGGCTCGTCCAGCACCATTCCAGGCGCAGATTTATGCAGCACCTTCGCGGCGGTGATATCAGCGTAAATGTCAATATCTCTGGGAGCCTGCTGTAATTCCACCTGCTGGAGCAACAACCCACAGCTTCCCCCAAGCAGCCACGTATAAGGTTCTGCATCCCAGGCTTTCGCCGTTTCCAGCAAAGCCGCGTGTAATTCCGGATAGCGCTCTGTCCGATCCTCCGTTTCATGCGGCCTCATCGGCTCACCTTCCCTTCATCCGTTTTCGTTGTGTCAGTTCTTATGATGTGTTTATGTGGATGTTATCTCTCAGGCGAGAAAGATCAGGTCAGAGAAGCTATTCCGCCGAAAAAGCCAATCAGCATAATGAGAAAAGCAATTAACGAAAGAATCCCCCGTACAATGCCTTTCGTTTTGGATCGAGCAAACGTAATCAGGAATACAGATAGTCCCATAATGAGGATTGCGACCAATGAAAGCCACATCTTGTCCATCGCGTTCATAATCCAGAGTTCTCCCCTTCAGTCCGTTATTCATCACTGACACTGTGACAATTGCAACTATTATAACACGAAACATTGCTCAGCTTTCCAAAAAAAAGACAAAAAGCAAGCCGGCAGATGCCGACTTATCTTTTTGTCTTGCTCGATCGCCTGCATGCAGGCGCGATATATTATTTTTTCATCATCATTTTCATTAATGATTCCATACTGTTTGGGTTTAATCCGCTTTTTTTGACGGCACTCACAATATCCTGAACTGTATCCTCAGATACCGGCACTTTCGCCATGGCGGATACTTGCTTGATCAGTTGGCGCAATTGAGCTTCATTCTGCATGGTGGACGGTTTTACTGTACTCGCCAATTTCTTGACGGCACCTTCCGTGATCGTTTTCCCTGTTTTTTTATTGATCGCTTTCAGCGCTTCCTTGGAAATGTTGTTACCCATTCGTCTCCCCTCCTCCGGCAATACTCATGTGTATAATATGAGTGCACCGTAAAAAAGGTGAATAAGCTTCTCATTTCGGGTAAGCTGCCTATGCTGCCATCATGAATGCCACTGCTCCCAGGTTTCAAGCGTCATGACTTCCATTTCGGTCTTAGGATCACGTCCCATCAAGGCTTCAACCGCATCACGCGGCTGTCTCTTCTGAAAAAGAACGTGATAAAGCTGATCTGCAATCGGCATTTGCACACCGTATTTCTGAGAAATAAAATATGCAGCCTGCGTGGTCCGGATTCCTTCCACAACCATGCCCATGGAATTCAAAACATCGTCCAACTTCTGTCCTTTGCCCAGCATAGAACCTGCTCTCCAGTTACGGCTGTGCTGACTAGTCGCGGTCACGACCAAATCGCCGATCCCTGCAAGCCCGGAGAACGTGAGCGGATTCGCTCCCATCTCCACACCGATGCGTGTGATCTCGGCCAGCCCGCGTGTTAGCAACGCTGCTTTGGCATTGTCACCAAAGTTAAGCCCATCTGACATACCTGCTCCCAGCGCGATAATATTCTTGAACGCTCCCGCTAGTTCTACACCGATCATATCTCGATTCGTGTACACACGGAAATAAGCATTCATAAATAAACCTTGGGCCGCCTCGGCAGAAGCTTTATCCAGTGATGCCACAACAACCGTTGTTGGGCAACGCCTAACCACTTCTTCCGCATGGCTTGGACCAGAAAGTACAACGACACGTCCTTCTTCACATTCAAGTTCTTCCGAAATGACCGTGGACATGCGTTTCAGGCTTTCAGTCTCAAATCCCTTGGTTGCATGAATGATTAACATTTCCGGTTTGTAATAGGTTTTAAGCTGATGAGCAACCGAACGCATCGCCGATGAAGGAGCAACAATTAACACAGCTGAAGCCCCTTCAACCGCCGTTGCCATATTCGTTGTTGCCTGAATACGGGGTGACAGTTCTGCATCGGGAAGGAAGCGTTGGTTTGTATGTTTATTATTGATCTCTGCGGCCTGGTCTTCACCACGTGTCCACATGATCACATCCAGTTGATTGGCAGCCAATACACTGGCGAGTGCAGTGCCCCAACTGCCCGCAACCAGAACAGCAACTTTTTTAGACAACGCGTTTTCCCCCTCCAGGGTTTTTCGATCCCAATTTATTTTCCTGTCCTTTGGCGAGCTTCGCAATATTGGTACGATGTCTCCAGAACGCAAACAGACAAATAATCAGACTTCCCCAGAAGATACTCATCGAATATCCGGGTAACACAAGGATGAAGAACGGTGTCAAAGCTACAAAAATAAGGGAACCCAATGAAACATATCGTGTCAATACGATGGACAGGATGGCAAATACCCCGGCGCATAGCGCAGGAATAAGTGCAAGAGTCACGAGTACACCAATTGCTGTCGCGATTCCTTTTCCTCCACGGAAACGGAAATACAGCGGCCAGTTATGTCCTGCAATAGCAGCTATACCACTAAGTGCAGGAATCCAATCGGAACCATTACTGAACCAAACCCCAAGCCAAACGGCCGCAATACCTTTGAGTACATCCAACAGAAGTACCAGGATTGCAGGTCCTTTACCCAATATCCGCAATGTATTGGTAGCTCCTGCATTTCCGCTTCCGTGTTGTCGGATATCGATCCCCCGTAGTGCTTTTGCAAGGAGGACACTAAAGCTGATTGAACCGAGCAGATAGCTCAGTACAATCGCTGCGATTTGTAAAATCACAAACTTCTCCCCTAACCTTCGTCGGACTTCCTCCGAGTAAATATGCGAATTGGCGTCCCTTCAAAATCAAACGCTGCACGAATTTTATTCTCCAGGTAACGTTCGTAAGAAAAGTGCATCAATTCCGGATCGTTCACAAAAATAACCATGGTCGGAGGTTTAACTGCAACCTGAGTCACATAGTTGATTCTCATTCTGCGCCCTTTATCGGTTGGTGGCGGATTAATCGCCACTGCATCAGACACTACATCGTTAAGCAGATGCGTCTGAACACGCATAGAATGCTGCTGTGCTACACGTTGCACAACAGGCAACAATTTTTGTAAGCGTTGTTTTGTTTTGGCTGACAAAAATACAACCGGAGCGTAAGTCATAAACAGGAAATGATCCCGAATTTTTTTCTCAAACTCATTCATTGTTTTATCAGACTTCTCTACAACGTCCCATTTGTTCACAACAAACATGGAGGCTTTGCCTGCTTCAAATGCATAACCTGCAATATGCTTGTCCTGCTCGATAATGCCTTCTTCGCCATTAATTACAATCAGAACAACATCTGCACGCTCAATGGCACGCATCGCACGCATCACGCTGTATTTCTCCGTGGTTTCATAGACTTTACCACGTTTACGCATACCTGCTGTATCAATCAGCACATAGCGCTGACCGTCTTTTTCAAACGGTGTATCGATCGCATCCCGCGTCGTACCAGCAACATCACTGACAATAACACGTTCTTCGCCCAAAATGGCATTCACCAATGAAGATTTACCCACGTTAGGACGTCCGATCAGAGCTACACGAATGACATCGTCATCGTAAGTCTCTTCCTCAAGTTCAGGCAATTTCTCTACGATGGCATCCAGCAAATCACCTACACCTGTACCATGACTTCCCGATACTCCGATTGGATCACCAAATCCAAATCCATAAAACTCATAAATGAGCTCACTACGCCCGATATTATCCACTTTGTTAACGGCTACAACGATAGGCTTGCCTGAGCGGTACAACATCTCTGCGACTTCTTCATCAGATTGCGTAATCCCTGCTTTTGCATCACACATGAATACAATAACATCCGCTTCTTCAATGGCGAGCTCTGCCTGCATCCGGATTGATTTTAAAATGACGTCCTCGCCGTCGATTTCGATACCACCTGTATCGATAATGCTAAATGGTTTACCGTTCCATTCTCCGATTCCGTAGATACGGTCACGGGTAATGCCCGGCTTGTCTTCCACAATGGCCAATCTGTCGCCGATGATCCGATTAAAAATGGTGGATTTGCCCACATTCGGTCGCCCGACAATTGCCACAACGGGTCTTGCCATACATTCCACTCCTCCTGTCCATACTTACGATACTCATCATAGCAAAAAACACCTGTCTTGGCTAACGTTTCATGCCGTTATACTCGCAATAACAACAATCGGCGAACCCGCTGGGGCTCGCCGATCTTGCTTTTATTGTTCAGCAAAATATGCAGTATATAACTAAGAACCATGCATGTATAACTTATTTGAATTTGCTGAGTTTGTCACCGAAGCGCTCGCCAAGCGTGATGCTCAGACCTTGATTGCTCAAGGAAACGTTCGGGTTGTTGATTTCTTCACGTGGAGCGTTGTTTCTTGCAGGTCTTTCTGATTTTGGCGCTTGAGCAGGAGCTTCTTCAGTTTCCTTGATACTCAGGCTTACACGTTGCTCAGAAGGATTCATGTCCAAAATTTTAACTTGAACTTCTTGTCCTTCTTTCAACACTTCGTGCGGAGTGCCAATATGTTTGTGGGAGATTTGCGAGATATGCACAAGTCCCTCAACACCAGGAGCGATTTCAACGAAAGCACCAAAGTCAACCAGACGTTTTACAACACCTGTTACGATATCGCTAGAGTTGAATTTGTCGCCAGCTGTTTCCCAAGGACCTGGTTGAACAGCTTTCATGCTCAGGCTGATTTTACCTTTTTCAGGATCAACTTTCAGCACTTTTACGTTTACTTTATCACCTTCAGACAGAACGTCCGATGGTTTGTCAACGTGTGTCCAAGCCAGCTCGGATACGTGAACCAATCCGTCTACTCCGCCAACATCAACGAAAGCACCGAATTGAGTCAAACGTTGTACCGTACCTTCGATAACTTGACCTTCTTGCAAACCAGCCATAACCGTAGCTTTGTTTGCTTCGAATTCTTGCTCAAGTACGTCTTTTTGGGAAAGGATCACTTTGTTGTTCTCACGGTCGATCTCTTTCACTTTGACACGCAATGTGCGTCCTTTGTAGTCGCTGAAATCTTCAACGAAATGGCGCTCTACCATGGAAGCCGGGATAAATCCGCGTACGCCCACGTCTGCTACCAGACCGCCTTTAACAACGTCAGCTACAACTACTTCGAATACATCTTGGTCTTCAAAATGCTTTTGCAATTGATCCCAAGCGTTTTCGCTGTCGATTGCACGTTTGGACAGAACGAGTTTTTCTTTCTCGTCGTCGATGCTAAGTACTTTAGCTTCAACTTCTTGTCCAACTTCAACTGCATCGGACGCGCTGTCTACGTGCAGGGAAGACAGCTCACGAATTGGAATTACACCGTCATATTTATATCCAATGCTCACATAGGCTTGGTTATCTTCCAATTTGACGATGGTTCCTTTTACGGTATCTCCTTTTTTCAAGGAAACGAATTGATCCAACTCATCTTGGGTTGCTTCTTGATTTTTCATTTCTTCCGACATGTCAAATACCCTCCTCAATTCAAAAACCCCATTATATTCAAACCTGCCTGTAGCAGAGTTCAAAACACTTTCAGAACTGAATGCATAGCTTAGCTTTCCTCAAAAAAATGGAAACATGCACTCAGTTGTTCGACGTCACCTTAACTACTTGCTCGGCACGCCCGTTTGCACCATTTCATTAATTTTGGACATAATCTTCTCCGTCGCTCTCTCCAGCGCATCGCCGGAAGGATCTTCCTTGAACTCGTCCAGATTCACCGGTGCTCCATAAACCACTTTCATCTTACGAAAAACCTTGTAGTTACCGATAATAGCAGTAGGAATAACCGTAGCACCACTTCGGAGAGCGAAGCTCGCAGCCCCTTTTTTGCCGATGCCTCCATCATTGTGTCGGCTTCCCGAAGGGAAAATGCCAAGCACCTCGCCGTCACGCAAAATGTTGAGTGAGGTCTTGATGGATTCCTTGCTAACGCCTCCACGTTTAACGGGAAAAGCGCCTACGGCTTTGATAATTCGGCCAAAGACCGGGATATCAAACAATTCGCTTTTGGCCATGAAGCGCACCTGACGACTAATCTTGATACCAACCGTTGGAGGATCAAAGTTACTGATATGATTAGAACATAAAAGTACGCCGCCTTCTTTCGGGATGTTCTCCCGTCCAACTGCCTCCAGGCGGAAAAGAATGGTGTAAATGATCCGCAGTAATGTGCTGCAAAATGTGTAAATCATAGACCGATCTCTCCTCTGACCATTGTGCAATAAGACACGATTTTGTCAACCACTTCATGGATGCTCATCTCGGTTGTGTCGAGCACTGTAGCGTCCTCAGCACAACGAAGCGGGGATATTTCCCGATTTTCATCCAATTTGTCACGGGTGGCAATGTCTCGCTCAAGCTGCTGCAACGTCAGTCCTTCTGAGGGGTCCAGTTCTTTGAAGCGGCGAAGTGCACGCTCTTCCACACTGGCAGTCATGAAGATTTTCACTTCCGCGTCGGGCAATACTGTCGTTCCGATATCGCGTCCATCCATGACGACGCCCTTGCGCAAAGCCATTTGCCGCTGTGTATCCACCAATTGCGTACGCAGCCCCTCGATTTGCGCATATCGGGACACGATTCCCGTCACTTCACGGGAGCGGATTTCCGAGGTTACATCTTCCCCATTACAGAACACTTTCTGTCCGTCGGGATCCGGTTGTAAATCAATGACCAGCTTTTGGGTTTCCTGAAGCACCTCTGGCACATCTTCCGGTGAAATACCTTTTCGAAGCATATGCAAGGTTACCGCACGGTACATTGCGCCACTATCGACGTATATATACGCGAGCGCCTCTGCAACCAATCGGGCCACCGTGCTTTTCCCGGCACCGGCAGGTCCGTCAATTGCAACGTTCATCTTCCCGTTCTCTGATGTGTTCTGGCTTGCCAACGGGGCATTCCTCCTCAAACGATAAGCCTCAATAAAAAAACAGGCATTGCCTGCATCGTCAAAATTATACCACACTATACACATGGATGCAAAAACAGACAAATCCGTGATGCTATTGTTCGTGTACCGTTTGCATCTGAATTGGTGTTCCTTCCAGCCGATCAATGGAGGTCATATTCTTTTTCATATCAGGCACAAGAAGTAATAACTGATAGATCACAAGCAGAATGAGAAGAGCTGTAATAAGCCTCAGTACCCTTCTTTCCATTCGCTTGGATAAAACATAATATAGACGTTCATATCTGCGGGACGCATGGCGATTGTTCACAACCAGAACCTCCGTTTTTACATTACAGTTCCCAGCGCTGTCCCTTTTTATGCCAGAGAATCACCATCTTTATTTCGTTCGATAATCCAATTGCCGTTCAAAACAAAACTTGATGATCTTCTGACGTTCTGAATCCGTGATCTGCACGAACTTTAACATGCATAGCTGTCTGCCTGTTTCCAATGTTTTGATTCGTACCACTTCAGCTTCAAAATTCGCATGTTCAATCGCTGCATTCCGATAAGGAATAAGTAGCCAGCATTTGAGCTTCTGTCCTTCAGCAATAGCAAAACCAGGTTCACCATAAATGGACAATCCCCCGCCGCCGATATCTTCAGTCAAACCCACGACTCGGGTCAGATCTTCACCCTGAATGGCCAGTTCAAGGTTTGCATGAACACGCAGAAAACTGCGACGCTGGATTTTGGTAATATCGTCCGGCAATGGCTTGCGAATTCGTACAAGTCGAACTACATCTTCTTCAAATCCGGTCACATACGTATTGAAATAATGACGAACCCCGTCTTCCATAATATAAGAAATGGACAATTCCTCACCAAAAAACAACCGTTTCAACCGACTACTTCCCTGTTGCATCGGAACTTCGATCAGGAAACTGTTGTCATCCACATCCGCTATGCGTGATTTATATTCTTTGCTTTCCTCTTTTTCATCTGCAGATGCAATCTGGATGTATAAAACTTCATTTATTTTAGGAAACAAGCTGTTCACCGCCACCTTAGCTTTTTATCTTCGTATCGTATGTACAAGGACTATTATACCATGACCTTTCTCATAGTGGACAACAAAAAACAGACCACTACGTGGTCTGTTTCAGTAATTTATTTGCATTTAACATGCTGCTGCCTCTTGATGTTATGTGGTCTCATTCACCGGTTTGATTTCCTCAACGGCTTCTTCCGTACCTGTATCGGCGTTGATGTAAATTTTATATTTTGCACCATTGATGCGTCCACCAAATTCGTAACACAGAACTTCTTTGCTGTAATCATTCTTAATGAGTGATTTGCGAACATAGCTCTCCTTGAAATCCGGATTCAGCTTTTTGCGGGCTTGTTCAACCGTGAGCTTTGCTTTTGGAATCTCCCGCTTCTTCTGATGCTCATATACAAAATCACTTGCCTGGAAGCCGGTAACATCCCCATTATCAAGGCCAACCCGAACAGACATTTTTTCTGGGTAGATCAGGGTATCACCTTGTTTGCGGACATAGGTCAGGTTACCGAGATTGCCAAACTCATCATAATTGACTGCCTTCATATCTTTGTAACCCTTATTGGAAAGGAAATGATCTGCTTTTGCCATAGCTTCCTTACGCGACACTTTCTTTGTCCCGATTGGACGAGTGTCACTGTAAGAGATGAGCAAACCGCCATTTCGGGTAAAGTCCATACTCAGTTTACTGTCTCTGGATTGATTAACCGTGGCTGTGTACGATTCCCAATCTGTACCTTTACCATTTTCCTGTATTTGAATCTTGCCGTGTTCTGCATTGGAAAACTTTGCAGCTTTGCTTTGGATTTGCTCTTTGGTCATAGGTAAGCCATCCAGCTTTTTCACCGAACGTTTGGCATAAATGCTGGAGACTGAAGGACCCCAATCAAGTTCAGGATATTCCTGTACCTTTTTGTTTACCGTCCGGAATCCATCCACGATAGTATTGTCCATCGTTTGCTCTTCCGTTGCCATAGCCGACTCGGCATCCATCCAGCGTAAACGATCAGAAATGACTTTCTGCTGTACATCCTGCAAATTTTTGGTGATCTCGGATGAATTTGCATACAGTTTTTTCAAGTTACCCATTTCTTTTTCACTTAAAGGTTCATTGGTCAGATCACGCATGGACGCCTGATAAGCAAAGTTGGAGATGCGAGAGAGAAACTCCTCCGTTTCACTGAATGGCAACATCGTTAGCGGCAATTGGTTAATCTCATTCTGCGCTTCACTGGTAAGTCGCCATACATTCATCAGGCCTTTGCGATGCATCCCTTGGGACGTAGCATGGACAGCCAGCGTATTCCCAATCTCCGAGTGCAATTTGTCCATATGAAAAGATAAATCGTGAAAGGCACGCTGATATTGATTCTCCGCCTTGATCAGAATTGCATTTTTCTCCTGGTTCTCTTGGTAGCCCCATACGAGAGCACCGATTAACAGAACTGCAAATATCGGAAACATAACTGAACTTAAACGTTTATACATCGGTAGAGTCTCCTTTCTTCTAAGCCACTACCTCTATTGTGGATCGAAGAAAGATCTCTTATGCATGCGATTTCCAGTCTGTCCAATGACGGGCTTATAACATATGGTTCCAAACCGGTTGTCTAATTCAATTGAACCCAGCTTGTAACGCCATCTTCCTCAATTTCGAACTGATCCCGATTATCACACAAACACTGTTTAAAACCGGTTTCAATTCTTCCTCGTTCCTTCTTGCCTCGCAGCGTAAAACGTTCTCCACATTGTTTGCATCTGATTTTAATTTTGATTCTCATCACGCTTTTCCCCGTTTCTATTTGTCTTTCCCCGGGGAGTTTTTATTATTTGAAACAAAAAAAAACACACCGGGGCATCAGGCGCAGGTTGCGCTCCATGTCCACCAGTGTGTCCGTATTTTTATAATTTAATCTCTTCCTCACGCTTCACAAAACGAAAAGGAGAACGATTGTTGGCCCTTGTAATTTTGCCCATCGCTCCGTACCACAATCCCGCCATCAATGGCGCAATGAACCACAACCAATAATTCACCATGGTATTCATAATGACATCGTAAAGTGCATGCCAGAAGAACGGTAGAAGGAGTGAGAGCATAAGAAACCAACGTTTTTTGTTGCCATCCGAGAACTTGGCCCGCCCCATGTAATAACCCATAATTACTGCAAACATGGCGTGACCCGATACAGGAAGCAACGCACGAATGAACATGGCTGAGACGGAAGCATTCCCCGCAAAGGCATACAACACATTCTCAACCGTAGCAAATCCGAGTGAAACAGCAACGGAGTATAGAATCCCATCATAAGGCTCGTCAAATTCGGTATGGTTATAGATAATATGGTATATCACAAACCATTTGACAAACTCTTCAACCCCACCTGAAATCAGGATGGCTTCAACATAAGGATTATCTCCAAGCCAGATCATCATGCCACGCTGAATAATCATCACAGGTAATACCATCAGAATCCCCATGAGAAAGACTCGAAATACCATGTGAAGAGGTTCAGAATCATAACGGTCTTTCAGATAAAAGTATGTTAACAAGGCGAGACCCGGAGCTACTGCTGCCGCTAAAACCGAAAACAAAAGCACCGAAATTCCCTCCTCCGACTAAAGACGCGATTACAACTAGAGCTTACTCCTGACGCTTGAAGTGGGTGCAGATAACCTCAACCGCTTGTTCAGGCATAACAACCTTTCCATACTCTTCCATGACTGCAGGGGTAACTGAAGATCCTTCACCGAATTCAGCAAGCAACGCAATCAATGCTGCATGTTTGGTGGAATCCAAGTCATCCGGTTCAAAATGCAAAAACCATTTGTCTTTATAGGAATAAAGTCTTCCAGCATCCGTTACGTGCTGATGCAACATATGTGCAGCCTCAATTAGCACTTCAAAATCTTTGAATGCATAGACGATGGAATCGCTTTGCTCAAGTGTAACTTCCATCTCATATACTTCTTCAGGCAGATCATCCTCATTACCTGAACCATATTGTTGCGGATCATATTTCCCCCGGGTGACAATGACAACCATCCCTTGAGCGGGAAGTGCGAATACTTCGACAGCAAGTGGACCTGTAGCATCAAATCCAAGTTCGGAATAAGCCTGGTCCATCATTTCAGTGAACAGTTCATGAACTTTAGGTATTTCCTGCCACATATCTTCTTTTTGTATTCCGCGCTCGCTCAGATCGTCAAAGGTCAGGAAAATCCGTATCTTATCGTGACTTAATCGTTCTATTTTCATACAGGATCTCCCCTTTATAAGCAAGTCTTATAACAGATTATGAAGCACAAAACAATATGTGCTGAAAATAAATCTATGTAGTTATGTTATCATTTTATACCTGCAAATGCACGAAGTAAAATCGACAAAAAAAGAATCATTCCACATCAAAACAGGACTGTGGATGATTCTAATGGGGAGTTTGTGTTTATAAACCCGGTACTGTTGTGTTTGTTTGAGTTAAAATTTGCTCAACTTCATGTTTAACATCCGGATTGGTGCGAATAAAATCTTTGAGCATGTTCATGTTCTCTTCTTTTTCCTGCGGAGTGATCGGCTTTGCACTTTTTTTATGCGTGCTTTTGTGGGAATCTCCGCTCTGTTCGTTTTGCTTGGAGCTGAATCCGTCCATGCCTGGGAACGTCATCTCCATCATTTTGTGTTTAGCCTGATTCATCATATTGCGGGATGAACCGGAAGAAAGCATTGACATTTTACCTTTGGACAGCCAAGAACTGGCTGCTACGCCAATTACAACACCCCAGAAAAAGGATGACGCCTTCATTACACCAACCTCCTTTTAATGTTAAAATCACAACTAGTGTTTGCGGGAGTGCGTCATCTCATTCCGCATAAATACAGGAAAGCGAGTTGAAATCATGATTAGACACACCACCGCCTTAATTATGATCGCATGCATGCTGTTGTCAGCTTGTGGAACCAAGGACGAAACAACACCTGAATCCACGAAGTCCAGCAATGGATCGGTTACATTGACGCAGGAGCAGCAGAACGAGCCAACTGCCACTGGCACAGGAAAAACAAAAACCAATAATCCCCAGTCCTCAACGAACTCCAATTCGGATCAAAAATCACCAGGTGATGACGAAACATCTTCCACAGAAAAAGAAGGAACCGATAACACTTACGGGACACAAGCAGCCGAAGATGATATTGAAAAAACGTATTACATGAACGCCAATTACTACATCAAACCCAACGATAAAATGAGCGAAAGCAAGGTTGTATTGTTAACATTTGACGATGGGCCTAAAGAAGAAAAAATGATTAAGGGATTAATCGACACCTTGGATAAACATGACGCAAAAGCGATATTTTTTGTTAATGGATACCGAGTGCAAAGCCATCCCGAGTTGCTCAAGATCATTCATGAACGTGGTCAGGTTGTAGGAAATCATGCGTGGGATCATGAGGATCTGAAAAAAATGTCCACCACGGCAGCCGCCAAACAGGTAACCGATGTGCAAAAGATTGTGAAAGAAACGATTGGCGTGGAACCTCATTTCTTCCGCCCGCCGTTCGGTTCTGGAAATGATGCACTTAAGGCCACAGTCAAGAAGAATGGGATGTTATACATGACATGGTCCAATGGCTCACTGGATTGGGATAAGAGTACCAAAAACAAACCGGATAAAGTCATCCAGAATGTGCTGGATCAATTAAATCCCGGCAGTAATATTTTGATGCATGAGTTGCCATGGACGGTTGAAGCGTTGGATGAGTTATTAACCAAACTTGAACAGAAGGGATACACATTTGTCGACCCTCGCTCCATTGAGCTTGAAGCACGCTCTTGATTAATTATTTGCCCAGCATTCGGCTTAATATCAATAATTGATGAATTGGAACTGACACGAAGGAACTTACAAAGTTATAACAAACAGCCTTGGTCCTAAGCGGATCAAGGCTGTTTGTTTGAGAGCATTCGCAAAGTAATGATATGCATTTCTGCGGGACAACAAAGTCTGAATGGCAAATGATTGGTTCCGTATCCTTTGCTAACCAGCATTTTGCCTTCGGAATCATTACCATCCTTTTCCAAAGAGAACCAACCACTAGACAAAGAGCGGTACGCTTTGTTAAGAAATACGGGGCCGAAGCCCGGAAATACCAATTGTCCGCCGTGGGTGTGCCCACTCAATATCAGATCAACAGGCGCCTTCAAGTGAAGAGCCTGCAAGGGATCGTGCACGATGGCAATTTTGCAATCTTTGGTGTCCAATTCTGAAAGCAGCAAATCCCCTCGCTGTGAACGATAATCAACGCCGACCAGGCATAATTTGCTTTTTCCTTTACGAAGATAAGCGGTAGAATCCTGTAAAAGTTGAACGCCCGTATCTTTGAATATACGTTCGAGATGCACAGTTCCTGCTCTTTTGTCATGATTTCCATATACTGTAAAGGCAGGTGCGATATAAGATAACAAGCTCATATTATGTCTGACGATGGGCCACGAAATTCCTTTTTCCGCCACATCTCCCCCAATGATAACCCAGTCCACCTGATTCCGAAGATGTTCCAGATCATTCTTTTTTAGCTTGCGTTTATGGATATCAGATAAATACAGGATTTTGCTGCCATCAAATGAAGAAGGCAAATTCGGAACTTCAACCTCTTCTGAAATAATGTGATGAAGGTGGGCCTCACGCCACATATGAACCAACAAGGCAATCCCGGCCAAAATAACGGCAACGATCCACGACAGTATTACCATGGCCATGGAAGGAAAGTATCCAATGAAGGTGCTCCTTTTATCCCCCACCAAACCAGACTGATTGTTAGCAAAACAAATATAAATATAAGCGAGTTAACAAATCGTTTACTGAGACGTAAACGGCGAGAAGGATGAAGCTCAGTCCGCGTAGGAAGTGTACCCGCTTCGGAAACGACTTCTTCTGATGGCTTTTCCGCTTTATTGGCACGTGCTGGAGCTCGCCGGGGAAGTACTGGACTTTCCAGCGATGATGTATAAGACTTGCGTTGTGATCTTGGTATGGAGACCGAGGTGATTGGTGTGAGTCCTCCCACCTCTGAGGCAGCAGCTGGTTCAACAACCAGATTTACTTGAGAAGCTTCAGGACGCTCAGATGTCTCTTTTTTATCCGAGTGACGATGGCGCTGACTGCCGTAAGTCTTCATTCTACTTAATTGCTGATTCATGATCCCCTCCGAAAACGTATCGCTAATCCAGACACCAAATCAATAATAAAATGACATAATATAGGCGCCCATAATGTGCCGGATTGCATATAAATCCAACCCAATCCATAGCTTGAAACAAATACCCAACCAGTCGGAATCCAGTGTCGCAAATAGCGTATATGGATGACTGCAAATAAAATACTTGTCCAGTAAGGACCTAACGCATACTGTATGGCTCCACGAAATAATAATTCCTCACAAACAGCAACGATGGCCGCTATGCATACAATGTGCCAGATTGGACGCTTGCGAAACAGCATCTCGTTAATTCCCCCATCGTCCATGCTCTCTTGAGGAATAACATAAGAAAGAACCAGGTCCATCACAAGCATAATGCCAGCAAGACCAAGCCCCCACCAAATAAACTGGTAACTGTCAGGCCACGCAAGTACATCAAAAAGATTTCTCTTCTGCAATAAAATCCATACAACCCCAATGATCAAAGTTAACCCTTGTGTAAAGTATAGATTGATCAGAAGCAAACGCTCGGTAAGTTGCTGTGGTTCAGCCTTCTGAATCTTGAACTTGGGAAACTTTAATTTTTTCATCGCCTGTGTCTGTCCTCTTGACTTATATTTGATGGATAACAAATTCGTTGTCCAATCGGATAGTATACTAAATGATAGCCAAAAAACCAAATAGGTTCAAGGCCTGCCCCAAGTCCCGGTTTTTTAGCGAAGCGATATCCATTGAATTAGTTCATTAATGTGTTAAAATCCGATTCACAAAACAGCTTGTAATCGAGCTATTTTGAACGATCAAGGAGGCCAATTTTGAACTTCTGTACACCTTCTTCTCCACTGAAGAAAATCACATTAGTAAATCGAATTAAAACATTTAAGCCTATTGACATGCTCATGTCAGCCATGATACATTATGAAAAAATTAGTCACGTTAAACACGATGATGGAAAAAAGACGTTGCTTTGTCTTTCAGAGAGCCGATGGATGGTGTAAATCGGTGGCAGGCAGATGATCTTAAGCGCTCCTGAGTTATTGCATTGAAATTGAAGTAGGTGCAATCGGTTTAGACCCGTTATCCTCTTCGGTCTTCATTGACCGCTAAGACTGTCGTTGCGAAACGGCGGTGAATTAGGGTGGTACCACGACAACTCTCGTCCCTTATTGCGCAAGCAGTATGTGGATTGAGAGTTTTTTGATTTATTTTGAGTATAGACGTGGAACGCCCTATTTGCTACACCCTTCTCCTCTGCTGCGACACCGCGTTGTTGAGAGGAAGAATCCCAACGGTTTTAAGGAATGCCTCTTTCGTGAGGCGAGACCTTGACGATATAGATACACATACCTAAGGAGGAAGAAACCATGTACAAAGTGTTAGTGTCGGACCCCATTAGTGATCTGGGAATTCAGCAACTGGTGGATGCAAATGATGTTGTAGTTGAGAAGAAAACAGGTCTTAGCGAAGATGAGCTTGTTGCAATTATCGGCAATTATGATGCCCTTCTGGTTCGAAGTCAGACTCGTGTAACGGATCGTATTATGACAGCAGGTACAAACCTTAAAGTCATCGGACGTGCTGGCGTAGGTGTAGATAACATTGATTTGGAAGCTGCTACCCAACGCGGCATCATTGTTATTAACGCCCCTGACGGTAACACGATTACGACATGTGAACATACCTTTGCCATGATGATGGCACTGGCACGACATATTCCTCAGGCATATGCCAAAACCATTCAAGGTACTTGGGATCGTAAAACCTTCCTGGGTGTGGAGTTAAGAAATAAAACACTGGGTGTGCTTGGTATGGGACGAATCGGTAGCGAAGTCGCTAAACGTGCCAAAGCGTTCGGAATGGATATCCTGGCTTACGACCCGTTCCTCACTCAAGATCGCGCAGAAAAACTTCAGGTTAAGCTGGCTAGTGTGGATGACATCATTCGTAATGCCGACTTCATGACCGTTCACACACCATTAACACCTGAGACACACCATATGATTTCCCGCCCACAATTCGAAGTAATGAAAAAAGGCATGCGTATTATCAACTGTGCCCGCGGTGGAGTCGTTGACGAAATGGCCCTTGTAGAAGCTATTGATGAAGGTATCGTTGCTGGTGCAGCATTTGACGTATTCGAGAGCGAGCCACCAGCTGCTGATCACCCGTTCCTGAATCATCCTAGCATTATTGTGACGCCTCATCTTGGTGCATCCACAGTAGAAGCACAAGAAAATGTAGCGATCGACGTATCCGAGCAAGTCCTGCATATTCTGCGCAATGAACCGTTCAAAAACGCAGTTAACATGCCTGCTGTAGCCCCAACTGTAATGACTAAACTGCAGCCGTACTTTAAACTGGGTGAAACACTGGGTAGCTTTGCAGCTCAAATCACTCAAAATGCAGTTCAGGAAATTCGGATCGACTACGCTGGAGATTTGTCTGAAGTGGATACTTCGCCTTTGACTCGTTACATTGTAAAAGGTATTCTGGCAAGACATTTAGGCGGAGAAGCCAATATCGTCAACTCCATGCATTTGGCTAAAGTGCGGGATCTCAACGTAGTGGTTAGCCAGACGTCGGCGACGAAAGGATTTACAAATCTGATTACCGTCACGCTAGTGACGACTCAGGATGCCGAGGAGCGTCGAGTTGCGGGCACACTGCTTGCAGGTTATGGAGAGCGTATCGTGCGTCTGGACAAATTCCCAGTGGATATTGCTCCAGAAAGTCACCAAGTTCTGATTTCGCATAATGATAAACCGGGTATTATCGGACGTGTTGGAACTTTGCTTGGAGAGAACGAAGTTAACATCGCCTCCATGCAGGTCGGACGTAAAATCATTGGTGGGGCAGCTATCATGATTCTGACTGTGGACAAAGAAGTTCCAAAAGATGTGCTTGTACAGCTTGCAGCTCTTCAGGAAATCAATACAGCCGTTGAAATTGTACTGGGCTAGTTTACATTTTAGTTTAACTAAGAAAGAGACGGAATCCTTGTAAGGGATCCGTCTCTTTTTACACTTTTAAAAGAAATGACATAATATTGAATCATCATTCTGACTGTTAGCTTATCTGAATAATTGTTAACGAAGCACCTGGTGGAGAAAGAACAGCTGCTGCTAGAAGACCAAACAGTTGAAGTTGAATTGTAGAACCAGCCGTAGCCGCAACAATAAAGTTAGCTTGTAATTGACTAAGAGAAAGTACTGGAGAAACCACACTGGCCGGAATTGCGGTTCCGTTAAGCAAAACACGAGATTGGATGGCAAGAGCTGCGGTTAAGTTAATTTGATAAGAGATATAATAATTTCCCGTATTAGGAAGAGTGAACGTATCGCTGGTTCCATTAACTGTTATTCCTGTTCCAATATTCTGGTTATTCGGTAATGGGACAAGAGTTCCACCCAAAATGACTGCAATCGTTCCATTCGTGTTCTCACCAAATGCAGATGTAGCTGTTACGGTAGTCCCTGTTGCGCCAGTGGCGCCCGTAGCTCCGGTTCCTCCAGTGACTCCCGTCGCTCCCGTTCCTCCAGTAACGCCAGTAGCTCCAGTTCCTCCGGTAACACCAGTGGCCCCGGTTACCCCTGTAGCTCCGGTCACACCTGTATCTCCAGTGGCACCGGTAATCCCCGTCGAGCCGGTTACACCAGTATCACCTGTTGCACCGGTGCTTCCTGTTACACCCTCACCCGTGGCTCCCGTTCCTCCCGCAGCTTCTGTATCTCCGGTAACCCAAGACACT